>Ga0209302_10001345_pt1 | contig 14291 bp, 13 predicted proteins | sample ArcOceMetagenome_2_FD_187445 | JGI IMG/M metagenome (GOLD analysis project Ga0209302, IMG submission 187445) | Marine eukaryotic phytoplankton communities from Arctic Ocean - Arctic Ocean ARC135M Metagenome (SPAdes) (version 2) | ecosystem: Environmental > Aquatic > Marine > Oceanic | place... | reverse complement strand
AACCAGCAGCTGCTCGAGCAGCAGCAGCAGCAGCAGCAGCAGCAGCAGCAGCAGCAGCAGCAGCAGCAGCAGCAGCAGCAGCAGCAGCAGCAGCAGCAGCAGCACTTGGCAGGTGCGACGCAGCACCCGGCCCTAAGTGAGAGACAGCCCCACCCCAAGTCCCGCCAGACAGTCCCGCTTCCCGCCCCCGAGTGCCGCCCCGCTTCCTCCCACGTGCCGCACTGCTTCCCGCCCTAAGTGCCGCCCCCGCTCCCCAGGCGGCCCTGCCGGAGGCATTCTGCGCAAGAAGGCGAAGAGCAAGACGCCTCCCGGCGTCGCGGCACGCCATGCTCTGCCGGCGCGGCTGGAGGCGGCGCGCAAGCTCATCCAGAACCACGCCAAGGTCATAGGCGACGTGGTCAACCAGGCGCCCGCCACGCAGCTTGAGCTGACGCGACTCGCAGCGCACGCCCGGCCACACGTCGAGCGCATGCTGCGAGAGGTGGCCAGACGACTCCTCGGCTCGCAGGGCGGCATCGAGCCCCTGGAATTCGAACCCGGGGACATCGAGCAGGCGGCCGCGTGGGTGCAGACGGCCGCCTACTTGTGCGCACGTGTCCACACGCCGGCTTCGCCGAAGCCGCCTTCCAACCCGGGGCGCGCGCCAGATATGGGAGAGGCGGCGGTGGCGGCGTTCTGCGACGTGCTGCGGGAGGTTGGTTTGGTTTGACGCGGCCGAGATAACGCGGGGCCGGTAGGGGGTGCAGGAGGGGGTGGGGGGAGGCAAGGGATGCGGGGTCGCCAGCTGCAGCGGTTTAATTTGAGCGCTTGTGATTGATCTTGAGAATCGATCCGGCGGCTCTTTCGTGTCGCATACAGTATCGTACTCTATCACATACGTTATGTATATTTGTAATTTATTGAATATTTAAATTAATGATTTCTGATCTAATAGGGCTGCCAGGAAATATTATACAAATGGATAACATTAACAAGAAAATTGTTACCAGAAGGTAAGCGCTTGCGCCACCTTGAAGCCGCGTGTGGCCGCGGGCCGTTACGCGGCTCATGGGTCATGGGCTCATGGCGGGCCGCTACGCGGCTCGTGGCGGGCCGCTACGCGGCTCGCGGCGGGCCGCTACGCGGCTCGTGGTGGGCCGCTACGCGGCGCGTGGCGGGCCGCTACGCGGCTCGTGGCGGGCGGCGGGCCGCGTAGCGGCACAAGTATACCATACCCGTCCAAAGCTTTTCTATGAAACCCAGGATCGCGAGCGCACCCCGCTAGTAGGGTGTTCATTTAGACTAAAAAGAGCCGTACTATGTAACGGTGAGTGACGAGAACAAGGAGTAACAGCTCCAGTAACGCAACCATTCCAGCACTCCACAGCGCATGTCGCGGGTCTCGCAGCACAGCACACCGCTAACCCAGGTTCGAGGCGCGCCACGACACTTATCTCCGTCCGATATCAGGGTATCGGCGAGAACCTTATTCGCGGAGGAGCACCGCCGCTCCGTTTCGAGACCAGTCCGAGAAGGGGCTCCGGAACTCTGGGCCGCCTCTCAGGATGCCCTGACGCAGCTGCAACTGCGAACGCGTGCCGCCGTCGTCTTGCAGCAGGCGGCTAACCCTAACCCTAACCCTAACCCTAACCCTAACCCTAACCCTAACCCTAACCCTGACCCTGACCCGAAGCAGCTGCGTGACGAGAGGCCTTCGGCCGGGGTCACTGAGTGGGACGTGGCCGTCGCCGAGCTTGAGGAGGCTGCTTTGTACCGGGAGACGACTGAGGCAGAGGCCGAGGCTGCTCGCGCGGAACTGCGTGAGGCGCCAGGTTCCACACAGAGTCCACGCTACTGCACTGTCGGGCTAGCCCAGGCTAAACACGGGCGGGCTCAGGGAGCCCTCTGCTGGCCAACCCGAGCCTCTTGAAGCCGCTTGGCGCGCCCTCGTGAGCACGCTTCCACCTGGAACTAACCGTAACCCTAACCCTATCCAGCTGCACTGTGTGAACTCAACAGGCGAGGCGCTACGGCACGCCGAAGCGGCGGAGGCGGTGGCAGTGGCGCGGCGGCACGCGGCGCTGCCCGTCGAGCATCACGAAGCCGAGGCGGCACGCCTTGTCCACACCGCGGCACATCGCGACTGTGAATGTGGGGCCGCCTGGCCGCCCTCACTTTGCCTAGAGGCTCCACCTACCGCGGAGCGGCTTGGGCAGCCGCGTAACCTGTAAGACCCCCCTCCCCCTCACCCCCGCGCGTAAGTTTGGAGCGGGCAGGCAACCTTACCTATCCAGGTTGCTGCCGAGGTTGCGCTGCTGCGGAAGGTGTTGCAGCGGGCACGGGCGGCGGCGGCGGAGGAGGCGAAGGCGGAGGCGGCGGAGCGAGCGTGCCTGGGCTCAGCGCGCGGTCTGTTGCGGGACCAGCGCGCTAACGTGTCGCTCAAGTGGTCGATGCGCCGGATGAAGGAGCGCTCCGCGGCCGAGGCTAATCCTAGCCCTAGCCCTAGCCCTAGCCCTAGCCCTAACCCTAGCCCTAGCCCTAGCCCTAGCCCTAAACCTAGCCCTAACACCCTAACCCTAACCCTAACCCTAACCCTATCCCTAACCCTAACCCTAACCAGGAGCGCACTGCTGCCGAGGCGGCGGCGGCGGCCGAGATGGCAGCGGCGGCGGCAGCGGCCACTGAGATGGCCGAGGAGCGTTTGGCGGCGGAGGCGGTGGCGCGCGCGGGGGCGGCGCGCTGTGCAGCGGAGGTGGCGGCAGCACGCGCAGCCGCGGCGCGTGTTGCGGCAGTGCAGTATCTGGACAGCCGCAAAACATCAGAGGCGCGGCTGAACGTGATGAAGGCGCAGAGGGCAGCGCGCAGCGCGGCGGAGGCAGTGCCCTGGCCGTGCTATCAGGGCCCTGCGAGTTATCGTGCGGCGGCCCAGGCCAAGGTGCGGGCGTTGTATGCGCCGAAGGCTGCGGCCGGGGTGGCGCTGGAGGCAAAAGCGGAGGCAAAAGCGGAGGTGGTGGGGGCGGTGGCGATGGCGGTGGCGGAGCAGACTGAGGCGCAGCAGCTACACGAGCAGCAGTGGGCTCAGTATTACCGACAACGGTCTCTGTCAGCGGAGTCAGAGGCGGAGTCAGAGGCGGAGGTGGCTGCGGCGGAGATTGCTGCGGCAAAGGTGGCTACGGCGCTTGGGGTGCGGTGGGAGGGTGCGGCGCGAGAGGCAGAGGTGTCGAGGGCGGAGGCGGCGGGGTTGCGGGAGCAGTTGCAGTTGGAACAACTGCAGAGGGGCCGGCAGGTGGAGGCCCTGGAGGTGGAGCTGGTGGCGGGTCGAGGGGCGTTGGCCACGGCACAGGAGTTGGTACTCGTGGTCGCCGAGGCTCAGCAGGAGGCGAAGGTGGCGCATGGCAGGGAGACGGCAGCTACAACCAAGATGACTGAGATAGAGTCTCGTCTGGCGGCGGCAGTGCAGGAGGGCTCAGCTGTGACGTCGCTGCGGGTGAGGGTGGAATCGATGTCCCGGATGCTTGAGGAGCAGCAGCAGGAGCTCGATGACAGCTACCGTCGGGCGGCAGCGGTGAAGCTGAAGACAGCGATGGGTGGCCGCGCAGGATTAGTTCTGGCACACGCATTGGAGCGGTGGCGGTGGGCGTGTGCGCTGCTGCCTGCCGAGCAGCAGAGTGCGAACGGCGAGGTGGCAGAGCGTGCGGCACTGGGCCAGCAGGTGGAGGCCCTGGAGTTGAAGTTGGTTGCGGGATGGAGGGCGCTGGCCACGGCAAAGGAGGCGATCGCCGTGGCTCAGCAGGAGGCGAAGGTGGCGCATGGCAGGGAGACGGCAGCTACAACCAAGATGACTGAGATAGAATCTCGTCTGGCGGCGGCAGTGCAGGAGGGCTCAGCTGTGACGTCGCTGCGGGTGAGGGTGGAATCGATGTCCCGGATGCTTGAGGAGCAGCAGCAGGAGCTCGATGACAGCTACCGTCGGGCGGCAGCGGTGAAGCTAGGCGGAATGGCAGGTTGCTGCGCCGGGTCGGCTCTGGCACACGCATTGGAGCGGTGGCGGTGGGCGTGTGCGCAAGAGTTGCAGAGAGAGCAACTTCAGAGGGGTCAGCTGCAGAGGGAGCAGTTGCAGACGGAGCAGGAGGTGAAGCTGAGAGAGGAGCTTGGTGTAGCACTGGCGCGGGCAGCGGCGGCGGAAGCGGCGGTGACGGCGGCGGAGGGAACCGCGTCGCTCCTCTTGACAACGGCGAGGGCGGAGGCGGTGGCGGAGGCGAGGGCGGAGGCGGTGGCGGAGGCGAGGGCGGAGGCGGTGGCGGAGGCGAGGGCGGAGGCGGTGGCGGTAGCACACCAAGCACACCAGGTGAGCCAATGTCATCCGACCCCACGCTTCATCCACCCACTCCTAACCGAATCGGATCCGTACTCTTATCCCCAGCCCTACTGTATACTCCCAACCAGGCTGAGATAGCAAGGGTGAAGGCGGCGGCTGCGGTTCAGGCGATGAAGGTGGAGATGCGGGTGGCGGCAGCTGAGCGGGCGGCGCAAGGTGCGGCAGAGGAGCTGACGGTGGCGAAGGAGCGGGCGGGAGCGGCGAAGGAGAAGGCGGCAACGCTCGAGGAGGAGGTGGCAGGAGCTACGCACATGCTTTGGAGCGCGGACGAGATGGCGCGGGGCGCGCTGGCGGCGGCGGCGGCGCTAGCGGAGGAGGACAAGGCGGCCGCGCTCGCGTCGGCACTGGCGGAGAAGGACGCGGCCCACGGCGAGATTACGACCAAGCTCGCGGCCGAGTTGCAGGCGGCGCTGGCGGCAGAGCGCGCGGCGATGGCGGAGAAGGACGCGGCTGTGGCGGAGAGGGAGTGCTTGGTGGCGATGCTGGTGGCAATTCAAGCATGGGCAAGGGAGTCCGAGGCGGAAGTGGAGACAGCGATCGCTATGGCGGTGGCAGGCGCGGAGGGGAGACTCAACACACTGCGGGAAGATGCGAAGGTGGCGGTGGCGGTGTTGTGCGGTGAACTGGCGGAGGCGGATGCAACAGGGGTCAGCTCACGAGCCGGAGCCCGCCCCGTCTCGATGGTGGAGGAAGCTCTGGCCAATCAGGCGACGGCTGGGCGTGAGGCTCTTGAGGTGATGACTGCGCTCGAACCCGCATCGGAGGCACGAGAGGCCTGCGCGATCGTGGCGGCGGCGGTGAGGACTGAACTTGAGGCGGTGAAAGCCCTCGCGAGAGATGCCGCGAGATGTGCTGAGCTCGAGGCGCGGGATGTTGAGCTCGAGGCGCGAGATTGTGAGCTCGAGGCGCGAAATTGTGAACTCAAGGCGCTGAGGGCCGAGCTTGCGGCCGTACGGGCGGAGGCGTCCGAGGCGGCGACGGTGACTGGCACGGTGCGAGAGCACGGCAAGCTACTGGCGCAGCAGCTGGAGGCGGCCCGGGCGGCGCAGGCGAAGGCGACGCGGGAGGCGGAGGTGGCGAGGGTGGAGGCGGCGGGTTTGAGGGAAGACTTCGTCAAGGCGCAAGTGGGGGCGGCGGTGGTGGCTGGGGTGGAGGCAGTGGAGGCACCGGCAGAGGCGGCGGCGGAGACGGCGAGTACTAGAGCAGAAGAGGCGGGGGTGCAGGCAGAGGTGGCAGCGGGGGCGGCAGCGAAGCACCAGGCGGTGAATGTTGTGAGGTGCGCGGCAGCTGAGCGTGCGCGGCTGGAGGCGATGGCGTGGGCCGGGGCGCAGGAGCGAGCGCGGGGGCTGGAGGCGATGCTGGTGGCGGTGCAGTCGGGGGCAACGGAGTCCGAGGCGGAGGTGGAGACGGCGATCGCCACGGTGGTGGCAGGCGCGGAAGTGGCGGTGGCGGCGTTGCGTGTTGAGCTGGGAGGCGGAGGCGCGGCGGGGGTGGGGGCTGTCGGCTCACGAGCCGGAGGCAATCCCGGAAGCAAAATTTGAGGCGGTACGCGGACCGACCGGGCACCTCGCCCGGGGGGGGGCTCAGATCGAGCCAGCCCTCGTCTCGTCGCGCTGCAGCCTGGTCGGCGAGGCGAGCAGCGTGACCCTCGCGCCCCACGCCAGCGCGGGAACGGGCGGCGCGGGTGGCGAGGGCGTTGGTGGGGGCGGCGGCAGCGGGCAGCGCGCCCTCAACCGCGTGGGTGGAGAACGATAAGGAGGCGATCTGAGGCGGCCTCGGGCGCACCTTCGACTGATGGTCGTGGTGGCGCGCCGCGGGATGCCGCGGACGGCGGCGGCGGCGGCGGCGGCAGCGGTGGCGGAGGAGGCGCGGGTGTGCATCATCTACGAGGAGGCGCCGCGCGAGATGCGCTTCGCGTGCGGCCACGCCCTCGTCTGCAGTGCCTGCCTGCCCGTCGTCGTCGAGCAGTGCAAGAAGTGCCCAACCTGCGATTGGCCCTTCGGCGCGCAGCCGGTGGCGGAGCGCGGCACGCACGTGCGCGGGGCCCCGACCTTTGTGCTGCCCAAGTAGGGTCGGTCCCGGGCTGATGCGCGATGGACGCCGTGTTGTGGCATGCGTGGCAATTGGTGGGTTGGTTTGCCGTTGTTTTGGCTCGAATAAACTCTGAACTCTGAACTCTGGAGGCTTGGGAAGGGATGGCAGGGCGTGTACCTTATTGGGAGGGCTCGTGGGGCGAACCGATCGGGTGCGGGTGTTGAGGGCGGCACAGGGCGGAATACACTTTCACTTATACAGCGCCTTGCCATGGCCTTTTCGCTTTTGAACAGTTCGGGGCGTTTGCACATTGCACACTTAAGGATTTTAGGATTGACTCTCGTGTCGTCGGTGTCCGCTGTGTGTCGTCCGCGCTGGGAGCGGACAGGTACTGCATATATACTTCCCAAGAAGCCGGTTTCTTCCCCCCAAAGACCACGTCGAAATGACCGATACCTACGTCAACGCCAAGTATGCGGGCGAGACTGGGGGTGGGGACTGGGCCGATACCTCCCTCGAGCTCAGCCTCCGCCGGGGCTGAGCGACACCGCGCCTCGTGCGGCTCTATGCGCTGTTTCTTGCTCGTTCTCGTTCTCGTTCTCGCGCCCGTGCTTGCTGCTTGGCTCGTACTTTGTGTGCTGAGGAGGGGTTCCAGTATATAGACTATAGTTGCCAAACTGTCGGACTTTTGTTTTTTGTAATGTTGCGTCGCCGCGTCGGGTGTCCTCTCGTCTTCTTACACTTTTTGGACTTTCTCATTTCCGTGGAGCGGCGCGGGGGGGAGAGTGGAGCACCGTGTAGCACGTGGAGTGGAGCGTGGTATCTGGTAAATACTTTATATCACGGCCTGCATGTGTAAAGCTCGTATGAGCTACACCGTACACGACATCTCGGGTGACCTAAGTCGTGCACGGTGACGTCATTTCACCGCGTGCTGTACTTTACACCGGGTTAGATAGAGAGCCAAGAAAGATCAAGTAGATGTCATCTTGTACTACGTAGTACAAGATATTGTCTAATACCCAAAGACCATATATAATACCCACAAAACCACTCAAGAGTCTGCTCTGAGATGCGCTTACCCTTGGCTCAGCCTAGAGCCTTGCTTGACCTAACCAAAGGAAAAGGCGGCAGCCAGGCCTCTCGAAATCCCTTCCCATCCCACCACTAACCTACCACCATCACCCTATCAGCACCCACAACTTGCAGCCCACCAGCATCGTATACCAGCCCCAAGCATCATAGCAAAGTGTTCGCCCATTCACTCTCCAGCAGCATCCACGTCGAGCTCGCGCCACCGACGCGTTGAAAGCAACATGCCGCGCCGGAGTCGCAGATCGCACGCCCTTTCGAGCTCCGTGCTGCGCGCACGAACTCACACAAGGGCGGCCATCCGCCACAGACCCGCGTCTCAGGCCTACGGCACCTGCCGCCACCCACAGAGAAGACCCTTGGCAGCCTTCTCGTCGTCCGCGGCCGCCTTCTGGATCGTCTTGAAGACGGCGTCCGCGTCCAGAAAGCGGATTTCCGCATCGGACTCCTCGCACTCGCCCCACTGCTTGCGGAGCTCGATGCGCTTGTGATTCAGCCCCTCACGCTTGAGCAGCTCGTCCACGCAGCGGTAGGCGGAGTTCAGGGACCCGACGATCCACGCGTGGTGAACGCTCGCGTGCTCTCCCGCGAAGAACAGGCGATCCTCCGTCGACGGGCAAATCAGGTCGAGGAACTGGTTAGGGTTGGGGTTAGGGTTAGGGTTAGGGTTAGGGTTAGGGTTAGGACGGCCTGGCGTTGGGCCCTCGCCTGGGAGCGGAACTGCCCAGGTGTGAACATCGCATACGCGCCCAGCGCGTTTTTCTCGGCCGCCCAGTCCATGAACTTGTAACCGACGCACGCCTCCTTGAGCTCAGCGTACGGTTTGCTGTGCAGCTTCGCGAGGTTCTTGATGCAGAGCTCCAGGGCGCGGGGCTCGTCGTGCACGGAGAGGTTGCCCATGTTGTCCGCGTCGTCAGACCACGTGTAGGAGGCAATGATGACTCCTGTGTCACATTCGCTACCGTAGCTTGGGTACACAACCTGCCTGATTGGCATGTCTGTCGTCGACGAACCTCCCTTGATCGGAGACGGGCCCTCTTCCCAGAAGCGTGTCTTAAACTTCAGGGCCACTTTGGTCGAGTGGTCGTCTGTGTTCAAGGCAAGGCTGGCACGTGTGAGTAGCAGAGCTGTCTGTAGGGTCTGCTAGTCTGGGATTCGAGGCCTGTGAGGCATACACGTCAGGCAGCGAATGGCGGTCTTCTTAGCTACCGACAGTTTGCATCCAGTCGTGTCGATGAGCCGGAACGCGTGGTTCGTCACCGTCGTGATGACATGTGAGAACTCCTTGACAAAGGGCTCTCCGCCCAGGCCGCCCACCACACCGGACGCAATGATGCACTGCCCGGCGTGTGCCAGCTTCTGCACCTGGTGCTCAATCTTCACCGGGTTTCCGGACCCACTTGACCGCACAGAGTCGAACATTGCCTCGGTCAGCTTGCTAGTGCCGCCCTCGAAGAGGTACCACTTGGCGTCCTCTTCGCCGAAGTCCATGTTGTCGATCACGACCTCTGACGCCGACTTCTCGAAGTAGCCAGTCACCTCGGACCCGGCCGTCTCGATGAAGGTCACAACTGTCTCGGACTTGTACCTCTCGTACAGCACCTGACGCATGGTCTTGTTGTCGAGCCTCATCAGCTTAAGGAAACCGGTGTCAAAGTCGTCAACCAGGGCGTTCACGTACGGCTTGATCACGGCCTCCAACAAGCTTGAAGGCCCCTGCCAATCCTCCGCTTGCATCATGTGTCCGTCCACGCACAGTTTGAGTCCAGCGATCGGCCCCATTACGTACTCGTCTGGCACGTTGCCCCCGCGCTTCTTTGAGAACCCAAACGGATCAATCGCCCAGTTCACCCCCCCGTCGGGCATGCAGTTCAAATCACCTTTGACCACCCGCACCTCGTTCTGGAGGGCCAAAGACGGCGGAATCAGCACATTGGGAAAGGACCAACGCGCCCCCGCGGCCTCTCGTCGGCATCATTCCTACAGAGGGCAGCCCCGAGCACGCACGTGGGAGAGCTGGCTACCGCGTGGGCTGATGCAAGGTAGGAGGGCACTTCTTTAACCATGCTAAGCTACGTACATCGTGATCGTGTTCTTGGCCGAGTAAAAGTAGTCGCCGATTTTGATCTGTTCGTTCTCCCCACGATGCTCGTTCAACTGTAGTACAAGGATTAGGTTGAGGGCTTGGGGCTAGCGTTATAACTAGGCTGATCGCCTGGTACGGGTTAGGGTTGGAGCTATATGGCTATATCTAGACTGACCTTGGCCACGAGCGACCATGATTTGGGTTCGGGATTAGCGCCAACACGCTCCATGACTGTGATGTTTGGAAAGCGCATGGCCCCCAAGTCGATCTGGATGGTCGATGGCGGTGAAATCGGCGGCTTTGGAGGCATGCAGTGGCTAGGCGCCCAGTGTGCAGGCCTCTTTCTGGAAGTGCCGAGTTTTTCATGCAGAGCCGCTAGGCGCGCTCTGAGGAGGCGCAGGAACAAAGCCATGGCCCTGTAATTTTTGACTATGCTGGGAACGTAGTCCCACTTCTGCGGCGGGTCGGAGAAGCAGTGCGTGCGCACCTGAACAGGTACAGGGTGAGTAAATTAAAGATTAGCTCTATCACGATCTCCCTATATAAAACTATTTACTAGTATCGTGCGCACCCTCCCGCCGGGCTTCGCCGCCGCCTCCAGCACCTCGCATGAGATCCCCAGCGACTGCAGCAGCATGGTCGAGTACAGCCCCGCCATCCCCGCCCCGAGCACGCCGACGTGCAGTGGCCCGGTAGTCGAGTTCACCGGGGCCTTGAAGGGGCCGCCCGGTAGGGCCGCCCGGAGGGAGGCCGGAGTCATCCCCGTGGCCAGGCAGTGGCGCACTTGCGGGGACAGCAGGGCTTGCCACTGCCCACGCCCCACGGCCCGCGGCCCGTCGAAAGACTCTCCCCCAAGGCCCCGCGGCACTGGCTCGGGCCAGCGGATCACCGATTTCTCGCCATCGGAGCGCTCGATGCTAAAGTGTTTCAGCCCCTCCTTGCGCACCTGTTGTGCGGTTATAGGGTTGGGGTTAGGATTAGGGTAGGGTTGTAGGATTTGGGTTCGGGATCGGGTTTGAGTTCGGGTTCGGGTTAGGGCTAGTCGCGCACCGGCGACGGCTCCTCATCCGGGTGCAGCAGCAGGTCCTTGAGCATGTCGCCTAGCATCGGCACCATCTTCATGGCCCACCCGGCCGTGAACACAACGACGTTCTTGCTCCCAGCCCCCACCTGGTTAGAGTTCGGTTTTGGGGTAGGGGTAGGGGTAGGTTAGGGTTGGGGCTGGGATTAGCCATGCACCTTCTCCGGGAGGTAGTCCAGCACGTACATGTTATCATAGACGTTGGTCTGCAGGCACGCCCCAGAAAAGCACGGCGTGGGGTCCACGCCCGGGAGGTGCTTCTTGCACCACGCCTGCGTCCGCTTCAGGTCGAACTGCGACGGGCCTACCATGCGCTCGTTCGGGTTCTTGATCCTCCGGGCCGCCGAAGCGTTGTCCACGGCGATGCGAACAGAGCTAGGCGGGCCCCATGGCACTACGGGGAACCCGTAGTACAGGTTCGAGGGGTTGTCCGGGTTGTCCGGGTCGTCAGGATCGTCCGGGTTCTCGAACTGGAACCACACTGTCCAAGGCAAGGCTCAAACGTGTGAGTACACTAGGGAGCTGTCTGGGTCTGCTATAGTCTGGGGTTCGAGCCGTTTGTGACATACTCGACTTGAAGTAGGTGCTCGCCTGTGCAGAGAGAGTCAGAGAGCGAGTCATGTGGATGTGTGTCATGCGCTGCACCGCTCGATTTTCTATATCTACCCATCTATCGCGCCTGCACAGTGTAGTACTCGTAGGACATGTCCCAGATGTCGAGGTCCCTGAATGATCAAGAACGCACATCAGAATTAGCGACCTTTTGCTGGCACCACAAAGAACACCGCAGCAGCCTCTCTCTCTGGCACACCCACGCGGCAGGGGCTCTCCTTTCGGACCCTGAGGGCGGCCTTGAGCAGGTGGGCGGGCCTCTGTCGAGCTGTGGGTGTACGGGTTGTTGCGAGCCAGGCCACTTTGACCACGTGCTGAGGTTCAGCTCGAACCCAAAGTTGGGTCCCAGCAAGTCGTTCACGTACGCCCCGCACGTGAGGGCCGCCTTTTTCGCGTAAACCCACCGCTTTTCTCCGGTCTGCGTGTCCACCGCTTCGATCTTCACCCCGCACTCGCTGGTCTCCATGTGATTCACGCCGGCATTCTCGTAGATTTTCGCCCCGTGGAAAGAACACAGCCGCGTCAGCGTGCGCAGGAGCAGGGGCACGTTGATCACCCCGTTGTCGACTGCATACAGCCCCTTGAAGGTCTCCGGCAAGTTCTTGAAAGGGTACTCCGCCATGATCTCGTCAACGTCCATCTCCTTGTACGGCATCTTGAGCCGCTCCAGGTTTTTTTTCGGCGCCATGAGGTTGCCCTCGGGTCCGCTCACCTGTGTGGTGCCACGGTATGTAAGTACGGCAAGCCCGCGCAAGGCTGGTACGAGTGTACGGCATTCGTACAGTGCGCGTGGCCCCAGGAGCAAGCTGCCCTGTGCGCTGCCTCACGCAGGGGTTGTTACGCGTACACGGAGGCCCCGGAACGTACGTGTGCCAACACACAGCGGCTCACGTAGTTGGGGTTACCGAAGTTCAGCAGGCCGGTGCGCTCGATCATGCGCTCCCCCGACTCGCGCTCCAACGCGTCCCACAGCCCGATTGACTCATGTGCGAGGTCGGCCTGGTTGGGGTTAGGGTTAGTTAGGGTTAGTTAGGGTAGATCGTGTTAGGGTTAGGGTCACGATTACCATGTAGTCCTCGGTGTACATGGTGCGGAACATGCGCATGAAGTCCGCTGAGCTTCCGCTGGCGTTGTAGAGCACATACTTCTCGAGGACCGCCACCTTCTTCCCCTCCTTGGCACACATGTGAGCCGTCGACAGTCCGATCGGGCCACCTCCTACAACGACAACATCCACCTGCAGGAAACAGGGTAGGACATGGTGGTATAGGATAGGATGCCGGTAGGTAAAACCAGGATAGGACCGCAAAGGATCGGACTGAATAGGCAGGAAAGGATAGGATAGGATAGAGGATGGAAAGAGTTGGATAATCGCACACCCTCGTCTGGAGGACCGACCACTAAGCGTTCACCTGCAGGGCCACCGGCCAGCGGGTCGCTGGCTCTCCGTCAGCGCCAACCTCCACCGTAGATTGGTTCTCGTCTGCCCATGCGTAGCCGTAGGGTGGGGCAGATGGGCGGGGCTCGCCCATCCTCGTCTCCACGAAGGCGAGCATGTTATCAGTGAGGGATGTCATTATCGTTGCGGCTTCTGCCGAAGCGAGGGGTATAGGTTGAAACGCGGCGGGAGGCAGTCTGTGGGGTCTATGCGGGGTCGGGTATTAGCCAGGCTATGAATGCAGCGACAGCTCGGGCCAGAAAGTGCGTCACCTCGTGTGACAGAGATTTGTGATAGCTCTTTTGTTTGAGATTTTTGAGGCTCACGCCGGGTTACCTGCAGCGTGTTCGGATGTTCTTAGAAGAAACACGGACAGACGGGAGGCAGAGCAACTACAGTGGTGGTCGCACCATCATATCGAGTGTCCTGGTATTTCGGGTTGTCTCGTTATTTCGTTGCCGAAGCCTGTTGCAGCCGTTGCCGATGAGAGTCGCAGGTGAGGGGCTGCCAGACGCTCAGTTTTGGCGCGTCGCATGTCGGCGATGCGCAGGCTGTGGCTGCGTGGCTGGACGAGGGCGGCGGCGTGGACGCAGGCTGCGCAGAGCAAGCCGGCGCGACGCTGCTGATGGGGGCTGCCGTGGGAGGGCAGGAGACGATGGTGCATCGTAGCGCGAGCGTCAACCTGCAGGACTCCTGCGACCTCACCGCCCTGATGGCCGCTACTGCCAATGGCCACACCACAATTGTGTGCAGGCGCTGTTCGACGTCACCGTTACCGAGGTTGTTGCAGAATTCAAGTCGTTACAAACCCGAGATCGAAGATACCCGACTTATATCGCGCGCTGCGCGCGACAACGCACGCAACGCGAAGAATTAGTGCAAATTGACCTCGACACAGATGCTCGCTCCGTGCGCGCACCCATGCCCTCAACACTCCCGCCTCGAGAGCTTTGAGATGTCTCCGTGGTCTCCGACGGATGTGGAGAAGGGTCCTGTGAGAAGGAAGCGTCAAGTTTCTTCAAATACATTGACTACTCCTACCCCGACCAACCGGAATGGGACTTGAAGTCTCACTTGGAAGGCTTGAGATTTAGGGCACGCAGGTTTGCAGCAGGCAGAGTCCCCGATGGCGTGAGCGAGGAGGGGTTTGGAGGCGGCCCGTTCCCAATGTGTGAAGCGCGATCAGTTGTTGCAGGCAACGCCGCTGGGATCGGCTCTTGCCAGTCCCAGCACCCTGAACACGCTACTACAGACGCTGAGCTGTACGGCATTAGCAATCGCAAGCGCAGCCGTTTAATGAGCAGCCCGAAGATCCCGGACCGCGCGTCGTCCGAGCCAAGCTGATCAAACGAGCGACTCGAGAATGTCGAAGTCGAGAAGGTGAATCTTTGCGCGGCAGCAGCACCCATCATCAACGGCGCAAGCACGTGCTTCTCGCCTTGAGAGGTAACTCGATCCCCGCAGCTGTTAACTTGTACGGACTATAGTGAGTCGTGTTAGCTCAGTATGTCCGGGTCTTGGTCTGCCAGATCACTAATTACGGATAAAGCCATGAGGGCTCCGTGCAGTGGCACGCAGGCGCGTGCCCTAC
>Ga0209302_10001344_pt1 | contig 14297 bp, 9 predicted proteins | sample ArcOceMetagenome_2_FD_187445 | JGI IMG/M metagenome (GOLD analysis project Ga0209302, IMG submission 187445) | Marine eukaryotic phytoplankton communities from Arctic Ocean - Arctic Ocean ARC135M Metagenome (SPAdes) (version 2) | ecosystem: Environmental > Aquatic > Marine > Oceanic | place... | reverse complement strand
CTTCAATACCATCAATGGTAGCCAGATCTTCACGGAGAGCTTTTAGGGTTTCAAGATTTGTGTCATCGAACAGATCGCCGGATTTGGGCGAAAAGGTCACAATTAGAAAGTTGTCGCTGCCATAGCGCTGCACCACTTCGCGGAAGAAGTTCAGATCATCGTCATGTTCTAGGGTCAGGGAGTCCGCAGAGGCATCCAACTTAAAGTTCGGCAGGCCAAACGCCATAGCAATGGTGAGGGCAATAACTGCAAATAGTGACGCCATGGGATGGCGAAGCACCGTCTTATCGTATAGATCAAATAATGATGATGTCATCTTAAATGTTGTCTCTGAGTATTATTATTAAACAGTGGGTTTGAGCAGGCGCTATTATGCGGTTTTGCACGCCAAGTTTATAGGGTATCGCCGATTATTAGCTGAAGATAGATTAGGTACCGAATGTCGGGAATAGTTGGCCTTAGGAGACGAATAAGGCGACTAATGATTGTTTAAATCTCCCCTATAGATGACCCGCCCCAGTGGTTTTCAATTACAATTCCCTATCTAAACAACCAAGCAGTAAAAACCATGAATGGCGTAATTCTCGACTGTGACAGCCTTGGCCCAGATTCTCTTGATTTGAGTCCTCTCCATAACCTGCCGATTAGCTGGACACTTTACCCAGATTGCTCTGATCAGCAGGTCGCTGAACGCATCACTGATGCAGATATTGTGCTGACCAATAAGGCCATGGTATCGGCGTTGGCCATCAATCAGGCGCCGCGCCTAAAGTTGATTGCTCTGATGGCGACCGGTACCAATCAGGTGGATCTCGAGGCGGCTCGATTGCAGGATGTTGTGGTGAGTAATGCCATTGGTTATGGCACGGGCTCGGTTGTTCAGCATTGCTGGGCATTGATTCTTGCACTGACGACCAAGCTGGAGGCTTACCATGAGACGGCCGTGGGTGGTCGCTGGCAGGAGAGCCGGTTTTTTTGTTCTATGGATTTTCCCGTACGCGAGTTGAGCGGCAAGGTAATGGGCATTGTTGGGGCAGGTGAGTTGGGCATGGGTGTGGCCAAAATTGCCGAGGCTTTTGGGATGCAGGTTATTTTTGCTGGGTTGCCGGGTCGCACTCACAGTTCCGGGATTGAGCGCGTTGCCTTTGATACGTTTTTGAGCCGTGCAGATGTGGTCAGTATTCACTGCCCGTTGACGCCGGACACGACAGATTTAATTGGCGAGGCGCAGTTCGCGCTGATGAAAGATTCTACGATTGTGATCAACAGCGCTCGTGGCGGTATTGTTAATGAGGCGGCCTTAAAGCAGGCCTTGATCAATGGAAATATCGGCGGTGCAGCAATCGATGTACTAACGGTCGAGCCGCCGGTTGATGGCAATCTGCTATTAGATCAAGCTATTCCCAATCTTATTGTTACGCCTCACTGCGCCTGGGTGGCGCAGGAAGCGAGACAGACATTGATTAATCAGCTAGCTGAGAATATTGCAGGCTTTCTCGATGAAAAGCCGCGCAATCAAGTCAACTAGCCAGTCAGCTAAGGCAGAGGCTTAAAGCTCGAAATCGGTACCGAGCTTTTTAGGGACGAGGATCTTTTTCAGCTTTGGATAATAGGGCAATCCATCTTTAAATGGCGGGTAGTCTTCCCCCGCAATCAGCGGCTGTAAATAGTCTCGCGCTTTCTGAGTAATGCCAAAGCCATCTTTAGTGATAAATGAGCGCGGCATTTTCTTTTCAATATTAGCGACTTTGCTCAGTGGTGCTTCACCCAGTGACCAGCTGTATTTTTTACCGGTACCACGTTCGATGGTCACCATAATGGCGCCTTTACCTTCGAGTGCTTTTTCTACTGCGGCGCGGCCAACAGCATAGGCTTGATCGACATCAGTTTTCGAGGCGATGTGTCGCGCTGAACGCTGTAAATAATCGGCGAGGGCATAATGATATTTATAGCCGAGAGAATGTTTGATCATGTTGGCTAAGGTGGGTGCAACGCCACCAAGCTGTTGATGACCAAAGGCATCTTTATGTAACGAGCCAGAAATTAATGCGCCGTCTGCATAGCTGGCGCCTTCCGATGCCACGACAACGCAGTAGCCTTTTTCTTTGACTGTCTCTTCAACTTTGGCGACAAACTGTTCGCGGTTAAAGGGAATTTCTGGAAATATAATAATATGGGGTGCGTCCCCTGCTTCCTGTGCGGCGAGTCCGCCGGACGCTGCAATCCAACCTGCGTGACGACCCATAACTTCAAGAATAAATATCTTGGTCGACGAGGCTGCCATAGAGGCAATATCCAGACTGGCTTCTTTGGTCGATACGGCAACATATTTAGCCACCGAACCAAAACCGGGAGAACAGTCGGTGAAGGGCAGGTCGTTGTCGATAGTTTTGGGAATATGGATGGCTTGGATGGGGTAGCCTATTTTCGCAGAGACCTGTGACACCTTAAGGCAGGTATCTGCAGAATCGCCGCCACCGTTATAAAAGAAATAACCGATATTGTGGGCTTTAAAAACCTCGACTAGGCGCTCGTATTCAATGCTGCTCTCTTTGATATCTTTCATCTTGTAACGGCAAGAACCGAAGGCGCCACCGGGGGTGTGCTTGAGCGCGGCCACCGCTGAGTTTAATTCTTTACTGGTATCAATCAGATTTTCTTGCAGGGCGCCAATGATGCCATTTTGGCCGGCATAGAGCGTTCCGATTTTATCTTTATGTGCTCTGCAAGCTTCGATAACGCCGCAGGCTGAGGCATTGATTACGGCTGTGACGCCGCCCGATTGTGCATAAAATGCGTTTTTCTTATTTGCTGAATTCGCCATTATGTAATGCTTTCCCGTCAGTCCATTTTAGAAGGTGGCATGGTACTGCTTTAAGGCCTTTGGTAACAGTGGGATTTATTAATCAATGGCAATTGAAATTCTTAATCTCATTTCAAACTGACTGCTCTGAAGAGTGCGGTTATTAACTGCATTGCGAGCAACGTGATTGGGCTCATGGGTATACTCTGCGCTGGCCGAAAACCATGCTTTGTTGTTGGTTATAGCCCAGGGCCGGCGATAATTAATTTCGAGTTGCTGCTCACGCCCCTGCGGCCGCAAATCAAAGGCGACATTCTCATAGGCAACTTGTCGATCTGGGGTGCGTCCAGTGGCTAGCTGTAATTCACCGCGACCACTTTCGATGCGCAATGGCTGTGAAAGATAAACAGTGAATTGATCACCACCACGCCATAGGGACTCCGTTTTAAAACCCATTGCCCAGGAACTGCTGGTGATGTTATTGGGAAGCTGCAGTTGGCCAGTTTGGCTCAGTCCACTGTCGGTTGTTCCCGAGTATAGAGCCACCAATCCCTGCCACTGCGGGCTAAGCTGCACATGCCCATTTAGCCCAGCAAAAAAAGTGTCGCTCGAATCAATAGTGCCGAGGGCTATGCCAATCTCAGTACCGAGAAAAGTGTCTTCTTCACGGACAAAACCAGTCTGTAGGCTCAAACTACTGCGGTCAGATGACACCGCGTATTCCATAACAGCGCCACTGCCTCGGTGGGCACTGACTGGCTGATCGTTATCCCAGCTTGCCGTGCCATTGCCATTAAATAGGCCAACACGCAGTTTTCCTGTTGAATCTCCTAAGGGAAGCGCGCCGCCACTGCTCCAGCCGTGGCGGGCAAAACCTAGCCAGGGTGCGGCAAAGCTACTGTCGTTGTGGGTGGATGATGGGCTCAGTATTGAGTCCCCATAAACACCAAAGAACCAACCAGGATTGGCATTAATCCCTGCGAATCGCTCAATGCCCTTTGGGTTTTGAAACTGCAGCGCAATATAGTCAGGCTGAACCTGATGCTTGGGAGTGCCGTTATAGTGCTCATCTTGCTGCCAGAGGTCTGGTGCACTGCCGAGGCTGATTTTAGTGCCATTACTCGACTGCTGGCTACTATGACGCAGGGTAGGGGCATTAGTTCGCTTGGCTGAAGCGGTAACCAAATTATTGGCAGACTGATAAAACGGAAAGCCTAAATTATCAAACAGCGCGACAGTATTGCCGCTTAGAGCATTGGCTAAGCTAGTCCCCAGCGCGCCACCGGAAATATTGCTCTGGGCAGCACTTTGCATGCCGCTATCGAGACTCATGCCCGTAGCGACACTTAGGTCGCCGACAGGTCGGGTGGCTGCGTCTAAATTCAATAATCCCTGACCATAGATGCTGCTATCCGCATAAATACCTTCTTTATTGGCCGCGACTAGCAGGCGATTAGCTAGTTCATAATTGCCGACGCTGGGAAACAGTTCTTTGAGTAACGCCAGTGAGCCACTAACAACAGGCGCTGCGAAGGATGTGCCTATGGCATCCCCATAATAGTCGCGCCCCTCCTCGGCATCTTCTGGGGGTGAGGTCGCTGCCCAGATCACTTCATCGTCGTCATAGGTACCATCGTTATTGGCATCGCCGCCACCTGGTGCGACCAGGCAAAAGTCTGCGGCTACGCCACAATGATTGGAATAAAAAGCAATCTTACCTGAGCTATCCACCGCCGCGACGGCCAGCATATGGTCCTGTAGTTCAGGAAATAAATAGGGTATGCCCGGCAGAACTTCGGGGCTGGTAGCATCGACTACAACATCAAATTCATCGACATCGCCCCAGGCATTGCCTGTAGAAATTACAAAGAGGGCGCGATTACCTCGAGGGGTATTCTGCTGGCGCAGGGCATCAACCATAGTGCCAAACGCATTTTCGATAGAGGCTGCACTGTAGGACGTCACCACCCCAGAAAAACCGAAACTCATATTAATGATATCAACCTGGCTGGTCATTTCATTAAAGAGGTTGGCGAAGTAGTTGTCATCGTTGAAGCCGACGGTAGTTTCATCCAGAGGCTTGTAGGGACCAGCACCCGACCCCAGGGGAATTTCATAGGCGACAATATCTGCGTTATAGGCTACGCCATGCATCTTAAAGCCGGTGCCTATGTCACCATTTTTATTGGCGGCGATAACGCCGGCAACCTGGGTGCCATGCTTAACTGCACTGTCGGTACGCGGGCTGCTAGTACTGTAATTTGAGCCGGCGTATTCGACTTTGTCTCCCGAGGCAGTGGCGAACTCAAAGTGTTCTTCGTAGACGCCAGAATCAATAACGCCGACGCTCACGCCCTCACCGGTTGCCCCTCTGGCGTAGGCGCTCGAGGCATTAATTAGTGCCAATCCGCCCATGCCGCTATATTCTTCGGTTTCTGCGCTGGCGACCAGACTCGAAAAATTATCTGGGTCCTCGTCCTGAGCAGCGAAGCTTGCGTAGGGTGGGCCGGGTTCAACTTGGTTGGTTATGAGAGGCGTCGTAGGTACTGAGATTGAAGACGAGTTAGGCGGCGACACTGTGGGAGTGTTGGCAGATGGGCTGCTGCCACCGCCACCACCACAGGCAGAGAGAGCGAAAACTGCGAACAGTATGGCGAGAGACCCTAAAAATGGGATACTCATGATATGCCTAAGATCCTCGATATGCTTTTTACCTGTTAAGTCTAGTTTATATTGGCGATAATCTCCGGTAAACAGGTGTGAACTAATCTATTCGCAATTAAAAGGAAATCCATGCATATGCGCATTCATATTCTCGGTATCTGTGGCACGTTTATGGGCAGCCTTGCCCAATTAGCCAAGTCTGCGGGGCATCAGGTCTCCGGTTGTGATGCCAATGTTTACCCGCCCATGAGTACCCAGCTTGAGCAGGCGGGCATTAGTCTAACTCAAGGCTTTGATCCTCAGCAGCTGCAGCCAGCGCCAGATTTAATTGTGGTGGGTAATGCACTGTCTCGGGGTAACCCCTGTGTTGAGTATATGCTTGACCAGCAGCTTCCGTACATTTCCGGCCCCCAGTGGCTGGGCGAAAATCTTTTGCGAAACAAGCATGTGCTGTCAGTTGCAGGGACCCATGGTAAAACCTCCACGAGCAGCATGTTGGCCAAAATTCTTGATGCTGCCGGACTCAACCCTGGATTTTTGATTGGCGGTGTCCCCCAAGACTTTGGTGTCTCTGCGCGACTGAGCGACAGCGATTACTTCGTGGTGGAGGCGGATGAATATGACAGCGCCTTTTTTGATAAGCGCTCAAAGTTTGTGCATTACTTTAGCAACACATTAATTATTAATAATCTGGAATTTGATCACGCCGATATTTTTGAAGACCTGGCGGCGATTCAAAAACAATTCCACCATGCGGTGCGCACCATACCCAGTACCGGCACAGTTATTTATCCGGCAGCCGATACCAATATTGCCAAGGTAATTGAGATGGGTTGCTGGAGTGCGCAGCAGGCATTTGGGTCTGAGTCATCGGACTGGCAGTATCGATTAATGGCTGAAGATGGCTCCAGCTTTGAGGTAGTTCATGGCGCTGAGGTTGCCCATGTAAACTGGCAGCAGAGCGGTCTGCATAATGTGTTAAATGGATTGTCGGCGATTATTGCCGCCCACCAGGTCGGCGTTAGTCTTGAACAATCTGCTATTGGCCTGAGTGAATTTGTTGGCGTTAAGCGCCGCATGGAAGTGATTTATCAGGATCGAGGCGTGACTGTCTATGATGACTTTGCTCATCATCCAACCGCGATTAAAACCACTCTCGAAGGTCTGCGGGCCAAGGTCGGGCAGGCCAAGATTATTGCGGTGATTGAACCGCGCTCGGCGACCATGAAGTTGGGGATTCATAAAGAAACTCTCAGTGCCTCGGTAAACCGTGCCGATCAAGTTTACTGGTATCAAAATCCCGCGATTGACTGGGATATTGATGCCGTTGCCAGTGACTGTTCAGGGCCAGCTACTGCCACTGCAGATATTGATCAGCTACTGGAGTTAGTGATCGGTGCTGCAACGGAAGAGTCCCATGTTGTGATCATGAGCAATGGTGGCTTTGAAGGATTTCATGGCTTATTAACAGAACGTTTGGCGGCGCGCTAACTTCTCAGCACAAAGGTCACTGGGCCGTCATTACACAGGCTGACCTGCATGTTGGCGCCAAAGATTCCACTTTCTATATTGACGTCTGGGGCGTAATTGGCCTGCGCCTGCGCTAAAAAATAATCGTAGAGTGCTCTGGCTTGTTCAGGGGGCGCGGCGGTTGAAAATCCCGGTCGTAATCCCTTGCTGGTATCTGCGGCTAGGGTGAACTGCGAAATCACCAGAAGACTGCCGCCGACATCATTTAGAGACAGGTTCATTTTGCCAGCGGCATCAGCAAATATTCTGTAACTGACTACCTTCTTTAATAATTGATCGGCTTTGCTCTGATCATCGTCTTTTTGAATGCCCAGCAGTAGCACTAAGCCCTGATCAATCTTGCCATTAACCTGATTGTCGATCGCTACTGAGGCGCTAGAAACGCGCTGAATCAAACCTAGCATATTAGTGGCCCGCGGTACTTATCTGATGAGCAAGTTGCTCAGTGGCGCATAACAGGGCGTCTGTGGTGCCTGGCTCGCTAGAGGAGTGACCAGCATCGGCGATAATCTTTAATTTCGCTTCTGGCCAGGCATTGCTCAGAGCAAAGGCCTGATTAACAGGACACACCATATCGTAGCGACCATGGACGATAGTCCCCGGGATATCTTTTAACCGGCGGGCATTATTGATTATCTGGTTGGGTTCGAGAAAGGCTTTGTTAACAAAGAAATGGGCTTCGATACGCGCCATGGCCATGGCCATATGAGGGTTGGCAAAGTGATCCACCAGGGCATCGTTAGCACGCAGTGTGGCACAGCGACCCTCCCACACAGACCATGCTTTGGCGGCAGACATGCGCTCAATTTCATTATCGCCGGTAAGTCGAGAATAGTAAGCCGAGAGCATATCGCCCCGTTCTGCTTCGGGAATGATCTGTATATATTGCTGCCAGTAGTCGGGAAAGATATGGCTGGCGCCGTGCTGATAAAACCAGTGAATATCTTCGTCACGGCAAAGAAAAATGCCGCGTAAAATTAGACCCAATACCAACTCTGGATAAGTCTGGGCATAGACTAGTCCGAGGGTCGATCCCCAGGACCCGCCAAAAATAACCCAGCGATCAATACCCAATGTTGCGCGAATGGTTTCAATATCCTCGACCAGCGCCGCGGTATTGTTATCCTCTAAGCGGGCATGGGGTTTGGACTGTCCTGAGCCGCGTTGATCGAAAAGAATAATGCGGTATTTATCCGGATCAAAAAAACAGCGATCAGTCTGTCTTGTGCCGCCACCAGGACCACCGTGAACAAATAACACGGGAATACCCTCGGGGTTGCCCGACTCTTCGACATAGAGAACATGGGGTTCAGTCACCGCTATATTATGGGTGCTGTAGGGGCGAATCGCGGGAAACGCTTTTCTCATTAGCTGTGATTCCTGGTGAAGGTTCAGTCAAGTTAATATAGACAAGATTGCTCACGGAGACTACCTTAAATCATAGGCAAGAGACTGCCTGCTATTTAATTAGGCGTTTAAGTAAGGAATAACTGATGACCAAACAGATTCGCTGCACCTGGCCCGGAGACGATCTGCTGTATCAGCAATACCACGACAATGAATGGGGTGTGCCCTGTCGCGAGGATAAAAAGTTATTTGAGTTTGTGCTGCTGGAGGGTGCCCAGGCAGGGCTGTCATGGATTACGATTTTGCGTAAACGTGAAGCCTATCGCATTGCCTTTGCCGACTTCGATGTCGATAAGGTGGCGGCCTTTACCGACCAGGATGTTGAACGCTTTATTCAGGATGCGGGTATTGTGCGCAATCGATTGAAGATTAACAGCGCGGTTTCAAATGCCAAATTATTTATTGATATTCAAAAAGAGTTTGGTAGCTTTAGTAATTATTTCTGGGGCTACGTGAATCACCAGCCGATTGTTAATCACTGGGCCAGCCACGGAGAAATTCCTGCGACCACGGCGCTGTCTGATTTGATCGCCAGGGATATGAAGAAGCGCGGCTTTAAATTTTTTGGCTCGACGATTTGCTATGCCTATATGCAGGCGATGGGTGTGGTGAACGATCATACTACCGACTGTTACCGGCATTTTGGCTGCAGTTAGCGAATCGCTATTTAGCCAACCGCCATTTAGCCAACTACTACCATATCGCGGCCCATATGCTTGGCTTGGTACAGACCATTTTCGGCGGTGGAAAGTAGATCATCAATGCCAGTGCACTTATCAATTGATGCCACACCCACACTCAATGAAATTCTAAGTTTGTCCCCCTGAGCATCCATGTCCAGCTCGCTGGCTGCGGCTCTTAGGCGTTCGGCAATATTTACCGCAGCCTCACTGTTGGCAGTTGGGAGTAATACCATAAATTCATTGCCACCCCAGCGAGCGACAATATCTTCACCCCGCAGTGGCTCGCTGAGAACCTGACCTATGGCATAGAGAATGTCGTCTCCTACATCATGACCATAGCGATCGTTAATAAATTTAAAGTTATCCAAATCGGCCAGCAAGATTGAGAAGGGCTGGTTGATTAGGCGGTACTGCTGGTATTTTTTCTCCAGCCGACCTTCCATATTATTGCGGTTGGGCAGTTGGGTCAGCTGATCCTGATGGGCAATTTGGTCCACTCGCGAGGAGAGATCCTGGTACTTGCTGAGGCTGTCAAAGCGAGAGTTGTCCATGGCAACAGCAAAGGCGGACAGAATGGCATAGGCGGATAAAAAGCGTACCACCACGATATCGCTGTAGTTGGGCACCGCAAAGGGCATGGATCCACCGGTCATTATTCAGGTGGACGCGGCAAAAATGCCAATCAACATAAATAGGCTTTGGCGATAGGCAAAGGAACCCACAATCACCGGCACAATTGTTAGGCACCACATCAGTGACGAGGCGTCGGATGCGCCCAGTAATAGAAAGAAAAAACCAATGAGTAACGTGCCTGCTAGCAGCAAGCGAGCTAGATTGTGACGATCAAAAATATAGAAAATGCCGAGAGCGACGAGAAGTACGCCGGCAATGGCGAGATAAAATGTGGCTAGTGCCATCTCACCCTGACGATAGGAATAAAAGGCGAACATGGTGGCGATTATTTCCTGTGCCATCAATGAGAAGGACAGAAATCCGCCAGTAACTAAATCCTTGTTATCCACTTTCGCCATACTGCGCCTTGGAGACATTATTCACTATTATATTAGTTCAAATGTATCACTAAATCGAAGTTTCGCCAGATATTCCTTATCTGGCGATTACTGCCTGTTACCTTACTTAGGTGCTCTTTTACGAGCATTTTCTGTCAGATGCTTCTTGCGCAGACGAATACTGACTGGTGTTACTTCTACCAGCTCATCGTCTTCAATAAACTCTAACGCCTGTTCAAGCGTGTGCTTAATAGGTGGTACCAGTGTCAGTGCTTCGTCGGTTCCCGAGGCGCGAACGTTGGTCAGCTGCTTGCCTTTAATGGGGTTAACAACCAGGTCGTTAGACCGCGAGTGAATACCAACAATCTGACCTTCGTAAACATCAACCGCATGACCGAGGAACAAACGACCACGAGCCTGAATATTAAACAGTGCGAAGGCGGCAGTTTTACCTTTAACCATACTCACTAGGGCGCCGTTTTGACGGCTGTGTGGCTCGCCTTCTTTAATCGGGCCGTACTTGTCAAAGATGCTGGTCATAATGCCTGAGCCGGAGGTCAGAGTCAGGAATGTACCGCGGAAGCCGATCAGACCACGTGAAGGCATGCTGAACTGTAAACGCACACGTCCTTTGCCGTCTGGTTCCATATTGGTCAGCTCTGCTTTACGCTGGCCCAACTCTTCCATAACAGAACCCTGATGCTGGTCTTCAACATCAATAACAACCTGCTCGTACGGTTCCTGTAGCTTTCCATCAACCATCTTGGTCACAACTTCAGGGCGCGAAACACCCATTTCGAAGCCTTCGCGACGCATGGTTTCAATCAGTACCGACAGGTGAAGCTCACCACGGCCAGAGACAATAAACTTGTCCGGCGTATCACCTGGCTTAACGCGCAGAGCAACGTTGTGAATAAGCTCTTGGTCGAGACGGTCTTTAATATTTCTAGTGGTAACGTACTTGCCTTCCAGTCCTGCGAACGGCGAGTTGTTAACAATAAAGGTCATGCTTACTGTTGGCTCATCAACGCTAAGGGCTGGCAGCGCTTCAACATGATCTGGATCGCAGAGAGTATCTGAGATGCCAAGACCGTCAATGCCATTAATACAGACAATATCGCCCGCTTCGGCGAGTGCTGTCTCTACCTGCTCAAGGCCTAAATAGCCTTTTACGTTAAGTACCTTGCCTTTACGTTCATTGTCGTCAGAAGACTTGATAACAACCTGCTGGCCTGGCTTAAGTGTGCCACGAGTAATGCGGCCAACACCGATAACGCCCACATAGGGGTCATAAGCCAGAGCTGAAATTTGCATTTGGAATGGACCGTCGCTATCAACCTGAGGGGCGGGAACGTCTGCGACAATCATTTCATACAGCGGAGTCATATCCTCTGCCATATTGTCGAGATCGATGCCAGCAATGCCGTTTAGGGCTGAGGCATAGATAACGGGGAAGTCGAGCTGCTCATCCGTAGCACCAAGGCCATCAAAGAGTTCAAACACCTGATCCATAACCCAATCTGGGCGAGCACCTGGACGGTCAACCTTGTTGATAACAACAATCGGACGCAAGCCCTGCTCAAAAGCTTTAGAGGTTACAAAGCGAGTCTGGGGCATAGGGCCGTCAACGGCATCAACCAGCAGGAGTACCGAGTCAACCATGGATAGAACGCGTTCTACCTCACCACCGAAATCGGCGTGACCTGGGGTGTCCACGATATTAATGCGGTAGTCATTCCATTTGATGGCAGTGTTCTTCGCCAAAATGGTAATACCACGTTCTTTTTCCTGATCGTTGGAGTCCATTAGTCGCTCGGAACCAACGTCTTTACGGTCGAGAGTTCCTGATTGACTCAGAAGTTTATCAACTAACGTAGTCTTACCGTGGTCGACGTGGGCAATGATCGCGATGTTTCGCAAGTTTTCAATGGACATTAGAGATACCAGTAGGCGCAAAAAGCCGCGATTATACGAGAATCCGGCGAAACTACTACCGTTCTTTTCACTGAGAGGAGACTTCTTCCTCTGTAGATGAATTCCGCTCGATCAACATTCGAGTGATTGAGGTCGGTGGCGAGGGGGGTGCAATCAGGTTTCCCTGCAGTAATTGGCAGCCGACATCCAGCAATAAATGACGAATATGCGGGTCTTCGATGCAGGGTGCAATGCAGTCCAAGCCCAGGGATTTAGTGAGTTCTATCAGCCTTTTGACCAGATTCCATGAACTTTCAATTTCATCCGTCTCCGCCATTAGGCGATGTGAGATTCTTATGGTGTTTATCTGCAGTTCGCGCAGTTTTTGCAATGGCAGGCTCTGATAACCGACATTATCTATTATTAGGCCGCAACCAATTTCATTGAGACGATTGAGCTGTAATTGCAATGATGCGTTTAATTTGTCGAGATTTTCGGTGTGCAAGCCAAACATAAATACATTGGGCTTAATGTCATGGCGGCGCATAATTTCTTGTACCTGGGCCACAAATGAAGGGTGCTCTAGTTCACGCAGGCTCAGGGTGAAGTAAATGCGCTGCTGATCCTGCCAAAGACCCTGACCGCGCCATAGATTAACCTGCTTGCAGACCTGGTCGATCAGAGACAGGGAGATATCTACAATCATAGAACCTGATTCCAGCACCTGAATAAACTCATGAGCCTCAACAATCTCGCCATTGGGCTTTTGCCAGCGCAGGAACACCTGTAGGCCGTTGATTAAGTTGGTTTTGCTGTCGAGTATGGGCTGGTAAAAGGGCACAAAGGATTCGGCTCTTGACTCGTCTCTAAGTCTCTCGAGCAGCTCCATTTGTTTTTGCATTGCTGAAGAAAGTTTACGGTCATGGAAGTAGTAGTTGGATTTTCCCTCTCGCTTGATGGTGTACAGAGCTTGATCTGCCTGCTCCAAAATAGTTTTGCCATCGGCGGTGCCATCGTTAAAAAAGACGATGCCGATACTGCAGCTGATCTGAAATTTCTCGCCCTTAATCACGAAGGGCTCACTGGCTGCATCGATAATTTTTTCCGCGACCTGAGCGATTTGTAGGCGCGCTGTCTCACTCTCGGTGCCCAGTCTTTCAAGGAGCACAACAAACTCGTCACCACCCAGCCGAGCCACAGTTTCCTGGGTACGAATAACCTTGCGCAGGCGCTGAGCGAATAGAGTGAGCGCCAGATCACCGTAATGATGGCCGCGGCTGTCATTGATCTCTTTAAAATGGTCTAGATCGATAAATAGCAATGAGCAAAAGTTTCTGGTGCGCTGAGCCAGAGAAATAACCCGATTTAATTCTTCCATCAGGCGATGCCGATTGGGCAGGCCAGTAAGGGGATCAAAATAGGCCTGCTGCTTAATCCTTGACTGCATTTTTACACGGTCGGTCACATCCTCTACAAACGACGCGGCACCGATAACATTCATATCATCATCAAAGAGGGGGGTTTCATTCCACTCGCAGATAATGCGGGTACTGTCTTTGGTGATATTTTCGGCGGTGCCAGAAAAGTCCTTACCGAACAGAAACAGGTCATGTTCGGCCTGCTGCATTAGGAAGGTTTTTTTATCTTCAAACAGAAAGTCTGTGGTGCGGCCCACAACTTCAGATTTGGTGAAGCCAAAAATAGCGGTGGCAGCCGGATTCCAGCCAATAATTTTCCGGTGTTCATTCCATTCAATAAACCCAAGGGGAGTTTGTTCAATAAGGCTGGTAATTTTTTTGCTGGTGGTAACAACCTGCTGGCTGTCATCTTCGGCTCGCTTATTGCTCAGGGCTCTGTCAATAAACCCGCGGCGATAGGTCGCACAGGCTCTGTCGAGAGCGATATAAACGATGCTCAACACCCCCAAAAAAGCTAGGCTCAAGGCCGGGAAATGAATGCATAGGCTGGTTGTTAGCGGGATGTAGATCGCCAGTAAAAATAGATGTCTAAACAGATCGGTTTGGATATACAGGACCGACCATGCTGTGGTCAATGCAACAATAATAGTGGCCACCAGCAGTGCATTTTCGAGTTGGTCGGGGACAATAAACAAAGCGCCAGCGAGACCCCAAAATATGGCGCAGACAATCCCTGCTGCGGTCACCAGATGCCGCGGCTGTTGCTGGTTCATCCATAACCAGAGCGCCAGGCTAGACAGGCAGAGGCCAGCTAGCCAACCCCATGCAAACTCAGCGGCGACGTGCTGGCCGGTAACTAACAGCAACA
>Ga0209302_10001341_pt1 | contig 14313 bp, 8 predicted proteins | sample ArcOceMetagenome_2_FD_187445 | JGI IMG/M metagenome (GOLD analysis project Ga0209302, IMG submission 187445) | Marine eukaryotic phytoplankton communities from Arctic Ocean - Arctic Ocean ARC135M Metagenome (SPAdes) (version 2) | ecosystem: Environmental > Aquatic > Marine > Oceanic | place... | reverse complement strand
CTGGCTCTCGGCAGCGCACGCCAGCGCATCGACGTGCAAGTTGAGCCTCGGGGGGTAGCCGAGCTGCTGCGCGAGATTCGAGCCGGGAGCGAAACCGTCCTGGCCAGCGGCAGCGCGCCCGGGCCTGAGCGTGAGAGCTGAGTGCTTTTTTTGGTTACGTTATACAGTAGCCTGAAGCGCAGCGAGTGGGGGTCGGGAGACGGGAGAGACGACGGGACCCGTCAAACTAAAATGTTATACGCAAATCGAAATTTGAGCGAAGAGGGTTGTTCTGATACCTAGAAAAATAGGCGTACGACCGGTTAACAAAATTAGGAGCTTTTCCTTTTTTAATTCACAAAAAGAGACGTACAACGCGACATTCGCAAACAATATTATAGCAATCGTTTAATACGGGGGGTAAATTCCTAATAAATGACCAACCAGATCGTACCGTATTATACTGAGATACACGTCTGGTACCCCAGACCGCAGGCGCGTCCACCTGCGGGGCTACCCCTCCGGCTCGGCTCTCGGCCTGCTATGTATGCGCGCGCTGCGATGTCCGGACATGTGTCATGCCAACTCCCAACATACACATGCTCGATACTCACTGAGAGACGCATGGGTTTTTAGTTAAAACACCCTATGCCAAACAGCATTCTGCATTGCCCTGAATGAAGTGCTGCCGCAAGCTTTCTACTTGGGCCACGCCGCCTGCTCGGCCGTAACGCTAGCCCCGGAGCGGATGCCACCGACACCGACACCGTCGTGACGGGCTACACCTTCATCACGTCGCGGGCTCACACAGTCTCTCGTTTCCTCGCTGTCCTTTCTGGCACGTCCTCGTCGCTGCTCATGCTGTGCCTCTTGAGGAAACGACGCTCGCTCCCTTTTCGCCTTTTCGCTGCCTTTTTCGCCTTTTCGGCCCCTTTTTCTCCACCCCCCTCACATTTTACTTTTTCTTGTTTTAGACCCTTTTAACAGCGCGTGGAACGCAGCACACAATACCTCAGATACCATTAATACAGTACACGCGCTAGAATCCGCAGACGTCACTCTCCGCATCAGCCCACAAGGTGGCGCTTAGCCTCGACACAGCAGACCCGCATCTTCATCTACCGTGCCACTCCCCTCTCGTCACCTCATGCATGGCATGCCTCCTCACCTCATGCCCACCTCATGTCCCATGCGTCCGACTCCTCCTATAGGGGGACGATGAGTCAGTTCGTTACTTGGGGAAGGAGCATTTTTTGGGATTTCGCCTGACTACAGGCACGAGTGTGGCATCTGCGACCGCGACTACATGTTGCGCCGCGGGTGCCCGTGCTGTAGGGACTAGGCGAGGCGATGGGCCTAGTCGTGGGCTGGCCCCCCCGAAGGCGGATGGGGCAACAAATTAGGGCGTCGAAAATATGGTGGGGGAGGCGGTCGGCGCCCGTGGGGCCTCTGGGGGCGGACCTTACTTAGGGTCGCGCCCTGTGTAGATAGACACTGGTACTCTGGTGTCGATGCGTTCGCGCCCAAATATGCCTTCCTTCCTTCCCTTTCCTCCGTTGCGCATATATGTATGCCATTTTCCCTCTTGCAGCCCTGTTGTTGTTGTTGTTGCCCATGTGTTTGAGCAGCGTCTCACTCGCCTAGCGATAGATAAGATGAGATAAGAACATGTATCTATCTTATCTCTTATCTATCTCGCCTAGCGTGGGTGCTAGTCCGTGTTTGCCTTAGGGTAAGATGTCTGTCTGCCCGGGCCAGCCGCGGCGCGATGCCGCCGCAGCATGGCGCTCGCAAGGCTGCATGCGGACCATTTTGTCGTGAAGGCTGCGGGCGAGCCGCGCCGCGGAAGGGCACCAAGGTTCTCGGGTGGGTGAACAGTTCGCAAGAACTGGGTCTACGAGAGCTTCACCGGCGAGTGAGCAGCATGGATCCGCAAGCGGCCGGCGCGTCAGACACAGGGCCGGTGTGGCATGAGAACCGCTGGCGTCACTATACGAGCTCACCGAGCGCGCGTTCGCAAACCCGGCACACAGCTGCCGACTCATCATCTCCACCATGTTACTTGCACTGGGGACCATTTCCAGGTCAACGTGACAACGACGTGGACGGCGGGTTGTTGCACATCATGATGTCCATAGGTTGCGCGCTGAACGAGGCCTTCGCGCTGAACCGCACGCTGCTTCTCCCTGCGCAGATCTGTGTGCCCACGAAGCACCGCAGCACGGGCTTCTTTTCGAGGCGAGAACACACAGACTGCTCGCCGACAGCCGAGCTCCTCGATCTTGAGCGTCTCTCGCAGCTCGCGCCCGTTGCCATTTACGACGCATTCCACAGCCTCGTCGCGATCCCGCCTAGCAAAGTGGCGTGGATCAGCGATAACTGCCCGACGCACCTGGCTGCTCAGCATTACACGTGTGCCGGTGGGGCGTGGCTGCTGCGACGCGCCAATCTCGGAGGCGGCTATCTCTTCGACCGTTGCCTCAATGGCCAAACCACCACCTCAACGCAGCTCGTGGATCGTGCCTTTGCGCGATTTGGCACGTCGCTAAAAGAGACATGGATGGTCGGCGGTGCAAAGCCGTCGTTTTCCTGGTGGGAGAAGCGCGCCTCCTTCACTCTGCTGCTTCAGCGAGGCTGGTTCTGGAGCCGGGCGCTCAAGGCGGCAGCGGCAGCAATTCGTTCGCAAATTGGCGAGCCTTTCGTCTCAGTGCACGTTCGGCGCGGCGATCGGCTCGGAAAGCAATCGCGCATTGCCAATTGGAAGGCTGCCTCCGCCGGGGAACTTACAAGCGCGGCCGCTATCTTCAATCAGCTCGCGCGCTGGTTCCCTGCTAGCACGGCTGTGATGATCTCTTCTAATGAACCGCGCGAATTCTTCGAGGTGGCTGCGGCCTCTTCGGCCTACCGAGTCTTTTTTGTGGACGACTTTAAGACGCACCTCACTGCAGCTGGCATAAAAAACAACAACCAGCTCTTTGCCCTGGAAACCATTCTTTACCAGGGCGCCGCCTCACACGTCGAGACATTCGAGGGGGACGCCCAGAAGTGTAGAATGGCGTGCGCCTTCATTCATTGGATTGAAAATGCCACGTCATGCGCCGGCCAACCTGCCAGTGCGACCATCAAGATAGATGGCGGTGCCCTTGCAATCAGCCTACGATGCACTGAGACTGGGGGTGCTCGTGTTACGGAGGTGAACGGCGTACGGGAGGGTGCTTGCCCTGCCTCGGCAAGAGTAGCAAGCGGCGATTCACCCTGCGGGAACCGTGGACTGTGGCTTGTTGGTCAACAGAACAACAATTCGCGGTGCAACTACACTGTACGCTCAAACGGGAGGAGGCTACAAGGAAGCCCTTCTGACGGCGGCATGGCTGGACCAGCTCAAAAGACAAGAGGTAAGCTCGCGGACAAAGTGGACTGCCACGGCACGAGCCTGCGGCTTTTGCCAAATGGTTCGCCTGCACAACGCGCGGCCGCACAGCTGGTGCATGAGGGCATCGTCGCGCCAGCACTTGGGGCAATCTCGCTCGTGCACTACTGGCGGCAGGTTGACCGCCCACGCCGCGTGGGCAATGCGGCGCTGTGCCGTAAGGAGGCCGCTTGGCACGTGCTCACGTTTGGCTCACACGGCAAGTATGAGCGCGCTGCAGCCGCCCTGTGTCGAACCGCTCTTCGCACGGGAGCTGACTCGTGCTCAACCTCGACCTTGAACGACCTGCCGGCCGACTGGCGTGAGATCAATGGTGTAAGCAATATCACTAAAGGCTTGGGGCACTGGAAGTGGAAGCCCTTTATCATCCTGCGTCGTCTGCGAGAGCTGGCTGATGGTGAGATATTGCTCTATGTTGACCGCGACCTCCGGCTCGGGCATAATTTGTCCGCGCTCTTTTGCCTTGGGCAAAACGCGGCGAAGGGCTTGGCATGCTTCCACCAGGCGTGCTATACCGAGCGGCCGTGGACAAGCCGCGAGCTGGTGACGGCCGCTGGCGCGGGTCCAGCTGAGCTAGATAGCTTGCAGATCAATGGAGGGCTTCAGGTATGGCGTCGCTCTTCAGCGGCACTTGCACTTGCTGTGCAGTATCTTGAGTGGACAGAGCGCTTTGCACGTGACCCCGTAAACCGCTCCGATGAAGATCAATTGTATCGAGCCCATCGACACGACCAAAGCTGCTTCTCCCTGCTGGCCAAGAAGGCCGGTGTGCAGAGTTTCCCGTGGCCGATACGCGCGCACGACAGGCGCGACGTGTGGGCGTGGGAAGCGGGTTACTGCTCGCCAAGTTTCGTCTTTCCGTTCGACGCCATGCCCAACTCGATCGACCTCGACTATGGTTCAGAAGATACCTCGCGGACCAAATGTCGTGTAAATCAAGGGCGTCACCCGCAGATGGTGGACTATCACCACATACAGAGGATCAACTACTAACATATTTTGTTACGATACAATATTTGGTACTTGTTATTGTTTTTCTTTTTGGCGCGCGGAAAATATATGAATAATATATCGGACCTTTTTGGGCAGGAATATTCTCGCGGTTTTTTTTCTTAGAGCATAGAGGGGCGTCTTTAGGTGGGTTGGCACTTGGCAGAGCCCACACGAAAGGAATTGTGCCCACACCAAAGAAATTGTGGGTAGAATCGAACGTGAGACGGGGTTTCAGAGCCTGGCTCGGCGATCTAGGTACTCAATTCGGCCGTTGACGTTTGAATGTGATTGCTTTCTCACTCAAGACGCGTTTTGGGGCTCCGGAACGGGCCGCCCGTCATTTGGGCTCAACTCCACGCGGCCGGCTCAAATTTGGCCGTATGTGCTTGCGTGCCGGACCCGAACCTCTGCTCGGAACCGTCGCGTGAAGGACGCGCGTCGGTCTATAACCGGGCCGTTGAGCGCCGCTTCCCCGCGATATCTGCGGATTGGCGATTCTGACTTTGGGGCGGTGAAAGGGCGATTTCTCGAAATTGCGACATATAATCGCTCCCAAACCGGTAGTTTTAGTGGATTCCCCCCCGCAGATTTACTCTCAGGCGACGGTCGTGAAAAGTCGTGAAAAGTCTATGCAATAAACCTCGATTTTCCTGATTTCACACTGGACAACCCGAGGAGAATACAACCCCTTAAACGTATTCGGATGTTTGTCTGACAAACATGATAAAAGTATCAAAAATCAAAAGTAATTCAAAATTATGGAGGGGGGCGGGGGGCGTGTGCCGTGTCGGCCGCGTGCATCCGTGCATGCAGGTGATAAGATAAGATACGATCATGTTATGTGGCTACGGGGTGTGGCCAAACGAACTTTTCGTCGAAGGAACATAGTCACGCGTGGACGGACGTGCCACCACCCGCCACCTTCACGGTACCACAGAGCGCGCTGCGCGCTGCGGTACCGTGAAGGTCTCAGCCGAATCGTTCGACGCAGTCTCGAGTGAGATAATTGTTCCTTCAACTCTGACGACAGGCGCCTTGTGCCTGACCCGCACAACCATGGTGCTGATGCTGGTAAACCTTCAGGGCGCGGCTGTCATCTTCAGGGTAGGTCGGCACCATCATCGTGGACAATTATGTGAAGGTCGGGGCCTCACACACGCCCTCACAGACACCCCTCCCACTGACTACTCACGGTCGCCTCGCACTCACCGCTGGGTGCCCAGCCACGGTCTGACCGTATCTTGCGCCTACCGTGCGGCAGGTTGGCGCCAGCCGCTCCCTACATGTTAGCCCTCGATGCCCTCAAGCGCGCGTGCCGCAGCTCTAACTAAAATTACGCCCAGATCTGAAACGGTGATCGCGCTCACGTGCCAGTGTGCCCTTTCCGAGCTCTGCAAAGGTATGTGCCATCACTCCCCAGACGCTATACTATCGGAAAGTAGCGTTAGTTTGTCCGTAGGCTCGGTTTTTTCGCCGGCCCATTTTCCCAAAACACACCCCCTATAGTGAGGCTCCCCACACCCTCTCCCTACTCCTTTTTGATTTATACGCGTAATTATATGTCGAGGTCTAAACCCGTGGCGCGTTCATGCCCTGGGGACTTGATCTTGTGCGGTGAGAGTGGATAGATCTCTCAACTTAATCGACACTTAATTTTCACTCAACCGCGCCGTAACGCTTACTTTACCTCTAAAAAGTAACACCAAGGTCTCGCACTCTCGGCTCCTGTTTACCTACCATCGCCCGGCCCCCACGCACCGTCGGCCATCCGCTCCCGCCCGGCACGCGCGATGGCCTCGATCGTATCGTGGGAGAGGCTCAGATCGTTGAGATCGAGCAAGTTGGGGTCGAGACAGCCGCCGCCCCCCAAGCTGGTAGCGCCTCCGTAGCTGCCGCCGAGGCTGGACTGGCTGCTCGCCATCCTGTGCAGCTGCTCTATCGTCCCGGCGGACATGCTCATATCCATCATATCGCCGCCGACTGGGGCTTCGACCGCGCCGCGGAAGCCGCCGCCGCGCGCGCTGGCCGGCGCTACCAGCTGCGCCGCTAGAGGCACCACCAGCGGCGCAGCCGGCGGGGCAGGCATAGGCCGGTCTGGCACGGGGGCGGCAACGGCGCGGGGCGGCGGCGCGATGCGCACTAGCGGCCTCACGGGAGGTATGCGGTAGGTAGTGCCTGCACAAGGGGGAAGAGGCGAGGGGCGAGTGGGGGAGCTTTGGGGGTGGGGAGGGGGGGGCAGGTCGGGAGCAAGGGAGGAAGGAAGGGAGGGGCAGGGCAGGAGGGCCGGTAGAAGAAGGAGCGGCGCGCGGGGCAGGGCTGGGTGGCTAGGAGGGGAAGGCACCAGAGGAGGTCTCGGTCACGTGGACCGCTGCGCTGGTCATGGGTAAGAAGCCCTGCGGCGGTAAGAAGCTCTGCGGCGGGTAGGGCGTCGCTATCTGCGGCTGTCTCAACACGGGGAGGTCACGCCTGCCCACGAGCAAGTCTCTCCGCGCCATCTCGGGCGATAGCTGCTGCCGGTCCACCGGCACCTCAAACAGAGCTTGCGGCGAGGCCTGCGGCGCCGACGCGAAGCCAACCGCCCCCTGCGCGTCTCTGCTGCCGCCGCCGCCGCCGCCGCCGCCGCCGCCACCGACGATGCTACCCGCCGCGCTCGGGCGCGGACCGCTGTCCGTGGAAGCAACTTGCTGCTGCACGAGGCTGCTCCACGCGCCTGAGTTCATAAACCGCCAAACTGGGCCGGGGCTGGGACTGTCGCGAAGCGGCTGGGCGGCTGGGGCGCTCTACCCGGGTGCGGAGGGCAAGCCAGAGCCGAACGTGTCCGCCCCAAGGGGCACCGCTCTCTCAGCATACTGCGCCGCTTGGTCGCCAGGACTCATCCAGCTGGTCCAGGCTCTCCGGGGCCGTGCGCGCCGGCGGAGCCGCCATCGCGGGGGCCGTCGCCTCATCATATTCGATGACGTGGAAGGTCTGGGTGTTGTCGAGCGGGCGCATGGCACTGCCGTCGCCGATCGACCCATCGGGCCCAATGGTGACGTAACCAGACTCCCACGTTGCCGGTGAGCCCAGCACCTCCTGGCAGTAGTGCGCGTGCAGCGGCAACGTCCGCAGCCAGCTGGCGTGAAACGAGATCGCGTGCTTGTGTGAGGCATCGGCGTCCACAAGACGGCGGTGGCAGCCGGGGTGCAAGCACTGATAGGTCATTCTGTGGCCATCAAAGGTCGGGAACGTGCCGGGTTGCATGGCCCCGTGGCGCGCGTGGCGTTGGTCGCTTGGACAAGCAGCGCCACGAAGTCTCGTCGTACGACTTCGTGGGCCAAGCATGTCCTTCCTCTGAGCGAACCGGTGCAGGCAGCAGACAGACAGAATGTCTGTCCAGGCAGCGTCGTGCTGTGGTGGGGTTGTTAACCACCGGACACTCAGCCGCATTTGGCAGCTTTTTTCTCGCATGCGGGTGCACCACGCGCTCGCACTGCTGAGCGCGCTTGTCGCCTTCGACTGCGTGGTCGGCCTCAGCAGACCACTGGATCCCAGAGAGCAGGCGACGCTCTCGCCATCCGGCTGGATCAAAACCTGCCCGAAGTGCGGCCGCGCCCCAGGCGGCTCACCCAACTGCTGCAGCCCTGGCGGCTCATGGTTTGGGAAGTGCTCGGTAAAGACGTCGAAGGGAGGAGCGCCTACGTTTCCCGAGGGATTTGAGGCCTGCAATGACCAGACGGAGATCAGGAAGAAGCAGGAGCACGAGGCGGTAGTGTTTACGGCGGTGAGGGAGAAGGACCTGGCGGAACAGAAGGTGACAGATGATGTTGACGCGCTCATAGCCGCGACCAAGCTCGACGCCGAGGCTGAAGCGGATCGGCGCGTGGCCGCTGCCAAGCTCGAGGCCGAGGCTGAAGCAGACCGGCGCGTGGAAGCTGTGAAGCGCGACACCGAGGCCACTGCCGAGCGGCGTGTGGCGAAGGAAGCAGCGAGGGCAGTGAAGGCAGAGGAAGAGAAGGCAAAGATCGAGGCCAACGTAAACGAGACGAAGGTGGCACTGGAGGCTAAATACGATCTGGCTAAGGCCGAGGCCGACGCGAAGGAAGCGAAGGAAGCACGCGAAGCTGCAGAAGCGAAGGAGGCTGAGAGGGAACAGAAGTTGAAGGAATACAAGGAAGCGGTGGAGGCAGAGAAGGCACGGAAGGCAGAGGCGGAAGCCAAGGAGGTTGCAGATAAGGCACTCAAGGTGGAGACAGAGAAGAAAAAGGCCATCGCAGACACGGTCATGTTGGAGGCTGCGCAGAAGGCCAGCATGGAGGCCGCAAGAAGGGTACGTGAAGCGGAGGAGGCGGAGGCGGCGGCAGCGGAGGACATGAGGGACCAAAAGGAAGCCGAGGCGCTGCGTGCGGATGCAGCTGAGGCAGAGAAGCGTGCTGCGCTCAAGGAGGCAGAGGCGGTGAAGTTGGAGGAGGAGAATGACATTGTGACGATGTATGCGGCGAGCGAGGAAAAGGACCCGGCGGATGGTGCTCCAGCGAACGTCGGCAGCGGCGCGGCCGCGCCTTCCGCCGACGCGGCCGCGGAAGCAAGGGCGGCACTGGCGAGCGAGAAGGAGCAGGCAGAGGCTATCCAAGCGGCCATGGAATGGCAGTCGAGGGAGACTGTTGTCCCGCGGGACGGCGTCTGCGAGGACTCTGAGCTCTCGTCGGCACTGCGGAGCGTCGTTGTCACCACCAAAGACGGCACGTGCGCAGACAGCAGAAAGTGGAAGATGCTCGACCCATCCGTGAACCTAAAAATGTTCGACGACAAGGCCGCGGAGAACCTGGTGCGTGAAAACTACCCCGACCTCCTGACCACGTACCAGGGGCTCGCGCACGGCGTGGAGCGTGCCGACCTCTTTCGCTACCTCGCAATCCACCTCGACGGCGGCATCTACGCGGATTGCGACGTTGAGCCCAACGCGTGCGTGTCCAAGTGGCTGAAGGAGTACGAGTGGTTCGAGGGTCGCGAGGGCCTCCGCATCAACTCGAGCGTTCCTCTACTCGTGGTGGGCGTCGAGTTCGACGCTGAGGGCGGCTGGGTCCTTGAGAGCATCCTCAACAATGGCACTGCAAAGTCCAACGGGACCTCCAGGATCCAGCTGTGCCAGTGGATCTTCGCCGCAACAGCACCGCGCCACCCGGCGCTGGTGTCCGTGATGGGTGAGGTGCAGGCGCGAGTGGCCTCCTTCCCCGACAACACGAACTTAATCACGGACCGCACGGGTCCCGTGGCGTGGACGGCCGGCGTGATGCGGTACATTCGGCGGTACAACGTGAGCGGCGAGGATCTGATGCCAGTCCGCAAGCTCGATCACCATGGGCAGCTATTCCAGATGCGTGAACCGAGCGGGGTGGAGTCGCAGGTGCTGCTGCTCCCCTACAGGGCGTTTGCCTATCCCGGAGCGCACGGTCCAGGCGTCTTCGAGGAGCCCGCCCGGCAGAAGCTCGTGCATCACATGTTCAAGGGTTCGTGGAAGCCGAGCTTGCGCCACAAGGTCACTGACCTCATGGGGCTTGCAGACAGCCAGAGCAAGAAGGGCCACAAAATATGAGCACGACGACCACGGACCTTGCTCAACCTTGCTCCATTACGCTATATAGATAGCGGACCTAGTCCTTTTGTTCCAAGGTGTATTAGTACGTTCTTATGTCGTCTACGTGTCTGGGTGGGTGTGAGTAAACACACATTATATCGTTTAATTGTCCCCGGCGCGGCGTGCCGTGCCGCGTGTGCGTGCACCGTGCAGCGTGCTGGCGCCCTGGCGCGCGCGCCGGGCGCGCCTCCACCCCGCACCCCGGCGACGTAGAGAGGGCTCGATCCGCGGTCAGGGTGAGCCAATGGTACGTGATTTAGGCCTTAGCACGCTTTTAGTAGTACGCTTTTTACTTGTCTTCTCGAGAGCCGGGGCACCGGCACGCGCCGGCGAGACGAGACGGCGAGAGAGTGCAGAGTCGAGACAGCGTCCGAGCAAACGGAGCGCGGACGGACAGTCCTCAGTCGGCGTTACCGGTACGGATCGAGCGATTACTTTATTAAATGATTAATTATTTATTAAATTAATCACGTACAGAGACAATAGTATACACGAAAAAAATCAAGCTAACCAGGCCGCGTTGCGGCTTACGCTGGCTTCGGACGGGTTGCGCACACGTGAGTCGCTGCGTGCACGGCGTGATTTGAGAGCTGCGGCTTGGGCACGACCGATTGATTGGCTGCGCAGGGCAGGATGGATGTCGCATGGTATCGCGCTGCGATATCGCCGCACGCCGGCGCGCTAACGGCGCGCGCCATATCCCAATAAGGGGTAGTGGAGATCCCAAGTTCGCATGTTATATGTACATGTGTTTGCTCTGGCCAGATGCAGGGTTATAATGGTGAAACATGAGGGAGATTTATCGAACCAAAATGAACTCTATTTTCGATGGGAATTTTGGCATAAGTAGTTTCGATTTTCGTTAGACATGTGGACGTCGGCGCGTCTATTCGTCAGCCTCTACGCTCTACGGACCTAATTATAGACCGAATTGCGGTTCTCGAAATCTCCCCCATGTTTCACAATTTTCTCACAATCAACAGCTCACATAGCTCACACACAATTCTCAACGACACCCTACTCAACAAACTGCTGCTGGACCACAAATGGAGATGGCCTGCATGGAATCGGCCGACAGCGTACTTACTTGACTGTGCACATGCCATGAGGCATGCACCGCTCCCAGCCCCCCGGAAGCCCTAAAACAGGCGGCCGTGGCCCCACTGGTGCGACATCCACTTCCTGTCAACTTCGCCAGTCATGCTGCCCGAGCCATCGGCAAACGAGTTCATCGATGCGTCGCCGTCCACGGCTGAAAGCGCCTGGACGCTGCCGGACGTGCGCGTCCGAAAGACGCTCGGCCCAGCAACTCCCCAACTGTCGCCATAAGTCGGCATCCTACCGCGATGTTGCTGCGGCATAGGAAAGTCGAGTTCTCCCGACTCCTCCGCCCACTCCGCACCAGGCCACTGTGCAGTTGCCCACCCTGCCCTCCTCTCCGCCCTCTCCTCCGCCCGCGACAACCTTCCAGACGAAGGCCTCCTCCCTGTTGACGCGTAGCTCTGCCACTGTTGCTGAGGCACCACTTGGCCGTAGCCCTCCTGCGGCATGCCGAAGATTTGGTCTCTATCGGGGCCGTATTCCATACCGGGGCCATATTCTATGTCGATTATATCGTCAAGGCCGAGGTTGATGTCATGGTCGTGGCCGTACCCCTGTTGCCGCAAAACCCGTCGCGGCGTTCTGCGCTGCTGCGGCATCATGCGGTAGCTATGCTGTGGCATGCCCGGATACGGGGTCGCTTCCCAAAGTGGGATCTCACCGTATCTACCAGCGTCGTTCCTTTTGCTCTGGAGAAGAGTCACGACCTGGCCGACAGAGTCTGGCCAAGTCTTCCGACTCCCAGGCGGCCAAGTCTCGCCAGAGTCCAGCATCGGCATCGGCATCAGGCCGTACCTCTGCTCCCGCATCGGAGGCCGCAGCGCTTGCCGGAGGCCGCGCTGTATGCCTGTGCTTGGCCTGTATGCTCGGTTCATCGTGGGCATTCTTGCGCCCACGTCGTTCCTGTCGTACCACTTATCGGCAATACCGTCAGCCATGTCCTGTAGCGCGGCGAGGCCCTGACCAATCGTTGCCATCTGGATGGTCGGGAGGCGCGTTGTCGGAACCGGAGTCGATGCATGCGTGGTCAGAGCCAAGCCCATCAGGGCGCCGGAGGAAGCGGCGCTCATCATCACCATCATCATGCTGACGACGCGCAACACACACGACGGTCAGTCCAGTGTGGAAGGGTGGCGATCACTGAATGGACCCAACAATGGCCGCCGCAAAAAGCTTCCTTCGTGCTCGCAAAAGTTCGTTTTTTCCGCGGCGCGGGGGTGGAAGAAATTTAAATACAGCGGGATAAGAGGGATTATCTTATCTGCTCCGGGACATGCTAGACATTCTAGTAATAGACTACCGATTCAACCCATCTTAGGCACTCGGCACGAGGAGTGTGGCTAGCTCAGTCCCACAGAGAGTGCGGCTGCGGGAGTGCGGGTGGCAAGACAAGACGAGCGTTGCAGGCCCTCTTCGCCAACCCTCGCGGGCTCATCAGTCAACATGCACATGTAATGTAGCGCTTCCAGGCCCCCGGAAGCCCTAAAACAGGCCAGACTCCTGCGCGGCGAGCTCCAGTTGGTCAAGCCTGTCGAGCACGGTGCCGCCAAACGTCCCTCCAAGCTGCGCCTCGAGGATTGCGATGCGCTGCAGGGGGGGCTCTCCCTGCATTGAGAAGCCGTCGCCGCCGAGGGCTTCTTCGAGGGCAGACAGCCGCTCGTATGTCTCGTCAGAGGACTGCATCTGACCAAACCCCTGTTGCATAGGCATCTGACCGAAGCCCTGTTCCATCGGCATGTCGCCATATTCGCCCTGCTGCATCGACAACTCGTCGAACCCCGGCATCTGGCCAAACCCCTGTTGCATAGGCATCTGACCATATCCCTGCTGGTGCGACAGCCACTTCCTGCTAACCTCGCCTGTCATGCTGCCCGCGCCATCGGCAAACGAGTTCATCGGTGCATCGCCGTCCACAGCCGAAAGCGCCTGGGCGCTGCCGCGCGTGCGCGGCTGAGAGACGGACGGTCCGGCGGCCCCCCAATCGTCGCCAAACGGCATCCTGCCGCGTTGCTGCTGCGGCATAGGAACGTCGAACTCTCCCGACTCCTCCGCCCACTGATCACTTGCCATTCCTGCCCTCCTCGCCGCCCTCTCCTCCGCCTGCGACAACCTTCCGGACGACGGCCTCCCACCTGGCGGCGCGGGGCCTTGCTGACGCGACATCGGGCCGTTGCGCTGCTGCCGCATGCCCTGCTGCCGCATGCCCTGCTGCCGCATCCCCTGCTGCCGCATGCCCTGCTGCCGCATCCCCTGCTGCCGCATCCCCTGCATGCCCGGCATACCCTGCTGCACGCCTTGCATGCCCTGCATGCCCGGCATACCCTGCTGCATGCCCTGCATGCCCTGCATGCCCTGCATGCCCTGCATGCCCTGCTGCGGCATGCCCTGCATGCCCTGCATGCCCTGCATGCCCTGCATGCCCTGCATGCCCTGCATGCCCTGCATGCCCTGCTGCCGCATAGCCTGCTGCTGCTGTATCCTTTGCCGAGGCGTCATCGGACCATAGCCCTGCTGCGGCATGCCCTGCTGATCCCCCATCGGGCCGTAGCCCTCCTGCGGCATGCCCTGCTGCGACTGGCCATACCCGCCCTTGTTTCCTTGGCGAGTCATCGACCGCTTCCATCGTTCGAAGGTCCGGTCGACCTTCGCCATCTGGATGGTCGGCAGGCGCGTTGTCGGAACCGGAGTCGATGCATGCGTGGTCAGAGCCAAGCCCATCAGGGCGCCGGAGGAAGCGGCGCTCATCATCACCATCATCATGCTGATGACGCGCAACACACACGACGGTCAGTCCAGTGTAGTGTGGCGTGCAAGCACATCAAATGGTGGAGGGCGCAAGTGGTTTTGAGGTGGCGGTGGGTGCGCGCTTGGGATGGCCGAAGACTCGGCGCCACCAGATGGGGCAGATCAGGGGGAGTCATAAAATAGCGGAGCGTTGCGGAAAAGCTAGATGCGCCCGTAGACCGCATTTGTGCCTAGATGTGAGGGGCCCAGGCCAGCATTGCGGAATTTTGTAGCGTCGTGAGTCGTACATGTACCGCGTGAAACTTAACTAGGAAGGCCTTTCGAAACGCCACTCGCGGCCACTCGACTTCCCTCTCGCGCGCCTCGCGACTTCCCTCTCGCGCGCCTCGAACTTCCCTCTCGCGCGCCTCGCGACTTCCCTCTCGCGCGCCTCGAACTTCCCTCTCGCGCG
>Ga0209302_10001340_pt1 | contig 14317 bp, 15 predicted proteins | sample ArcOceMetagenome_2_FD_187445 | JGI IMG/M metagenome (GOLD analysis project Ga0209302, IMG submission 187445) | Marine eukaryotic phytoplankton communities from Arctic Ocean - Arctic Ocean ARC135M Metagenome (SPAdes) (version 2) | ecosystem: Environmental > Aquatic > Marine > Oceanic | place... | reverse complement strand
AGATATAAATAATGTTGTAGTTGTGTATCAAAAAAAGAAAGAAGGTAAATTAGTAGATGAATATTTTTTAACAAACCGTGATTCAATTAAAGCAGTCTATGCTAATAATGAAAACACAGTATATCCATGTAAAGAAACTTCAGAAGCATTAATTCCTCATGAAGAAAATATTATTAATAAACCATTCTTTGATTTACATAAAATAGGATTTGTCGAATCAAATCAACAATATTGTGACATGAAACAATATGATGATAATAAAAATAATCAACTATTTGCTATTGTAAACTTAGATAAAAAATATCCTTCTTTTGTTTCTCATTATGTTAGATATGATTTAGCACCTAATGTAGTAGGAGAACAACATTGTCAAACTGGACAAGAAGGTAGTGTTTGTAAAATAATTGTTGCTACTCCATCAGCAAAAGAAAATCCTAATGGTGAATTACAATATGGTGGTGCAAAATCTAAAAGGGTAAATAAAACAAAGAAACGTAAACAAAACAAAAAGAAACGGACAATTAAGAAAAAGGCAAACAAAAAAGTAAAGAGTAAAAAAACTCAAAGAAGAAAAAAATAAATAAATAAATAACAATAATATATTAAATAATAAAATGAAAACAAAAAAACATTTGAAATAGATGGAGTTCGTTATTATTATACTGAAACAAATGAAGACAAATGGATTGTATATCCTTGGGATAATTATTGATAGAGTTTATTTATTTTCATTTTATTTAACAGATTAAAATTATAATTAGTTAATATTTTTTATTAAAGTATAAAATATTAATATATAAATTATGATTATAAAAGAGTTTTCTCATGATTTACAATTAAAAAATAGTAAGCAAACAGAAGACCCAATCATATTAATTCAACAATTTTTTATTCCAGAAGATAAACAACGTTATGATGAAATAAAATATTGCTTACAAAAAAATGTAGAAAATCCTTTTATTTCAGAAATACATTTATTAAATGAAAAGATTTATTCTAATGAAGAATTAGGAATTACAAGCAAAAAGATAATACAATATGATGTAAAAAGAAGATTACATTATAGTAATATTTTTGATTATGTTGAAGTAATTAATAAAAAATGTTATGTTGTATTTTCAAATAGTGATATAGAAATAGATATTTCTATTTATAAATTAAATTATTCTCTCCTTTCTTCAAAAAAACTTTTCATGGGATTATTGCGATATAATAAAAATGAACAAAATGAAATAAAGCAATATACTAATAGGAATGGTATAGTTATTGGTGATAGTCAAGATACATGGATATTTCATAGCAATTTTAACATACAAAGAAATCATATAAAAATATTTGATTTTTATTTTGGAATTCCTGGTTGTGATAATAAACTTTTATATTTATTAAAAATACTAGGATTTCAAATACTAAATACTCCTAAGAAAATTATAACGATTCATCATCATAATAGTAAAGAACGTTCATATAATAATGATAATAATATAATAAAAATGCCATATTATTTTTCAATACCTTATGGATATTATGATAGAATAAATAGTCCAACAAATTTTGAAGATAACAATAAATTATATCATTATATTTTTGAAAAATTTACCAAAAATAAAAATTTTATTATTCCAAGAATGGCAGGATGTGAAAATGTCTTGGTAAAGAAATATTATGATTTTTTTGATTATTATAGAAGACAAGGTAAGAATCAAAATATTTTTAAGGATAATCAGTTACATACTTATTTTGGAAAAGATATGATACATGTATTAAAAAATAATGCTGGAATACAAATAAATGAAATAAATGAAATAAATGATATTACTATATACTCAAAATTATTTCTAGAATCTTTTAAAAATAGTGATTTATATTTTGCTTGGACAAAATATGAAAAAAATTATTCAAAATACCATGAGTTAGTATTTGAGAAAATACCACGAGATACTCTTTGGGCATTTACGTTAGATATTTTTCATTATATACACTATGAACCGTGGACATTAGCGTTAAGAGGAAGAAAAATATTAATAATTTCTTCATTTAATGAAAGTATAAGAGAGAAAATAGAAATTAGAGAAAAAATTTATGGGATTGATTTATTTCCAGAATGTAGTTTTATATTTTTAAAACCACCACAAACACAAGGAACTAATAAATCTCGTGCGTTTCATGTAGAGTTAAATGAGTTTACTAAAAAAATAAAAAATGTTAAAGATAATTTTGATATTGCATTAGTGAGTGCTGGTGGTTACGGTAATTTAATTTGTAATGAGATATTTAAAATGGGTAGGTCTTCAATATATGTTGGTGGTGTATTACAAATGTATTTTGGAATTTATGGAGAGCGTTGGCAAAGAGAACGTTCAGACATTATGAATATGTATAAGAACAGTTATTGGTCTAGACCCAAAGAAACAGAGAGACCTGCTAATTATGAAAATATTGAAGATGCTTGTTATTGGTAATTAAATAATAAATTAATTTATAAAATTGAAATTTATAAAAAGTAATGTTTGATACATTCTTACCAGCATGATGTCACACAAGATTAAACATTCTTCACAAAATAATAATTATTTCGATAATCAAAAACAACAACTTGATGTTGCTGAATTAAGTTATCAACAATCTGAAAAAGAAAAGCAACAACTTAAAAGACAACTTCAACAACTTAAAAGACAACTTAAAAGACAACTTAAAAGACAACTTCAAGAATCTGAAAAAAAAAATCAAGAACAAGACATTAGAAAACAAATTAAAGAAAATAAGCAAAAACCAAAGGAAAAGAAAAGATTACAAAAACCAAAGGAAAAGAAAAGATTACAAAAAGATAAAACTATTAGTAATGTAAAATCAACAAAAAAAAAATCACAAACACATTATTTTGAAGTTTATATGAATAAGGATCATGATAATTTTAAGACTAACAACTTTGAAGCAATCAAAGTTGGTGATTGTAAAGTTTCAAGAGAAGAAAAACAACAACAAAAAATATCATTTCAAGGTCATATAAAACGTTCTGGTATTGATGAAGTTATAGAAAGTATAATTAAGGGGCGTTCAACAACATATCATAGAGCTGCTAACGAGACTGTGATAAATTGTGGATTACTTGAAAAAACTGCTGCTCAAATATGTGGAATTAGTCTACATAAGTTTTCACGTATCAAAAAAGATAAGATAAAGGCAAATTTTAACTCATTCGTAAAAGATGTTATTAATATTTGTTACTTTTATAGTATTCGATGTGTGGTGACATTGAGCAATGGAAAAGTTGTTGATAACAGCAGTCAAGAAAAAGCAACAATATTTCGTTAATAAATACATATAAAAATATTTTCTTTGTTATAATATAGTAGATGAATACCAATTTTTTATTTCACGGTAATATAATGAAATATGAAACTGTTAGCAATAACCATAAGGAAATGGAAAAAGATATTTTAAATAAGATTCAAAAAAAGAGAGAAAATTATTTAAATATGTCACAAGGATACAAGGATACGTTTTCTTCTAAAAATAAATTTGCATTAAAGATTCACTCTGATGTTTAAGATATTTGATGAGTTTTACATCATCAATAGCAATAAGCACAATAAATGAAAAGTAAATAAATACAAAAAAGTAGTGCTCTATAAATGTAACTGTCATTAAAAAATACAATTGAATAACCCAGTTTAAAAAACAACTACCAAAATAAATTACTAACGACGTATCATTTATAACATTTACAAGGTTCTTTGATAAATTACTTTTACGTATAGCTAAGCGGAAATTTACCAAATAAGCAAATGTGCTAAAAATAGCATAGATTAGAATAAGATTACTAATAGAGTTTGTATTCCAATCAACATAAACACCATACAGATAAAACAGTTGAACAACAATATGATGAACTACAGTTGTAATATGAGTATGTGGGTTGTAAATCAAAGCAGACAAATCTAATGAAGCATATAATGATGATATAAAATATAAAACATAGATATTGTAAGGGATTTCAAATAGAATACAGTAAAGTAAGTAAAGGGCATATGGTGAAGTAAGTCCAAGAAAGAATGATTTAGTAATATTTACAATTCTATAGGAAGGGTCTATTACATCTTCATTTTGTCGGAACAATGAAAAAGAAGACAATGAGAGAAAATAATAAATATTATAAAGACTAATCGTTAACGCACTATAAATAAATAAAGGTATCATTATGATTTTTATTTATTTATGTTTAAATACTTTCGAAAAATGAATTCAAGATTTAATTACCAAAACCAGGGTTATACTCGACAACCTTATCGCCTTTTGTAGAGAATGCAATTGGGTGTTCCATAGGTGTATACATTGTGCTTGCATCTCTTTGATAATTCAAATAACCTAATAATTCTTCTAATACTCTTCTTGAAGAAATATCAATCACCTTTTTATTAAGTTCTCTAATTTGTTCTTTTGTGTATCTATCTAAATTTGCTGAAAATTGAAGAAATACACTTCTCATGATAATTTTAACAATATCTTCATTTTGTTGAGAAATTAAGCGGTTTGTTCTTTCATAAACTTTGGAGCGAATACCGTTTTGAATAGCTTGAATATTTTGAGCAGAAAAAAATGCTGTTGATAAAACACTATCTTGGTAATTGCCTGTTAAAGCTTCTGTGTAAGCACTTGCTTTTTGATTTACTGGTATACGGTCATATAAATTAAACATAGAATTGCTAACATTAGATTCACTCAAAATATTTACTCTACCATTTATATTTGTTTTATTATTATTGTTTTGAATATTTTTATTATTCATATTTATATTATCTATAAAGAAAAAATATATGTATATAGTTTATATATGTCATTTCAAAATATTATTGTTGGTGTAGCAATACTTATTTTGATTATTAGTTTAATAGTAATAGGTATTTTGATTCGTCGCAATAAAAGTAATGTTAAATATCCTCCAATCGTATCAGAATGTCCTGATTATTTTGAAATAGTGGGTCCTAATAAATGTAAAAATACACAAAAATTAGGAAAATGTAAAAAAAATGGAACGGTTACAGAAACATATGACTTTAGTAGTGGTCGTTTTAGTGGACCAAGTGGTCAAAAAAATAAATGCCGTCTAGCTGCATTTTGTGATATAACTTGGGATGGAATTGATAAACTATGTTAAATATAAATTATTTTATTAATTTAATATGAATTTATATGAAGTATTGCCGGTGGAACTTATAGAAATTATATGGAAATATATACCTATGAGTTGTAAAGCATTATTAACAAAAGAACAATATGAAACATATCATGAGGAATATATATTATCAAATATACAAAATTATAGTGGATTTATACGTTATGTAATAAGAGAAAATATGTATTATGTATTCAGAATACATTTAAATTATTATAATAATTGGAAAGCACAACGTTCATGGAAATATAAAAAACAAACATATTGTGATTTTGCGGAATATGTTTATTTTTATAGTACAAAATATCCAAGAATTCATTATTTGTTAAAGGAATTTGAAAAAGTAAAAAGAAAAAATAAACATAGAAAGATGAAGAGTAAATATATAATATGGACCAATTAGACTTGATAAAATTATTAGATAGAGATAAAATCGAGAAAGAAATACTGGATTTTTTAAAAACGTTTGATAATGAAAAAAGGTGTCTAACAACAAGACGAGGATTATATTTATATGGTTCGTCCGGTACGGGTAAAACACATTTGATAAAAAATATTTTAAAAAAAAACAACTATGATATAATTTATTATGATGCGAGTGATGTTAGAAATAAATCTATTATAGAAAATATAACTTTTAATACCATGTCTGATGTAAATGTATTAAGTATGTTTAAACAGAAACAAAAAAAAATCGTGATTGTTATGGATGAAATAGGTGGTATGAATACAGGAGATAAAGGTGGAATTAATCAACTTATAAAACTGATTCGTCAAAAAAAAACAAAAAGTCAAAAAAAAGAAAAATACACACTAAATCCAATCATTTGTATCAGTAATACACACGTTGATAAAAAAATATTAGAATTGCGTAAAGTATGTAATGAGTTAGAACTCAAAACTCCTACAAATCAACAAATACATAGAATATTAAAAAATTTAATACCAGACATTGATGAAGCTAATTTGCATTTATTAACAAAATATGTATCATATGATTTAAGAAAGGTAAATTTTATTTACAATTTGTTTAAAAATGAAAATGAATTAAACATAATAAATAATTATGAATTATTTTTTAGAGCAAAATATTTTGAGAATGATACAAAACAAATTATAAAAAAATTATACAAAACAAAGTTTGAAATGGATGAACATATGAACCTTATATCAGAAACTGACCGAACTAGCATAGCATTATTATATCATGAAAATATTATAGATGTATTTAAAAAGAAAGATAAAAAGAAATTTATAGAGTTTTATACAAAAATATTGAATAATATATGTTTTTCGGATTATTTTGATAGAATAACATTTCAAAGGCAGATTTGGTGTTTTAATGAGATGACTTCCTTATTAAAAACATTTTATAATAATAAATTACTTCATGAAAATATAAAAAACAGAATTATACCAGAAGAGATTAGATTTACAAAGGTATTAACAAAATACTCGACTGAATATAATAATTCTACATTTTTACAAAATTTATGTCAAAAACTTAATATTGGGTTATCAGACTTAAAATTATTAATGACTACGTTAAAAAATAATAATTCTATGGAGGAAATTTATAAAAAATTAGAAGTATATGATTTAACTAATTTGGAAATAAATCGCATTATGAGATTTTACAAATTGGATACTTAAGCGTTTTTATAAAATTCAAGAAGTTCCTTGTTTTTAATTACTTTTTTAATTTTCATATTCGTTTCACGCATAAATTTATTAGGACCCTTTTCAAGAAGTTTTTTCTTATCAAATGTATTTTGGTCGTGAGAACAAACGAGAATTGTTTTTTCAGCAGGCAATTGAACAAATGGAATAGTATAATTTTTAAGAAATTGTTTTTCTTCTGCCATATCAGCTTCATCTTCATACCGCGTAATATCTAGGATTTCTCTTTTTAAAGCGAATGTTCCTGCTGTGGAATGCCTTGGACCATATGGACCAAATTCATAAATCTTGTCGATATGTTTAAAATAAATATGAATACGACTACTTCCAGCAGCAAGTGCTTGTTTATTACCTCTTAAAAATCTTACAGCGGTTGATACACGTTCAGGAGGATAATAATCATCGTCATCAAAATAAACAATAATATCACCTTTACATTTAGAGTGCATCAAGTTTCTTTTAAATCCAAGTTTCATTTTTTCTTCATATGAAAAATATTTAACACCAGGAATATCTTTTACTAAATCACCAATTTTATCTTCTCCATCATCAATAATAACCCATTCCATCAATTCTCTTGGATACGTTTGATGTTCAAAGCATTTAATAGCATATGGAATAAACTTTCTTCTATTATATGTTGGTGTAACAATACTAACAAATGGTCTTGAATGTGTTGGTTTAATTTCTTTTACTTGTGTTGTTGATTGTGTTTCAAGATTAGGATTTTGAGAATTTTGACTAGAAACCTTTTTTTTATGTTTTGGAATTCTACGAGGAGGCATTTATAATTAATAGTTTATTTTACTTTTAAATTATTAATTTAAAATAATGATGAAATCATTATAACTAAAAATGCTAATAACATTCCAACACCATAAAATGGCTGAAGGTTTGAGAGTGCATTAATAATAATAAAAAATCCTAATAAAAGACTAATCATAGTTCCATGTTTATTTACCACTTTTTTAATATTCTCTCTTCCAAGTTTTGTAAAGACTGGATAAAATGTAAGAATAACAAACATAAAAGATTGAAGTGAACCTGTTATACCACCAAGTAACCATAAAATACCAAATAAAAGCATAATAACACTAAATACAATGCCAAAGAACCCTTGATTATAAGAATTATCACCAAAGTTAAATGCTCCAAAGAGAGTTGTGAATGTTCCAACAAAAGGTAGTAAAAGAAGAATGAGAGAAAATAATAATGGACTAAATACCAATAATATACGTTCATCAATTGTCGTTAAGTTGGAAAATAATGTATTTAGAAGTTCTCTTGGTTTACTCCAAGCACCAATCATAGTGTTTGCAAACCATTGCCCTAAGAAGTTTTCTTCTGCTAGATTATACGGCCAACCATAATTCATTGAATAAGATTTCAATAAAGATGAACCACCTTTCATAAGAGACGAATATGGGGATTGTGATGGGTCATATGGAAAATATTTATTAAACGTTTTACTTTGAATAAGATAAATAAAGTTAGAACCAATAATAAGCCATAATATTACGTAAATAAAAATAATAATAAAACCTGTTCCGAACCGTAGAAAGTTATTTCCAGAACTATCTGTATTTTGATTATTTCTGTTCTCTCTTGCTTTATCCATATACATATACAAAACAATAAAATAATTTTACTAAACAGTTTAAAAATACAGTGACCTTTAACTATAGCAATGAAGATTGAAACTGACCCCAAATTTGATTTCAATAATGTTTTGATTCGTCCTAAGCGGTCAGTATTGACATCTCGTTCAGAAGTAACTCTGGAAAGAACATTTAAATTTCCTCACAGTAGTCTCACATGGACAGGTGTTCCAATTCTATCAGCAAATATGGATACAACTGGAACATTTGGAGTATATAGTGCATTGTGTCAACACAAAATGGTAACGTGTCTTCATAAGTTTTACAATAGTAAATCGTTTGATACAGTTTATCATTTTAATAAAACAAATAGTGAAACAGGAGAAAAAATTATAACGGATTTCATTCCAAATGTAAGTCTTGACCCCAATTATTTTATGATTTCTACTGGAATTAGTGAAAAAGATTTTGAAAATCTAGTTGAAATTTCAGAAAATGTAAAATTTAATTGGATTTGTATTGATGTAGCAAATGGATATATGGAAAAACTAGTAGACTTTTGTAAACGTGTTCGTACAAAATTTCCTGATAAAATTATTGTTGCTGGTAATGTTGTAAGTCGTGAAATGGTAGAAGAATTGATTTTGAACGGTAAAGTTGATGTTGTAAAAGTAGGAATTGGAGGTGGTAGTGCTTGTTTGACTAGAAAAAAAACTGGTGTTGGAATGCCTCAGTTGTCTGCTGTTATTGAATGTGCCGATGCAGCACACGGAGTTGGTGGATATATTATTTCTGATGGTGGTATTACATGCCCTGGTGATATGAGTAAAGCATTTGGTGGGGGTGCTGATTTTGTTATGGTTGGGGGTCAGTTTTCAGGTCATGATGAAAATCCAGGTGAGATTACTGAAGAAAGAGGTAAACAATATAAAATGTTTTATGGTATGAGTTCAGAACATGCTATGAATAAACATTATGGTAAAATGGCTAATTATAGGTCATCCGAGGGGCGTCTTATTAAAGTTCCTTACAAAGGGTCCCTTCATAACACAGTAAGTGATTATTTAGGTGGTCTTCGTTCTACTTGTACCTATATTAACGCATCTTGCATTAAGCATATGTCCAAGTGTACAACTTTTGTTTTAGTAAGTCAGCAATTAAATAATCCTTTTAACAATTAAAATCTTAATAAATTATATATGTCTGATAATATTTTTGTATTATTATTAGCCGCATTATTTTTATTTTTTGTATATTCTACAAACGATAAAAAGAAAGAAGGATTTAAAGGAAAAAAAGATAAGAAAGATAAGAAAGATAAGAAAGATAAGAAAGATAAGAAAGATAAGAAAGATAAGAAATGTGACTGTGATGATAAAAAGAATTGTATCTGTAAAAAATCCAAAAACTTAATGAATGAAAAAACTACTGGCGTGAAAAGAAAGAATATGAAACCAAATATTAAACAAGGTGGTCGCAAAATTCATCGTTCTGAACCACAACCAAATGAAAAAAAACAAAATTTAGTAGAACAATCTTCTACATATAAATCATTCGAACCTATTGAAGACGAATATGATAATCGCTTTTTAAGAAATTCATATGAAACCCAATTAGATATATTGAGTCCAAAGGCATACAATTATGCTAGAAGCTGTGGAGACGATAATTTATGTACAAAATGTTTAATTCAATACGCAAAAGATAGACTTCAAAATGAAAATTAAGAATTTAATCTGAATGCATTTAAATATAGTTTACATTGTGATACTTCATACCTATCTATTGCAGTAAGTCTAAATTTATATGTATGTGAATAATCTATACTTTTACTTCCTGTTCCAAATTTAAAAATTACAGGTCCAAATGTTTGTGTATAACTATCTCCGGTTGAAATACTTCTTGAATCAATAACAATAACATTGGTATTATTAACACCTGATATATCTGCTATTAATACATGTGACCCAGCCGTTAATCCAGATGCATCACACGAAAAGGTTAATTCTAAAAAAAGATTTATATTATTTGAAACATCATTAAACCCAAAAGTTTCTGTAACTGAATCATAAAACGATATACTTCCATTTTCAGATGTATCATTTAAAGAAACATCTAATGTAATGGTTTCATTTTGAAAAAAAGTTGCTGGGTCATCAAAAAATATTAATCCTTTCATAGGAGTTGTATCGTATGTAACTTCTTTTACTGCTGTATTATATTTAAGCGTAAATGTTCCATTTTTTACTGGGTCACTACTACAATCACGAATTGGATCTATGAAACAAGCATTTGAATTTAAACTTACATCCAATACGTTTCCTGTTGCATTAATTATAATTGTATTAGCACTTTGGTCATTTACTCCTGCATTATTACCAATTGCAATGCTGTTAACTCCTTGATTTGAATTACCAGCATTATTACCAATTGCAATGGCGTCTGATCCTTGTGAAACTTCACCACTACTAATATCACCTATTTTTATTCCATTAGGCATAAGTAATTTACTAGATAATGTAGCATTGTTTGTTACACTTAATGTTCCAGAAACGGTTGAATTACCAGAAACGGTTGAATTACCAGAAACGGTTGAATTACCAGAAACGGTTGAATTACCACTTACATCTAAATTACCATTTAAGTCACTTGTTCCATTCACTTGTAATGTATTTGTAGAACTATTAAAAAGAAAATTAGAAGAAGCAGATAAATCAGTTACTCCTTTATACTGAATTTCATATAAGTTTCCTTCACCAGTTGAACCTGGTGGACCTTCAGGACCAGCTGGACCTGTATCTCCTGGGTCACCCTTTGAATATTTACATTTACAATCAGCATTTCTTCTATATGTTAAATAATCACTATATGACGCCATATATATATTTATAACTATATATAAAGTTCTATTAACGAGCAAATTCCAATCCAGCCATACCACCAGTAAAAACTAAAACATTATAACGTTCCTCAACAACTTTCAAATCATAATTGTATTCGTAAATTTGTGTTACATTTTTGTCGACTCCAATTGGAACACCATTATCACAAATAATATTTACATTTACCCCACTTAAATCAATTGGAGGTGTAATTGTGTTAAATTCTAAGTTAACATTGTTATATTTATTTGTATTAAAAGCACCTGATGGTTGTAAATCACGCAAATTACTATTTACGCTAAAATTATACAAATAAAGTCCATCTTTTGCATTTCCAGTAGTTCGGTTATATTTTTCAATATAGTTGTATGTTCCAGCATCCAATAAGTTCTCACGATATTTACCATCTACTACAATGGCAAGGTCAACTAAAATATCTTTTTTATTTTCTATACTTTCGTCGCCTGTGCTAAAATAACAAAATTTATTGTTTAAAAATACAGGAATCAATATATCTTTATTTTGATATTTATAGTTTGTATAATTAGACCATACATTACGGTCATTTGCATCAGAACGGCGAAATCTCCACATGTAATTAGATATTAAATCACGACTTTTTAATTCAACAATTTGAGAACCAGCAACACTAAGAAAGTTATTTTCATAAGGCAATCGTAATAAATATCGTTGCTGTTGTTTAGCAAATAAATTTCTTTCAGGTTCATCTAAAAACGTATAAGTTGCTTGTAAATGAATATCAGCATTCCAGTCATTTCTTTTTAATGGATATTCATTATTAGAAACAATATTTCCAGATGTATCTGTTGGAACATTAGGAGGTTGTGTAAAACGATACAAAGAATGAAATTCGTTATTTACATTTGGAGCAATATAATCATCACGGTTTGCACTAATATCACTAGTTACATTACGAATCATATAGAGTTCAGAAATAGACCTAAATGTTACTTCTATATGCATTTCCATATATTGTAATGAAACAAGAGGAAAAGCCATTTTAGTAGATTGCCCGAACCATGATTCCAATGGAATAAATAATTGACGTCCTCTTATAGAAGGTTCTTCATTTTTGTGAGCAACAATATTATCGTGTTCATCACCTATATTATACCAGTATGATGTAGGATAAGCATTTGTGTTCCCATTAGAATTACCAGGGTCATTTAATCCAGCAACATTACCAGTCATTTTATTAAATAAATTCTTCTTAGCATCATTGAAATCACGCTCTTTTATCATAGCAATATATTCACCTGTGTATTGATTGATTACTTGTCCACCGATAAGTATTTTAATATCTTTTATCATATTTGTTCCCAAATCTTCAATCCATTTAAATTCATATGGACGAACATTGTTTAAAGAGGTATCTACTGTTGGTGGAACGTAAATACTACTCCATATATCTGGTAAGTTGATAACAACATAAACATCATTTAATAAATCAGCATATCTTGGAACTTTAAATTTAAACACATTTTCTGAACGAAAGTTTAATACTCTTTGTCCATCATAATCAAGACGAAATTGTTGAAAACCAAAATTAGTATATTTACTATAAGTAGAATTAAAAAATGTTTTTTTTGGATTACCATTTAATATTATATTTTGACTTCCTACTGAAATAAGATTCATTATTCCTCCAGGCATATTAAATTATATATATATTTTATTAAATATCTTTAACACAAAAAATATTTATAAAATATATAATATGAATGTTACATCTAACAATTTAACAGAATTTTTAAATAAAGAACAAACTATACGATATTTTGTATATGCTATTGGATTTACTCTAGTTTTATCTATTATAATTTACATAATTGTAAATCTAAGAAAGAAAGATAGCAATAACGCAACTATGAAAAGTGAATTAGAAAGTTTAAAAACAACTTTTTCCTCTATTAATCCTAAAAACATAAAACATAATTTAAGAGACTACTATGTTTTAAGTAGTTACAATACTTGTTGTGCTGGTGATTTTAAAAATGATTATGTTGATTTATTTCCATTAAAACAAGTTATTAAACACGGTGCTCGTTTGTTGGATTTTGAAGTATATTCTCTTGATGATAAACCAGTGATTGCTGCTTCTTCCAACGATGATTATCATATTAAAGAAACTTATAACAGTTTAGACTTTAATGATGTTATGGAAACTATACAACGGTATGCATTTTCTGCTGGAACTTGTCCAAACTCAAATGACCCATTGTTTTTACATTTAAGAGTAAACTCAAATAATTTACCTATTTATGAAAAAATGGCTAATTCATTAAAAAAATGTTTTCAAGGAAGATTGCTAGGTTCTAAATATCAATTTGAATGTCAAGGTGAAAATATAGGTAATATGCCATTGAAGAACTTTGTTGGTAAAGTAATCATCATTTGTGATAATAGTGATGGTAATTTTAGAAAAATAAAGAATTTTGAAAAATTAGTTAATGCTACAAGTAGTTCTTTGTTTTTAAGAGGGCTTCGCAATTATGATGTTGTTTATACACACGACTTTAATGAATTAATTAATCACAATAAGAAAAATATGAGTATTGTTATTCCTGATTTAACTAGCGATAGTGACAATATGAAAGTCAGTTTACACATGAAATATGGTTGTCAGTTTAATTGTGTAAATTTTCAAACGGTTGATGAAAACTTAGAATATATTGTTAATTTGTTTAATGAAAATGGAAGTGCTTTTATGTTAAAACCTAAACAATTGCGTTATATTCCAGTTACTGTAGAAGAACCACCTGACCAAAACCCTGAATACTCTTATGCACCAAGAACCATAGAAAAACCCTATTTTTCACATAAAATATAATTATCTTGTAATATAATAAAAATATGAAAAGTAAACATGTAAATGACCTTGAACTAGAAAATTTAAAAAAGGCAATTGTTAAGATTGAAGAAAAAACACAAGAAATGAATGCGGAAGATAAGACACTTAA
>Ga0209302_10001339_pt1 | contig 14328 bp, 19 predicted proteins | sample ArcOceMetagenome_2_FD_187445 | JGI IMG/M metagenome (GOLD analysis project Ga0209302, IMG submission 187445) | Marine eukaryotic phytoplankton communities from Arctic Ocean - Arctic Ocean ARC135M Metagenome (SPAdes) (version 2) | ecosystem: Environmental > Aquatic > Marine > Oceanic | place... | reverse complement strand
CTTAGCAGAACATCACGATGTGGTCGCACAGCAAGCTCGCGACGAGCAGCAGCAGCAGCGCGACGGTCGGCGAGAGGGCCGCACGCACCACGGTCAGGCTCACGTGCTCGCACCGCCGCCACGAGCGTCGCGAGCGTCGCGACCCACCGGCGTCTGCCATCGCGCGAAAATCTATCTATCTATCTATCTCTATCTATCTATCTATCTATCTATCTATCTCTCTGTTACTAAACTACGTGGTCGAATACTTAAATCTGCTAGACGAAGTCCCGGGCGCCCCCCCGTTCCCGCCCGACCACCGTCAGGCAGGGGAACGGGGGGCTATAAAGGGTTGGTTTGGTCAGGGTTTTTGCCGCGCATTATTGTCTCCCCGCTTGCCAAGTTCGCCGTCCGACGCTGCTCGTAGGATGCCGACACTTGCAGGTGCTGCCGGGGCTGCTCTGTCCGCCTCCGCGTGCGATTTGGCTGCTGCCGGGGAACTCGACGCGCTGCGTCAGCTGCCGCTCTCGGCTCTGCTCCTGACCGACAAGAATGGCCACACCGCGGCCCACTGGGCGGCCGGCAGCGGCCAGCTTCCGGCACTAGAGTGGCTGATCGCTGCTGGGCTGGAGGCCGACGGCGTGGGCAGGGTGTCGACGCGTAGCAAGCGGCGCCGGCCGCTGCACTTTGCTGCGCGTAACGGCCAGCTGGAGGTGGTACGGCACCTGTGCGAGGTGGCCGGCGCCGACCCCGACTCGCGCGACTCGCAAGAAGTCTCGCCTTTCCAGCTGGCGGTGTGGCAGAACTGGCTCGAGGTCGCGCAGTACCTGGTGGAGCGGCACGGCGTGGACCCGAAGCAGCTCAACGTCTTCGCCTGCGGCGCGCAGCACTGGTTGGGCACGACGCCCTGCGAGCGCGCCGGGCCAGAGGGCGTGGAGCTGCTCCCGACGGCGCGGTGGCTGCGTGGGTACGGGGTTAACTTTCACGCAGTGCAGCGACAGGGGCACTCGCCGCTGCACAAGGCGAGCTGGGGCGGGCACCTCGCCTTCTGCCGCTGGCTGCGGGATGAGTGCGGGCTGCTCGACGACGCGCAGGACCGCGGCGGCAACTATGCGGCGGACGTGGCGGACATGGGCGGCCACGTTGCGCTTGCGGCGTGGCTGCGCGCCGAGGGCTCCGGCGCGCGCGCACGCTCGCTCGCGGTGCTCGCCCGTGTGCAACACAAGCCCGAGATGGCCGTCTCTGATTGGCCGAGGGCTGTAGGCTGCCCGTAGCTCGGGCCCGGAGCACGACCTGGCGCTGAGAACAAAAGAGGCCTCCGGAGAGCCAGCTGGCCGAAGTCTGAGCCACCTTGTATTCCACGCAGGTGCTCGGTCTGCCTGCGGACACGACCGACCCGCGCGCGATACGGGCGGCCTTCCTGGCCCGGGCTCGCCTCGTGCACCCCGACCGCTGCGTACCACCCCTCGGCCCCGACCACGCCGCGCCGGAGAAGGCGGCGGCGGCGGCGGCGGCGGCGGCGGCGGCGGCGGCGGCGGCGATGGCGATGGCGACGGCGACGGCGACGGGCGCGGGCACAGAGAACGCAGTCGGCGGCGGCGCGGAGGCCGAGGCCGTGGCCGCCTTCGAGGCCGTGCGCGAGGCGTACGAGCACCTCACGCGGCGTGGAGGTGCGGGCGCGCAGAGCAACCCGTCCCACTGCCTGCACACGATGCTGCAAGCGGCGGGCGGCGCGGGTGCAGGTGCGGATGCGGGTGGCGGCGGCGGCGGCGGCGGCGGCGGCGGCGGCGGCGGCGGCGGCGGCGGCGGCGGCGGCGGCGGCGGCGGCGGCGGAGGCGGCGGCGGAGGGGAGGCGGTGGGGAACGCGGCGGGGGACGCCGCGGAGAACGCGCGCTTCTTCAAGGCGCGGCTGATGGCGACGGTGCACGAATACGGCGAGGCGGGGCTACCCGTCGACTCGCTCCGGCGCAAGTTTGCGCAGGTGCCGCGCCAGCCCACGCCCAAGCCTCAGCCCCAGCAGCAGCGTTCGCCTCAGCCTGACCCTAACCCTAACCCTAACAGGTGTGGCGTGGCCATGAGGTGCCGCCTCCCTCGGCCTTCGGACTGCCCCCGCGCACGCCGCTGAACAAGATGCTCGAGCACTTCTCCGATGCCGTGCGCGTCGTCCGCTTCGCCGACGGCCGGCCCGCCCGCCTCCAGGCGGTGGTGCCTCGCGAGGTCACCCTCGGCCTCTGTGCACCGACCGCCGACAAGCTGCCCGATGCCGCCGCCGCCCACGCCAACACCAACGCCACCGCCGCCGCCACGGCCGATGCCGCCGCCGACCTTTTGCCCACCGTCGCCCCTCCCGCCGCCGCCTCTCTGGCCGTCGCCCCTCCTGCCGCCGCGCCGTCGCTCGCGCTCGCCGCGCTCGCCGCGCCCGCCGCGCCGCGCTTGCGCCTGCGCGTCGCCCCCGCCTCCGCCACCACAGTGAGCATCTCGCTAACGGCAGCCATCATCGACCTCGTGCTCGCCCCGCCCGCCACTGCCGCCACTGCCGCCACTACCGCCGCCCCTGCCAGCAAGCGTGCGGCGCTAAAGTGCCTTCCGAGCTGGTTCGATCGATGCCTGCCTTCGGGTAGTCCCGTCAAGAATCCTCACGGGTTGGATGAGGTCTATGCCTCCTCCGCCTCTGCCGCCTCCACCGCCTCCGCTACCGCCGCCTCCGCTGCCCTCGCCGAAGCTGCCACCACAGACGCGGCCGCGGCCGTGTCACCGGTGATCATCGTCGGCGGGGGCATCGGAGGGTTGGCGGCCGCAGTCGCACTGCAGGTGCGCGGCATCCCGTGCGTCGTCTACGGAGCGTCACCTGTAACCCTGTGCCCTTGCCTGCAACCCATAGGTGCGCGGCATCCCGTGCGTCGTCTACGAGCGTGACCCCGGCCTCGAGGGGATTCGGCGCGGGTACGGCCTGACCCTCGGCCCGACCTGCTGGGCGGCGCTGGCCGACTTGGGCCTGGAGCCCAAGGTGCGCGCCATCGACGATAGCGTCGGTTCCAATGCGCACTGGGTCTTCGACGAGAAGGTGGCCTAGCCCCAACCCTAACCCTAAACCCCAACCCTAACCCCAACCCTAACCCCAATCCTAACCCCAACCCTAACCCCAACCCTTTTCGACGGGCAGGGCGGCGTCCTCGGTTACTTCGGCACGGCCTTCTCACAGCAGCAGGGCAAGGGGCGCAACCTGCGCGTGCCTCGGCAGCTGCTGCGGAGAATGTTGTACGAGCAGCTTGCGCCCGGCACGGTGTGCTGGGGCTGGCCGAACCTTGACCCCAACCCGAACCCCAACCCCAACCCCAACCCCAACCCCAACCCCAACCCGAACCCCAACCCGAACCCCAACCCGAACCCGAACCTTAGCCTTATCCCGAGCTCTAACCCCAACCCCAACCCTAACCCTTACCCTAACCCTAACCCTAACCCTAACCCTAACCCTAGCCCTAACCCTAGGCCCAACCCCAACCCCAACCAGGTGCAGTGGGGCTGGAAGCTACGCAACTACTCGGAGCACCACGACCGGCGCGGCGTCACTGCGCGCCTGCAGCGGGTGGCACATGCACATGCACATGCACATGCCGCGGGTGGCGCGGGTGGCGAGGGCGGCGAAGGCGGCGAGGAGGTCCACGGCCGGCTACTGATCGGGGCTGACGGCGTGCGCTCTGCGGTGCGCGCCCAAAAGGTGGGCGACCCACACACTCCACTCACTCTACTCTACTCACCCAACTCACCCAACTCACCCAACTCACCCTACTCACTCTACTCACTCTACTCACCCTACGCACCCTACTCACTCTACTCACTCTACTCACTCTACTTACTCTACTTACACTCTACCAAAAGGTGGGCGATCCGCTGCGGTACGTGGGCGTGGTGCTGCTGCTGGGCATCACGCCGCTGCAGCACCCGCTGCTGGCGCGGCAGGTTACCCTAACCCTAACCCTCACCCTACCCTAACCCTAACCCTAACCCTAATCCTAACCTTAATCCTAACCCTAACCCTAACCCTAACCCTAACCCTAACCCTAACCTGGCGCGGCAGGGCTTCTACACTGTGGACGGCACGCATCGCCTCTTCACGATGCCCTACGAGCTGCTAGACGAGGGCGGCGGTGCCGGCGGCGCTGGCGGCGCCGGCGGCACTGACGGCGCGGGCGGCGCGGGCGGCGCGGGCGGCGCGGGCGGCGGCACTGGGGGCGGCGGCGGCGCACACAGCACGATGTGGCAGCTCTCGATCGCGCTGCCCGACGAGGCGACGGCGGCGGCGCTGTGCGGCGCGGGCGGCGCGGCGCTGCTGGCCGAAGCGGTCCGACGCACCGCCGCGTGGCACGCGCCCGTGCCGCAGATGCTCGCGGCGACGGCGGCCGCCTCGGTACTGGGCTGCTGCCCTGCAACCCTGCAACCCTGCAACCCGACGCGCCCAGGCATGCAGCCCCGTGCCTTCCACGCCGCAACCCCGTGCCTTACACCCCTAGCCCCATGCCCATGTCTATTTCCATATCCATTCATGTTCATGTTCATGTTCATGTGCTCCAGCCCGCGGCCACACGCCTGCAGGTATGGGGCACTCCGCTGTATGACCGCGCGGCGCTGCCGGTGCGGGGTCGGCAGCGCGAGATGGCGAGCGGTGCGCCCTTCTTCTCGCGCGTCACTCTGCTGGGAGATGCGGCCCACGCGATGACGCCGTTCAAGGGCCAGGGCGCCAACCAGGCGCTCCTCGCTACCTACGACTTCACTTACTACTCGCTACAACTCACTACACCTCACTGCAACTCACTACGTATTACCACTCACCACTTACCACTCACCTACTTTCTACTCACTGCCAGGCACTCTCCGACTCGGCGCTGCTGGCGCGGCACGTGGCCGACGCGCTGCTCGCCGAGGCGGCCGCCGAGGAGGGCGTGGCCGCAGCCGCCACTGCCCAGGCCGCACATGGGGCCAACGGCGCCAAGACCGCTGGCGGGACGGGCGCGGCGGGCGCGGCGGGCGCGGCGGGCGCGGCGGGCGCGGCGGGCGCGGCGGGCGCGGCGGGCGCGGCGGTTGGCAAGGTTGTGGCGCACAAGGAGACACGCGTGCCTACCGCGCTCGCAGTCTACGAGCGAGAGATGGGCAAGCGAGCTGAGGCCAAGGTCGTGGCCTCGCGCGAGGCGGCGGGCCTCTACCACTCGGCCGCCGCGCTGGAGACCTCGGCCTACGGCGTCGCCGGCGTGCCCGCCGAGGCGCAGCCCGCGCTTCTCGCCGCGCTGCGTGCGCGGCGCATCGGCGCCGACTGCGCGGGGCAGCTCGAGCCACGCGCCCTGGCGGTGGCGCAGGGGCTGTCAGAAAGATAATAAGATACGATCAGGTACGATGTGGGGCGAGAATCGTCCGTCGTTATCCCTCCCCGACAACTTCTCAAGTCGCGTGCCACCAGCTGTGAGCCACTCGTGACTCTGCTCGTGCGGCGGAATGGCGGGCTGCAATCTCGGCTTTCTCGAACTCTCTGGTGCGAAGACCAGGTACAACGAGACCAGGGCTGCGCTATTTAAGACGCGAGCTGACCATTCGAAAGTAGACGAGGACGAGGTCGAGGTGCCGGCGCTGGTGATGATCACGCACAGGGAAGCGTCAGTGTCGCTGAACACGTCGCGAAAGATGTCAGACGACGACGAGAGCGAGAGGAAGGAGGAGGAGGGCGAGCAGGCTGGCGCTGTACAGGAGGAGAAGCTACTCGAGGTGCTGCTCTCTGTGGAAACCAAGGCCGGCGCATACCTTTCAATTGACCGCCGATGCTGGCCGAGGCTGGCGGAGGCTGGAGGTCGCCCTGAGCTTGACCTGGCGCTGACGGGGAAACCTCTCGGCTGCTGTTTTTTTCACACAGGTGCTGCTGCCGCTGCAGGCCGAGGCGGAGTTTCTGCTGCGACAACCGCTCTCGAGCGCCGCGGCGCTTCAGCAGGCTCGCGAGAGGGTGGCCTCCGCGCTCACCTTCGAGCAAATGCTCACGCAGCTCGCTGCCGACCGAAAGGTGCACCCGCATGGCCTCCGCACCCGCCTCTGGGCCTGCCTCCGCACCCGCCACCTCTCGACCCTGACTCACTCTTGATCTTCCAGAGCCCTTACACTTACTATGGCTATACTTACTACGGCTATACATACTAGGTGCTCAAGGGCAAGATCTTCCAGAGCCTGCTGGCGGGGCTGCGCGAGGTGGGTGCGGCGCACGGGGGTGGTGTAGAGCTCTCTGCCCGAGGCGAGGTGGGCTCGCTGAGGCAGGGCGCCGAGGCAGACCGAGGTAGCGTCTCCGCGGAGGCGGCTGCGCTAGGCCTCGGGCGCACCGAGTGGGTGTCGATGCAGGCGTCGGCGGACTCGATGCGCGGGCTGGTGCGCATCAAGATTGCCGACGACAACGACATCAAGGCGGCGCGCTGTGCGCTCGAGACGTGCAGAGACTTCTTCGATAGCTTAGAGCAACTCGCCACGCTGCGACGGGGTGCTGCCTTCGATACCATGCAGAGCCTCCTCTGACGCCGCAGACCGCCGGCGACCGGCGTGCACTTGCGCGGGGGGGCCGTTTAGAATGGATGTGTACCCGTGCTGAACTTTTATCCCCCCTTGTCAGTGTGTATTTACCAATTTAGCACATTATTCTTATAGACTATCTAGTTTCATTTTCAGCGTGACGGTACAACTGTAGAACTAGCGCGCGTTATTGCGTACGAAGTAAGCCCACAATTCACCGCAGTCGGACACTCACACCTATCTCTGGGATCTGGCGATCTGTGGGTATACACTTTTTACTGATGTGAGGTTGCGACTCGATGTATGCCAGATACGGTTTTACCTCTACGGGCTGCCTACGCACGATGGCCGATGCACGGTGGTCGGTGCACATCGATGACGACGGAGCAGGCGCTGCAGCAGGCGCAGGCGAAGGGGCTGGCGCTGCGAAATTCCGACAACTCGGCCCCGGCTACGCAAAGGTATGCGTGAGACGGTGGCAAGGACGTGTTAGGTCCAAGCCCTACCAGGCGCGGGTGTGAGACGGTAGCAACAAGCAAGGCCAAGGACGTGCGCCTGGGCAGCTTCGCCACCGCCGAGGAGGCCGCATTGAGCGTCGCGCGGTCGCCGGAGGGGCGGGCAGAGGCGAAGCGGGCGTCAGAGCCGCCGCCTATCCCGCCCATGACGAGGGAGCAGGCGCTGCAGCAGGCGCAGGCGGAGGGGATCACGCTGCGAAAGGCTGACAACAAGACAGGTTACGCGAACGTAAGCAAGAAGGCCGGGAGTAAGATCAAGCCCTACATGGCGACATGGCGCTGGCGCGTCGCAGTAGGAAGCAAGTGACCCTGGGCTGCTTTGCCACTGCCGAGGAGGCCGCGCTGTGCAGCATCACGCGGTCGCAGGCGGCGGCGGCGGCGGTAGCAGTGCCGCCTATCGCGCCGATGACGAGAGGCAGCTAGCGCTGCAGCAGGCGCAGGCGGAGGGGATGGCGCTGCGAGAGGCCGACAACTGGGCCGGCAACGCAGAGGTAACCGTACTGCCCAGCGAGGAGGCGCTGCAGCGGGCGCGCGGGACGTGACCATTGGGGCGGTTGCGTTGGAGATCATCTACCAGGCGGCGGAGGCGGCGGCGATTAAACTGGGCGTGGAGGTTGCTGCGGAGGTGATGGCTGGCATCGCGTTGGGACTCTAGGAGAAAGGGCGCATTGTGTGTGACACTAGGCAGGAGTTTGGACGGGAGCTTATAAGGCGGTAGCTTCGACGGCTGCGAAAACTGAATATCACGCGAGTGTTGCAGCGTAAATTTGCTTATTTGGTCCGTGGTGGTGATGGCAGCAGCGAGCAGCGGCTTGCCGCGGGCGGCCGGAGACTTCGTGGCAGAGGACGCGCCGGCGGCGACTGGGAGTGGCGCCGCGGTGGCGGTGGTGGAGGCGCAGCAGCTCGCAGAGGCGCAGCGAGGCGCGATCGAGGCGCAGCTGGCTAGGGCGCAGCAACTCGCTCAGGCGCAGCTGACGGAGGCAGCGCGGGCGGCGGCGGCTGAGGCTCAGGCAGCGTCGGAGGCGGCGGCGGCGGCGGCAGCGCGGGCTGCGGCACGCGTGGCGAAGCCACTCTTTGAGGAGGCTGCTCTGACCCTCGCAATCACGCAGGTGAGGCTGGCGCGGCTGCCACCGTGCGAGCGAGGTACCTCGACGCTACTTAACGAGGTGAGTCAAAGGTTGCGCTGCCCGCCACAATCAAGCCCTAGACCTTACCCTTACCCTTACCATTACCCTTACCCCAACCCCAACCCCAGCCCTAACCCTCACTATAACCGAACAGAACTTCTCACCCCTCACCATCACCCTAACCAGGTGGCCAACCTTCTGCACGACCAGGGACGGCTGGAGGAGGCGAGGCTTCTCTTCGAGGAGGCGCTGCACGCGTGCCGGGAGCAGCTCGGCGACCGCCACGAGGTCACGTTGGTGCTGATCAACAACCTCGGCTACCTCCTCTTAGACCAGGTCCAAAGACTACCCCTTGCGCTAACCCTAACCTACCCTAACCCTAACCCTAACCTTAACCCTAACTTTAACCCTAACCCTAACCCTAACCCTAACCCTAACCCTAACCCTAACCCTAACCTCTCACCCTAACAGGACAGGCTGGTTGAGGCTGAGCCGCTCCTCGCGGAAGCATTGGCGGCCTGCCGAGCGACGCTAGGCGAGCGACACGCAGACACGCTGACGTCGATCAACAGCCTGGGCCACCTGTTGGCGGGTCAGGGCAGGCTAGACGTGGCGGCCCTAATCCTGACCCTAACCCATGTCTACCTCCAGCTAAATCGTGACCTCAGTTAAACCTTGGCCCTGATCCTGACTTGCTCCTCTGACGCGGACCCTAACCCTAACTCTGCCCCTAACCCTAACCCTAGCAGGTTGGACGAGGCGGTTGCGCTGTACGAGGAGGCGCTGCGCGGGTGCAGAGCGACGCTGGGCAACCGCGAGTTGACCACGCTGACCTCGATCAACAACCTGGGCATGCTGCTGCAGAAGCAGGGCAAGCCGACCAAGGCTGCACCTCTACTCGAGGAGGTGCTTCAGGCGAAGCGGGCGCTGCTCGGCAACTGCCATCGGAGCACGCTGGCCTCGATGAACAACTTTGGGACATTGCTGGTGAACGACCTGGGCAAGCTGAACGAGGCGGGGCCGCTGCTCAAGGAGGCGCTGCGGGGGAGGAGGGTGACGCTGGGAGAGCGGCACCAAGAGACACTAACTTCCGTGCTCAACGTGGCCGAGCTGTTGGCGGACCAGGGCAGGCTTGAAGAGGCCTCCGCCCTCTTTGAGGAGGAGCTGCAGGCGTGCCGCGAGATGCTCGGCGACGGCCACCAGGACACGCTGAGCTCGATCCAAAACCTGGCCGACCTGCGGCAGGAGCAGGCACGTATCATGAGTTGTACAGTCACCTCTTATCTGTATACATATGTCTTGCTCACTCACTCACCTGCTTAATACTCACTCACTCACTCACTCACTCACCATCCTACTGGAGCAGGGTCGGCCCGACGAGGCGGCGGCCCTACTCGAGGAGGCCCGGGCGCGCTACCCTTCGTCGAGCGCGGGACCCATCCATGGTCTCGACACCGGCGCTTCCCGCAACAACGCGGGTGAGGGCTCCTCCTACCTCCTTAGCTCCTCCCGCGAGGCCGGGAGCGGCTCCTTCCCGTTTGTGGACAAGACGACGACGGCGGCCTCCTACTTTGGCCGCAGCTCGCGGCGCGCCTCGCGTGGCGCGCCTGCGACGACCGGAGCTCCTGGCTGGCACCCATGTGAGAACAGGGACAACGAACCTGCCTCGGCGCGGGTCTCGTGCTCCTCAAGTGTGGCGGATGAGGCCAGCCTCGTGCTCTTTAGGGCGCCATCGAGCCCCTGGCGCTCCTGTGAGGAATGGTCCTCCTACGACGAGACTGAGCAAGATGGGACGGAGCCGCCAACCCCGTATGGGACGGAGCCGCCAACCCCGTATGGGACGCAGCCGCCGACCCCGTCGAGCGTGGGCCGCGACCGGCGATCCCGACCATCGGTTTGATGTTTGAAGCACCCCCCCTCCACACGTCGTTGAGTTTATTGCCTGAAGCGAGATATTTGGGCAGATTATCGCGCCCGCGGGCGAGAGTTTGGTTGGAGCTAGGGTGAGGGTTGGGGTGGGATAGCGATCGGGTGAGCGTGGGTATGGGGGTTTCGCAGGCGTACGCCCCATGAGACCCCCTTTAACCGAAACGACAAGATTTTCGCGACCTCTGTTGCAGTCAACGGTGATACGGTGGAAGGTTCATGGTGGACGCTTTGACGACACCCGTTCGCATCTTGCTCGCTGGCGTCCCTATGACGACAGCCCTGGGTGGTACGGACGTGGGCACGGCCCCTCTGGGCCCTACCTTCAGCTCGAGCATGCCGCAGGCCATTGGCCCCGCCACTATTCAAACGCTCTCATGTGCCATTGCCCAGCCGTTAGTCTCGGGTGGCGACGGCGGCCTTCTCGCGGCGGCGACCCACGGCGAAGGCAGCGATAACCGCCTACTCTCGACAGACAACCCCGAGGGAGAGTGGAAAGGGTTCTATTCGGCGCAGTGCGAACGAGATCCACTTTGCTCCAAAGGCTTTAGACACGGGGGCATCCCCGGCTGCTGCAAGCTACGCGGCGCGCCGGGCCTGCCGGCATCCGATGGCACAAACGACATACAGGAGTTGGCTCTCGGCATGGCCGCTCAGGGTTGGCTGGTCCCCATCGGGGCGAGAGAAGGCCCCCAGATGCATCTCAGGGATCATTTCCGCGATCTCGGCAAACCTCCGGCCAGACGGACGCAGAAGGCATTCATAACGGACTGGGCACCTACCTCCCTTAGCACGGGGCAGAGCGGCAATCAGGCGCAGCCGTCACTGTTGGCGATGGCGGAGGACGGCCGGGACGAGGCGAGCTGCAGTACCAGTGTACTTGGAGCCGTGCCGAAGCAGCGCAAGGTGCGATAGATGATAGATAGCTAGATAGCTAGTTGGCCAGGGTCCCACGCTCCCCCCCTCCCCCCTTCTCATGTGAACCTCTTGTTCTCGTCTGCCAGGTTCGTTGTGACAAGGGCGCCAAGCGAGACCCTAGCTATCTGGGCAATCTCGACAAACCTCCGACTAAGTCATTCCAGAAGGACAAGGCGGGTAGCTGCGGCGCCGAGGCCTTGCCGGCGGACAGTAGCGACGACGAGGCCAATGCCCCGAGGCTGGTGGGACCCGCCGCCTCCAATGCCACCTCTTCCAAGAAGAAGGCCCCCGCCGCCCGCTCGGAGGGAAAGGGCGCTGCCTCGGAGAAACCCCCCCCCGCGCACAAGCCCGAGAAGTGGACGTGCAAGGCGTGCACGCTGATCAACGCAGGCCGCCTCATCTCCGCCCCCGCCCCCACTCCCACCCTTGTCCACCTTCGCCCTCATCCTCATCTTATTCGGCCTCACTCGCATCCTCACCCTCTTTCCCGGCCCGCAACTTCGCCCTGTCATTCTAGCTCATATTGATTCCGCCCTCGCCCTTACCCCCGCCCCATTGCCCTCGCCTTCGTCCTCGCGCTAACCTTTGCCCCCTTGCCCTCGCTCTCGCCCTCACCGTCGCCCTCACCCTCGCCCAGGCACAGCGCGGAAGTGCAAGGCGTGCGAGAAGCCCAACCCCGCGTGGCCGAGCAAGAAGAAGCTCAAGGAGGCTAAGGAAGCCAAGGCGGAGGCTAAGGCGGAGAAATTCAAGACCGAGGCGGTGAAGGCGGAGGCTAAGGCGGCGAGGCCCGTTGTGCCTGCGTTCAAGCTGCCGATCGACGTGAGGCGGGACGGGGGCGGCATGGAGGATCAGAAGACCGCGACGAACCTCCAGGCACAGAGCGCCAAAAAATGGAATCGCCTGAGCCTCTGGGAGCGCGGGCCAGCGGGCGCGGAGGGAGCGGAGGGTGCAGAGGGCGCGGAGGGCGAGGGGCGCGCGGCGGGTGAGTGGGGAGAGAAGAGGCGGGCACCTCCCCCCCCGCCTCTGACGCTCGGTGGGACCAGCAGCACCAGAAACGGCAAGAAGCGCAGCTACGAAGCCGCCGAGGGAGAGAGCCCCCCCTCCCCCTCCCTCCCGCCCTCCCTGGCAACCTCACCCAACGGTGCCGCTCGATCTTGGCCGACCTCGCCCTCCGCTCATCCCGGGCTCGGAGGCTCCGGAGATCCAAGAGATCCAAGGGTCCACGGCTCCGCAGATCCGGACGCGAGCCGTGTGCATCTCCGGCTCCGAGGCGCGGATCCGGGGATCCACAGGTGGCCCGATGCGGAGACCCGCGCTAATACCCGCGCCACACATGACCCGATCCACCGATGGCCCGACCCGAGGCCCGATCCAGGGCTCTACCACGCTGCGGAGGAGGACGCGCGCTGCCTCATCTGCCTCGGTGATCTGGACGCGGATGCGTACGTCGAGCCTCTCGCCGAGAGCGGCCCAGCACGTCCAAACATCGCTCCGGCAGCGCGCGGCTGAGCTGGCCAGCAGCTGCCTCTGCAGCCATGCTTGCCGGATCTGAGGCTAGAGGCGCCCCCAACTTGCGCACGGCTCTGTGTGGCCCCGCGGTGTGCGATCACTGAGCCTCTCTCGGAGGCGCCGCCAGCAACCCCAGTCATACGCCGCGTTCGACCACCCAGGCGGGTGGGGCCACACGAAGTGCTGCGGGCTCCCTTACCACTTCAGCACGCGAGACCGGTTCAATATGGCGCCCATGCAGTGCTGGTAGCACCCTGAACAACCCCCCAGGCCGCCACGAGCACCCGGCGTGGCGCCCCTGGACATCGCCCCGGAGCGCCGATCCCGGGACCCGCTCAGGAGCTTCAGGGTCAGGAGGTGTCCCGCCTTAATTCGAAAATGAGGACCTTGCGCCTTTTGGCCGACAGGTTGCCTCTCCTCTTGGCTGAATAACTACGCGTCGGAGGTCCAGCACCGCCGCGTGTAACTCGTCGCCGCCACATCTTCACCACCCCCTAGCGTGCCTGCGTCGTGGCGGCCACAGCAAACCACCCGGGCTGGGAGGAAATCCTCGCATTGTCAGTGCCCCGGTTTGCAGCAGCCCGCGCGGCCTCTCCCTATAGCTCAATCTGTCCACCCGCTGATTGAACCTCCCCCACACCCACACACACACAGCGTTCTAGCCCAAGGCCCCGAGGGGAGAGCCCTCCGGCGGCCTATGCCAAAAGGAGGCTGCGTAAGGTGGTGCTCTGCTGCCTGCCCGATGTTGTCGCCATTGACCATCCAGATGCCGAGCCGACGACGGCTCTACCTACAAGACGCATCTCGACGGCAAGTGCCCGTACTGCCGCGTGGTGACAAAAGTGCCCTCTTTGTGGCAGTGCCCTACCTCGGCTCCTGCGCACCTCTTCAAAGCGCACCTACTATAGTGGCCTCAGCGTAAGGCTTGGCGCTCCCACGGTGAGGGGTGGGAGGTCTGAACGTCCAACCGTTGCCTCGGTTGCCTCGAGCTAGCTGCCTACCGAGTCGCCCATCTTACTGCCTTTTACAACAGCACGTGCCGCAAGCCGATCTCAAAGTCGAAAGGGCGCATGTTTGCCGGGCAGTAGGAAAGTACCCTTAGGTGGGCACCAACCCAGGGCGCACCGCCCGCGCTGCATATATGTTTTGCGTGTTTGGTCGGGTGTTGGATCTATATCATAGGTCGTGGCGAGAGTCGGCGCCTCTCTCGCTGATTTACTTTTTACTTTTTTAGAGCCCCCATTTGAACCCCGTCCCCGCCGCCCGAGCACCGCACTACCAGCTAGATCGGCTATATGAGTTAGTCTACGTACGGTAGCCACCGTCCAACCCTCCAACGCCGACGACCTCCCGCTAGTGCATTAATAGGGCGTTCATTTAGACGGAAAACAAACGGGCACGACGCCGCGCACCACGCAAAGGGCCGCCTCTGCCGCATGCGCGTCGGCGCCCCAGCCGCGCTTGCCTAAGCGAGCGCCGCCCCCGAACACACGTGCCGCTTACCGGCTCGCCATATGATCTGCTCCCGCATGCTGCACGTGGACAAATCGTTTCAGACCTCTTGCAGCGCGTATAATCATTTAAGATAAGATAAGATCATAGGAACACGGTGAATAAACGGCACGCTGGGATTCACGACTCACGATTATACTTTATCACGTAGTACTGTAGTACTACGGCTCCATACCATATATACCATATCTGCACGCTGTCTTTTTCGTTTCGCCTGATGCCTGGTATAGGGCATTAGCCATTAGGGCTTGGACTCGAGTGCGGAGGCTACGACTCTAAGCGCCGAACGCCGCATCCCCTAACCA
>Ga0209302_10001338_pt1 | contig 14337 bp, 13 predicted proteins | sample ArcOceMetagenome_2_FD_187445 | JGI IMG/M metagenome (GOLD analysis project Ga0209302, IMG submission 187445) | Marine eukaryotic phytoplankton communities from Arctic Ocean - Arctic Ocean ARC135M Metagenome (SPAdes) (version 2) | ecosystem: Environmental > Aquatic > Marine > Oceanic | place... | reverse complement strand
TGTTTTGCAAGGAACTTCAGATCGGGCGGGCGGGAGGGAAAAAGCTTGTAACGTGTAATGCCGATAAAGTTAAAAAAAGGAGATAGAAGGAAAAGGGCAACAAGTCTAACAGCAACAAGTTCCCCAACAAGTTGGTTCCATTTTTGGTCGCGGCGCCCCCAGGAAGATCTTCCGTGGCATGATCTCTCTGCTCGCCGCCCTACCGGTGTACACGCCGCCCAGCGTCGGCATCACGCCCGCCCTCGCCCTGGAGGTGCAGGCCGAGGCCGCCACGCTCGTCTCCGGTGGGCTGCTCAGTGGGGTGGCCGCCGCTGACGCCCCAATGCCCTCTGACCAATGCAGCACTGCCACCGCGATCGGCAAAGACCGACGGCTGGTTTCCGTTGCGCTCGGCTACGACTCCCAGTACTGGGCTAGCTGGCAGTCCGCCTCTGGGTTTTTGCCGTGGAAGTCGCTCAGCGGGAGCGCTTTTGCGAGCGGCCCTGCAGTCGTGCAGGACGCGCAGGGGGACGTGGCCGTCTTTGGCCGCGTGCCTGGCGGGCGGCTGCAGTACGCGACGCTCCACGCGGGCGGGGGCGGAGGCGACTGGACCGACCTGGGCGGCGCGACCACCGGCCGCCCTGCACCCATCATGGACTCGCGTGGCCTGCTTCATGTCTTCGCGCAGAGCGCGACGGATCACGCGGTGCTGTACAAGGGGCAGTACGTCAACGGCTCGCGCGCCGTGTGGGCCAGCTGGCAGGTGCTCGACGGCCACGTCAGCTCCGCGCCGCAGCCACTGCTCGATGCGGAGGGGTGGCTCCACGTGCTTGCGCGCGGGCTCGACCGCAGCCTGTGGCACAAGCAGCAGGTGGCGTCGAGCTCGGCGAGCTCGGGGTGGGAGTGGGGCGAGTGGACGTCACTCGGGCCTGGACTGCCGCTCCCCTCGATGCCGCGCATCCCTCGCACGCTCAACTCGCAAAACTTTGTCGAGCTCTTTGCGCGGGGGCCGGACCGCGCGCTGTGGCACAAGCGGCAGGCTGTGGCGCTCGCCGACGAGAGCAGCGTCGGCTGGAGCGCGTGGCGTCGGCTGGGCGGCGTGCTGGCGGGGGCACCGGCCGCGAGCGTCGGTTCGGACGGGCTGATCTCCGTCTTCGTGCGCGGAGTGGATGGTGCGGTCTGGATGACCCAGCAGGGCCACCACCCGGTGGCGGCCGGCGCCGACGCGTGGGTGAGCTGGAGCAAGCTGCAGGGCGCGCAGATCCACGCGGCCGCGCCGGAGGTGGCCACCGACGGCAACGGGCTGATGCACCTCTTCTCGCGCTCCGCGGACGGCGCGATGCTGCACTTGAGGCAGGCTGCGGTGCTGGGCGGCAATGCGTCTTCCACCGACTTCCCCACGCCGTGGGCCAGCCTTGGCGGCCGATTCCGAAGCTTCACGTGCTGAGGACGGACAACGGACTGCTGTGGACACTGCTGCACGCACCTCCCAGCTGCTGGGGGAGGCAAAGGCACATGTTGTGTTTCGTGTGTGCCGTGGTGACTGTGTGCGGTCCGACGTTCTAAACCGCTGGCGCTGCTATAGACGCACGGTTTCGGTAAGTTTACAATTAATAACTTTATAAAACCGACGACACACTTTATCTCGCCGCGCCCGGCGTCGCGGGGGGCGGAAGCGGTGTAAGCTCGCGATTTCGAGCCCTGCTGCGGCTGGCGGCTGCCCCGGCCGCGCGCGGCCCATGCCATGCGCCATATGATGGCGCGAGAAATGTACGGCGCTTTACGCGGGCGGCGGGGGCCGGCGCCGGGGGCGGGGCGCGGCGCGCGGGCCACGGCCCACGCCAGGGAGCAGGGTCCCGCGCGTCCCCCGCGACCGCGCGGCCCCCCGTAAAGCCGTAGCGCTTTAGTCGGCCGCTATACCCTCCGCGCGGTACCGTAGTAGCCCGGTGTCAACAATCTTGGTTTTATAGGCTATGTGAAATGTCTGGAAGAGGGCTACCCCTTGAGTCTAATCAGCCGACTCGGTGAGAGTCAGCAGTCACGTGCCCCGTGGTCTTCTCCCACGATCTAGATCACGTGGAGACGATCGCCGGGTTGGAGTCCAGGCCGATGAGCAGCTTGCTGTGCGTGTCGTCGCGTAGCGTCTGTGTCCACAGGTACTGCAGCACCTGCGCGTTGTTCGACAGCAAGTCCGCCTTGAGCAGCTTGAGCGCGCCGCTGTCCGCCTCGATTTTCTTCTTGGCGGCGTTCGCCGACGCCGTGCCTGCCAGGGTTAAAGCACGTGCGGGTGGGAAGACTCCTTCGACCACGTGTGCAAGGGCAGCGCCAACGACAGCAAGTGCCCCCCTGCCTCCCCCTCCCCCCCCGAAGCGCGCCGCCACCGCCGCCGCCGCCGAGGCGGGTATACCAGGCTGTGCGCCACAGACCGCACGCACCCTACCCCTAGACGCGCCTGTGGTCACGACGGCCTCGGAGTCTGCCCCCGCACGTATCACGGCGATGTTGGTGTCCGACTGCTGCACGATGACGGCCGTGTCCGCCTCGACCTGCAAGGCCAGCCCCATCTCCGTGGCCGTCTTGTCTGCCTGGGCCGAGACGATCTTGTCGATGATCGCCTCCTCGAAGTTGTCGCTCAGCTTGATGTTACGCAGCTGCACCTGCTCAACGTCCATGCTCATGGAGGCGAGGGCCTCGCTGAGCGCGCCGTGGATGGCGGTGCTGATGTTGGTGCGGTTGGTGAAGAACTCGAGCGTCTCGAACCTGACGGTCGTCTCCTTGATTGCATTCGTGGCTTTGCTCATCACAGTGGGCATGAAGGTCGTGCGGTACTCCTTGTACAGGTTGACGACGTTCATCACTTCCTTCACGTTGAGCCGCAAGAAGAACGAAATCTCGATCTCGATCGCCTGCCCGTCCTTGCTCCCCGCGGAGAGTGCGCCGCTCCGCCCGTCTGGGGTACCAGTGTCATGCCGTTCGGCAAACTCGACGGTGAGGAGCTTGGTGGGGTAGATGAAGAAGCTGTGCGCGAGCCCTATGAAGTGCCTCCCATTCGTGAAGAGCTGCTCCTCGTTGATGCTCTGGCTCGTGGAGTCGAAGTCGATGCCCACCTGATTGTACTCGAGGATTGAAAAGCTGCAGCCGACGAGGCCACCGCTGATCAAGGCGACCACGAAGCAGCACCCCCCGATTACGGTACCCTTCCCGCCCATATCAGGCCGCTGTTCGTCCCCGCGTTAGGGTTAGGGTTAGCTTCACGCCAGCACTGCAAGCACAGCGGCGCAACAGCGCGCGCGCGCGGCCCAGCCCGCGCAACGCGAACTTGACCCGTGGTTGTCGCCCCCCCCACTCCGTTTGGGGATAAGATAAAGCGTTTGCTGTCGAGCTGCAGGGTAGGTATCAGGCCAACGCGGGTCAAAACTCCATCCGACCGTGTGGAGACAGACAGACAGACCACTATTCCTATTCTCTGTCTTGTAGCTGTGTAGAGTAAGCGAACGGCACCATGCCTATGGCATTGACACACAAGCAAACTGCGGGTCCGACGATCGTAGAATTGATCAGGAGTTGCGGCGTTGCGCCAGGACGGCGCGAGTGCGAGCAGCTATGCACACCGCGTGCGCCAATACGAGCGCGGCCGCACACGCCGTCGGCGAGAGCAGCAGCACGGGTGCGGACTCGTGCATCGCCACTGCCATCGCACCGGATCTCGCTGAGCTGCTGTGGACGCCGTCACTCACCAAGGCAGCATTCTTTGCCGACCACTGGGAGACACGCCACGCGCATTGGCGGGCTGCAGACCGGCTGGACCCTTCGTATGCGGACGTACTTGAGCTCAACGTGTCCCAGACGCTCGATCTTGTGGACAGCATGGATGGGATCGGCGCCAAGCGGAAGGGCACGGGCACTGTAGCGACGCACATCCGCCTGGCGAGCACCGACCCGGTCAAATGTGGGCCGCGTGCCCGGCACTGCAGGTTCAAGTGCGCGACTGGGAAGGGTTGTGCGCGCCGGAAATGGGATGACGGGTGGAGCATTGTGGTGTCCTCCGCCCATCTCCTCGTCCGGCCGCTTCTGGATCTCTTGCACGCCTACTGGCGTCAGTTTGGCCTGTACGTGAACGCCAACCTCTACCTATCGCCGACGGGCAGTGGCGCCTTTGGCTACCACGCGGACGAGACGGACGTCTTCGTGCTTCAGCTTCAGGGCGAAAAGCGCTGGGAGGTGTGCGGGCGGCTGATGCCCGACGTCAATGAGCCGGCGGTCAAATGGGATACCGTGGACGTCTCTGCAGCGTGGTACCTGGACCTGGTCGCGAATTGCACGCGAGTTGACCTCAAGCGCGGAGACGTGCTCTACCTGCCGATTGGCACGCTCCATCGCGCCCACGGCGTCGGCCTAGATAGCCTGCACTGCACGATCGGAATGGATCGAACCTTCGACGAGAAAGGCAAGCCGTACAAGGGGTTTGACTGGTCTGGCTTTCTAGCCCTTGCCGCCCTCGGTTCCTCAGACGACAGCGAGCAAGCGCTCGCCAGCACGAGACGGTTTGTGCGGTGGATAAACCAGGTGGCCTCGACCGAAAATACTGGCGCTCTTCGCCGCTTGCCATGGTCCTGGTCTACTGATGCGCTCGCCCTGGCTCCGGCGGAGACGCCCGGCACCATTAGCTGGAGCTCAAACGCGTTCGTTCACTCGGTTGACCCGGCTACGGACCTGCCATGCCTTACGGGCACGCTGCAGCAAGGAGCTGCAGGGTGCAGTAGCTTGAACGAGTTGCTACTGCACGAGTACGAGGAGTTCGTCGAGCCCATCCTAAAGCAGCACTCACGCGAGTCGTCAGAGACGATCGAGCACCTACCGCAGGTCAAGCAGCACCTGCATAGCAGCAAGCTCGTCGCGACACTCCGTGAGGTGCGGACGCGCATGCAAGCAACGATGCCCCCTTTGGAGCTAGCGACTGGGTACGAGCCCGAGGCCAAGATGCGGCGACAGGCGCAGGCCACTGACGCTCTCGAGGCAGCAGGCATGGTGACGGCGGACACTCTTGTGAGACGACCAAAAGGCGTGCGCGTGCTTGTGGAGCACGATCCAGTGGCCTGGAGCACGATCCAGCTGCGGGCCAACGTGCCAGGAACCAAGTGGCCGCAGGATGTGCACGCCCGATGGGCGAGGCCCGTGACGTGGGCACTCTCGACCTTTAACGGTGCTGCGGGGGGCGCCTTCCGCGCGCAAGAGCTATACGCTGCGGTGTGCGAATGCTCGTGGGGCTCTGCGTGCGCCATTCGCGAGCGCGAAACCGCGCTGCACGTGGTCAGGTGGTTGGTTGAGCTCCAGCTTGTGCAGCTCGCGTGAGCGAGGACTGATCTCCGTGAAGCGTGAAGCGTGATCTGGTTTGCGCTGACGAGATTGTACCGTTTTATCACATGTTTTAATACAATTAAAATAAACCGCGTGCACATGCAAGATAGATGATAGTGAACCATCCCACACCCCGGCATAAAAATTAAAATGCCTGCTAACTCGAGTATTACGCTGCGCTCTCGTGTATATACTCGCGTATACGGCTTTAGGGTACGGCTTTAGGGCTTCCACATGCTTCTACAGTAACTAAGAAAGCCCTAAGTTGCCCCTGTTCACCACGGCATGCCGCCCGCGTACGCGCACGGCCAGAGGCGTGGCCGCAGGTGCACCCCGGCGTCGTGCGCGGGGCACGCGCGGCGGCAGGCCTGTGAGCGGCTCTCGGCGGGCTGGCGGGTACCGGCTGAGCCGACCATGCTCCGGCTAAGTTCGCATTTTCTCGGATTTTAGGATTCACTCGTGTACTAGGTGCCCCCCCCCCTGCCGCCAGCAAGGCGCGCCCGCCACGAGGCCATGACTCCATCCACCGCACTCCTGATGTCGGACAACCGCGCGCCGGTGATCCGCAGCACCGAGTCCGCAGCGCTCACCTATCCCGCGCTCGCTTTTGCACTCAACGCGCTCTATGCGGCCCGGCACGGCTACGCGCTGCTCTACTACCAGATGATAGCGCCCAGCTGTCGGCACGCGTGGCAAGGCGAGCGGCACGCGAGCTACTGCAAGCTTCCTGCCATCGCGCACGCACTGCGTCAGGGTTACGATCGCGTCGCCTTCATCGACTCCGACTCCTTTTTCCAGCACCGCAACCTGTCGCTCGGCGCCATCCTGCGCGCCTACCGCCCTCCGCAGCCGCACGCGCCTTCTACGGTGGCCGCGTGGTTCGCGTGCGACCTGCCGCAGCTCGGCGACCGGCCCAACGGCGGCTTCCACGTGTGGCTCGCGGGCCGCGACGCGCCGCGCCTGCTGCGCACCTGGTGGCACCTGGATGGCGGCGGCTTCAACACGGAGCATGACTATGAGCAGCACACGCTGCAGTGGAGCCTCTCGCACCTGCGCGAGGCGGTGCCGCTGATGGGCACGCTGCAGATGAAGACGATGGACGACACCTTCCACCACGCCATCGCGCACATCGATCACACCAAGGCGGCGCGCAGGCTGTGGCTCATGGCAATCGCGCTGCTCGAAGCCGCGCTCGAGCCGCCGACGCCACCGCCGCCGCCCGCCGCAGCCTCCGGCGAAGGCGTGGTCGCACCGCCCCTGTTGCCGCCATTATCGCCGAAGCGCGCCCAGCGGCTGGCGCGGCTTGTGCGGCAGGCGCGCGCCGCGCCGCTCGACGGCGCCGCGGCGGCGCTGCGACGGCGGGTGGCGCAGGCGGCGGCCGAGCTACTCGGAGGTGGCACGTGCGCGGCGCGGCTCGCTGAGGGCGGCAGCGCGGTGCGCTGCGGCGGCAGCGGTGATGGCAGTGGTGGGGGCGGCGGCGGCGGCGGCGGCGGCGGCGGCGAGCTGCGCTGGCTGCGGTACAATGCGACCCGCGAGGGTGCGGCGCTGCTCCCGCCGTCCGGCCTGCTGGCGGAGGACGGCCTACCTCTCACACTGCTGCCCTGCGGCGAGGGCGGCGCGGGCGGCGCGGGCGGCGCGGGCGGCGCGGGCGACGCGGGCGGCGGGCGCGAGGCGGGGTGGCGGCAGAGGTGGGTGGCGCGTGACGACGGCCAGTGGGCGCTGGCGGCAGCGCCCGCGCTGTGCCTGCACGTTGGGCCGCGCAAGGCCCCCAAGACGCCCTACCCGATGCTCGCGCAGCTGCGCCGGTGGGCTCACATATGTATTTGCGCGTGTGTGTGGCGCCGGCCTGCTCTCTGCGCAAGCATGCATATGGGCGCGAGTCCGTGCCTCGATGCGCCAATATCCATGTATGCAGGTGCGGATTGGCGGCCGAGCCTGCTGCCACCTTCGGTCTGCGCCGCGGCAGCGAGGGGGGCGTGCAGCTGCACACGACAGCCCGCGCCCCAGCGCTTGCGCGAGCGCTCGCCGCCGCCGCCGCCACCGCCGCGCGGGTTCCAGCTGCACCTGGCGCAGAGGAGGCGGGCGGTGCCGCAGGCACCAGCGCTGCCGAGGGCGCGGAGGCGGGCGGCGCGGACAGCGTGCGCGGCACGCACGGCGCGCGGCGCACGGCGAGGCGGCGCGGTCTAGCCGAGCGACGCAAGAAGCGCCGGGGACGCAAGGCGGCGGTGTGGCAGGCGCCGACGCTTTCGTAAGCAAATACATACACATGCACATGCACATGTCAATATGCACATGCACATGTCAACATGCACATGCACATGCATGTGCATACACAATGTGCATGTGCATGTGCATGTGCATGACATGTGCATGTGCATGTGCATGTGCATGTATGCATATGCATCATGTGCATGTGCATGTGCATGTATGCATATGCATCATGTGCATGTGCATGTGCATGTATGCATATGCATATGCATGTGCATGTGCATGTGCATGTGCATGTGCATGTGCATGTGCGCGTGCGTGTGCATGTGTGTGTGTGTATGTGTGTGTGCAGGTGCGCTGTATGCGTGCGCACGCGCGTGCATTACATTTGTACCCACCTCCATTGCACATCGCCAGGACGGCGCGCTCTCGGCCGACGCGCGCCGCGCCGCGCAGCTCTGCCTGGGCACATGGCGCGGCCACGGCAAGCGCGGTGCGCCCTTTAGTAGCAGCAGTAGCAGCAGCAGCAGTCGTCGTCGTCGTCGTCGTAGTAGTAGTAGTAGTAGTAGTAGTAGTAGTAGTACTGGTAGTAGATGTGTGTAGCTTCGCAGGGAAGACGGAGCGCCCGTTAGCGATCTCATCTCATCTCCGTATCGTCAGGCGCACCCCTGGTGTTCTCGAGCTGCTGCGCGGCCGAGGCCAGCGCCGAGGCTGAGGCTGGCGGCAAGAGCAGCGGCTGCCCCGGAGCCCAGCACTTCGAGGCGCTCGGCGAGGCAGGGCAGCCGCGCCAGCTGCGGCTTGCGGGGGCGGGCGGCCGCGGCGACGTGTGCGTCACAGCACCTATCAGCGGCGCCGGCAGATCGATTGTGGCTGCAGTACCTTAGCGAGGAGGTCTTGCAGGATACAATTAGTCAGAGTCCGCTGGGCTTCCAGCCTCGCGAAGTTGTGCTGAAGCCCGCGTGCGCTGCGAAAGCCCCAAGTCCTCGAGCGCATGGCCGATCCGTGGCATGAGGTGAAGAACGACATCGGCACGATCCTGGGTGAGGTGCAGCGGCTCCACGCGGCGGCGAGAGGGCTCTCAGGGCCGGCGGCTCATCCTCACCTTCAGAAGCTCGAGTCGTGCCTCACCGCCGCCGATTTGGACCTGGAAGCCCTGGAGGAGACCATCAGCATCGTGGAGGCGCAGCGGACGCGCTTTCCCATCGCCGACTCCGAGCTCGAGTCGCGGCGTGCCTTTGTGCGATCGACCGCAGCCTCGATCTTATTGTCACGCCGGGAGGTGGCCAGCCTCCGCGGCGCCGCTGGTGCGTCCTCCTCCGCGGCCAGCATAGCGCCAGCCCACGAGCACGGGCTGGAGAGCGAGAGCGAGGGCCTCCTGAGCGGTGCGGCCAAGCCCGGCAATGCAAAGGCCTCTGCAGCTGCAGCCAAGGCGCAGGCAGCGCAGGCGGCCAAGGCGCGAAGGCAGCAGGCGGTCGAGGCTGCGAACGACCACACGGTGTCGCACTTGGGCCAGCAGCAGCAGATGGAGCTGGAGGCGCAGGACGACGTGCTTGACGACCTGCACGGTGCGGTCTCGCGCGTCAAGAGCATGGCGGGCCAGATGAACGATGAGCTCGCCTCGCAGAACCGAATGATAAACACGCTCGAGGAGCAGATGGATCACGTCTCGAGCACGATGGGCGTGCTCAAGAGCAAGATGAAGCAGATGGCCTCGAGCAAGGACCGGGGCAAATACTGCGCCATCATGTGGCTGTCGCTGCTGCTGGTCATCCTGATCATGCTCGCCGTGGAGACGTGAGCGTGCAGAGCGGCGGCGCAGTGCCACTCGGCCAGGCAGTGGGAGAGGGCACGCTGGAGTCGCTGCTCGCCGCGAGACATTTTGCATGTTATAGTAAGTTCTAGTTGACGTAAATGCAGCACAACAGCAATCAGTTTTGATTCCCCCCATTACCCCCCCCGTGCCCCGAGATATAAAGGCAGGCTGCTCGTGCTGGCAGCACCGAGCACACATGAGCAGTCAGCACACGGACCCACACACACTGGTGTAAGGTCTAGGGTGTTAGTACGCTGTAACTTTAATATACCCTAACCCTAACCCTAGAAATAACAGTATGCAGGGTCCTGGCTGGGACGGTGCCATTCGCATCCCGGAGACTCCCAATTGATATGTTCTCGCACAGTTCGCGGAGATCGAAAATCCGACAACTGAGAACACACGCGCGACGCACGGCATCAACGCACCATCAACTTCACGTCTATCTACCGGCCAAAGAAGAAAGGCGTCTGCTCAATGACGGGCTTGCTCCAGAGGAACTCCTGCACGGCGAAGCCGGTGATCGCGAGCATCGCCAGGCGGCCGTTGTAGAGCTCCATGGCGCGGAGCTCCTTCTGCCGTGAGCGGCCCTCCTCCTTCGAGATACCCATCGGGTCAAAGCCAAAGTCGCCGGCGGACGTGGGCACGGCACCAGGCGTCGCCCAAAGGAGCTGCTTCCGCTGGGCGACCCGCTCCTCGTACTTGTTCTCCAGCACAGCGGCGGCCATGAAAGAGAGCACGCAAAAGAATGGCACTGGGCCGTCGAACAGGCCGCCGTTGAAGAGCGACGGCGCACGCCCACCCGTGTCGCTCAGCCAGGGGTTGATCAGCTCGGCGAGTGGCCAGCCGACGGCGGCAAGCATGGCTAGGCGTGCGTGTTTGATTTCAGCCTCCCGCATGAACTGCACGCTCTCTAGCTGCTGCTCAGGCGACTGGTTCGCCATGATGATCTCGCGCTGCACCATACTAGGAAAGCTCCCGATAAACGGAAGGAGGTCCTGTACCGGCTTATTTGCGAGCGCGGTCAGCAGAAGAGGGTCGAACCCTGCGTCGCCTGCAAGCGTGCCGGTCAGGTGCGACGGCGCAGCCTCAGGTAATTGAGCCTGGACAGCCTGGGGAAGCTGCGCCTTCCAGGTAGCTGCGCGACCTGTTGTGCTGACCGGACCCGCGAGGGAAGTGGAGGAGACAGCGCCGAGGAGAAGTGCCATCGTCGCTGGATGGTGCAGAGGTGGATGGGGCCAGGATCTTTCCGCGACAGTTCGTTTAAATTTGACATACAAAACGTTTGCCACCTACAAAACAAACGTGGATGCCCTCCCTTTCCACAGTCTTCTCCGTACTTCTCATGTCGAGCGCGCAAGTGGCGGAGGCTGCCGAGCAGAGCTGCAGCGCTGCTGCGGCGGCGGCACTGCTCACCTGGGCAGCGGCCGAGGGCGCCAGCGTCAGCCGCGTGACTGCAGCTAGCTCGCCCCTCGGCGGCCTCGGCCTCTTCGCTGCGACTGACGTGCCATCGGGCCAGGAGCTGCTGCGCTGCCCACTCCGCCTCGTGCTGCGGGCATCGATGGCGCTTGACGACCCGGTGATCGGCGGGCCGCTCACCGTTATACGCGGCGAGCTCGGCGAGCAGGTCGTCGACGATCGCCTCCTCCTGCGGCTGCTGCTGCTGCATCTGCACGCCCAGGGTCCCGGCGGCCGCTTCTGGCCGTACCTTCGGCGCTGCAACCACATAGAATAGAGTCTGCGACACTATTTGAAGGAGACTGTAACCCCGCGACAGGTACTTCGATGCACTGCCTCGCGACGCGCTCGTCGCCTCGCTGCCGTCGAGTTGGGACGCCGAGCAGCTGCGGACGCGGCTGGGCGGTACGGTGCTCGAGGCCGAGGCCGAGCGCGACCGTGAGCTGCTGGAGCGCACGCACGCGACCGTGCTCCGCGACGGACCAGGCTTCACATCGTGCGCCCCACTGTTTGCACCGCCAGGCCAAGCACCTGCCTTTCGCAGGCTATCCGTAGCTGGCTTGGGGCGAGCTCTGCGCCCCAACGGCACGCGCCTGAGGAGCCCGCTTGGGCGCCCTCGTGAGCCCTGCTCACTTCGCGCCGTCTGAGCTCTGCTGGACTGTCTGGGCTGCAGGCGACGCGCTGTGCACGCGATGGCCGGCGGCCTTCCCTCCCGCGCGGTACGACCTGCCTCGGCTGCGCTGGGCGGCCGCGATCTTCTGGTCCCGCGCCATCAGGCACATGGCCATAGTAAGCATGGTGGCGAGGATCGTCGTAGGCATACTATCTATGCACGTCTTCTGCCCCTCGCAGCCTACCGGTGGGCTCCCTCGCGCCACTGTCCCGCCTGCACCACCGCGGTGGCGTCGAAGAGTGCCTGGTGCCGGTGCTCGACGCCTGCAACCACCGCGCCGGATCGGTCGCCGCACTCGCTGTCGAGCGCGGCGCCGCCGCGCCCGCCGCGCTCGCTGCGCCCGCCACGCTCGCCGCGCCCGCCGCGCCCGCCGCGCCCGCCGCGCCCGCCGCCACCGCGCCCGCGCCCGCCGCGCCCGCCGCCACCGCGCCCGCGCCCGCCGCGCCCGCCGCGCCCGCCGCTCCCACTGCCGCCGCGCCCGCCGCTGAGGCGTGCTGGGTGCTGCGCGCGGGCCGCGCGGTAGCGACGGGCGAGGAGGTGCTGATCAACTACGGCGCCAAGGGCGATGGCGAGCTCCTGAGGGCGCACGGCTTCGTACTCGGGGCCAACCCCGCCGACGTCTGCCCTCTCGACCTCACCGCCCTGCTGCCCGCCGCGCCCGCCGCCGCGCGCGCCGCGCGCCTCGACGCGTGCGCGCGGCGCGGGCTGCCGACTCGGGCCTACCTCCACCACGGCGGGTGTGTGCATGGCCATGGGCATAGGGCGTGGGCATGGGCATGGGCATGGACGTGGGCATGGGCGTGGGCATGGGAATAGGGTGTGGGCATGGGCGCGGTGGGCATGGGGCCTAGGGCATGGGGCCTAGGGCATGGGGCGTGGGAATGTGTCTCCATCACTATACTTCTCTGACTCTACTTACTATGGCAGCCTCCCGCCGTCGCTGCTGCCTGCGGCGCAGCTGCTCTGCGCGTCGGACGTGGCCCTACCGCAGCTGCTGGCGGCGGCAGAGGCGGCTGAGGCAGCGGAAGAGGCGGAGGCGCGGCCTTTTGATTGGAGCGCGTGCGACTGGGCTGCCGACGACCCGTTTGCGCTCGCCACCGCGCCGCCGCCCGGCGGCGCGTGCGCGGCGGGTGACGGCGCGGCGGCAGCGGCGGAGGCGGCGGCGCGCCAGGGCGTCGGGGCGCTGCTGAGGCGCGCGCTGACCGCGCTGGGTGGCGCTCGCACAGCGGAGGAGGCGGAGGAGGCGGAGGAGGCGGTGGAGGCGGTGGAGGCGGTGGAGGCGGTGGAGGCGGTGGAGGCGGTGGAGGCGGTGGAGGCGGTGGAGGCGGTAGAGGCTGCTGGGCCTGCTGCCCCGCCTCCCGCATCGCCCATCACAGCGGCGCAGGGCAGCGCCGCGGAGTGCGAGCGCGCGGCCGCCGTGTACCGCGAGGGGCAGCGTGCACTGCTGCGCGAGGCGCTCGGGGCGCTCGGGGCGCTCGAGACGCGAGGCGCAGGGGGGTTACCGAAGGGGGAGGACGACGCCGATCTTGCAGGGAGGACCCAGAAGAAACCGCGGTTGTGACTAGAGGACGGGAGTCGATATAGTAGAGACCGGGTTAAACAGATCATGCAGTGGAAGCTGGCCGCATGGGCGCTGGGTTGCGTAAGATAAGACAAAATGTGTAAGGAATTTCCTTCTTGCCTACAGTTAGTTTCTTATCTCCCCCACGACGAACAGCTTCCATTTATAAGGGCGCTGTAGCTTCACAGCGTATCTCACGGACCGGCGACCACATTCAGGCGACGCGCAAGAGAAAATGGACGCAGCCGCCATCGCCAAGGCCGTGCAGACGGAGATTGAGCGCCAACAGACCGATGTGGTGTATAACGACCTGAGCGTGGAGGAGCTCGAGGGCGTCGTCGAGCACCTGACTGCCCGGCTGGAGCTGTGCAAGGAGGCTCTCACCGCCAAGGGAGGAGGCAAGAAGCCTGAGGTCAAGCTCGTGGCGAAGAAGACTGAGGGCACGTGGCCTGACCTGCCGTGGACTGATCGTACGCCGCGCCGCTCACACACATGTTGCTGCCGCCGCCGCCCTGCGTGCTGAGTTGTGGACTGCCGCCCTGTTCCCCGCAGCCAAGACTGGCAAGCAGGACGCGCAGAAGATCCACGACTACATCGTCGCCCAGTGCAAGGAGCGCATCATGGTTATTGATGGCGCCATGGGCACCACCGTCCAGCAGTACAAGTTCTCCGAAGAGGACTTCCGTGGTGCGCCATGGGCTGCACGGAAAGGATAGGCGTGTGGCCAACAGTTGGCTGGCACCCGCTGAGCGGCGCGTTGTGCGGCAGGCGAAATGTTCAAGGACTGCCCGGAGACGCAGGAGCTCAAGGGTAATAACGACCTGCTCGTCTTCACCCAGCCCGACACTATCCGCGAGATCCACCGTCGCTACTTCGAGTGTGGCGCCGACATCTGCGAGACCAACACCTTCTCCGGCACCGTCATCGCGCAGGCACGGCCTCCCACCCGCCTGCACGGCCTCCCGCCCACCTGCCCCGCCTGCACGGCCGCTTCACACTCACCCCCTCACGTTTCCTCTCAGGCCGATTACGGCATGGAGCACGTCGTGTACGATCTCAACAAGATCGGATGCGAGCTCGCTGTCGATGCGGCCAAGGAGATCACCTCGAAGGAGCCCAACCGCCCCCGCCTCGTCGCCGGAGCCGTGGGCCCCACCAACCGTACTCTCTCCATCTCGCCCTCGGTCGAGGACCCGGGCTTCCGTAACTGCACGTGGGACGAGGTGGTGTCTGCCTACAAGCAGCAGGTCAAGGGCCTTGTCGACGGCGGCGCGCACATTATTCTGG
>Ga0209302_10001337_pt1 | contig 14338 bp, 7 predicted proteins | sample ArcOceMetagenome_2_FD_187445 | JGI IMG/M metagenome (GOLD analysis project Ga0209302, IMG submission 187445) | Marine eukaryotic phytoplankton communities from Arctic Ocean - Arctic Ocean ARC135M Metagenome (SPAdes) (version 2) | ecosystem: Environmental > Aquatic > Marine > Oceanic | place... | reverse complement strand
AAAATAACAACGAAAGAAGTTTTTTATTCATAATTTGATTAGTTTTTATTTAGTTTCCGCAATATGATAAAAAAATGCTCTTTTGACAAGTTTTGAGCGCTAAAAGTACATTTATAGGTGCTTTTCGTTAAATAACAGCTAAAGTTGTTCAAATTGTTATCTGTGAAATTTCAACTATTTAAAAAATTTCTCTCAATTTCATAATCTGTTCAGGTCTTCCTAAAACTATTAACTGAGAATCTGCAACCAACTTTATATTTGCTTCTGGATTTATAAGATACTCTTTATCCGGATTTCTAAAACCGATAACTGTGCAACCTGTCTGCTTTCTTAGATCAAGATCTAAAATAGTTTTATTAATATATTTTTCTGGTAAATCATTTACAGCAATTTCTTCTAAATTTGCTGTAGTTTCACCCTCTATGGTTAATCTATCTACAAATTCTATTACATCTGGCGTTGTTACTAAAGAAGCCATGTGGTCTCCACCCAATTTATCTGGCATAATTACATTATTTGCACCAGCAAATTTTAATTTTTTATATGAAGATTCATTACCTGCTCTACTTATGATAATACAATCTTTGTTTAATTGACTGGCTGTTAAAACCACAAAAAGGTTATCTGCATCTGATGGCAAAGCCGTAATTAAAAAAGATGCTTTTTCGATTCCTGCTTTGTGTAACGTCTCATCTAAAGTGGCATCACCCTCAATATTTAAAATATCCTGAGCATCTAAAGTCTCAATCATCTCTTTTTTCTTTTCGACTACAACAAATTCTTTATTATAATTTCCAAGTTTTAATATTGCTTGTTGGCCATTTCTACCATATCCGCAAACAATCGTATGTCCTTTTAAATATCCTATTTGCTTTTCCACTCTTCGATGTTTAAGTTGTTCAAATAATTTACCACTAACTAAATATTCTGAAAATGCAGAAACTGCATAACCAAAAATAGTAATACTTGTTAAAATTAGAAAAATTGTAAATATTTTTTCCTCTGGTGAAAAAGGTTGAAGTTCTCCAAAACCAACTGTAGTTACAGTTATTACGGTCATATATAAAGCATCTACAAAATTATAGCCAGAGAGCCACATATAACCAATAGTACCGATGGTAATACTTGAGATTACTAATAAACCTATTTTGGCTACTTTCGATTTTACAATCATCATGTTTTATAAATCAAAAACTGAACTTCTTTTCGTGTACACCATGTCTTTTAATTTTAACACAAATGCCATTGTTAAATAAAGACCAAATGATAAACCAACCGTGAAGAAAGTTACATAAATAAAAAACAAACGTACGTTTAAAGCTCGTATCCCAAGCCTATCTGCTAATCTAGAAAAAACACCAAACCCATGTCTTTCAAAAAAATGCCTAATACTATCTATCATTCTTATTAAAATATAGTGCAAGATACTATTTTATGCTGTTTTTTCAATAAAAACTATCTGATGCTTTTAAATAAAAAAACATTAATAAAAGGTTCTTAGAAAGGTTATTAAATTAAATTAGGATTGATTAACTTTGCTTTTCTCAAAAAAAACAGGCACGTTTGAAAGACCAAGAATATTTAGAAGTTTACGGAGCAAGAGTTCATAATTTAAAAAATATAGATGTTAAAATTCCTCGTGAAAAACTAGTTGTAATTACTGGCTTGAGCGGAAGTGGAAAATCTTCATTAGCTTTTGATACTATTTATGCAGAAGGGCAAAGACGTTATATTGAAACATTTTCTGCGTATGCCAGACAATTTTTAGGAGGATTAGAAAGACCCGATGTTGATAAAATTGATGGACTTTCTCCTGTGATATCTATTGAACAAAAAACAACAAATAAAAGTCCTCGATCTACCGTTGGAACTATTACAGAAATTTATGATTTTTTAAGATTACTTTTTGCGAGAGCGGCAGATGCATATTCTTACAACACCAATCAGAAAATGGTAAGTTATTCTGATGAACAAATTAAAAACTTAATTTTAAAGGATTTTGATGGTAAGAAAATAGCGGTTTTAGCGCCTTTAATTAAATCTAGGAAAGGACATTACAGAGAGCTTTTTGAACAAATATCTAAACAAGGTTTTATACGAGTTCGTGTAGATGGCAAAATTCAAGAGATTGAAAAAGGCATGAAACTTGACCGTTACAAAATGCATGATATTGAAGTTGTGATTGATAGACTAGCCATCAATAAATCTGTAGAGAAGCGCCTTGAAGAAACGATAAAAACGGCCTTATATTCTGGGAATAATATCTTGATGGTTATAGATGTTGATGACAATGATCCTAGATATTTCAGTAGAGAATTGATGTGCCCAACAACTGGAATTGCATATCCAAATCCTGAGCCAAACACCTTCTCTTTCAACTCACCAAAAGGTGCTTGTAATGGATGTAATGGGTTAGGAATTACAAATGAAATTAACCTAAAAAAGGTAATTCCAGACACTACTATCTCCATAAAAAATGGAGGAATTGCACCCTTGGGAGATCAGAAAAATAGTTGGATTTTTAAACAAATTGAAAATATTGCAGAACGTTATAAATTCAAATTAACAGACGCTATAAAAGATATTCCAAAAGAAGCGCTAGAAATTATTTTAAATGGCGGTAATGAATCATTTGAAATTGAATCTAAAACTGTTGGTGTTCGAAGAAATTATAAAATAGATTTTGAAGGAATTATTGCCTTTATAGATAGCCAATATAACAATGCAGAAAGCACTTCAATAAAACGTTGGGCAAAAGGCTTTATGGATGAAGTTACCTGCTCTTCTTGTAACGGGAAAAGATTAAAAACAGCGGCACTCCATTTTAAGATTACAGATAAAAATATTAGTGATTTAGTGCAAATGGATATCACTGAACTATCTAATTGGTTTCAAAATATTGAGAAAGATTTATCAAAAAAACAATTAATAATAGGCTCAGAAATATTAAAAGAAATAAGAACTAGAATACAGTTTTTAGTGGATGTTGGTCTCGATTATTTAACACTAGACAGAACCTCTAAATCACTTTCTGGCGGTGAAGCTCAAAGAATTAGATTGGCAACACAAATTGGCTCTCAACTGGTTGGTGTATTATACATTTTAGATGAACCCAGTATTGGCTTACACCAAAGAGACAATGAAAAGCTAATAGACTCCCTGGTAAAACTAAGAGATATTGGTAACTCTATTTTAGTGGTAGAACATGACCAAGATATGATTGAAAAAGCAGATTTTGTTTTTGATATTGGTCCTGGTGCAGGAAAACACGGTGGAGAAATTGTTTCTGCAGGAACTTTCGAAGAACTTAAAAGGCAAAAAACTTTAACTGCAGATTACATTACGGGTAGAAAAAAAATTGAAGTTCCTAAAATAAGACGTGAAGGAAACGGAAAAACAATTAAACTCTCTGGAGCATCTGGTAACAATCTAAAAAATGTTTCAGTTCAATTTCCTCTAGGAAAAATGATTTGTGTTACTGGAGTTTCTGGAAGTGGAAAATCGACTTTAATCAACGGCACCTTATACCCCATTTTAAATGCTCATATTTACAGAGGTGTAAAAAAACCAATGCCTTATAAAAAAATTGAAGGTCTAGAACATGTAGATAAAGTAATCGATATCGATCAATCTCCTATTGGCAGAACACCACGCTCAAACCCTGCAACATACACAAAAACATTTGATGAAGTTAGAAGTTTATTTGCAAAGACCTCTGAAGCTGCAATTCGTGGATATAAACCCGGAAGATTCTCTTTTAATGTAAAAGGTGGTAGATGCGAAACCTGCCAAGGTGGTGGTGTTCGGGTAATAGAAATGAATTTTTTACCAGACGTTCAAGTAGAGTGTGAAACCTGCCAAGGAAAACGCTTTAATAGAGAGACTTTAGAAATTCGTTATAAAGGGAAATCTATTTCAGATATCTTAAACATGACTATTGAAGACGCAACAGACTTCTTCGTTAAGATTCCTAAAATACACAGAAAACTAAAAACTATTAAAGATGTTGGTTTAGGCTACATTACGCTAGGGCAGCAATCTACCACACTCTCTGGTGGTGAAGCCCAAAGGATAAAATTGGCCGCAGAGTTGTCTAAAAGAGATACAGGAAATACTTTTTATATTCTTGATGAACCTACTACTGGGCTTCATTTTGAAGATATTAGGGTATTAATGAATGTTTTAAATAAGCTTGCAGACAAAGGTAATACAGTGCTAATTATAGAGCATAATTTAGATGTTGTAAAATTAGCAGATTATGTTATCGACATAGGCATGGAAGGCGGAAAAAAAGGAGGCAAAATATTAGTTACAGGAACTCCAGAAGAAGTATCTGCGCATAAAAAGAGTTATACTGCTAAATTTTTAAAAAAATTACTTTAATTGTTTATTTGTAGACAATTAAAGTAATTTCACTCTTTTAAAACACTATTTTCGAATCTTTTAAATTCTATCTACTACTTAACAGTAATATTTGTGAACTCTTTATTTCATATAAATTCAATTAACAATCATTTAAAGATTCAAAAAAAAATATCGGAAGAATGCTTTCATGTTCAAATGGGTTGTTTTATGGAACTTCTAAAAGCTTTTTATCTTGCATATTTGTAAATTACATTTTGTATAATAAAAAGATTGTTCGCAAAAAAAACAACTAATATTCATAGTAATTATGCCTTTATAAATCTTTAAAAGCAATATTAATTAAACCCTTTTATTTCTTAATATTTATTTCAAAATTACAATCTCTATAAATTTATCTGTCTTTTTACTCGCTTTTTTAGTGGCGTTAATTACACGTTTGGTTTCGTTTTTTAATAGACAACCACAAAAGCCTTTTCAATGTCTTTAGCTGTTAAATTATTAATAAAGAAAATGGGTATTAATAAATATAATTTTCTTACGATAATATCTTAATTGAAAAAACTCCAATCTAATTATTCATTTCTTAAAAAATAACTAAATTAGCAAACGAATTTTATAAAATAAATTAGCTTAAAATACTTAGATTATGACGAACGATGATAGAAAAATAAAGGAAAAATTACAAACAAAAACTTGGAACGAAATTAAAACAAACGATTCTTGGGCTATTTTTAAAATAATGGCAGAATTTGTAGAGGGCTACGAGAAATTAAGTAAAATTGGTCCTTGTGTGTCTATATTTGGCTCTGCAAGAACAAAACCAGATCATCCTTATTATAAACTGGCAGAAGAAGTTGCTTTTAAATTAACACAAAACGGTTACGGAGTTATTACTGGGGGTGGTCCAGGAATTATGGAAGCAGGTAACAAAGGAGCACATAAAGGAAAAGGGATTTCTGTTGGATTAAATATAGAGTTACCATTTGAACAACATGACAACCCTTGGATAGACAGAGGAAAAAGTTTAGATTTCGATTACTTTTTTGTAAGAAAAGTAATGTTTGTGAAGTATTCTCAAGGTTTTATTGTGATGCCTGGTGGTTTTGGAACCATGGATGAGCTTTTTGAAGCAATAACTTTAATTCAAACAAATAAAATTGGACGTTTTCCTATTGTATTAGTTGGTACAAAATTTTGGGGAGGACTTCTAGACTGGATAAAGAACACACTTTTAGAAGAAGGAAATATTAGCGAAAAAGATTTAAACTTGTTCAGAGTCGTAGATACTGCAGATGAAGCGCTAGAGCATATTAATAAATTTTACGCTAAATACCAATTCAAGCCTAACTTCTAATTAGTTCATATTGATTTCCCTCAAATTTATGGGGGAATTTTAAACTTTAACACCATCTAGATTATAATTTATTTGAAAAAAATACGCCACATATTAACACTACTATTTTTATTTACTAATATTAGTTTTGCGCAACAAAATGAAATAAATATTAAAGCAACTTTAAACACAAATGCAAATAGTCTAAATGTTCAGCAAGAAATTATATACTACAATAATTCAAAAAAAACTTTAAATCATATTTTTCTCCACAATTGGGCAAATAGTTTTAAAGATAGAAAAACACCACTTTCTAAAAGGTTTATTGAAGATTTTAGAAAAGATTTATATTTTGCAAAAGAAGAGGATCTTGGGTCCTCTAAAATAAAAAACATCTCTATAAACTATAATAATATAATATATAAAGAGCTCAAAAACAGAAAAGATATTGTTCAGTTATTTTTAGAAAAGGCAATAAAACCCAATGAAAGTATTACTATAAACATTACTTATATCATAAAAATACCAAATGCTAAGTATACGGGTTATGGTTTTTATGAGAATGGCTACAGGTTAAGATACTGGTATATAACTCCTGCTATTTACAACCAGGGTTGGCAATTAATGAGCAATTTAAATTTAGATGATCTATTTGAAGATTATACTACATTTAATATTGACCTCAAAACACCTAAACAACTTTACTTAACAGCTAGTTTAAAACAGATAAAAAAAAGTAATAAAACTCAAAATTCCTTCCATCTATCTGGGAAAAATGAAAAAGATGTGCTTATAGATATTCAAAAAATAAATACATTTAAAAAGTTCAATACAGACACTCATGAAATACAGACAAATATATTAGAAGAAGAAGTAAGTACTAATTTAACTGAAAATCTTTTAAACAGAGAGTTACAGTTTTTAAGAGCATATTTAGGCATTTTACCCATCAACAAAATACTAATAGATGAAGTAATGCGTAATAAAAATCCGGTTTATGGTTTAAATCAATTACCAAGTTTTATTAGACCTTTTTCAGATGTTTTTAATCATGATTTAAACCTATTTAAAGCATTATCACGAAAATATTTAAAACAAACCTTACTCTTAAATGAAAGAAAAGATTACTGGTTGATTGATGGACTGCAAAACTATTTAATGATAGAGTATGTAAATAAATTTTACCCAGAAATGAAACTTTTAGGAAAAGCAGCTGACACTTGGCTTTTAAGAAGGTCTCAAATCTCAAAATTAAAATTTAATGATAAGTACCCTTTTGTATATCAATTTACAGCTAGACAATTTCTAGACCAATCTTTAAATACACCTGCCGATTCACTCTCTAATTTTAATAGAAAAATTGTTAGCAAGTACAAAGCTGGCTTGGGTTTTAATTACTTAAAAGGTTATTTAGGTGAGGAAGTATTAAACAAAAGTATCAAAGAGTTTTATCAGAAAAATAAACTTATTATTTCCGAAATTTCTAACTTTAAAGAGATCTTAACTCAAAATACAAATAAAGATATTAGATGGTTTTTTAAAGACTACATTAAGACAAATAAGAAAATAGACTATGCTATCGAAGAAGTAAAAAAAACAAAAGATAGTTTAAAAGTTACCATTAAAAACAAACGTAACATTACTACCCCAATTGCATTATACGGTATAAAAAACAATGAGATAACTTACAAAAGGTGGTTCTCTAATATTAACGATACACTAACTACAAGCATTCCTAAAGGTGTATTTGATAAATTAGTTTTAAATTATGAAAACATTCATCCGGAGTACAATACTTTAAACAACTACTATAATACAGATAAGAAATTCTTCAATAAACCGTTAAAGCTTTCTTTTATGAAAGATGCAAAAGCACCCAATTATAATCAAGTATTCTATCAACCTAGATTTAGCTACAACTATTATGATGGACTAATTTTGGGCATGAAATTACACAACAAACCTTTAATAAAAAGAAATTTGATAGCTAAATTCCTACCCGGTTACGCAACCAAGAGTAACAAGCTAAATGGTTCTTTTTCGTTACTATATAACCAATTTTTTGAAGATACAGATATCTATAAAATTTCATATGGTATTGCCGGAAACACACTTCAATATGCACCAGAATTATCTTATAGTTCTTTAATACCATGTGTAAGTCTTCAATTTAAAAGAAAATCTTTAAGAGATGCTACTAGTAAATTTATTAGCGCCAAGGTAGTCCATATAGATAAAGAAATTCTTCCGGCGACTAGAAAAACAGAGCAAGATAATTATAGTGTACTTAGTTTGAGTTATAACTACATTAACCCAGATATTATAGAAGAAACTCGCTTTAACGTCAATACAGAGATTGCTAAAAACTTTTCTAAAGTTTCTGCAGATTTTAGGTATAGAAAACTCACCTCTACCGATACACAATTAGACTTTAGGGTGTTTGCAGGGGCCTTTCTTAAAAATAATTCTGAAGGAAATTATTTTAGCTTTGGTTTAGACCGCGCAAATGATTATTTATTTGAATTAAGTTATTATGGTCGCTCAGAAGACTCCGGTATTTTTAGTCAACAATATATCATAACGGAAGGTGGCTTTAAATCTGTTTTACCAACAAGGTTTGCTAATAAGTATATGTTGTCTTTAAATTCTAGTATTGGCTTATGGCGTTGGATTGAATTTTACCAAGATGTTGCCTTTCTAAAAAACAAAAAAGAGCGTCTTTTCTTTGGTTATGAAAATGGAGTTAGATTAAACTTTGTTCATAATATTTTTGAAATCTATTTTCCTCTATACTCAAATAATGGTTGGGAAGTTTCACAAGCCTCTTATGCACAAAATATAAGGTTTACTTTTACTGGTGATGTAAATAGTATTTATAATTTTTTTAAAAGAGGTTTCTTATAAAAATTAAACACTCAAAACCAACCGAACTCTTTTATTGCATTATTCGTAAAAAAAAGATATTTTTAATTGATTTTATTGATGAATATTTAATACATGTATTTATATTTCTAAATATCAACTAAAAAAACTACCTTTGGAAAATATCAAACTAAGAAAATAATGCCGCAAAAAACTCTGATTCAAGATAAAAAAGAACTTTCTTTTAAAGATTTTAAAGAAGAAGTTTTAAACGACTATAAAATTGCTAAAATTAGTAGAGAATGTAGTTTACTTGGTAGAAGAGAGGTTTTAACCGGAAAAGCTAAATTTGGTATTTTTGGAGACGGAAAAGAAGTGCCACAATTAGCAATGGCAAAAGCATTTAAAAAAGGTGATTTTAGATCGGGATACTACAGAGATCAAACCTTTATGATGGCTATTGGTGAACTTACAGCACAACAATTTTTTGCAGGCCTGTATGCTCATACAAATATAGAAATAGAACCAATGTCTGCCGGGAGGCAAATGGGTGGTCATTTCGCGACACACAGTCTAAACGAAGACGGTAGCTGGAAAAACCTTACAGAACAATATAACTCAAGTGCTGACATTTCTCCCACAGCTGCTCAAATGCCACGTTTATTAGGTTTAGCGCAAGCATCTAAAATTTACAGAAACGAAAAAAGTGTGCAGCATAAAACTAATTTTTCCAATAAAGGAAATGAAGTTGCCTGGGGAACTATTGGAAATGCAAGTACTAGTGAAGGTTTGTTTTTTGAAACAATAAACGCAGCTGGTGTTCTGCAAGTTCCGATGATAATTAGTGTTTGGGATGACGAATACGGAATTTCCGTGCATGCTAAACATCAAACTACAAAAGAAAGTATCTCTGAAATCTTAAAGGGTTTTCAAAGAGAAAATGAAGCTAATGGTTATGAAATCATTGTAGTAGACGGTTGGGATTATGTGCAATTAGTCGATGTATATAATAAAGCATCAATAATAGCTAGAGAACAACATGTACCTGTTTTAATTCATGTAAAAGAATTGACACAGCCTCAAGGACATTCAACTTCTGGTTCTCACGAGAGATATAAAGGGAAGGAAAGACTGCAATGGGAAAAAGACCACGATTGTGTGGAAAAAATGCGAGAATGGATTTTAGATTTTGAACTAGAAACAGACTCCGGAGAAACTTTACGTTTTGTAGATTCTGAAGAAGAAATACTAATTTTAGAGAAAGAAGCCAAAAAAACAGTAAACACCGCTAAGAGAAATGCTTGGAATACATACAATAACGAACTAATAGCAGAAACAGCAATTGCTGTAAAATTATTAAATAGGGTTGCTGAAAAAACTAAGAACAAGGCTTTTATCACTAAATATAAAAATGATTTAGAAAAAATAACAGAACCAATCGTTAAAGATATTCTAATTGCTGCAAGAAAATCACTTCGTTATTTAAAAGAAGAAACATTTGCAGAAAAAAAAGAACTTCAAAATTTCATAAAAGCCACTGTAAAAAATGCTGATGCTGTGTACTCTTCATATTTATTAAGTGAAAGCAAATACAGTGCCTTGAATATTGAAGAGAAAAAGCCTGTATTCGCTCAAAATCAAAACTTAGTAGACGCAAGAGTTGTAATGAGAGATAATTTTGATGCTATCTTAAAAAAACATCCAGAAGTTATTATTTTTGGTGAAGATGCAGGTTTCATTGGAGATGTAAACCAAGGTTTAGAAGGACTTCAAGAGAAATTTGGTGACATAAGAGTAGCAGATACAGGAATTAGAGAAGCAACTATAATTGGACAAGGAATTGGCTTAGCTATGCGTGGTTTAAGGCCTATTGCAGAAATACAATATTTAGATTACTTATTGTATGCACTTCAAATAATGAGTGATGATTTGGCAACACTTCATTACAGAACTTTTGGAAAACAAAAAGCACCTTTAATTATTAGAACACGTGGACATCGATTAGAGGGAATCTGGCATGCCGGATCTCCAATGGGTGGAATTATAAACAATATTCGTGGAATACATGTTTTAGTACCTAGAAACATGACTAAAGCTGCAGGTTTTTACAACACCCTTCTAGAAGGTGATGAACCGGCATTAGTTGTAGAATGTTTAAATGGGTATCGTTTAAAAGAAGAACTTCCTTTAAACTTGGCAGAATTCAAAACTAAAATTGGCGTTGTAGAAACAGTAAAAGAGGGTACAGATATTACAATAGTTTCGTATGGCTCTACATTAAGAATTGTTCAAGAGACTTCTAAAGAACTGCAACAAGCAGGAATTAATATAGAAATTATTGATGCACAAAGCCTGTTGCCTTTTGACTTAAATAATGATTGTGTGAAAAGTTTAGCAAAAACAAATAAACTTTTGGTCATTGATGAAGATGTTCCTGGTGGAGCATCTGCGTATCTTTTACAAGAAATTTTAGAAAAACAAAATGGTTATCAATATTTAGATAGTAAACCATGTACTTTAACAGCAAAAGCACACAGAACCGCGTATGGGACGGACGGAGACTACTTCTCTAAACCTTCTGCAGAAGATATTTTTGAAAAAGTATATGATATTATGCACGAATCTAATCCTGAAAAATACAAGAGTTTATATTAAAATATCTTTTTTGTAATTATTTAAATGCTCAAAAATCTTAGATTTTTGAGCATTTTTTTTAACATATCAAACGTAATTATTCAATAGGTTTTTAATATTTTAGTTCCGTCAATTTATAAAAAAATAGGGTATGAAGAATCTACTGATATATGTAATTATTTTTGTTTTTTTCCTTCCAATAGAAACTTCAGCGCAAAGAAAAAAAGAAAGAAATAAAAAAGGAGAAGAAACCGCTAATACTGTTAAAAAAAGTAAAGCTATTAAATATGCTGACTTTGTAAATAAAGACTCAAAAACCGATGAAGGCTTATTTACAGTGCATGAAAATAAAGAACAATTCATCTATGAAATCCCCAAGTCTTACTTTGGAAAAGAAATGTTATTAGTGACCAGAATTAAAGAACTTCCTGCAGATTTAGGAGGTGGTTATGTAAATGCTGGATCTAAAATTAATAGCCAAGTTATTGTTTGGGAACAATATAAAAACAAAGTACTGCTAAAAGTAAAATCTTACAATGCCATAGCAAACGATTCTTTACCCATCTATAAATCTGTAAAAGCAAATAACTTAGAACCTATTATATATGCCTTTGATATACCATCTGAAAACATAGATTCTACGGCTGTTTTAGTTGATGTTACAAAATTCTTTTCTACCGACATAAAAGCAATAACTGGCTTACCTTCTTACTTTAGAAAAAAATATAAAGTAAAAAAATTAGATACTTCTCGAAGCTTTATCAATAGTATAAAAAGTTATCCAAAAAATATTGAAGTTGTGCAAGATTTCACTTTTGAGTCGGATACACCACCCAGTAATAAAAGTACAAATACCATTACTATTCGCATTAATCAATCTATGATTTTATTACCAGAGAACCCAATGATGTCGAGAGTTTACGATAAAAGAGTTGGTTATTTCTCCTTAGGCAATGTAGATTATAATTCTGAAGCCTTAAAAGCAGATAGCAAAAGATATATTAAACGCTGGCGCCTTGAACCAACAGATGAAGAAGCATATAATCGAGGAGAATTGGTTGAACCTAAAAAACCAATTATTTATTATTTAGACCCTGCTACACCTAAAAAATTAAGAAAATACATAAAACAAGGTGTAGACGATTGGCAAAAAGTTTTTGAAACAGCTGGCTTTAAAAATGCTATTATGGCAAAAATGCCCCCAACCAATGAAGAAGACCCGGAGTTTAGCATGGAAGATGTGCGATACTCTTCTATTAGATATGTAGCAAGCACAACTAGAAATGCGGTTGGACCATCTGTATCAGATCCCAGATCTGGCGAAATTTTAGAAAGTGATATTATTTGGTATCATAACCATTTACGCTCTTACAGGAATAGATATTTATTAGAAACTGGTGCTGCAAATCCGTCTGCAAGAACTTTAAACACGACAGATGAAGAGATTGGAGATATGATGCGTATGGTTATTGCACATGAAGTTGGTCATGCTTTAGGTTTACCTCACAATATGGCAGCTAGTTTTGCATACCCAACCGATTCTTTACGTTCTGGAAGTTTTACACAAAAAAACGGTATTGCTACTTCAATTATGGATTACGCTAGATATAATTACGTTGCACAACCGGGGGATAAGAATATTCGTTTTATAAGACAGTTGGGACCATATGACCACTATGCAATCAATTGGGGGTATCGAAAAATAGCAAATATAAATAAGCCCGATGATGAAGTTAAAATATTAAATAAATGGATTGAAGATAAAGCAGACAATACAGTTTATAGATTTGGTGGACAACGTTTTGACCCTTCTGCACAAACCGAAGGAATAGGAAATGACCAAGTAAAATCTAGTACATATGGAATAAAAAACCTGAAAATTGTTGCAAAGAACTTACCAAAGTGGACTTCTGACCAAACTAACAATTATGAGGATTTAAGTGAATTATACGGCGAATTATTAAGTGTTTGGAGCAGATATGTTGGTCACGTAGCAGGAAATATTGGCGGTGTTTACGAGTTTAATAAAAAACCATCTCAGATAGGAAAAATCTATATACCTACTTCAAAAGTAAAACAAAAAGAGTCCTTAAATTGGTTACAAACAAATGTTTTTCAAACTCAAAATTGGTTGTTAGATAAACATATTTTAAACAAAATTGATGAAGCTGGATACAGTGAGATACTAACAAAATACCAAAACCGATTTTTGAGAATATTACTAAATACTAAAACTTTAAAAAGGCTTATTGATGCAGAAGTTATTCAAGAAAACCATTATGCCGCAATAGATATGGTGGGCGACTTAAGGAGCGGAATTTTCTCTGAGACAAGGACTATTAAAAATGTTGATCTTCATCGAAGAAACCTTCAAAAATCTTTTATCAACAGATTGTCTAGTTTAAAGAAAGATGTTTCGATTGAGAATACAGATATTCCTTCAATTATTCGTGGTGAATTAACCACATTAAAACATCAATTAAATGCGGCAAGTAAAAAAACAGTAAACAAAATAACAAAGTATCATTACAAGGATTCTGTTATTCTCATTAACAATATTTTAGACCCAAAATAAAAGAACTCTACTATCTTTAACAAAGGATAAATTCTCTATTTATCTTTTAAGTATAGTATTACCTATTGCGCACTCTAAACAACGTTTAGGTGCGCAATAATTATTTTTAAGTTCCAATAAAGCCTGTGTATCGAAAGCATTTTTTGAACTTACTCCAATTTCATGAAATTTAGAAATGATGCTATTTTTCTCTGGCTTCATCTTTTTAAGAAGTACTAGAAAAAATTCTTCATGCACTTCTCCTCTACTTTTTTGAAACAAAAATTTTAATGGAATAATCGTATTAATAATTAACAAATCGACAAATGAAGTTGTAATTCTTTTTGGTGATTTTTTTGATATCGACTCGAAATTATAATGTGTTTGCCAAAAGGGATTTACAACAACAGTAAATAATTCATAAAACTCCTCTAAGTTATCTATCGCTATCAATTTAGAAAACAGGTTTTGGTGTTTATGAAATAGCGCGACTAACTGAGCTATTCTGATGGTTGGGAAATTATTAGGACGCATTCTGAAAAAAGAAAATTCGTTTTTAGGAATGTTATTTAACTTAAACTTATATTTTA
>Ga0209302_10001335_pt1 | contig 14344 bp, 20 predicted proteins | sample ArcOceMetagenome_2_FD_187445 | JGI IMG/M metagenome (GOLD analysis project Ga0209302, IMG submission 187445) | Marine eukaryotic phytoplankton communities from Arctic Ocean - Arctic Ocean ARC135M Metagenome (SPAdes) (version 2) | ecosystem: Environmental > Aquatic > Marine > Oceanic | place... | reverse complement strand
GTCTTGATGGAGAAGTTATTGAAAGCACCACCAGCACCAGCCGCTAACTTTGCGGAAGTAACAGAACCGTCAGCGAGTAGGCTATTGCTTACTTGTGTGACTGACATATTATTCTCCTAAAGTCGGGCGAGTTGCTGGGAAGTCTTCAGTTGACGGCCAGTCACGCAGCGCAGTCCTGTAGAGCAGGATGTTGTCGCGGTTAGGCCAGTCAGGAGTTTGTGAAGCTGTGTCTGTGGATGACAGTTCGCCATTGCGCCATTGTCGGGCTTCTTCTGCTGCTGTTGGTTCTGCGGGTGTAGGTGCAACCCACTCTTCGTAGTAATCAGAAAGCGATTGTACAAAAGCCTCATCAGCTAAAATGCAAGGATTAGTAATGTTTCCATCAGCGTCTTTAATTATCCATTTATTGCTCATAGTATTCTCCTTATCCTATAGCCGTGTACATGACAATGATTAAGCCGTGGCCGCCAGCACCAGACGATACTTCTTCATGACCAGCACCATCAATTCGTGAAGAGCCACCGCCGCCGCCAATACCACCATTGCCCCCTTTTGACATCATGCTGGTTTGCTTTCCAAATGCTGCGCCACCTCCTGCTAAAAACCCACCGTTGACGGTGGCCTGAGTAGGGGTGTTCTGACTCCACCAGAAATCGCCGCCCCTGCCGCCGCCTCTTAATTCACCGTTAGTGTTTTCAAACTGAGGGCTTTGGACATCGGAGTGTCCACCATGAGAGGATTGATTAGCTTCACTACCACCAGTAGAAGAGTCTCCATCATTGCCAGTGCCTAAAATACCAACAGCTCCACCGCCACTCATTTGTTTGCCGTTAAGGCTACCAGTGCCGCCTGCGCCGCCTGTGTTATTTATATCGCCGCCAGAAGCTGTTCCACCCGCACCCGCAGTTGGGCTACTTCCTTCAACGCCCCCTCCTCCTCCATTTGCTGTGAGGCTCGATGAGCCGTCAGTTGCTGTGGTATTGCCACCATTTATTCCGTTATTACTATGACCCACAGATGCGCCACCAGCGCCTACCACCATTGTCCAGTTAGTACCTGTTGCAAGAGTAACTACTTTACGGCTATATCCTCCTGCACCACCCCCGCCCGGCTCCTCGGCGTAGTCACGATTAGATGAACCAGAACCACCAGCGCCTATGCAGTGGATAACCGCAGTACCGTCAAACGGCGGTGTCCATGTTGTTGATTTGGTAATGGGGATTGTGAATAAAGTGCCACCACCGCCCCCGCCGCCTATAAAATCTGTAAAATTACTCATGACATTACCCACCCTTGCGTAGAGTCTGTATATATAAATTGGATTGAAAGGTAAGCACTGTCCAGAGTCATGTCAGTACCACTGCTCATAATGTTTGAGCTATTGCGGCCAATGACTGTATTGACAAAGTTACCAACAGTCACAAGAACTCGCTGGCCAATTGTTGGGCTTGCAGGTAGCGTTATCGTCTGACCTGCTGCGCTAACGTAGACGTGAGTGTTGACTGTTGCTGTCAATGACGTAGCTGTGACCACTGAGCTTATGCCAACTGCTATAGCTTCTGAGGCAATCTTGTCTGCTGTGACTGCATCATTGGCTATCTTCGCTGTGGTTACATTTGCATCTAGTAGCTTGGCAGTTGTAACATTTGCGTCAGCTATCTTAGCTGTGGTTACATTTGCGTCTACTATCTTAGCCGTAGTAACCGTTCCGTCATCAGGGGTGCTTACAGACACAATAACAGCGATTGCCGCCATTACTTCAATTAACACACCGCTTGGTGGAGCTGTACTAAAAGTAATAGCAGTGCCAGCAATAGAATAGTTTGACTTACTTTGATAAACACCATCCCAATAAACCGAAGTGTTATTCTCAAGAGTAGTAGAGGATAGAGTAAACGCAGTAGTCGAACCGTTACCTGTGAACTGATTTAACTTAAACTCAGTAGATGCTTCTACAGGAGCAATAGTAGCTGCTGTAATTTCAATAGCTGCACTGGTTGCTGGGGCCTCTGAGAATGTAAGGACATTATCTACAATACTGTAAACTGTTTTGTTCTGGTAGACACCATCAATGTAGACTAGCGTGTTGTCTTCAGCAGGTGAGCTAGACAAAGTATAAGCAGTAGTAGAACCATTACCTGTAAAACTGTTAAGCTTAAGGTCAGCAGCACCGCCACCAATCTCTCCCCACTCAGTTGAATAACCTTCAAACTTACCTTCAGTAGTGTTGTATCTGAACTGACCAGCTACACCTGAAGGACGTTGAGCTGTAGTACCTGCTGACATCTTGACAGCGGTAGTCTCATTTATAATCAAAGGGCCAGTAAGAGTTCCACCAGCTAAAGGCAAAGCATTAGTAGCTAAAGTACCTTGTGCTGCTGTCGCATAATCTGACGAATCAAAGGATTTGACTTGAGTAAGATTAGTTACCTCGCTGTCCATCAAAGCACCAGCGGCTGTTACGTTAGTAGCATCAGTTACATCGGCACTAGCTTCAATCCCATCTAGCTTTGTGTGGTCAGCATTAGTAAAGTTATTCTGCGACAACTCGCCATCTTGAATCGAATAGGTTGTGTTTGTGTCAGTTGCGCTTATAGTGCCGTCAGACGCGATAGCTACATTGGTTCCCGCAGTCAGCGCAGCGACAACATTCACCGTATCAGTAACATCCGCACTAGCTTCAACACCATTTAACTTAGTGTGGTCAGCGTCGGTGAAGTTGTTCTGAGACAGCTCACCGTCTTGAATCGAGTAGGTTGTATTGGTATCCGTGTCCGCTTGGGTTGCAACATCATTAAGCCCAGCCGCTGTCAGGCGAAGTTCTACCTTGTCAGCAATAGAAAAGGCAGACGCAGACGTACTGTCCTGCGCCCTAACAACGGTTAAGATATTGCCGTTTTTAGCAGTACACTTAACAATCTCTCTTGCGGTGTTTGCAAAAGTTTCAAGCGTTAGATAAAAGTAGTCGTTCGCACTTAGTGTAGGAAATACGCTACCATCTGCAACCGTAATAGATGTTGCAGAGCTAGTCGCACTGCTCGCCAGTGTGGTCGTTGCGTTGTTACTAAACTTAACAGACATTTAATTCTCCGCTAGGAAGCTTGCACCAGCCATGAAATTGTCATTGCATCAGAATTTTGCTTGTTGACCACGCTGAATACCGTCCTACAAAGCAAGGTGCCACTTGAGCTGGCGTTTAATATTCCAGCTTCGGTTAATGCACCCGTTCCAGTCCCTGCTGGGAATGTGGCAGAGTAAGTAATTCCTGATCCTGATACTGTCGATGAAGTCAACGTAACTCGACCCGCCTCGGCTCCAAGGGCGTTATCACCAGCCGAAGCAGCGGTAGTATCTGTTCCAACCGCCATGTGGCTCATAGCTGATGCTGTCGTATCTTTCATTCTAGATGCCACATAGCCTTTACCGGTGGTTACTACAAGATTTGGGATTTCTTGAACTACTTCACCATTGAGAGCAACAGTGACATGCCCTGTTAATTTTAAAATTTCTGTAATCATTTCTTCTCTACCTATTTAGGGTGAAAGTGTTAATTGCACTTGTGTTTAAGACGGCATTATTGCCGAGGGCTAAGGTGTAGCTAAACGAATCGCTCATGCCAAAGACATTCGATTTGTTTTCTGTATAAATTAGACCGCCGTTGTATGAATCATCTAAGGCGAAGGCATCTACAAATGAGCGCGTGTATGCCGTAGCAATCGACGGAGTATCAGACAGCGCAATGCTATCTAGTGATTCCATAGACAAAGAGTAGGCCATGCTTTCCGACATACTGACCGGAGACGAAACTCCCTTTAGGGATTCCAAAACGATCTGATCAAGAAAATCCAACCCGTCTACTTTTGCAATCTCAGTTGATAATGTGGTTGAGTCTGTCAGGCCAAGTGAGTCGGTAAACTCTCTCTCGAAAACCATTAACACAGAAACGGTCTCGCCAAGCGAAATGTTATCTGCTATTTGTTTTCCTGTCGTAATAGATACAGATTCACTAAGACCAATAGATTCGCTAAGAGACTTGATGTATGCCAATGAAGCTGTGTCCGCCATTGCAAACTCATGCGAACCGAAATACCTGTTAAGAGAGTCCGCGTCTAGCAGTATTTCAACGGCACTTATCTTCAGGTATGAGGCTTCCGCCTTTAATAAGGTGCATGCCGCCTGAGCATTGGCTAGTACATATGTAACGTCAGACGTAACTGCCATTAGTCAAAATCACTCCGAACCTTAAACTTAATTAAATCGTATACAGTTTGTATTCCGCCTGAACTAAAGGTGACTTCGATCTCACCCTCAAATGTTCCTGCTGAAGAAAGCGTTCCAGTCGGAAAGTCTGTGACGACCTTTCCCTCAGTACCCTCTGTGACCGTACAAGTTAAAGTTGATGCAACGGTTGTACTTCCAAGCTCTCTTATTCTCAATCGAACAGTGGCCCCCGTCACATTAATGGGTGCCCAAGTTGTACTGTCTGCGGCATCAAGTACCTGTCCAGCGGCAGCACTGTTGGAGTCTTTAAGCGTTAAAGTTAGTTCCGGTAACGTATCACCGGCCACTAAACTAATCGTTGTGGAATAAGCCATTTAAATAAATGCCCTCGGTTTGCACGTTAAAGAACCACCAGAGAATCCGTACTTAGCCTGCCGTATTGTTCTGCCAACTTCCTTCTCATACAAATCGCGGTTAATTGATCCGAAGTTTGGATTTGAGTAAGGCTGACCCGCCATCATTTGCAATCGGAAAAGAGTGCCATGAACTATTAGCTCTCTATACTCCAAGCCAATAGTGTCGGGAATGACAGTCGCTGACGAGCTGGGCTTAAGGCTGTAAAGGACTCTGAATGAATCATTTGCTGCCGGAATAGGAGCAACGTAAAACTCCTTGTTATCTCTCTGTGCGTAAAATCTAGGAGTACCTTTAGAGTTCTGGTCTCCAAGGCGTTTGATTAACTCCGTATAGCTAACCGGAGATAAAGCAGCATGGTCGTTATAGATGTCTACAATATGATTCAGCTCAGTTCCCGCAGGAATAGAAACCTCGTATTCATTAACGCCAGTTACAATCGCAACATACTCAGGCTCTGCTAAATAGATATCTGTCCGGCGGCAAAAGTCGATCACCGTATCTCTAACTGCTCTTTCAATTAAAAAATCTGGGCAACCCTGAACTTCGGGTCTGACGTATACAGCGAGATCGATAAACTTCATTATCCTCTAACTCCCGTCGGCTGCGGTGTTGTCGCCGCATCTGCTTGCGTCTTCATCCCTAGCGCGTTTGCAAAGCTTGAATAGTGCATCATGCTTCGCTCGGCATTCCCCGCAAACTCAGAGTCTTTCTGGTACGAGCGATACAGGATGTAGTCAAGTATTGCGTTACCATAGATATCATCTAGCGATATAACCGTCACATCTGACGAGAAATCACTAATGGTTATGTCGGCTGGAGATGTGCTGTAAATAAGCTCCAGCGAGTGTGTCCCGCTTGCCCCTTGAGGGTAAACGTAAAAATTCTTAGGATCAGCAGCATCGTAAATGTAATGCTCAATCTTATTAACGCCTGCCACCGACTCATGCCAGTTTGGTAGCGTCTCGTCTAGTATTCTTCTGTCCACTTGAGTGACAGCTCTTCCAGATACATTGCGCACTACCTGAACCAGCCGTAAAGCAATAGCAGGCAGGGTCTGCTTGCTACCGTCGGCTAATGCTAACGTAGTGTTAACCATATTGGCGTCGGGCCTATGAAGGACAATTTCTCTCTGCCCATCATTAAAAAACTTTAAAAGCTCACTGCTTGGAAAGCGCACCTTGGTGGCGTCCTGCAAGATAATGCTTGCACGATCTAAAACATCTACGACTTTAGTTGTCGCCATTCTCGCTCTCCTCTTCTACCCATTCAATTATCTGGAGATCAGGATTACCCGCAAACAATTCGTGATACTCAAAGATATTACCCGTAACTACATTCTTAACTTTGGACGGAATAAGAGTAGGAGTTGGGACTTCTGGCTCGTCTTTTAGAATCTCTAATCTGTTGACTTGATCTTGCAGGTCAGCAAGAGACATTCGTCGATCTAGCTTTTTGCCATACTCGACCTGAGCTTTATCAAACAGCTCGTCTTTCTTTGTCTTTGCGTTCATGGTTTCTCCGTTAAAAAACAGGGGGGCAATACCTGCTTTTAAAAAACAAGTACGCCCCTCTATTCAGTGGTCTATCTTAGTTCCACTTACCTACTACTAGTGCGTCTGGAGTAACGACCTTAGAGCCGAATACTTTCAGACCGCGTACTGCGTCACCAAAGGTAGCTTCTAGGCGAACAGTTTCAGTGTTGCTGAACTGAGACGCGAAGGAGATTGCTTTTGGGTGACCTGCTAGAACGTGCGAGTAGCCCGCATCTGCGCCAGAGGCTGGTGTGTGTAGCATGTTTGACTGGTACACAGTGAAACGATCTACCATGCCAACCTTACCGTTGCGTAGCGGTGAAGTAGAATCGCCAGTTAAGTACGCCTGACGCAATTCTGACTGCTTAAGCAGAGAGATCTGTGCAGGGTTCAAAACGATGAATCGACCTTCTTCAGGGATATTCAGGTTGTCCAAGCTAGTTGACATTGCGAGGATGTTAGCCAAAATATTTGAAGCAGAGACAGTAGTCTGAGAGCCGATAGTGGTGGCACCCGTAATTACGCCAGCCAAAACGTCAGTTTCAACAGCGATACGCATGCCTTCAGAGGCATCAGATGAAGCTTTCTCGATTAGATCGATATCAGCCTGAGCTTTAAGAACGTCATCAACCTTAAAGCTAAAGTACTTAGCCTTATCGATGTTCAGCTCAACCTTAGAGGTTGCCAATTCTTGGGTAGTGATACTGCCGTTATAATCGCCAATCGTTACAGAAGGAACTGTGCGGATAATGACTTTGTCGCCTTGGCCTGAGATCTCACCTTCATAATCGGTGTTTGAGATAGCGGGCAAAACTGACTGCTTGTAAAACTTGGCTTGCATTAACTTACTAAAGACTTCTGGGATGAAGTTTACTTCTGATGATGCGCCAGTACTAAATTGTGAAAAGGACATTTTTAATTACCTAAAAAACGTCTCCTCATATCCATTTGCCTAGAGAACAAGATTATTGGCGGATATTATTTGTGCCCATTGCCTCCATTATCTCTGCCTGATGCTCTTCAAATTGAGCTATAGGCATTCGTTTAATTTCGTCAACAGTCCAAACTTTTTTACCGCCTTCTGTTTTGGGCTTTCTTGCTTTCGGCATCTTCGGTTCTGCAACCGCTTTTGCCTTTGCTAAAGCCCGCTCTTGCGGCGTTTGTACTACAACCCCCATATCTGCTTTAAATCTGTGCAGCACGGTATTTACATCATTGGATGATCCAGTTTGAATCCACTGCTTTGTTGGTGCATCTTGCTCTTCAAGCCAGTTTAGCCAGTCTGCCGTCTCTACGAGATCATTGACATCTGGGTGTTCGGATTGAATTCGATCAAAGTGCGCCTCTGCAATTTTTTCGTTCTGCTCATCAACTTTGCTTTGTGCTTGCTGTGCTAAAGCTTCTTGTTGGTTGGCAATCTGTCCTTGCGTCCGCTCTAATTCGTCCAGTAAAGGAGCAGCTAAATCGGGATAATCTTCCCTTAGCTGACTCAACTTACTGTCATCTTTTTTGCGGTCATCAAACTCAGATTTTAACTCCGTAAGTGTTGCTAACAGGTCGGCATTTTGCCGCTTCAAGTCAGCCGCTTCTTGCGTAGCCTTTGTCATTCGTGACTGAGCGCCTTTCATCGCCTTGTTGGCTTTTTGAATTTCCAACCTTAGATCATCATCGGAGTCGCCGCCCTCTATATGATCAGTATCCGTAGCTACAGTCTCAGCCGTGTCCGTTGGTTCGGGGGCTTCTGGGACAAGTTCCAGTTGTACTTCCTGATTATCGGATGCCTCCGGTTCAGTTGTTACAGCTCTCATCTTGTTCATCAACTCGTCAGCTTCTGCTTCTAAGCGTTCTGGGTCATTTCTATTTGACATATTTTTGTCGGGTCGATTGCTCGATATCCGCTCTACTCTATTACGGGTGTCCGTTTCCGGTTCCGAAGGTTATCTAAGTGCGCTTTTGCACCCGATTCCAGATCTAGCAAAAAGCGAAGCTCTTCAAGCCTGCCCTGCTCTTTTCTGAAACTTTTTTCATCCGCCAGCTCTAACTTTTGCTGTGCGTCTGTAAATCTGTTTTCAAATAGCTGTTTTAGCTCAGACCATTCCGGCTGGTGGCATACCCTGAGGATTGCCTGCGCCTGACTGCTGCTGCATTTGAGCTTGCATTTGGAGTTGTTGTTGCTGCTGCTGTTGCTCAAGTTGAAGTTGCTCCTCACTCTTGATGATGCCGTCTGGATCAATGTCCATCGACTTCGCTACTTCGCTAATCAACTGCTGCCGATCAATCAGGCTAGAGTCTAGGTCGTTAGATACTAGGCTTAAGAATTGAAGCAGGCGTTGACTCTGCACTTCTTTCTGAACAAGAGCGGTAGATCCACGGGCTATAATCTTTAGGTCGCCTTTAGATTTTTGGTTAGTGCCGTACTCCATGTTCCAATGAAACATCGAGCGAATTAAAGGCTCTAGCAAGAAGTCATCTACATTCTTAATGGTAGACTTCAGCGCAACATTAGCTGCACCCATCAGCATCGACATGCCACTGGCTGTCTTGTTCATGCTGTTGCTCTGCTGACCGTGCGTATAAGAAGGTAGGCTCGTAGTCTCGTCAGCAAATCGTCGGAATATCTCAACGATTTGATTAAGGCCATTTGCATTTGCAATAGGCTGATACCACCTGACCATCGGCATTGAACCGTCTCCACCCTCGCGAAGAAATACACGCCAAGGATGAATGTCCGTGGGGTCTTCACCCGCAGCAAGAAGATCAGTGTTAATCTCCATCATGGGTGCCGATGACATGGCTAGGTTGTCTAGCCAGATTCGTGTTGCGGCATTCAGGGTTCCCTGACTGTCACGCATCATACGAGGCACACCCGTCCCCCAAAACTGATGGGGAGCTTTTTCGTATGGGAAGATATGGTATGGAATTTGATAACCCGCAATTGGGTTAAGCATGATCTTAATAACTTTGCCGCTACATATCCAAACGCAGGCTGAGTAGTCTGCTGAAAGGTCTGCATCTTCGGGAAGTTTTACATCATGTTCTTCGAGTTTGTAACCATCTACAAAACCCCAGTACTCCAGCAGCTCGAAGCGATGAGAAGAGCTGTGGTCATTAATGCCTGCAATACGACGTCTAGTTCGCTCATGGTCTTCCTCGACATGGTTTCCAGTTCGGTTTGTTTTGAGAAGATACTTGATCATCTCGCTATCAAACTGCGGTAAGTCCGCCAGCTCTCTGAACTGCTTTCGCGTCAGGACGTGACGGCGGAAAAGTCCGTCGCAATCGTCGAGTGATGTGCAGTATGGATCTGGGTAAAGGTCAAACACCGAAACAGACTCAACCTCAGGCATGGGCTGCTCGATAACATTAATCGAAAAGCCCTCTTCTCCGGTCTCTGGATCAGTCATTCTAGAGTATGATTGTTTTTTATCTATACGGACTGAGCCTGCTTTTACAGCACCCGACCCGAATATGCAGGCTTCTAAAATACTTTCTTTAAGCTTCTGTTCTGCATTGACTTCAATCAACTGATCGAGGATGTCAGAGGTCATTGATTCAGCAGCAGCGTCAGCGATATCTTTGTACTTTTCTTTAAGGTCTTCCTCAAGCTCGGCCATGCGCTGCATGATCAAATCTTGATTCATGTTGGGATCCATTTGAGCCGCATCAGCAATTTGCTGTGTTGCGAGCTGCTTCATCTGGATGACAGCCATCGGGTCAAGATCGGGTACTGGAGTCGCTGCCATGCTAAAGAACTGATCGCCATGCTGGAATAGCAGGTCGATGATTCGGCTGTATGCCGCCATGACTTTTGTTCGGGTGAGACCTACAAATACCTTTGACCGCGCCCCAGCGTCATTGAGTCGCGCAAGAACGTCTGCTTCATACTGACCATTGTATTGCCTAAGATCACGAAGCCATTCGTTCTCAGTTTCTTTGCGGGCGTCTTTATATTCTTGAAAAGTGGAAGACAGGTGAGCGCCAAGACTCTGCACTGAGTGATCTTGTACGCCGTCAGATTCTTTAGATTCTACTTCTTCGTCAAATTCGATCATTAATAGCCTGCAATGGGATCAAGCGTCGAGAACCGTCTAGTGAAAGATCGGTGCTTCGGGCGGGGCATTGATGCAAGTCCATGCAGGGCAATGGCGAAAGCCATTACTCGGTCATCATAACACCCTGACTGTGAATTGAAAGCCCCCTTATCATCAATGATATAGGTGCGAAGTTCCCCTAATAAGTCCATGTCCGCGATACCACTTTGGCTCTGCCGAAGTAGCGCTGCGAGGTTATCCACAATTAGAGGTTTGGTCTTGGACGTGGTCAAAAAACCGCCACGCTTTGTCATCTTGTCGCTATAAGCTCCATCGACAGAATGCTCCACAAAAAGATTTGAATACGACATCTCTTGGAGTCTTCGCAGCGTGGTAAGTCCGTGGTTGTTTCTTTCGACAATGACGTAAGCATTGTTGTATCGCTCGCCAATCTGCTGCACGACGTTGCCCCAATCCCAAGGATCGATGTGACCATGCCAGCAGGCAACCTGACGACCCTGCGAGTCTATAACCTGAGCGCAGCTATAGTCTCCGTAAGCGAGACCTTCAGCCACGTCTACGCCGATAGAGTAATTTTCATTTTCTTGCGGGGGACACCACTCTCTATAAGGCCCATAGGTTCGCCTCGTTATATGGCCTCCCAATATGTCGCCAATAAAGTCAGGCGTATAGGTGTCGTTCTCGCAGGTCGTGAGGTGGATATCCTCAACAAAGCACCTGCCACTGGTAAGGAAGGCTTCGAGAGGAGTTGACGGGTACTCTTGCTTAAAGAGATCAGTGCCGCCTAGCTCATCAAGCTTGGCTCGGCGAAAGCATAGCTGCGCGTCGTCCAGTCCGTAGCGTTTAGCCAGCTCGTACTCTTCTGGGGTAGCCTCAAAATAGGGGGACGGCTTTCGTCGGTAGTCGGGCATCCAATACCACGGGATGAAGCAGGTCATCCATTCGGTTTCGCCGCGCAGGCTTTTCATCACCTGATCGTAGAACCAACCGCCAGCTCCGTTGGCCGTGCTTTCAAGAATTACCTCTGACCCACTGCCACCAACGGTCTGTAAAAGACCCGCGACTATATCTGCCCCTTGGGGATAGAAGGCGACTTCAGATCCGTGGACAAATCGGTTTGTTTGTCCTCGACCTGTCTGCGTGGAACGTGCGGTTCCGACCCTGTACCGCGAGTTGATCTCATCAAATACCAAAGTTGACGCCGACTGAGAGAGGAGCGGAGGTTTGAAAGCTGGATGTGGCGTGTTGTCATAGAAGTACTTCACCATATTAAAGATTGCGTTGGTTGATTCCGCCAGATGGCTAAGTACAAATGCGTTTGCGTTGCGATTCTGGGTGACTTTCCAGAAGTTTCGGCCCTGTGCGTAGGTCGAAATGCCCGTTTGTCGCGCTTTTAGGCACAACATTCGGATGTTTCCCTGCTCTTTTAACTGCTTTTCTAGCTGCTGATGGACATACATCTGCGCCCCATTCAGCACAAAAGGGACAGAAGCGCCCTCTTTTGTAACGATTTTAAGGATATTCTTGGCGTATAAGGGGAAGTTACCCTTGAGTTTTGCCGCTAACTGTTCAATTTCCAAGGTTATTCACCACTGCTCTGCACCACCATATAAGGTCATGGTCTGCTAAATAGTTCTTCATAAGGTTTGCCCTCATACAGACAAGCCTGACGTTGTCTTTCGTGTAGCCTTTGTCGCTATCAACGCGGTCTATGGACGCGGCATACTCGCTGCCCAAGTGTGGGATCATTGGAAGGCCAGAGATTGCGCATATACTGTTCTGGTCGGCCCACATATCCTGCAAATACTCTATCGTCAGGTCGAACTTATACATCTTTTTTGACGAACGGTTCTTAACGACTGTTAACTGCCGCCTAAGGAAGCCAGAAGATCCGCTGTTGATGCGATTATTGTTGTGCTGCGCACGGCATACAGTGCAAATAAACTTTCCGGCAGAAAACTTATCGGTACTTTTTACAATGCCGCATGTTTTGCATGCTTGATCACTATCCGCCATTCGATATCCTTGGTCAGAGCGTTAAACATCTTCATTGCGTTGCGAGAGTCCCCCACCCCTACGGTGTCACCCATTAGCGAGGTGCCGAGGCCAATGCATCCCTGAACATCCTTCGGGAAGTTAGCGACGTGCATCAATATGTAAGTCCGGTTCTCAACGTCCTTAAGCTCCCATGTATGCCCAAATTTCGGGGACTCCCGCCAATGCACATCGTAAGTGCCTTCAGGGACACAGGAGACGTTCGGCTCGTTGTCTAGCCACGGGCGCTCAACGCTATAGAAAGTTTCGCCAGCAAACTTAATAACGCCAAGGGTGCCTTTAGGGTGGTAGCAAAACCGCTCAAGAAAAATGTCATTCATTTCTTTTTCTCTTCCTTGTCTTCTGATGCTTTCTTTCCAAATATGCGATCCCATCCATCTTCAAACGCGGTCTTGTCTTCTGGGCGACGAACGTCACCCTTGCCGCCTAGAGTCTGTTTGTGGTCGCAGTGCTTAAAGTTTCTTCGAGTAGCCACGGCTATTTCGGCTTCTTCGGTTTAACTTTCTTTTTCATACCGTCTTTGACGCGATCTACAAACACGCCTGTAGGCAGTTTCCCTAGCGAGGTGTTTTTGAAACCACCGGCAGCGTCTTTCTTCTTGTTGACTGCGCGTGAGTCTTTCGCATCCTTTTTTGCAGCGGTAAGACGTCTCTTGATCTCAGGGATTGCATCTTTTGTGGCCATCTTGCGTATGGGCTTCTTAACTGACTTTTTATTATCTTTCATAATTATTTCGCCTTCTGTTGATGTTCATAGTTACTTGGTTAGCGTTCCTAGGTGCAGTCCTTGCGTAGAGTTTTGTGGTCGCACTTTTTAAAACTAGCTCGCTTCACTTTTTCCTCGCTTTACTTTTGTTAGCCGTCTTAGCTGCGTTCTTGAAGTTTTTAGCAGTAGGTCTTCCCTTTTGCCCGACCTTCTTCATAGTCTCGCCAGAACCCGCTTTGATCCGCGCTTTTTTAGCATTAATATTGTCATACAGGGACATAGTTATTTCCTCGACTTTGCGCCAGAGCATTTCCACTTCTTCCGGCTCAGGTTGTTGGGGGTATTCGGATCATTTTGTTTTTTCGCGGAGAGACCCTTCTTGATACCAAGGCTTCTAGCACAGTAGCTATCCCCCTTAGATGTCCCAGCTCGAACTCTAGGCCCGCCGTCTTTTGCTTTGCCTGCCTGCCCGTAGGAAACTTTTTTTCCAGCCTTCGTTACCTTGACGGATGCCTTGCCTTTTCTAGGAGTAGCCACGCTCATCCTCCAGCAACCAATTGATTAAATTCTGATCAGCTAATGGTTTAGCCAACCACTCCTGCGAGATAGCCTCAGATTCCGTCTCTAAGAGGACTGAAACTTTCCTATAGAATCCTATCTGGGCAAGGTCAGAGGGCATGACAATGTCTCTAGTGTGCCTTCTCGCAAGTCTTTCCCTTAAGGTCTCTAGCTTTATGCCGCTGGCTTTTGAAAGTTCGTAAACTGAGTAGCGAACATTCTCTTTTAGCCCATCAAAACGCCCAGAAAGGCGGAACTTTATTTGTGGTCGCATTAGATTTCCGTTGTCGTCTGGTGAGCAGGAACAGTTATAAGCACCTCGGCCTCGCATTTAGGGCATGACAAGTTGGTTACTAAATATTCGCCCCCCTGCTCGTCGTCTTCAAGCATGTCGTCACCGCCGTAGACTAATGACTCTTGGCAATACCAGCAGCGCATATCTGTACCTCAATAATTTCGTAAAAAAAATCTGTATATTTTTTGGAATGCTGTGTCATAAAGACCGCCCCCCCTATTTTGCTACTACCCACCGTCCATAGAGCCTTCAATTAAAGACAAAACGCCCGACTCTAACTGATCAGTCAAGAAGTAAACCTCACTGCCAAACCTAAGCTTAGTAACAGCCGGAACAACAAACTTCTCAAAGGTAAACTCATCCATATCTAGGTAGCCCATAGCCGTTTCGCGATGCATTAAAAAAGGTCTAGTCATTTCAAATATTCTCCAATTTTTCGGTGCATACCCCCCATGGAACCACATCATCGATCGGCCCTTTTCTGAGATTCCCATCCCCCCCCCCTCCCC
>Ga0209302_10001334_pt1 | contig 14349 bp, 11 predicted proteins | sample ArcOceMetagenome_2_FD_187445 | JGI IMG/M metagenome (GOLD analysis project Ga0209302, IMG submission 187445) | Marine eukaryotic phytoplankton communities from Arctic Ocean - Arctic Ocean ARC135M Metagenome (SPAdes) (version 2) | ecosystem: Environmental > Aquatic > Marine > Oceanic | place... | reverse complement strand
AATTTCTTAGAATTAGACCTAATATTCTTCATAGTACCTGGGCTTAATAGTAAACTAGATGAACTTGTGAATTCATTTCCATATTGTCTATTAAATGCATCTTCAGATCCTAAGTTTCCTAATTCTCTTTGATACCATGCGTCATCTCTATCTGGATGTTGCCACCAATCTATTCTTGTTGCTTTATATTCATTATTTTGCTTCTCTGCATCAGCGTAAATTTCATAGAACTTGTTAAAACCATTTGGAGTTGACGTGATGTTAATTCTTGAGATTTTTGAAGCTGATAATGTTGGATATACGTTTTCATAAAATGAATCCACAATCGTAGGATGGATGTGTGCAAACTCATCCAAATATAAATTATGAATAGTAAAACCAATACCGGATTTTGCCGTAGTTGATTGTCCAACCAAACGACATCCGTTATCAGCACGAACATTCATAACATCGTATTTAATAATCCCTGGTTTCATAAAGAACGGTAAGTTCTCTAATACAACCTTTGCTTTATCTATAATTTCTTTTGTTGATTCTGATTTGTTAGCTAATAATAATGTAGTTTTATCATAATTAAATGTAAGGTACCATGCATTAAAAATACTGGCAGTTACTGTTTTACCCATTTGACGAGAAGCCAATACTATATTAAATCTATTATGTTGAAAGTCTCTAAGCATTTGCTTTTGATAATCTCTCAACTTAACCTGCTGAACTCCATTATCTGTCATTACAACAGCGTACTTTTCAGCAAAATATACAATATCATTTGCACATTTGGCTAAATCTGTTATTTCAGCATCCGTATAATCAAATACAATATTCCCTCTGCGTAAGAATTGCTTACCTTCATAAAAAGGCATAGAAACTGAAGGCCTATATCCTTGATCAAGTGCTAGCATCAACTCGTTGATACTTTTTGTTGACCAGATAAGTTTACCAGCTTCATCAGCAGATTGTCCCTGAGGGATCCACCTATTATCTCCTACGTAATCTCCCATTATTCTTCTGTAATTTCAGCGTCTTCTATTTGATCATCTTGAATTCCGCTTTGGATCATTCTCATCAAATCTTTTGTACCTCGTTGTACTGTATCTCCTGTTGGAGCTCCATTTGATGCCTCACTAATAGTTTGAGTATCATCTCTCTTTTTATATAATTCAATGTCCCTTGCCATTCTTTTAGCACCTTCTTCAGCTGCCATTAAATACATAGTTTGTGACTTAATAATATCTAACATTGATTTTTGTAGAGTTGCAAGAACTTCAAACATTCTTGGAGCTATTTCACCGTCCTCGATTGTTTCCAATAAAGTTGTTAGAGCTCTTTCACCGGCCTGTAGTTGATATATTAAAGATGACATGGTCATCTCATCTATTTTCTTTTTAGCAATAATATATTCGTCTCTCTCAATTATATCCTCGTCCAGGTAAAACTTCATTAAACTAGTAATAGTCTTTGTTGCTTTTTTACTGGCACTTGTTTTTAATTCAGAGTAAGACATCCTGGCTGGCAGATCTCTCTTTGTCGGTAATTCAGGGTCTGTTTCTATAACTGATTGAATTGGATCATTATTTCCAATTAGATCATCTAGTTCTTTTCTAATATCTTCGGCCTGTGATTTAATACTTTTCTTATCTTCTGGCATATTTTCAATGTTTTATTATAGATTATTTATTCCAATTTTATCTAGCGCTCTTGAATCGCTGATAGCCTAAACTTGGAATTGCATTATCTATAAGGATTGATAATTGATTATCTCTGACAACATATTGATTTAATACATTGTGATGTTGTTCAAATTCTATCACGTTAGTAAAGACTCTAATGTTTGTCATGTATGTTTTATTTCCTCTAATATGGTATTTCGAATTCGAATCCCATTGTAGTGGCTGACCTGCTTCTATTGTTTCTGTATATTCTTCAATTAAATCATTACTTGAATCTTGTGGACGAGAACCTACTGTAGTTCCTCTGTTGTTTGCTGAATCTAATCGATATAGTGATAAAGAAACTTGGAAAAACTTGTTATTTATATTTAATACTAAACCATACCATTCTCCTTTTTGTAGGGTAATTCCATGTGTAAATACATGGTCTATTCCGTTTGCATTTACCCTAAATCCAGTATTGCTGTAAAATAGTTTGAAGCCGCCAAGTGCTGCTAAATCTCCAAATAAAACATATTCATTAGTGTCATCACTTTCTAATTGTGGATTAAACCATAATGATGTCGCAAAATTATCAGTTGAAATTAATTTAGATGATACGTCGTATTCAACACCAGTTTGTTGTCCGCTAATTTTATTTAAATCGTAATAGTTTTTACTAACAACAGTCCATCTGTTTTTTAGGTCATAATCTTCTATTTTTAGATTTTTATCGATAAATCCTCTAATACCATCTCGATATGCGGTTGACACTGTTTGAAATTGTTGAGGTTTAGTAACTTTTTCTTGTTCCTCTCTCTGTTTTTCACCAAATATTTCTTCAACACCTGTTATTAAATTATCTGTGTCTACTTCAAATTGATTTTTGATAACTGAAGATCTTTCTTGATATTTAACTAATTTACATCTCCAATAAGAAGAGGATTGGTTAAATTCATCTGCAATTGAAAGTGAATTAATTTCATACATTCTATTAATTAATGGAATATACATGTAATCCTTATTTCTTGGAGATTTACCTTGTCCAAATACTGCTTGAAATTCGGATGCAGTAATATGAATTTCAAATTCTGCAAATTCCATTCCAAAAATATCATAAGTCATTGCCTCTTCTGGAAATTCGTTATCGGGTACTAATATCTTTATTGGTTTTTTATCTACAACATCGTGTAGCGAATATTCCATTAAATGAACATCTTCTGTTCTAGCATCTGGTTCAGTTCTAAAATATTGAACTTCATGGCCAAATATATCGCTGGTCATTCCAACTAGTTGTTTATATAAGTTTGTTGATTTATTTAAATCATATGGATTAAATAAGTTATCATCAACACACTCAATAATATTTGCACATCCATACATCGCGAAAGGGTCAGTACATTCAACGCAAAACTGTGGACAACTAACTACTGTTCCATCTACTGTTTCTAACGTATATGTCACTGATATAATAGAAATAGTATATCCTGTTGTTATCGCGCTAACCTCGGCCCTAACATCAATCCATAGTGGTTTTGTCGGGTCGAATGTTAATCCCATAAGATCAGAAAAACCTTGAGAACGATTAAGAGGCCTTAATTCTGAGAATTGAGAATTATCAGTTGACCATCTATATTGATATTCGAATAGATTATTTTCTGTAGTTGGAGTATAAAACTCAATTCCAGTTGTTGTGAAATCAGGTGCCTCTGTTAGAGTCAATTCAATTTGTGTAACTATTGTATCAATCGTAAACGTCGTGTTTCCGATTATAATTTCATCACCTTGTGAAAAATTACCAAACTCTGTAAAATTTCCATGAATTGTAGTGGATCCTGCTTGCGTTGACAAGGTACCCGTTGTTCTAAAACTCTGAACACCTGCTACTATTTCCCAATCTAATACCTTTACTGTATTATAGTAAGGATCATTAAGTTTAGCGATTAAAAAATCACCATATTCTGTTGCTGTAAATCCTGTAACCATTATTTTTTAATATTTTGATTAACTTCATCTTCTGGTTTAAACTTTTCACCAGCAATCCATGAAGCTACGAATCCTGTTAATGATGCGAAATAAACTGATAATTCTTTTAGGTCTCTAGCATAGTACATAGATGCAAAACCTGCGATAGCCCAAAGAAGAACTACAACATATATCATCATCTCTCTCCTAGAATGAGGACCTTTGCGCATTATACCTGTTTTACTACTAGGTCTTTTTGATTCTGCCCAAATGTATGTTGCTGCGTAAGCTGTTAGAGCTCCAAAGTAAACTGCTAAATCTGATAAACTTGAGGCCTTCATTGCCGCAAATATACCCATAGTTATCCATAAGGTTACTATGATATAAATCAAAGCTTCCCTCTTTCCAAAATTACCGAATATTTTCATTATAGGATTATTTTATTTAATCTATATATTCGATTAAATATATCAATAATCAGTAACTAGCAGTGTGAGGGGATCGTCGGATTCTGATTTTGCATCAATCATATCCATTATTGTTGTTATTAAAGGTATTGGATCCGGCTCGTCTTCTTCTAGATCTCTGTCTATTTCAGAATTTATCCATGCATCTAAAGTATCTAATAGATCTATCATTTTTAATCTAGCATAGGGTACTCCTTCTTCAAGTATTTTTAATTTTTCTAGAACTGGATTTATAATAGCAAGATCTTCTTTTTCAAACATGTCTGAAAGCTTTAATGTCATTGTTAGTATTTTAAAATCAAATTTTAAAACCTTGTTACCATCGTTTTCAATTAGTCTGCTAAATTTTTTATCGTAATCTAAAGTAAATTTAACAAGCTGTAAATTTTCCATGTCAATGCACATCATATATAAAAAATACGGTGAATTTACTTTTTTGTGTAAGAACTCGGTACCTGTTGATTTGATTTTATTAACTAAAGATACGTAGTTAATATCCAAAAATGTCCTGAGCTGTTCTATACTAACCACAACGGACGTATCATCAATTTCAACATAGTCTAATTGATTTTTGAGTTGTGTCCATAGACGATTGTCCATGTGGTTGTATCGCTGTAATGTTACGTCGACTGCCGTCGGTAATTTACTAATATTCATTTAATTCTAGGTTAATACACTTTCATCGATTCTTCAATCGACTTAAGTGACGTGTATAATTCATTTTGTGCGAACTCTTCTAGCTCTTTGAATTCTCGCATTCCTATTTCATGTTTATCTATGAAAAAACGAATGGCTTCATCACTTGGTATATATTTACCTTTACTTGATACTGCTTTCTTTTTAGATTTTTTTGTTTTAGTATAAATCCAGCCTGGAACTCCTCTAAATCTAGAAGCAACAAGCGCCCAGCTATCAATCACTGCAATTGGATTAATACCATTAACATTAAACAGCTGTGCATTTGCTGGAAACTTAATAGCAAAGAATCGATTAATCATAAAGTGATGTCTCTTCTTGTTAAATTGTTTTATGTCATAATATTCTTTTGGCTTTGTAAACATTATTTTTACAAAGTCGAATAGTTTAGTTTCGTCTAGCATATTTTAGAATAACTCGTTTGTTATTTTACTGTCGTTTTGCTGTTTTGTTTCAGGAGTTTTTAAACCTGCAAATGGATCATATCCCCCAGGTGCTGCTGTTCCTTTTTTCTGTAACCAATCCGTTCCTTCTAATATAACTTCCATCTTAGTTAATTTTGGGAATGTAGGTTCTATATTAAAATCATTTTCAATTACTTTATAGATTTCTTTTTGAATAGGATCTGGTATAGTATTAAAATGTAATAACATTAAATCTAGGTTTTGGTTGAATCTGCCTTTAATTTCTAATAAAGTAGATTTACCAATAACTTTATGAATAATATCTACAATTGAATCAACACTTTCTTTATTAAAGAAATCATCTATTGAAAAGCTACCATGTAATTCTTTATATTGATCTAATATTTTAAAAGCATTCTTCTCAGTAATAGAATAGTTCATAATCTTACCGGACTTTGCTGTTTTTGTCCAAGAGACAACACTTTTAATATTATCACTCTTATCACCTTGTAAGATTTTAGTAAAAATAAAATCATCACAATTGATTTCTTCGATAGAAACACCATTCTTAAGAGACCAATCTGTTAAGTTTTGTTTCATTTGATCGTGCATTACTGTATTAGAGTTCATATTGAACATCAAATCGTCATTAGACATTTTATCAGTTGCGCGTTCATTTAATACTTCTTCGAAACCTTCGAATGCAATTAACTTACGTTTTGAATTATAATACCATAAAGTATACGCATCAGTTGCTTGATTGTAATTAACTAGTTGAATTAAATCACGATCACCTGTCCATGCAATACAATTCTTACCTTCATTATTTAACTGAGTTGACCAGCCGAACATAACATCATCTGCTTCTGCACCTTTGACTTGGTGAATAACTACACCTTGTTTTTGTAAGATTTCTTGCCATGCTTTATAAGTACTAAATACGCCGGCCCAATTGATTGAGTCGTCATATGTTCTAGTACCTTTATATTGTGCATCTGGGAAAAGATCTTTACGCCATGATTTATCATCGACTGCAATTACAACTTGATCAACAAAACCTGACATTCTACGTAACTCAGATGCAAAGTCAATACATAACTTACGCATTAAACTAGCTTGACTGTCTTTAGTGCCTAATAGTTGTTCACCTTTAGGTCTTGGTAATACAAATAATCTACTGTGTAGAAAATAGTTACCGTCTATTATTAATGTGTGTTTGCCTAACTTCATATCTTTGTGTTTTTATTTTTTGTTATAAGTAAATATAACACTTTTTTGCGACATAAAAAAATTATTGTCTAACTATTTCTTGTAATTTATATACACAGCTTAAAAGTGTGATAACTTGATCAATTACCAGATTACGTTGAGCTTGATGCTCTGCCACTGTAACTGCAATCTGTGGAATAAATCTGGCTGCTGATTGTTTTTCTGATTGGATATATTGAATAAATTCATCTCCTAATGTTTGTAGAACATCATCTACTCTATTAGAATATTCTCCAACTAAATATTGATAGTTTTTGATTGGATCAGTTTCATTAAATATTAATTCAAATACGTCTTTATAAACTGAATTAAATTTCTTAACATCTTCAACATTGATTGCCGTTGTTCCTTGTGTTTTAAATCCTTGTAACTTGTTTAGTGTAGATCTTAAATCTGGAAAGTTTCTTTTAACAAATTCCACTAATGCTGGTTTTTCAATTGTCATTCCTTCTTTTCCACAAATATCATATACTCTACGAATATATTTCTTTGTCAATTCACTCTCTTCTTCTTTATCAAAATCAAAATTAATTACTTCGAATCTTGATAGGATAGGATCTGGTAGTTTATTAATGTAATTACAGGTTGCAATAAAGCGTGAATTACTTGCGAATGTTTCCATTGTTGCACGTAGGGCTTTAAAGAATTGATCTGATACACCATCAACCTCATCTAATATAACTACTTTAAATTTATCACGATCATCTAAGATTGACATTGTTGAACAAAAGTCTGTGATCCTTGTTCGAATAACATCTACTGAAGTATCTGTTGATGCATTAATGTAAAGATATGGTAAATCAAACTGTTGAACAATTGCTTTAGCAGTTGAAGTCTTTCCGGTTCCAGGACTTCCAGCTAATAACATGTTCTGTGATAAACCATCTTTAAACTTTGACATTACTCTTTCCGGTAGGATTAAGTCTTGTAGGTTTTTAGGTCTGTATTTTTCTGTAAATAAAGCGTGAATCATCTGATGTGTGTTTAGATATATTATACGAAGGTATTGTGAAATGTTTCAGATAAATATACTATATGGCATATAATAAAAAATATCCAAGCATTCAGAGAACCGGTGGACCTTACCCTAGAAATAGATACGGGATACGCTACGACTCTATCTCAAAACAACAGCGTAGATTATTATTAGAGCACCCTATTATCAAGGACCGTGCCCAGGATGATCAGTTCCTACAAATCATATTTGAACTATGTAGACATCGACATGTTGATCGATTTGACAAATTATATTATGACTGGTCTACTGAGGAGTTTGTAAAACTTGACGTATTAAAAGAAAGTTATGATACAATAGATTGGAAATGTGCCTTGAGTGATAGAGATATTCGATCTAATATAAATAACTTTAGTGCAGAGAACTTTGTACATCCTGAATACTGGGACACTTTGAGTGGTAGTGTAGATTCTAGAATTTGGGAATCTTCAGTTCGCTTTCAAAAACACGTAAAAAAACTCCTACTGAATCAACAGAAGGAGTTCTTAAAACTTGTTCGTAAAAATTCTAAAAGATAATTACATTAATCTTCTAAAAGCATCTTTTACTGAGTTTACTTGGTATTTAGATTCGTTTAATATTTGATCAGACTCTGCTTTCTTAATGATCGCTTCGTAGTTAGATCTTAATACTGTTCCTTCAGAAACTTGCCAATCTAGTTTAGATTCAATATCTGCTGCTAATTCGTTTAAATTTAAATTTCTAGCTCTAGTAATTAAGTCGTTATCGATTTGTAATGAATCATTAACTTCCTTCGCTTTCTTAGCTTCTTCTTCTTTTTTCTTAGCTTCTGCCTCTTTAGCTACTTTTTCAGCTTCTTTTTCTTCGTCGCTTAATGCTGCAACTCGTTCTTCTTCTTTCTTCTTAGCTTCTTCTTCTTTTTTCTTAGCTTCTGCCTCTTTAGCTACTTTTTCAGCTTCTTTTTCTTCGTCACTTAATGCTGCAACTCGTTCTTCTTCTTTCTTCTTAGCTTCTTCTTCTTTAGCTACTTTTTCAGCTTCTTTTTCTTTCTTCTTAGCAGCATCTTCTTTTTCTTCTCTAGCTGTTTTTTCTTCTGGAGTTTCTTCTTCTGGAGTTTCTTCTTCTGGAGTTTCTTCTTTTGGAGTTTCTTCTTTTGGAGTTTCTTCTTTTGGAGTTTCTTCTTTTCCGTCTTCTTTATCTCTAGAGGCCTGTGCTTCTGCTTCTATTCTTTCTTTTTCTTTTTGAATATCCTCAGCGTTTTTATCCTCAAAGTCTGCAATCGCTTGATCCTCTTCCTTCGACTTCATAGCTAATTCTTTCATTTTAGTCTTAAGACCTGCTTTTTTCTTTGGATCATCTTCCATACCTGTAGTTCTTTTAATGATCTCTAATTGACCTTTAATTTTTTCTTTAGATATTCTAGAAGATACAATAGCTCCTTTGCTACCATATTTATCATCAACCATTTTTTGAAGTTCGGTTGCTTGTAGTTTTACTTTTGGTAATTTAGCTTTGATTGCTTTTGCTTTGTCACCATCTGCTTGATCTGCTGCAAATTCAAGATCTGCTGCATTCATTTTAATTTTATTAACCTTTTGTTGTGCTTTAGCGGCTTTCATACTAATAAACCATTGTTTAATAGCATCTCCTGCGCCAGCTTCATTCATTGCTAAACCAGATTCAACTGCTTCTAGTTCTTCAGTTAGTTCAACTGATAATGCATCTAATGAAGTCATAATAGTATCAACGTCGTGCATCATTCCTTTTCTACCTACTGCCGGTGCAGAATCAGTAGAAACCTTTGGAGCTTCAGAAACTTCTTCTTTAAGAAGGTTTTCATTAGTACTCGCAAACCATTTTTCAAAATTATTAATCATAATGTTCTTTGTTTTTGTTTTTTTGATATAGAGTATATATCACAAAAAAAAGGGTAACAAATTAATGTTACCCTTTCTTAAAATATTGGTGTTAACCAATCAATTTAAAATTATGCTCTTAAGCTTATTTTAAGCTGATTAAGTTTGCTCCTGCTGTATCTAACTTGAAAGTTACATACTGAGTTTCAGCGTGGAATCCAGCTTCAACTAATGCAAATCTAGACTTTACAGCAATTTTCGGTGCCATAGTTCCTTCAGCGATAGTCTGTACTGATTCAGCCATTAAGTAAGGCATGAATACTAATCCAGGTCCGTTTCCGTCTCCTTTTCTTCCTACTGAGATATTCATATCTGCCCATGCTAATGTTGGGTCAGTATAAATGTTAACTCCTGCAATAGATCCTAATGGGTAGATTGCTCCAGCCGATTGAGATAAAGTGTTAGACATTGGGTTTGCAACGAAACCAGAAACTGATTGTAATACTGTAGCAACTTGTGCTCCAACTACTGCAAAGTTTCCTGCTCCTCTACGTCCTCTGTTCGCGATTAAATTAGCAGCTGCTAAGATTTGCGTTAAGATTTGTCTGTGGATAGATGCAACAGTTTCTCCACCATTTGCTGGTGCAGCTAATGCTAAATCAAAGTTTCCTGCTCCAAATGCTTCAGTTACGTTATCCGAACCTAATTTTCTGATTGCTCCTAAGATGTGTTGGTTAATAGATTGAGTTAATTCGTTAGTTAATACTGACTCAACTTGAGCAACAGCATCTACACCGAATTGTTTTAAATCTTGAACCTGCTCTCTTGTTACAGCTGCAGCAACTTGGTAAGTTTGAGCTGAAACTGATTTAGAGAATAAAGATAATCCCATTACTTTGTCTGGAGTTGATTCACCAGCTTCTCTTGAATAAGGTGTTCCATCTTTGTCAGCGGCAGTAAATCCTAAAATGTGATCTTCTAGTGCTTTAACTAATTCAATAGTTTCATCAGTTTGAGGTGTAAATAAACTAGCAACTGTTGCTCCAGCAGCTAATTCTCCTACGATTTTGTAAATTACTTTACCATCGATTCTTGATGTTCCTTCGTTTACAACGTCAGTAGAATCAATTGCTACTAAGTTAGTTTTAACGTAAGTTGGTGCAACTGTGTTGTTTCCAACACCACCGTCTAATCTACCACCTTCATAAGTAAAGTCTAAGTAAGATAATAATCCCATTGGTCCAGCCATTGGAATTACTGGTACTAAGTCTAAACCTACAGTTTGTGCAGCAACTTGCATTGCTAAAGGTAATAAAGAAGGAGCTTTGTCTCCTGATCCGTCTTGACCTGCAGATGGAAAAGATGTTTTCCCCATACCTGCTAAGTTCATGTTAGGGTTTAAAGACATAATGTTTGCGTCTTCATAAAGTTTGTGGTTGTGACAGTAAGTCGACATCCATGCTAATTTGTTAGCATCATTGATACCTGTTGCAGATTCGATGATCGGTGACCATGTTGATCTTACTTCAGATTCGTTAATTAAATTTGCCATTTTATTATTTGTATTTTTTTTAATGGTTTTATTATTGTTTATTGTTTTCGATTCTTTTTTAGTCTTTTGCTTCTTAACTAATAATCGATTGTATTTTTATATTATTATATATCAGTATTATTTTAGAGAAAAATGATTTTTTTATTTTTTCCAAAATAAAATATAAGAGGGGGCTCTTAACCAACCTCTTATATAATATATCTTAATTATTTTTTAAATTTATTTGCAAGTTGTAATGCAATATCAGTTGTATCGTATCCGATTGTTGATTTAGTTTCAACATTCTTAGATTCTTTAACCATTTCAACTTTTTCCATTACCACTGCAGTATCTCTTAAATCTCTAGTTTGCCAGAAATTTGCAACTTGATAAGAAGTTTCTAATACATGGTATTTAGATTGTGCTAATATTTGTGCTTTTTTAGCTTCTGATAATTTAGAATAAGTTTCTTTATATTCAGTTGGCATCATTGCAGTAACATTTGCTTCAGTTTGTGCAGTTGCTGTTAATAATGAATTTTTCCATAATCCTAAGATTTGTCCTTCAGTTAAATAACCTCTTCCTTCAATTGAACTTAATACTTTAGTTTGATCTGCAGCCTCTAGTGAATTAAATTCAGTTTGAGTTGATTCAGATACAAAATTAAAGAATTGTGGATTGTTTGTCTTTTTCTCTTTAGATTTGTTTATTAATTCTTGTAACTTCTCAGTGATTGAGTTTTTATAAGCATCTAATTGATCTACAGTTTCTTCAACTTCTTCAGTTTCTTCAACTTCTTCAGTTTCTTCAACTTCTTCTGCAGCTTCTTCAATTTCTTCACCTTCAGCATCTCCTTCGCCTTCTAGTTCTAAATCAGATTCTACATCAACTGGTGCTTCTACGTCATTATCAACTACTTTAGTTTCATCTTCTAATTCTTCAGCAGGTAATCCAGCTTCTTCAGCAGCTTCTTCAATTTCTTCACCTTCAGCTTCTCCTTCACCTTCTAGGTCTAAATCAGCTTCAACGTCTTCAACTTCTCCTTCTACTTCTTCTCCATCAGCATCTACTATTGGTTCAGTAACGTCTTTATTATCTTGTTCGTCTTCAATTTCTTCAACTTCTTTACCAGCTTCTTCGCCTTCAGTTTCAACAATTAAATTAGAGTTTACAGTTTCAGCAACATATTCTGCGTATTCTGTAACTTTTTCTAAGTTTGTTTTTAAGTAGTCAACGTATTCTAATAAGTCTGCATGTGTTGTTGCTCCTTCGTTATAAGACTCTGCTAAATAGTTTGTGTATTCTTTAATATTATCAACTCCTCCAGCAATATGCTCTGAGTATTGAATCGATTGATCTAATTTCTCAGCTAAATTTTCTGAGTATTGAATAGATTGATCTGTTTTCTCTGCAACGTGTTCAGAGTACTTAATTGAATCATCTAATTTTTCTGCTAAATAAGTAGCGTATTTTTTTAGTTCTTCGATTTTAGTATCGTTGTTGTTTTCCTGTGCTTCAGTTAAAGATCCTTTAATAGACTTAATTTCTTCAGAAAGATATTGTGAATATTTATTAAAGTCTTCAACAGTGATAAATTTTGATTCTGCCATTGTTTCTGTTTCTTTATTTTCTATTTTTGTTTCATTTATATTAGATACTCCGATTTCATAAATTAAAATATCAGAGTCGTTAGCAAATCCGTATGATTCGTTAACTCTTGTTAATTCTGCGTTTGCAAATCCAGGATCAGCTACTAAATCATACGTAAATAATTGTTTGATTTTTACTTGTCCATTTTCTTCAACTGCACCAGCAGCTCTAGAAGAGATTTGTAAAGGAACTCCGGCATCAACTAAAGCTTTAGCTTGTCTTCCTGCGTCGGTATCTAATAATCTAATACGTCCTCTAATTTGTTTGTTTTCTTTGTCGTATGTTAATTCTTCAATGATGTGTGATACATTCTTTAAAGATACATCGAAATTACTTGGATGATCTAATTCACCTAATAATTTAGAAGATTTAATTTTGTCTTGTAGTGATTCTATTTGCGGAACATATTCTTCAGCCGTATAAATACGATTGTTTTTGTTCTTTTTATCTAATTCACCGAAGATACCCTCTAGAACATAAGCTCCATTTTCGGTTTTTAAATCTAAACTCGAAGAGGATCTCTCTAAGATTAATAAGTCTTTGTTGATCATTTTATTATTTTATTATATTTGAATTATATATCTTTATTAAAAAGATTGATTTTTAATTTTTTTAGATGTCCATGTCTAGTTCATCGTCTCCACCCTCGGCTTTATCTGCCTCTTCCTCTTCTTCAGTTTCCTTTGCAGTAACTTCTTCTAAATAATCATTAAAATATTTAGCTAAGGTTGATGTATCTGTTTTAGTAAATGCTCCTTGTCCATATGCATCATAAAAATAGTCTAGAAACTCGTCTTCAGTTTCAGAACTAGAAATTGCACCTACAATTTCAACAGCTTTAATTTCTTCTCCATTATCTGTGGTATAATCATCGATCTTAACATCTGATTCCGGAGTTACTTTAACTGCTTCGTTAAAAGTAGACTCTTTAATAAATGAGATAAAATCTGTGGTATATTTTGTGGTTGATTCGATTATTACAGCTTCGTTAAATTCCTCTGGATTTAATTTAATAACATTAGCAACTGCTTTCTTTACTATATCTGCTGTTAATATACCATCTTCCTTGAGACCTGACATAAATTCATGTGCAACGTAAGATCCAGACTTAATAGCTAATCTATAATTTCTAGCTTTAGTTTTAATTACTGCAAATACATAAGGTTCAACTCCTTTATTTGCTTTAGGTAATAGTTTTCCAAATTCCTTTGTTGCTTTTTTAGCAGCCTCTGGTTTTGTATTACTACTATTATATACAACTTCTTCAGTAACTACTGATTCGAATTTAGATAAGTCTTTCTTTAATTTATCTAACATTGATTTCTTTTTGCTATCGCTAGAAGGATGCCATGAGTCGTTTTCGTTTTCTAAACTATAAATTAAATTCTCTAGTTTATCTTTAGTCATTTTAGCTTCTGTAAATCCAGTAACTACTGATTCGATTATTACTGATTCAAAATCATCAGGTAATCCTCCGTACCATCCAGACTTTTTATCACTAGGAGTTCCTTCACCATAAATACTGTCTAGAACTTTAACGTCCATTTCAACATTCCATGATTTAGTTTTACTATCAAAACCGATATTCTTTCTAATAGCTCCTCTAGGTTGTTCTGTAACAAACTCTTTAAAATCAAGATAATCTTGTTCTTCTTTAAATGCAAGACCAATAGTATTCTTAGCTTCAGTTACTACTGATTCGTTCTTTAATCTTTCGATATCATCTTGAATAGATGCCTTTCTACCTTGGTCTGCAGGCGTGTTTGATTTTATTGATTTAAGTAAATCTTCAAGCTCTTTAATCTCTTTAGAGTTTTTTGCTTCAGTAACTACTGATTCATTTGCTGAACCATCGGCTGGAAACTTAGATAAATGAGAAACTACAT
>Ga0209302_10001332_pt1 | contig 14374 bp, 9 predicted proteins | sample ArcOceMetagenome_2_FD_187445 | JGI IMG/M metagenome (GOLD analysis project Ga0209302, IMG submission 187445) | Marine eukaryotic phytoplankton communities from Arctic Ocean - Arctic Ocean ARC135M Metagenome (SPAdes) (version 2) | ecosystem: Environmental > Aquatic > Marine > Oceanic | place... | reverse complement strand
GGAACACAAGTAAGATCACCTGTGCTGCCGCCGCCCCCCTCGCCTCCACCCCCCTCGCCGCTACCCGAGCCGCCGCCGACGCCGCCACCCCCCTCACCCCCGCCGCCCTCGCCGCCGCCTGGCACTGTTGTGCTCATGCTCTCCGACATGGGCACCAGCGCAGACATCAATCTCGCCGCCCTGACGCGCACCTGGCAGAATGTCACCTTTGTGGGCGACATGGTGCAGCCCTCCAATGTTGCAGCCTTCACCCCGTGGCTCGGTGACGACACCAGCTGTGACGCCACGCCTAGCTTCAGTGACGGCGCCTCGCACCTTGGTGGCCTGCTGTCGACTGACCTGGTGAGGGCCACTAAAGTTGCACCCACCTGCCCGCTCGCCCACGACATACATCCCCACTATCACTACCATATCACCTCTCTCACACCTCGCTCACCTCCACCCACATCTCTCACCTCACTCACCGTCGTTGTTGGCCTCATGGTCTCTGCCCCAGGTGCTGCCTGTCTACTTTGATGGCCCCACCAGCGTCTACGGGCTGTGCGTGGCCACCACGCCCTCGACACCGTTGCAGGCCGGCGATTTCTACCTTATTCCCTCTGTCAAACTGAACATCATTGACGCGCCGCCCGCCCTGCCGCCACACCCTCCCTCGCCACCGCCTGCGTCGCCACCTCCGCCTTCACCTCCACCAGTTCCCCTGCCACCGCTGCTGGCACCTCCGTCACAACCGCCCCCGTCGCCGCCACAATCGCCGTCACAACCACCCCCTTCGCCACCCTCGTTGCCGCCTCCGCCTCCACATGGCTGCACCTGGAGCCGCGCCCTCAACTTCAAGTCCTCTGCCGTCATGGACTCTGGCGGCTGCATCATTGGCGGTTGCACGCGCCGCGAGAGCCCAGGGTACAAGTCGTGGGCCACATACAACGACGGCTCCTGTCCCGTCAGTCTTCCGGGCTGCATGGACAGCACCGCCTCCAACCACCGGCCTGCAGCCAACGTGCCGGGCATCTGCCTCCACGTTGGCTGCCAGGACAGTTCCGCGTCCAACTTCGCCCCGGCCGCCTCGCTGCCAGGCGTGTGCGTGGAAGCGGTGCGAGGCTGCACGGACCCCACTGCAGACAACTTCTACCCAGACGCCAATATTGCCGAGCCAGCGAGCTGTCTTCACCTCGGCTGCACGGACAGCACCCGCCCAGGGTACGACCCTTCCGCCACCACCGACTCTGGCGGGTGCGGCCTCCTGCTTCCAGGCTGCACTGACTCGACGGCGCTCAACTTTGACGTGGCGTACACCGTGAACGACGGCTCATGCAGCCGGCCTGGGTGCATCGACCCCTCGTCCGCCGCGCATGACGCCGCTGCCACCTTCCACGTGCCTTGTCTCTGCAGCGGCGCGTGCTCGTTCAGCCGGCGTCGGCTGCAGCAGATAGACAGCGGCTGCCTCGACCCAGCGGCGTCAAACTACTCGCCTGGCGCCACAGGCTTCGAGTGCTCCTACGCGATGCGCGGCTGCACTGACCTGTCGGACGCCGCTTTTGTGGCCGCCGCAACGGAAGACGACGGCAGCTGCATGGGGCCCGCGGTGGTGGGCTGCATGGTCGCGCAAGGCACGCTCAACTTCTGCTCACTCGCCACTGTTGCTGCCAGCTGCGTCTTTGTTCGCTCTGGCTGCACAAACAGTATGCACTCGAACTATGTGCCCTCTGCGAACACCGACGATGGTAGCTGCGTTGATGTCATGTACGCGTATGGCTGTGCTGACCCTGATGCGCTCAATTTTGACTCCATTGCCACGGTCTCTGTGGCCTGCGTCAGCCGGATTCTGGGGTGCATGGACCTGACCGCCGTCAACTTTGCGCCTGACGCCAATACCGTGGCCGAATGCGAGTACTTGCGACTTGGCTGCATGGCGGAAATGGCGACCAATTTCGACTCCGCCGCCACCCAGGACGACAGCTCATGCGTTGTCGCCGACCCGCCGCCCTCTCCGCCGCCGCCTTTGATGCCACCCACGCCGCCGCCGTCGCCTGCACCGCCGCTGCCGTCGCCGCCCTGTCCCTTCTTACCGCCACCCTCTCCACACCTGCCCCAACCCTCCAGCCCCCCGCTCCCAGGCCGCCCACGAGCCACCTGCGATCTGCTTGTTGACGTTGTCCTTCTCCTAGACAAGTCGGGATCCATCCAAGGCCACGAGCTGGGTGTCGTTCGCTTCGCCCAAGATTCGATCGATACGTTCGCTCTTGGTGACTTCACGGCAAAAGTGGGCGTCATTGCTTTCGATGGTCGCAGCAAGACTCTCGTGCCTATGACAGATGACGCAGATTTGCTGCGCAGCTCCATCAAGGAATTTGTCGGTGGAGGTGCAAGCTTGTGTGTGTGTGTGCCATCCACGTCACTACCACGTCACCTGCCACGCCACTGCAAGCTGAGCTCCCACCCCTCCACTGCAGGCTCCACGTCAATCTCCGGGGCGCTGCACGCTGCGGCCGACTTGCTGCGCCAAGGGGGGCGCCCTGGCGTTCGGAAGTTCCTGCTGTTGCTTTCCGACGGGCAGCAGAGCCCAATCCATGGCGGCGATAAGAAGGCCATAGATGCCGCGGTCGCTGTGCGTGCCGACGAGAGCCTGATGGATGACTCGGGGCGGGCGCCGCAGGTTCGAGCACCATGCAGCCTAGGCACGCCTCCACCCTTAGCATTGAGCCTGTCCACCGCCGGCCGGCAGATTCTGGCTCTGGGCTTCGCGGGGGCAGTGCAAAAGACCTTGGAGGTTATCGCAGGAGAATCACTAAACGGCAAGCCCAATGCGTACGTCGGTGGCACGATTGAGGACGTCGAAGCCTTTGTGAGGGCTCCAAATGACCTGTGTGGGCTCGTGAGGGTCGAGCCACCCTCACCGCCCTCAGTGCCTGCACCACCCACCCAGCCGTTGCCGCCATTGCTGCCCGCCAATGCCCCCATGTACCCAGCACCTATCTTGTGCTCGGACGACTGCCAGTTCTCTCAGGATGGCGTTTGCGACGACGGCTGCAACGTAGATGACCACGCGTGCGTCGCTGCAGTCATGTTTGCCTACTGCGACTTAGGCTCGGACTGTGCGGACTGTGGACATCGCACTCTCAACCCGAGGCCTCCGCCGCCAGACGCGCCGTCGCAGCCGCCGTCATTGCCGCCTCCACCGCCAACCTACATTGAATTCACTGTTGAGATGTCGCCTGGTGAAGAAGTTACCTCGCTGCCGCCATTGAGACGGCTGCTAAAGGGCTCTGCCGAGATGTGGACCGATGTGCGGACCGATGTGCAGCGGCAGCGGCAGCGGCAGCTGCAGTCGCAGGCGACGCCGACGTTCCGCCTCCGTGATCTCGCTCGGGCGGTCACAAACACCCTTGATGGTATCACCGCTGCAAACATGCAGGCGCTTGTGACGCCCAACCTTGCATATGAGAGTGCATCTGAGTGGGAGGCAGCCGCTCCGCAGCTGATACCCATGGCTGTCACGGTGCGCGTCGACGGCGATTGTGGCAGCTCCTTCATCCCACAGATGGCGCCAAATAATCGCTCGCACTGGGAGCAAGCCTTCTCATCCGACCTACAACTTCCCTCGCTACTGACGATCCCGCCACTGTGCTTCAATGAGAGCAGTCCAAGCCCGCTGGCAGCACTTGAGCCAGTGGGTGAGGAAGCCGTGGTTGTCGTTGATGCTTGCCTCACTGCCAGCGTCGCAGATATCATCAGCGCGACCATCGCCACATCTCTGGTGGTCTCCCTTTCAGTGGCCGCTGTTGCCTCAACCACCTCCTCGGTCATTGTCTCCATTGTAGGCTCCAAGGCTGCAAGCACCACTGTGCTTGCCGCAGGTCAGTGAGTACGAACAAAGTACTCATGACTGACTGACTGACTGACTGACTGACTGACTGACTTACTGACTGACTTTCTTACTTACTCCTTACTTACTTAATGTGTCTTACTTTCCGCAGGGACGACTGCGGCAGGCGATGCTCTAGTGGCGGTGCTGGCTGTGCAGAGGTTTGTGGCAATGTCTGACCTCCCTGTTTCCAAGAGCGATGAGCATGAAAACATCGGCGAACAGCTTCGCTGGGCAATGGGCAGCTTCGGCCTGGCGCCCTTGTTGGGAGTCAGCAGCTCGTGGCTGCCAGGAAAGTCGGAGCACGCTTCTCGTCCGGGGCGTCAGCTCGCTCGGGCGCGGCGGCGCCAGCTCCTCGAGTGCACGCCTCCAGCGCCGCCTCCTTCAGATACCCTGCTGTCCCTGCCGCCAGCGCTGCCGCCGGCCCCTCCGCTGGATCAGTGCGACTCGGGAACGCTGAACGATAAGTTGCTGACGCTGGGCGTTGTTCTTGCCGTGGCGCTGGTCTTGCAGCTAGGCGCGCACATGTTGTGGAGGAATGTCCTCAATTGGCGCTACTACCTGCACTTGCTGGTCAACAGCGCCGACACGGACGGCGACGGCAAGCTCTCGAGAGATGAGCTGAGAGCAGAGATGCTGAAAAGAGTCCACAGGAGAAGCAGAGTGGCAAGCCCAGCTACAACGGCAGCAGCAGCCACGACAGCAGCGCGCAGCGTACGCGTTCGACTGGGCGAGCCCAGCAACTTTCAAGCGCCTGAGGAGCAGCAAAACGCATTGAGCCCGCCTCCTTCTCCTCCTGACAAACCTGATCCACAGTTGAATTCGCCGCGGCGCGGGGCCACGCGCGCGCGATCGAAGGGGTCTCTGACAAACCTTGTGAGATCGTCCAAGGCACTGTTGGCGAAGCAGCGGCGGCAGCAAGGGCTCCGCGAAGGCAAGCTTGCACCGATTCCGGCGGGCGCCCCCCCGCTCAGCAAGGTGTCAACAGCTAAGTTTCTGTCGTCGTTGGGCCGGGGGTCGTCGGTTGTTCGGCAAGGGCCCAGCTGCAACGCGCTGGCACGCGCACGTTCCCCTCCTGACGGATCTAATGCTGCTGCTGCTGCTGCCACTGCGGCGGCGGCGGCAGCTGAACCTGATGCACAGCTGAATTTGTCGCAGGGCGGAGGTAGCAGCAGGGCGCTGGCGCGCGCGCGATCGAAGGGGTCTCTGACAAACCTTGTGAGATCGTCCAAGGCACTGTTGGCGAAGCAGCGGCGGCAGCAAGGGCTCCGCGAAGGCAAGCTTGCACCGATTCCGGCGGGCGCCCCCCCGCTCAGCAAGGTGTCAACAGCTAAGTTTCTGTCGTCGTTGGGCCGGGGGTCGTCGGTTGTTCGGCAAGGGCCCAGCTGCAACGCGCTGGCACGCGCACACGCCTCCAGCTCTCGCACCTCCAGCTCTGTTGCCTCAAGGTCTGTCGCCTCAAGCTCTCGTGCTGAGGATCTGGGTGGGCACAACTCGACTGCCAATCGCGACGGCAGGACAACAGGCGACGTCGCCACGGAGAACAATCAGTCGGAGATCGCCGTGTGGCTCGAGGGGGTGGTTGAAGGACCTAGCAAAAGCGCGAAGCAGGTCAAATTCTACCCCTTCCCCTCATGGCTGCGCTGGCCGACCGTCCCGCTCTACGTCTGCATTTGCTGCCTAAGCGGGCTGGTGCAGAGTGCTTTCGCTGGCTTCTCACTTTGTGGCCAAAACTTCATCATCATCGTTCCGCTGGCCATTGTTGTGGCAGTGCTTGCCCTCATGTGGACCCAGCTAGTGGCATTCCACTGCCGCCATCGTCAAGCCATGTGGCGTTCCAATAAAGAGCAGCAGCAGCCGCAGGCGGATGGGGACAAGGAGCTGGATCGAGCACATCGGCGGCCTCACAGAGAGCGGCGGCAGCCCGGCGAGTTTGTCAAGGACAAAAGCGAGACGTGCGAGCCCGAGCGGACTGAGCGGCTGCTGGCGAAGCCACTGCTGTTCTTTCCACGCTGTGCTGCAGACGCGTATGAGTCCATGGCGGTGACCGTGCTTTTTAGGTGTCGCGGTGACGCAAAGCACGCGATGGCCTACCACATGGGCAAGCTCAGCGCACAGCTGGCAGTGGTTGCTCTCGCCGGCTCTGGAGCGGCTCTGGCAGAGGGCAACTCGGCAGCATCTAGCCTCGCAATCACTGCCCTCGTGATCCAGGTCAGCGTATTCTCGTGGATTGTGTGCGGGCGGCCCAGCGTCGACCGCATGGATTGGCTGGTCCATGCCGCCAGTTGGGGCGCCGACTCAGCCGCCACCGCCTTGCTTCTACTGATTCCTGCCTGGGCCGAATTGACCGGTGAGGGGCTTGCAACCGCTGCGTTACTGTTCGCCCTCTTAGGCATGGCCCTGCCCATTGCGAAGCTGGTGTGCGACTGTCTTCGTACTCTCTATCGATTGATGTTTACCCGCCGCGCCATGCGCCATGCGGGTGAAGGCGGAGATGCTGCAGCGAAGGGTGGCCAACTGGATGCCAAAGACGGAGTCAGCCCTAGCTGCGTGGAGCAAGAGGTGGACGCACCTGCAATGGCCGCTGATGCCACTCTTGCTGGTGATAGTCACCCTGATCTCGACACGTGTTCCTCCCTCCCCTTCGCTGCTGCCCCAGTCCCCTTGAGGGCCCAGAGAGACACACCGTCTCAGAACAAACAACCGTCTCTGAAGGCGGCTATCCGTACAGTGCAGATCGCTCAACACGTGCATCGGAAGCACACACAGCGGCGGCAAGGGCTCCTCGAAGGCGTGCATGCACCGATTCCGTCGGGCGTGCCCCCGATCAGGAAGACGACGACATCCGCGTTTTTGTCAACTTTGAACGCTGCTGCCTGCTTGGATGCCGCCGCCGCCGCCGCCGCCCCCGCGTTCTCCTCGGACTTAGCCCGCTCCGCCATTGCCTTGTTCGCTCCGTCAGCCACCGCTTCTGCGCCGGCAACCGCCCCTGCGCCGGCCGCCGCCCCTGCGCCAGTGATGCCACGTAAAATGACACTGAAGGTGGCAGCCCGCACAGTGCAGACAACTGTGCACATGGAAAGAAAGCTCACGAAGAAGCGGGAAGGGCTGCGCGAGGGCCGTCACCTCCTGCCCCCTCCCGGCTTGCCTCAAGGCCTACCGCTGACGGCTAAGGAGGCCGAGCCGGGGCGCCTTGCCCTGCGGGGCGTTCGGCACACACAGTCATTTGATCGCTATCTTTCACCGATAACGCCCCGCACTCGCATCTCGGATTCCGGCCCAATTCAACGCGCACCGCATGGTGCAGAGGAAAGGCATCGGGACTCTTTCGAGAGAGTTTTTGACAGAGTTTAGAGATTAGAGATTCCGGATGCAGCTCCGTAATCTTTATCTGAGACTTTTTATTTGGATAATCTTTATTTGGATGGATGTTGGAAGAAGAACGGCAATAAGAATGAAAACCATAACTCGAGACCGACGAGCGACGTGATGATAAAGCTCAGGGTGTGGGACCCACAGGCGACTGAGACAATCCGAACACCCCCCCCCCTCCGGCAGCCGCAGGGGCCCTCTGGCCCGGACAGAGAGAGCCCCCCCCGCCCCCCCCCCTCCCACTACTCCCCAACCCTAAAGCCGTAAGTCGCCCCCTCTTTCCCCCATCTCTCCAAGCCGCCCCAGAGTTCAGACCCCCAAGCCGCCCCGTCGCCCGCCTCCCCCCCCACCTCGAGTGGGGCCCCTGTTCTGTTCTGCCGGTTGTATCTCATCTCTACTATAGTGGTATGTGCCTGTCCCCTCAGGCGCCGTTGGTTTTTCCTCTCAACAAGACTACACTTGCAAAAAAAGAAAGTAGTACGACCTTAAAGTAGTACTGTATCTGTTAGGATGTGTTGGATGGATGTTGGATGGAAAGGGGTAGCGGAGAAATTTGTCAAAACATTATTGAGGAGCATACACCTGGTAAGAAAAGGACCGAAGAGGGGACAGCCTAATACACTACATAGGGATTTTCTAAACAACCAGTCCACACACACATCACGTACCCCCCACTGGCGATGGCGACTTTTGACCCAATGAAGGAGGCGTGCCTAACCTCTGCTGGGGGGGTAGTCGGTGAGGGAAGCGCGCACCTATAAAGGCGGTGGGCTGCCCTACTCTAAGAAAGCGCGCGCCTACAACAACGGCGGGCTTCCTTGGTCCGAACCTAACACGTGGGCAAACCAATGTACTGCCGGGGCCTGGAATAAGGAGCCCCCTGTCCCGTTCCACCACAGGCCCCAACCCTAAATGCTCACCCCCCCTATACCCCCCCTACCCCCGCCCCGGCCATCGAACCCCGGCATGCCAGCGGGCGTGTGCTCGGGTTGTGGGGGAGGGTCTAGGTGGTGGGGTAGGGCCTGCCCCAGCGGGCGGCCCAGTCCTCGCAAACCTCGGGTATTACAGTGCCCCGCGTGGGCACGCGTGTCATCCTCTTGAGCCGGGTAGGCCCGGCTTCTGTCAATTTGTATTGCTGCTGGTAAGCTCGAATAAACTCTGAACTCTGTATAGCTGTGTGTGGCGAAGTCAGGCTTCCGGGTGTGCGCGGACACGAAGTCGACCGTGAAGGAATAGGCCGGCGGCGCGGTGCAGACTGTGGGCCGCGTACCCTCGTCCCCGACTCCCCGTGGTCCCATCGGCAGTATACGCGATAATGTGGGCCTTGGCGAGACGCCGGGCGCGTCGCGGCGTCACTCGACGACGTCAACGTCTCGTACTACTACACGACTCTGTCGAGGGAGAAGGGCACGCGCTCTTAACGTCTGTCTACGAGCGTCAGGTTGCGGACTTGCGGTAGAGCGATTGCCACGCGTGGCGGAAGGTGGCGCGCGCGGACATGGGCAGGAGGGCGAGCGTTTCCGTTTCGTTCTGAACGCCGAAGATACTGTAACAGCGCGCTACATCGGTCGGATGTCTTTGACTTTTCGGGGGTCTTGTCGTCGAAAGCTTGTAGCGACGATTCATATGAGCAGAGCCCGTAAGGGGGTGGTATGCGGACATTGTGCGAAGACAAGTGGAGCATAGATTCGTCACATCTGCAGCCGATCCTGCACCGCTTCGAGGGGGTTACGAGAGGGCGCGGGTGTCACGGTTGCGTGTGTTGAGGGCGCGTTGCAGCATGCAGCTTCTGCCACTGCTTCTCCTTCGTTGGGTCAGACAGCGGGGGGGCAATTGAAGGCGAGATCTGTTGCCATAGGATGGGGTATGCAACACACTCTTAGCCCAATTTGCCTCTGCGTTAGGGCGCGGCCGCGTCGCCTATCAGCTGCGCCGTCAGGTATTGTGTCATGTTGTGGATGTTAAAAATCTCGGTGTTAGTAGAGCTTGGTGTGTTTGACCCTGCCAACATGTTCCACCCCTCGTTCAGGGGGAATACGCTTCCTATCCTCCGTGCCCGCGATGCGGACAACCCCTGCGTGTGCACTGGGTGCGAATCCGGGCCGGCGGGGCATCGTGTGGTCATCTTCTTGTTCAGCCTTGTCCGGAGGCGGGGTGGGGTGCAGCCACGTCACGCCCGGAACAGCGTGGAGCCATCGGCGTGGTGTGACGGTCTCACCGGTGAGGTGCGGAATCCTGTTCGCATCCAGCCAGACCTCGTCGACATTCCCTTCGACCTTCCTTTCGTCGTCCCTTTCGTCGGCGGCGGGTTGGCGTGGTGCTGGCTGCCCTCAGGTTTGACGCCGGTCTGCTCTTATAGCCAAAATTAGCGACCTATTTCGTCGTCTCGTATGCTGAGGAAACGTTGCGAGTTTGTGTCAGTAGCTCTTCAATGAAATGCCTTTGACGTTTTGGCGGTATCCCATTTTAGGAGGGTCCCAGAGAGCCCCCACAAAGCTCACCTTGTCCTTGTACCTTGGAGATTACGGCTTTATGATAAAGCGTACCGTACTGACCAAACCTGTCGCACCTGGGCACTGGCCCCATGTGGCAGGCCCCGTACCGTAGGCCATGTGCATGGCCATATCGGTTTGGTGCACGCCTGGGTGGGGGCAGTAGTAGTAATGTTTTTCGCGTATCGTCCCCCTAGCCGCCCTCTGGGCTCCCTAACGCCTACCCAGCCCGGTAGGGTCACTAACCCGACTCAGGGCCACACCCTGGGCCGCCCTGCCTGGGAAGCCCCGAGTCAGGCAGAGTGCCGGTCGCTCAGGCTACGCTCAGGCGTGAGCCCAAGCCACCGGCCTAGCACCGGGTCATGCCACCGCGCGCGCTCTGGCTCAACAGCACGTCCCGGGCAACGGCTGCCACCTTGCATGTATCCAAGGGATACCCGGCGGCAGCTCTGGAGCGCCAGCCCTAAGCGCGCGCGCGCGATATGAGCTCGGCACGGGCTGTCACCTCTGTCGTTATCGACGATGACGACGTTGAGTGGCAGCCATGTCATTGCGGGCGCGGCAGTGGCCGTGAGCAGCCTGGGGAGTGCGCTGGCGATAGCCATGATGGTGGGTGGCGGTGGAACGCCCCTGTTGGCCGCGTTGCTTGGTCCAGACTGGATCCGTGCACCGGGTCGGGCACCGTCTTATTCGACTCGGTGCCACTTTCCACGCTGAACGCACAGCCGCCTGAGCTGAAGCGTGGTCTTAAACACGCGGGCAAGGTGCCCGGATGTTATAAGACAGCTAACCAAGTCCGGCCGTGGCCGCCCCAGGCGACATCGTAGCAATGAGCGAGCGTCTCAGCGGGACGGACGAATTACCTCTTAATTTCGTTACATTTTAAGTGGATCTTCCCCAGAGATAAGATAAGATATAAGAGAATACTATGACTTACAGCTCCTCCGACGTGGCCTCCAGGCGAGCTTCCCCCGGCCTCGACGTGCGTGCCGGGCGCCCACCACGGTCTGGTGGGCCCCGAAAGGTGTTGTCGGGCACGCTCGGCTATCGCGTCGTGCATTTTTGGCCGATCCGATCACATGGCCAAACTACTGGGCTACGCCTAGGGAGTGTAGTTATGCGTTTAATTTCCCGAGGCGGAGTCCTTGTGCAAGCCTCGGCTACCCGAGAGCTTGCCACAGCCCTGTGACATCGCCCCTGACTCCTCGGCGCGCAGCTCGCTGCGCCCCACAGAGGGGGTCGCCAGCTATGGGCAGCCGCCGCTTAGCCAACCGACGTCGCGTCCTTGTGAAGGCCTTGCACCCCGCGACCATTCGAGCACGTAGCTCGCGATGACGCGCATGCACTTGGGTCAACGCTCCGCCATGTAGCCGAGGCCAAACCTCGCCTTCGGCGGCTGCCCTGACCTCGCACGCATTGGCCCGTCACGATGCGAGGGACGCCATGCAGCTCAAGATGATTATCATCTCGCGACGCTTCTCGAGTAGCACCTTCGGGACCTAAACTCGACGACCGGCCGCATGAACCCGACCGAATCGCAGCGGTGTGACACGACTGGGTGCCGGAAGACGCTGGTTCGATTTTCGCATTTCTCCGCGGGCAAGCGCTCGCGAGACTTGCGCTGGGGACCACCGATTAGAAGAAGGCCTCGTGGGGAAGATTGAGCCAGCTTCCTCACCACCTATACAGAAGAAGGGCTCGTGGGGAAGCTGGCGTGAACTTCCCCACCACCTATACAGAATACGACCTCGTGGGGAAGCTGGGGTCAACTGCCCCACCACCTATACAGAAGACGGGCTCGTGGGGAAGTTGGTAAACGTCCGCAACTTACACCCCCTATCTTCCCCACCACCTATACAGAAGATGGCCTCGTGGGGAAGCTGGGGCCAACTACCCCACCACCTATACAGAAGACGGGCTCGTGGGGAAGTTAGTAAACGTCCGCAACTTACACCCCCTATCTTCCCCACCACCTATACAGAAGAAGGCCTCGTGGGGAAGCTGGGGTCAACTTCCCCACCACCTATACAGAAGAAGGCCTCGTGGGGAAGCTGGGGTCAACTTCCCCACCACCTATACAGAAGACGGGCTCGTGGGGAAGTTAGTAAACGTCCGCAACTTACACCCCCCTATCTTCCCCACCACCTATACAGAAAGAGGCCTCGTGGGGAAGCTCGGGTCAACTGCCTCACCACCTATACAGAAGACGGGCTCGTGGGGAAGTTGGTAATCGTCCGCAACTTACACCCCCTATCTTCCCCACCACCTATACAGAAAGAGGCCTCGTGGGGAAGCTCGCATACGTCCGCTGATTACCTCCCCCCGAAGCAACGTCCCCACCACCTATAGAGAAAAGGGACTCGTGGGGAAGCTCACGTGCTCGACTTCCCCACCACCTATACAGATGAGGTCTCGTGGGGAAGTTGTCCTGAGGTGCCGGGCTGCTACTGACTCACGAGCTATAGGAAGAGCAGTCTCGTGGGGAAGTTGGTGTCTACTTCCCCACCACCTATAGAGATGAGGGTGTCGTGGGGAAGTTGGGCAAGACGTCCGCTGGTTATACCCCCCTTCGCAACCTCCAACTTCCCCACCACCTATACAGATGAGTGGCTCGTGGGGAAGTTAGTGTCGACTTCCCCACCACCTATAGAGAAGAGGGGCTCGTGGGGAAGCCCGCGTGGACGTCCGGCTTAAGAGCAAGCATCATAAAACCTCTAAAGGTATAAGTTAACTAGGGCATGTGTGTACTGGTACAATTCAATGCGTGTTGTTGACCTCTTCGCTGGACTCGGTGGATTTAGCGCTGGTGCGCTCGACGCGGGCGCGCAGGTGATTCTCGGGGTTGATCATGACCCGGTACCTTTGAAGCTTTGGAGTGCTAACGTGACTGGAGGCAAGGCAGTTCTCGCAACCCTCGGCAAAGAGGAACTCGAGGTCGATCTCCCACCGCCTTCTCCTTCGTTGCACGTTCATGCTTCAAGTCCTTGCACCGACCTGAGCATCGCGCGTGGCCGGACCGCGTCTACGGATGAGGTCGACGAAGGGGTCCGGGTGCTAAGCTGGTGCCTCGATCTTGTACTCAAGCGCGGAGACCACTCCTGGTCTTTAGAGAACGTCTCTACGCCCAAGACCCGCGCGGTGCTCACCGAGTACGTATCCAAGTTCCCTGGCCGCGTCGCGTTTGCTAGCCTCGACGCGGCCGACTTCGGAGCAGCGCAGTCCCGCATTCGCCTCATCGCCGGACCACCTAAGCTGATCAAGCTGCTGCAAGAGATGCCGTCGGCACGGCGAGTATCCGTACGGGAGGCCTTTGCCTTGCAGGGCCTGGTCGTGCCGGCGCCCTACTTCAAGAACCAGACTAAGAGCCGGGACGGCACGCCCTGCCGACGGAGCGTGGAGGAGCAGGCGTTCACGGTCTGTGCAAGCCACGCGCTCACGTGGGTGGAGCACGACGGCCGGACGGTAAAGGTGATGTCGGCACAAGACTCGGCTGTGATCATGGGGTTTAAGGCGTCCTGGCGCCTTGCAAAAGGCAGCCGCAACGCGCAGCGCATGGTCGGGAACGCCGTTTGTGTTCAGATGGCCCGGGCAATCATGCAGGCAGTCATCTCAATCGAGACAGCGACACCGATGCCGGCCGCTGAGCCAGCTCGCACGGTTGCAAACGTCACGCCTACACGCGTTGGACCATCGGCCATAGGCAAACAAAAGCGTGGAGACTATCGCAGACTTAAGAAGCGCATTGGTACAATTGAAGCACTCGTGCGTGACTTACACGGCTCTACTACCCAGCACTGACTGGATTCACCACGGTCGCGCGCAACTGAGGTATGTGCTCTCCTACCAGCCGCAACCTTGACAAGGGGGCAGCCACAATCACCTCACTCACCGCACACAGGTGTGGCAAGACTGTCTCACTCACTCGGTGGCGGAGGTGGACGTGGCGATCGTCTTGATCTTGACGCGCACGGCGAAGACGGCGAGCTCGCGGTTCTTGAGCATGGCGGCGCAGCCCTCGACGGTGCCGCCGCCGGCGGTGAGAAAGGCCGCATCGCCAACGGTCTCGTCGGTGCCGCAGTTGAGGTTGCCGTCGGCCATGGCGATTTTGATTGCGTTAGGAACCACGCCGTAGAACTCGAGGGTGTCGTCGTTCAGAGAAACAGACTGCTCGCGCAACGACGCGACGCCGCCGTTGGCAGAGAGCTTGGAGACGACCGCCTTGTGGTCGCCGCCCATCATGTCGACGAGGCTCTCGCCCGAGATGGGGTCGACGGTGGAGAAGGTGGCGCCACCAAAGAGGCCGCAGACGGTGTCGAACGAGAGGCGCAGGCCCACGTTGCGGAACGTGTCAAGCACACTGACGGTGAACTGGTTGGGAGTGTCGATCAGCACGTCCTGTGAGTAGTCGTCGTTCTCGTAGTTGCGCGTGTAGATCTTAGCCTTGGTCCGCGGCCCACGTGCGCGATGCGCGCTCCTTGTCGTACGTCGCCGAGCCCTGCAGCGCCGTTACAGCGCCTACAGCGCCGTCGAGTGGCGCATGGCCGTCGCCACGGCCTTCTTGAGCGCCTCGTCCGGGTTGGCGTCGCTGAGCAGGAATGTGATGAACGAGCTGCGCAGGTCCTTGGGCGCGAAGGCCACGCCCGCC
>Ga0209302_10001329_pt1 | contig 14385 bp, 15 predicted proteins | sample ArcOceMetagenome_2_FD_187445 | JGI IMG/M metagenome (GOLD analysis project Ga0209302, IMG submission 187445) | Marine eukaryotic phytoplankton communities from Arctic Ocean - Arctic Ocean ARC135M Metagenome (SPAdes) (version 2) | ecosystem: Environmental > Aquatic > Marine > Oceanic | place... | reverse complement strand
ACTCGGCGAGGATTCGGCGAGGACTCGGCGAGGACTCGGCGAGGATTCAGCGAGGACTCGGAGGATTCGGCGAGGATTCAGCGAGGACTCGGAGGATTCGGCGAGGATTCAGCGAGGACTCGGAGGACTCGGCGAGGATTCGGCGAGGTCTCGGCGAGGATTCGGCGAGGATTCGGCGAGGACTCGGAGGACTCGGCGAGGATTCGGCGAGGATTCGGCATCTATCTATCTATCTTATCGATAGATAGATAGAGATAGAGATAGATATCTATCTATCTATCTTATCGAGGACTCGGCGAGCGCAGCTGTTGGTTTGTTCTCACCCCGTCACGTGTTTGTTGTTGGCGCCACGCGATGGGCGAGAGCTCCAGGGAAGCTGCGGGATGTCAGCGCTGGTGCCTGCAGCTGTAGTGTCGGACGCAGTAACAACGGCCACGTCGCAGGAGCAGCTCCTGTCCGAGACCGACTCCAATGTGGACGACCGGGTAAGAACCCCGCCACTCGAAGCGGAGGTGGTGGTCTCAGACGCGCTGGTGATGATCGAGGGCTCGAGGATTCCGCTGCTGGTCTTCGTCAACTCGCGCTCGGGCGGCCAGCAGGGCAAGCCTCTGCTGGCACAGTTCAGCTCGTGGCTGCGGCCGGAGCAGGTTCGAGCTCGCGCTCACACCACTCACGGAGCTCTCGCACAGCAAGCAAGCCCGCTCCCGAACCCGAGCCAGCACCCCCACCACTCGCGCAGGTGATCGACCTCGCGACGACCAAGCCAGAGGACGCGCTGCGCCGCTTCGCCGCGGTCGACGATCTGCGCGTGCTCGTGTGCGGCGGTGGCGCAGCGTGCTCAAAGTGCCCAAGCTTGCAGCAACTCAAGCGGCCACCCACACCTCAGAAGCCAAACCATTTGCTCATGGCTTCCCTCTGTGCCCAAAGAGGAGCGCCCTCGTCGCTCGGGTGCCGAGGAGAGGCTGCGGCGGCGCTCTGGTGCCTGCCTATGGTCACCGATTCCAGCGGCCCTTGCGGTCCCCCCTGTGGCCCAGCGCCCCCTATGGCCATCCTTCGGCCATCCAGGCGACGGCACCTGCGGCTGGCTGATGACCGCGATGGAGAATGTCGGGTGCACCTTCCCGCTCGCGACGATGCCGCTCGGCACGGGCAACGACCTCGCACGCACGCTGCGATGGGGCCACGGCCTGACGGGCAGCATGCGGCGCGAGCAGTGGCTGCGCAGGGTGGCGCGGGCCAACATCGTCGGGCTCGACCGCTGGTGCGCATCGCCGCCCGACCCGGGGTTAGGGTTAGGGCCAGGGGGCGAGGGCGAGGCGCCGAGGGTGGTGGTGGTGTGGGCGGCGGGAGCTTGGGTAGTGGGAGCTAGGGTGGCCGGGGCGAGGGCCAGGGGGCGAGGGTGGCGGGGGCGAGGGCCAGGGCTACGGCTAGTGAATCCTTACCATCCAACCCCAACCCCAAACCCAACCAGGCGCGTCCGGCTGTATGACTGCAAGGAGCAGATCACGGGCCTACCGCCCACTTTCGTCGCGGGTCAGCAGACACCGGCCTCCTCCACCGCCTCGAGCTCGAGCTCGGCCGCCAGCACGGCGCGCGAGTACAATGGCGTCTTTAACAACTACATGGGTCTGGGCATCGAGGCGCACGCCATCTATGCCTTCCACAAGGCGCGCGAGGCCAACCCGGAGCGCTTCTCCGGCCGTCTCAAGAACCAGGCGCTCATGGGCGCGCTCGGCCTGCCGACCACCGGACTGTGCGGCTGCTGCTGCCCCGCGCCGCAACTCAAGCCGCGGCTCAAGCTCTCGGTGCGCCGCGCGACGGCGCAGGGCGGCGCGGGCGCGGCACACATCTCGCCGTGGGAGGAGGTCGAGCTGCCCTCCCACCTCAAGGCGATCATCCTCGTCAACATCCCATCGCACTCAGCGGGCGCCTACCCCTGGGGCAGCGCGCGATCGGCCGTCCCCCAGGACTACGCTGACGGCATCATCGAGGTGGTCGGCACGGTGAACGCGCTGCACGGCCTGGCCTACCTCTCACTCAACAAGGCGCTCCACCTCCGGCGTGGCCCAGGCTGCTTCAAGCGGCTCGCGCAGGCGGCGGAGGTGAGACTCGAGTTGCTCGAGCCCCTGCATGTGCAGGTGGACGGCGAGCCGTGGCTACAGCCAGCTGGCACCTTCGCCATCTCGTGCAAGGGCAAGAGCAACGTGCGCCCGCTCATCGCCTCAGCCCAACCAGCCCTGCGCCCCGACCCCGAGCCGAGCAACCCTAGCCTCGATCCCAGCCCCGCGCACTCCCGACGACCGATACCCTTATCAGGTGCTGCTCGCGCCCACCGCGAAGGAGTTGCGCCGCAGCCAGACGGCACAGCCCAAGAAGCCGCCGGCGTAGGCCCTTCCCGTGGCCCATGCCATGTCGCAGCCAGCCGAGGCCATTGAGAAGGTATAGGTCCAGAAGTGTGTGAGGAACAGTCCTGGAACAGTCAGAGCATGAGTGAAAGCGAGATGAGAGAGAGAGATGTTCACCACTTCACAGTACACAGAGTTCAGAGTTCATTCGAGCCAAAACAACGGCAAACCAACTACGGCTTTAGACGAGAGAGAGAGATGTGGTTCGGCATTATTTTGGCTGGGTATCAGAACAGATCGCTGATCGGAGAGACGGAGAGAGTTTTTGTACTTTGCGGCTTTAGTACGGTACACACAGATCACTGCAGTAAAGCTTTCGTGTAGAGCTACGCTGTACGGTTTTTCGATAGAACCCCACTGAGCACACGCGGTGACAGTGAGTCTGAGTGTGACTGTATGAATGAGTCACACTCAGTCACATAAAGTCCATCACTTACACGTATTACACGTTGGGGAGAGATAATTATGTCTTTACGTTGGGCCCGGACATATGCACACGAGGAAAATCAGCCGAGCGCATGGAAATAATACGAACATGGAGCGGGGGGGAAGAGGCAAACGCCCACAGGACCCTCCCAAGTTGACCGTGGTAGGATTCACGCGCGGAAGATCAGGTCATCAGAGCAACCGGCCAGTAAAAGCACCGATGGTCGTGATCGCGACGGGACGGGTAAGCTCCCAGGCTCCGTCGCCAACAGTGGTAAGAGCGGCGGGTAGAACAGGCTGTGTGAGCGAGGTACATTCATAAAATGCGTCGTCTTCGATAGTGACGAGCGTGGCCGGAAGTTTTATCTCTGCCAGACTATAGCAGCCTCTGAAAGAGCCGCAGCCGATGGTGACGAGCCGTGCAGGGAGACGCAGCTCCGTTAAATTTATCAAGCCCCTGAAAGCAAATTGACCGATGGTCGTGATTGCGTCGGGAAGAAGAAGAACGGTGATGGCGGAGCAGCCCCTGAACGCAAATCCCTCTATAACGGTGAGGGCAGCAGGGAGGGCGAGCCTGGTTAACGAGGTGCAACCTGGTTACGGTTACAATTAGGGTTATAGGGTTAGGTTTAGGGCTAGCTGGGGTTAGCAGGAGGGAGGCGTCGGAGGCCGTGTGAGAGCGTTCAGTTCTGGTAGCGCACCATTACAGATGCCATCACTGATGGTGGTGAGGGCGGCGGGAAATTTTAGTTCTGTGAGAGATGCCATCCCCTTGAAGGCGTTGCTGCCGATGCTGGTGATGGTGTCAGGGAGGGTGAGATGCGTCAGACTCGAGCAGTCATGCAGGGCGTGACTGCCAATTGAGGTCATCGAAGCGGGGAGATTAAGCACACTCAGCCTCGTACAGCCACGAAGGGCGCCATTGCCCAGAGTGGTGAGCGTGGCTGGGAGGGACAGGTTCGTGAGGCTTGTGCAGTTGTGAAAGGAATAGCTTCCGATTTTGGTAAGCGTGGCGGGAAAGGTAATTTGGTGCAGGGCGATGCAACCAGAGCAGAGGAAGTTTCCGATGACCGTAATGGCGTCTGGAATACTGATCTTAGCCAGCAAAAAACACCCGTCGAAGACGCCCTCGCCCATAGATGCAAGGGCGACGGGGAGCGTGAGCTCGGTGAGGCAGGTGCCTTGGAAGGCAAAGTCGCCAATGGTCGTCAGGGAGTCGGGAAGGGAGAGATCGGTCAGCCGAAAAGATCCGTCAAAAGCGTTGTTTCCGATGCTGGTGAGCGTGACGGGGATGCTCACCTTTGTGAGGCGGGGGCATAGACGAAAAGCGAAGTTGCCGATAGACGTGAGGCCAGCTGGGAGGGTCAGCTCCCTCACAGAGCTGCCACGAAAGAAGCCCGCTGGGACGGCGAGTAGATCGTCCGGAAGGCGAAAGTACGGACAGCTCACGAGTGCATCGCAAATTTGGCCCTGGCACCAGAAGTCTGGCACATACCAATGCTGTTCTGTGTCTGGCAGAAGGCAACGCTTCACGGCCGCAAGCAACGCTGCACGCAACTCGCCGTGTGTCGTCTCAAGGCACACAACGGAAGCGGCTGCAAAGTTAGCTAACGGAACCGGCTCGAGCGTCTCTACCACAAGCATGAGCAGCTCAGACGGTAGAGATAATAACGGGCAAGGCTCGTCTGAGGCTATGACTACCGTCGTCTTGGCGTTGTCGTCGCCTCCACGCACAAGAACGGACGCCAGGAGGCTTCGCTCCTCATCGAGCTGATCGACCACGAGCACACGCAACTCAGGCGGCAGCGACGACAACGCATACTCGAGTGCCCCGGGCTCGTATTCCGCGGTACCTGAGTCGTGCGCGTTGTCGTCGTAACCCGTGGAGCTTGCCATCTTCAGTCTCGGCACACTCACCTCGTCGGGGGTCCAAGATCAGTTACTACGTGGTTACTTTCAGTAACAACTAAAAAACACTTCGCGGGGCCCAGTTGTTGCTGAAAGTTCGTTCCAATAAATGGTTATAACACTTACCATACAGCTTAGCGCCGCCACACACCTACACACCCGTGCCCCTAAGATACACTGTACCCCACACCCATATATGTACCCGCGTGCCCCCACACTTCTCTTGACTATACATTGAGCGACACGCCGGTGGACACCATCTGTCCTAGGCTGAGGCTAGAACGATCTGAACTCTCGTCTTGCGGCGCGTTCTCGAAGCCTCCCCCCAGCCAGGTCCGAGCACGGTTCTTATGCTCGGTTCCTGGCGAGGCCTCCCGCTGAGCCGCCTGCTTCGCCTGCCATATCGGGAATGTACGCACGTCAGACGAACTCGCGGAGCTGCTGGCCGCCGCCGCCGCCGCAGGTCCGACTGCCCTCTCGCCCGACTGCCCTGCGACGACGGCTGACCGCTCCTGCTTTTCGGGCAACGCCTCGGTGCGCGACGTCTCGGCACAGCCATCGTGACTCGTTGAGATTGTCGCGGGCGCAGCTCCCGCAGGAGCATCAAAAACAGGAGCACTGGTTGGACCACCCAACCCACGCGACCTTGACGAAGAGATGGCGTCGGCGAGCCGCATGAGCGCACCGCCGACGCAGCTGAGCGTCGCGCGCGCCCCACGGCCGCCGAGTCGCCGTGCCTGGCTGCCGAGGCTCGTGCTCAGCGGCTCCTCCGCGCCTAGGGCGAGGGCGGCGAGGGCGACCGAGACCTGACAAAGACACGCTCTGGGCGGTAAGGGTGAGGTTTGGAAGGTTTGGTGAGGATTTGAATCTCCTTTCCCCGTCCCCCATAGAGCTCTACCAGTATGCTGACGGTCGGAAGGGGCCCGTGTACCGGGAGAGCTCGCTTACTACTTGCTGCTCACATTTTCATTCACATTCACATTTACATTTACACCAACTGACTACTTACTACTTACTACTTACTTACCACTTACTACTTACTACTCACTACTCACCTGCCGGAATGGGTCGGTGTACCACGCGAGTGCGAGTGCCGTGTACAGTCCGTCGGAGATCAACTCCTGTGGTGTCGTCTCTGCCGGTCGCGCGCGCACACGCAGTCGCACACGTCAGACGACACGGTGCATGGCAGTAGGGGCGGCGTCACAGTAGCGTCACAGTAGCGTCACAGTAGCGTCACAGTAGCGTCACAGTAGCGTCACAGTAGCGTCACAGTAGCGTCACAGAGGAGAAGGCAGCTACGAGAGGGTCTGTGGTGTGACATGGGTGGGGATGTCGGAGCTAGTCAGCTCACCGAAGAAGCGCGAGAACTCGCAGCCGTCGTCGTTGTCGGGCGTCGCGTGCAGCATCACGACTGGGAAGCCGTTGGCGCGCGCGCAACGCACCTCGTCCGCCAACTTCCTGCCTGTTTCAGGTGGTGGACAAGGAGGAGAGCAGTGAGCAGCGAGGGAAGGAGCGCGGGGGTGTGGGGGTGAGGGGTGCATGGCGGGGGTGCATGGCGGTTGAGGGCGGATGTGAGGGCAAGGGTGAGGATGCGGTCAGCCTTGGGGCGAGGTCACGGCTCTGCGGGCGTCTGTCTTACCTTTCTCGCCGACAAAGGTATCCTTGTTGAGGTAAAGAAGCATATGCGTCGCGCCGCCGCCGGCGCGCGACTTGAGCCTCCTCTTTTTCTGTTCGCTGCCCGGCCCCAGCGAACTGCTCAGCCCGGTGAGAACCTGACTAACCCGGCGCAGCCCGTTGCGGCCAGCGCTGTCGTCACCGTCGCTGGTGCTCGTCGACGCCATTGTCGTCACCTGCCATGGCGGTATTGCCGTTGCGCGAATTTGTGCGCGCTTGCCAAGCTTAGGCCGCCAGCGGGTCGCCGGCTGCGGCGCTTGCGACCCCTCGGACTCGAGTTGCGTCTCGAGGTCGCTGCTTTGTCGCGCGATGTGCGACACCATTTCCACCACCACCGTCGCTGCCACCTTCATCCTCTGCACGCTTGTGGCTGGCGGCGGCGGTGACGGTGGTGATGGTGGCGGGGGAAGGCTGCGGCGCGGCGCGATCGCGCCGCTCCCCTCCGCACCCTCGTCAGCGGGCGCCTGGCTCTCGCCAGACTGTGAGTCTTGACTACATGACACGTTTGCCCGCCTTGCTTCCGCATGGCCCGTTGCAAGCAAGCTGGGCGCGTCGCCCTCTGCCGGCATGGGCGCCGCTGCCACCGCCAGCGCCGCCGCCATGTCGGCTGCGGCCTCGTCCGACGACGTGTTGGTGCTCCACACCTCGTCCGCTTCGGAGATACTGCCCTCGCCTTCACAGTTGCCCTTGCAAGACTCCTCCGGCACACCGCCGCCACCGCCGCCGCCGAGCGTGCTACAGCACGAGGAGAGCCCGCGTGTGCTCGAGAACGATGGGAGCGGCGCTCCAGTGAGCGTAAGGCGGCGGATTGGCTCCTGCAGCTGCAGGAAGCCCTCCTGCAACGCTTCGAGCGCCGCCGCGGCGCCCGGGTTGTACAGGCTCGCGTAGACGGTGACAGGCGTGTGGAAGTTGAGCCGTTTGCGCGTGATCTCGTTCGGTAGCGCCAGTTGCACGTCTGCCCGCTTGTTGGTATCGGCTTTGGCTGCTGCTGCTGCGGCGGAGGCGGGTCGCTTTCCAAAGGATTTGAGGGAAGATGAGAGCTGTACACCGAAGTTGGGGCAGCCTAGCAGCAGATCTTCTGCTAGGAGCCGCAAGCTAACCATCTGGAAGTCCTTGATGCGGTGGAAGGTGATCACGGGGCGGTGGCGCGAGAACATGTCGCCGCGCATCTCTGCGGGGCACTCGGCCTCGATGGCCTCCAGGCTCGCGCCGCCGCGCACCGGGTCGTGGACGAGCGAGAGCGGCTTGTCTTTGGAGAGTGCACTTCGCACCTCGCGCAGGCAGTTAGCTGACTTGAAGTAGCCTTGCGAGACAAAGATCATCACGACGCCCGATGCCTCGATATACTCCTCAAGCATCCCGATGTCCTCGAGGTCGTCTACATCGAGGAAGACCGACGCACCGGGCAGCAGCAAGCAGAGCTGCCGCTTGATCGTGGCGCACTGGTCTTGGCCGGTGCCCCAGATGCTGCGGGCGACGCGAGCACCAGAGACAGTCATCTCAGGCACGGGACGTGGCGAGGGGCGTGGCGAGGGGCGTGGCGAGGGGCGTGGCGAGGGGCGTGGCGAGGGGCGTGGCGGTTCGAGTAGCACGCGCACTGCGAGAGGAAGAGGTGCCAGCGGTGCCCCTTGGCGAGCGCGAGGTCGGGCCGGTTGCCGGTCTTAACGAGGCGGAAGGTCGGCACCGCTGCCGCCTCGAAGATGGACTGCACGGCGAGGGTGCATGCGAGCACGAGCGAGGCGACGATGACGGTGAAGAGGCACGAGCCGAGCAGCACCTACACAGTGGAGCCAAAGGAGGTGGAGCCATAGGAGGTGGAGCCATAGGAGGTGGAGCCAAAGGAGGTGGAGCCATAGGAGGTGGAGCCACATAGGAGGTGGAGCCATAGGAGGTGGAGCCATAGCAAGTAGAGCCATAGCAGCACCTCGTCGAAGTCGAAGCGATCGCGCAGCTGCGGCGTGAGGTAGTCGCCCACCTCGTTGACGAGCACCTTGACCTTGAGCATGGCGCAGAAGAAAAAGGTGGCGGTGAGTGAGAAGTGGCAGGCCACGGCGAAGTACGTGTCTTCCTTGCGGCGGAAGGGCGCGGCGACGCTTGAGATGAGCATGAAGGTGAGCGAGACGGCCATGGCGATGCCGAGCTGCACGAGCGTGTCGTTGGCGATCACCGTCATGAAGCCGACCAGCCAGAGCTTCTCGAGCTGGTTGGCGATCTCCCACCTAGCGGAATTGAGGCGTGGCGATGAGGCATATGGGGGATCAGAGGTGTGGAGTCGAGCTAGCCAATGATCTCGTACCAGTAGAGGCGAGGCACGAAGTCACGGTGCAGGAAGGAGAGCGCCGTCGAGAGGCGCGTGGGACGCTCCTTGACGATCGCCCTCCGCGCCGCGATGAGCAGCAGCAGGTACATGAGCGGGATGCCCACGGGGTAGAGCAGCACAGCGATGATGGCCACGCGCACAATCCCTTCGTACTCGGCACCCTCGCAGACGACGCGGTAGTCGGCCTTGAGGAAGGACGTCTCGCGCGGCGTGCCTGGTCAGGGTTAGGGTTATAAGAGAGCTACGGTGAGGGTGAGGGTAAGAGTAAAGGTAAGGATATTAGGGTGAGATCTCGCGCGGCATGTGCCTGCGTCGAAGGTGTCGCAGTCCCACGCGCGGAACGCCACCGTGCTCACGGCGGGGAAGACGAGGAAGGAGATCACCGAGATCGCAGGCAGCGCCCTCAGCACGCCGCGCTTGATGAGCTTCCACCGCCAACTCGGCGCGCACACGCCGCTCGGCGCACAGGCGCCGCCGACACGCCGCGCCTCCACGCAGCCGCGCCTGCGCAGCAGTTGCACCCATTGGCTGCCGACACCGCCGAGGATGAAGATGGCGACGAGGCCGACCGGTGCGAGCATGTAAAAGAGGAGCTCGCTTGAGAAGCCGTGCAGCGAGAGGCACTCGAGAGGCAGTCCAAAGGCGTCGAAGAGGTTGAGGTTGACAAACTGCAGGCTGTCCAGAAGCGACTGCGTGCTAGTGGGCATCTCCACATTGTAGACAACTGCGATGCTCGTGGCCACCTGTGGAGACGTAAAGATGCATCGATCCGAGACTGGCGCTGTGATCTCCCAAGAAATATATACACCCTCCCTCCCATCGAATGAATCGGCTACAAATCGATGCATGTATCCCTGCCATGAGTAGTGCCACCTGGTAGAAGCCGACGCACTGCTTGGCCTTAGCGCGCAGCGAGAACGCAGCCACCATCGTGGTACCGCGTAGCAACAGCATGCGCAGCCACGGCACTCTCTTGTGCGGCATGTATACATAGTACAGCGCGCCGAGGCCTGCCAACACGACTGCGATGCCCACGACCGTGCTGATCGGCGCCACAAGGTCGCTGCTGCACTCCTTGCACGCGCGGGTCGAGCGCGAGTAGTAGAGGCGACTACCGCTGCCGTCCGTAGCCTCCGCGTCGCACACCTGGCAATATGGACCCGTCGTAGAGGCGCGGCACGCGTTGCTGCCGCCGAGCTGGCGCCGAGTTGCCGCTGGCCCCGAGCCGCCGACGCAAGCGGAGTCGTCGCCGTGCGCAGCATCGGGGCAGCGCTTGATCTCGGTCGACTCGGTCGAGAGGCGCCAATAGCCTGCTTCGAGCGGCAGCGTCGCCACCGTCACGCCGCGCACTTTGCACACGACACCAGGGCCGCACGGCACGCAGCTTATCTCCGAGTGGCTGCCCGCGTTGTAGTAGCCCGCGTTGCACTCGCACTCCGCGACGCGGCTAGCGCCCTGTACGCTGACTGCGTTCTCGGGGCACTGCGTGCAGGAGCCCTGGTTAGAGCTCCCTCGCTGGTTGTTGTATGTGGCAGTACCACACGGGATCAGCACGCCGGCGCTGCACCACGAGCCCGCTGGGCACTCAGTGCACTGCTTGGCGTGCTGCAGCCCAGGTCTGCCGCCGAAGGTGCCGGCCTCGCACGGCGTGGGTGCCGAGCTACCTTCCGCGCACCACGCACTGACGGGACAGAGGTCGCACGCCGTCATACCCTCATCGCGTTGGTAGGTTCCGGCCGCGCATCGCGCGCAGAATGGCAACTTTGTCTGGTTGGCGTAGGAGCCGGGCGTGCATGCCGAGGGCTGCTCAGAGCCGGCCGGGCACGAGTTGCCCTTGGGGCACGCTCGGCAATCGGCGCTGCTCTCCAGGCCACTCGTATTCCCGAAAGTGCCCGAGTCACACGGCAGCGCGGCCGACGCTCCAGCCTCGCAGAACGCGCCGAGCAAACACACTTCGCACGTAGTAGCGCCACCTTCACTCTGGAACGTACCGGCCGGGCAGTAGTCGCACTTGCCCTTGCTACTAGTCTTTGCCACGGAGCCTGGGCTACACGCGCGCGGCGCCGCGGCGCCTGTGGGACACGCGCTGCCTGCGGGGCACTGAAGGCAGCCGCGCTGGTTGGTGAGGCCAGTGACGTTGCCGTAGGTGCCCTCACGGCACGGGCTCGGCATCGAGGAGCCGCGAATGCAAAAGGAGCCGGCAGAGCATGGTGTGCAACTCGTCTGCCCCGAGGAGGACTGGTACGTGCCCGCAGCGCAGATGGTGCACGTGGTCGCGTTGGTTTGGTTGGAGAAGGAGCCGGCGCTGCACACTGCCGGCTCCACGCTACCCGCCGCGCACGCGCTACCCGCGGGACAGTGCCGGCAGATGGAGGCCGACGTGCCGCCCAGCTCGGGAGAGTATCGACCTGGCGGGCACTGGGTGGGCGCGCTGGCGCCTTTCGCACAGAAGGAGCCGGCCGTGCACCTCTCGCACCGCTCCTGCCCCAGCTCTCGCTGGAACTTGCCGGCCTCGCACCTGGTTGGGGTGGGCTCGGGCTCGGGCTTGCCGTGGGCGGTAGGCGCGGTGGGCGCGGTGGTGGGTAGGCAGCAAGCTGGCGGCGGGCGGCAGCGCACTTGTCGCATTCGTCCCACTCGTCCTGGTTGGGCGCGAGAGCAACGCGTCCTGCCGGGCACGGCGTCTGCTCCGCCGCGCCTGCCGGGCACGCGTGGCCCGAACTGTTGCACGCCTTGCACTGGCCCTGTGCCGTGAGCCCCTCCTCATCGTTGAACGTGCCGGCAAGGCACGCATGCTCCGTCGCGCGAATCGCACCCTGGCCACAGTAGTGGCCCTTTGCGCACGCGCCCGAGCATCTGCTGTTGTTCAGACCGTCAATCTCGCCAAACCTCCCCGCGGGGCAGGGCTCCTGCAGTGACGCACCCGGCGGGCAGTAGCTGCCCCGGTCGCACAGCAGGCCCTTCAAGGAACCGGCCGCGCAGTGTCGGCCACCCTCGCATTCCTTGCACACACCCAGCCCGGGCACGTCGGCATACGTGCCCGCAGCGCACGGCTGTGCCATCGCGCTGCCGTTGACGCACGCGTGCCCCAACGGGCACGGCTCACACGCCGTCTTCCCCGCTTCCTTCTGATAGCGGCCTGCCGAGCAGTTGGTGCACTGCGGCGTGCCATCGGCCGTGCTGACCTTGCCGGGTGTGCAGAGCTCGCACGTGTCGCCCGGCCCCTCCAGGCTCGTGCTGCCGGCGGGGCACACACGACCGGCGCCCTCCTCAGTCGCTACCGTCACTAGCTGACAGCCACCCGTGGCGTTGCACGCATACGTGAGCGTTGAGGCGTTACTGTCAATCAGCTCAGCCATCTGGCTCGGCCCGCTGAAGTTGAATGAATTGCCTGGCCCCACGACCAACTCCGCAGTGGCAGCAGCCGTCAGCAGCGGGGTGCCACCATCGAAGCTGCTGCTGAGCAGCTCGAGACGACCCGCGGCGGCGTACACGCGGCCGCGGAGGAACGAATCGGTGATAGTGACATCACCAGCCGCGCTGTAGAGCACCACGCCGCCATCGTTTCGCAGCAAGCAGCCGTCGATGAGCAGCGAGCCACCTGTGTTGTGCAGGAGCGAACCGGAGGTGAGGCGGCGGCGGCGCCGCCGCCGCGCGTTGGTGTCGGCGGGTCGCCCGATGCCGAGGCCAATGAGCTTGAGCGAGGCGCCCGGGCCGAGGGTGGCGAAGGGGCCGTCAAAGTCGACTTCGATCAGAGCCTGCTCGCCGCTCACGGTGGAGGCCGGCGCGAGCATGATCGAGAGGTTGCCTTTGATCTGGAGCGGCGTTGTGACGTTGTAAAGCCGCGAGGGCTCGAGCTCGATGGCGATCACCGACGAGTCATTCGCGACTACAGCCAACTCGTCCCCGCTGCTGTCCGCCGGTAGGCGCACGTGGCCGGGCCGCAGCGGTGGCGGCGAGCTCGGAGGGAACGGCGGCATCGCCGGCGGGAGCGGTGGCGATGCCGGCGGCGACTGCCTGCTGCCACCGCCGCACGCGCAGCACATCTGCTTCGAGAGAAAGCCGGGCTCGTCGTACATTCCACACCAGTCCGGAATGTAGCTCTCGCAACCGTCGGAGAAGCGATCGGTGGCGCCAAAGTCTTGGTCGACGCACGCTGGCGCCACGGGTGGGGCCGACGGGGGCGACATCGGGGGTGCAGGCGGTCCCGCCGGCGGAAGCGGTGGCATCGGGAGTGCAGGCGGCGGCAGTGAGGGCAAATTGAAAACCTTGCCACCCTTTTGGGGCGACGAGGGCGGTGGATGCGCCGAGAGCCCTCCGCCGCACGCGCAGCACCTGCGTGTGGGCTCGTAGAGGAGGTGAGAAGGGAGCGAGGAGAAGACAGGCTCGTGAATGGGCGGGGCGGGTGCGCGAGGTTCCTACGCGGGCGGGTTGCCCACATTGCGTTCGAGGAGAAGTCACTGTCGTCGTAGGCCCCGCACCACTGAGGGTTCTCTGTAGTATAAAAGCTGCAGCCCGTCCATTCAGTGTCGAGCGCCTGGTTGTCCGTGTCCTCGCACGGTGCAGGGGGGGGAGGAAAAGGGGCGGGCGGTGGGGACGGATCCCGATAGCCAGGCAGGCGCGTCGGCGGGGGATTTGTCGGCGGCAGCAGCGGTGGAGGTGCAGATGGTGGCAGTGGCATTGGAGGAAGAGGTGACGGCAGCAGGGGCGATGGGGGCGGAAGCGGCGAGGACGAGGGCGACGGCGGCAGGCAGTCACAGCGCTCAAAGTATATGCACTGAATTCCTACAGTGCCTGCATGCTGAATTCCTACAGTGGGTGTGCCGCGATACCAGAAGCGGGCGCCGTCAAGGGTTTTGTTATAGCCCGTGCACGCGGCCGACCCCGCGCAGAGTTGCCTGATGCAAGTCTCGTTCCACCCACCGCCGTTGCGGCCGTAGGCGTAGCAAGGGTTCACCGCCGGGTCGAGCTCGCCACTCGACGAGAAGGTCCCATTGCAAAGAGGGTCGGAGGGGTTGCTGCCCGCCCCCACAGTTCCCTCGTTGAGTACCCGCCGCTCCTTGTCGGGTTCGCCATACCCGCACAGCGGGACGTCTGTGCAGAGCCCGCCCGCGCCGCTCTCACTCAGCCTATGAAAAAGCTTCGAGAAGAAGGAGATTACGGCTACGCTTGGAGAAGAAGGAGAGCTCGGCTGGAGGCTAGACGGCGACAGCATCGCGTTCTGCCAGCCGTCGCACGCCGTCTGCTCGGCGCACACGGGAGGAGGGGACCGTGGCGGCGGCGGCGGCGGCGGCGGCGGCGGCGGCGGCGACGGTGGCGACGGCGGTGACTGTGGCGGCGACGGCTGTGGCGGCGACGGGGGCGGCGGCGGCGGCGGGGTCGAGGGCGGTGCGTTGGTCTCGACCACGGTCTGGGTGAGTTCGGTGACTGCGAGGTCGCCCGCGAGGTTGAGGACTGCGGTGGTCAGAGTGTTCGAGATCATGTTGACGTCAACGCTCCCCGCCTGGGCCTGCAAAGCGCTGCTCTGGACCTGCAGGGCCGTATAGGCATCCGGGTCGCTCCCCAGCACCGACACGGCGATCGTGACCTGGTGTAGTGTAGGGGTTTGGGGGTAGGGTTGGGGGTGGAGTCAGGGTTTGAGAGGGGTTCGAC
>Ga0209302_10001328_pt1 | contig 14389 bp, 7 predicted proteins | sample ArcOceMetagenome_2_FD_187445 | JGI IMG/M metagenome (GOLD analysis project Ga0209302, IMG submission 187445) | Marine eukaryotic phytoplankton communities from Arctic Ocean - Arctic Ocean ARC135M Metagenome (SPAdes) (version 2) | ecosystem: Environmental > Aquatic > Marine > Oceanic | place... | reverse complement strand
TTGGAGTGCTTCTTTGATTTTTTCGTTACGGGCTAAGAAGCCTACATCATCAATCGCGCCCCAGCGAGGACAGCTCGCGGCTTTTCCGCGTGAACGTCGGTTTGCAGCTAAGGCTTCTAACCAGTGGTTAGCTGCGACATAGCAGGCTTGTCCAGGGTTGCCAAGCAGGGTTGTTGCTGATGAATACAGTACGAATAGATCTAACGTTAAGTGATCGGTCAGTTCGTCTAGCCAGCGTGCGCCGGTGATTTTAGGGCGAAGTACACGCTCTAATTGTTCATTGCTCAAATTCATCGCGAGACTGTCTTCAATCACGGCTGCTGCATGAACCACGCCTTTGAGTGGCGGTAACTCATTTTCAATTTGCTGTATGACGTGAGCAAGTGCTGCCCGGTTACTCACATCGCAGGCTGCTGTTAATACGTTTACACCTTGAGCTTTAAAAATAGCCAAGGCGGCTTGAGCCTCTTCAGATGTAGGGCCGCTTCGGCTGATGAGTGCTAGATGCTTAGCGCCTTTTGAAACGAGCCACTGTGCTGTTCGTAGGCCAAAACCGCCTAAGCCTCCTGTTACTAAATAAGTAGCATCAGCCGATAGCTCCAAGCGTTCATGATGACTATCTGGTACTGAATGTGTTGGCTTGATCGGTTGATCGTAGGCCACAACAATTTTCCCTATTTGTTTTGCTTGCTGCATGTAGCGAAAAGCATCAACAATATGGGTAGCATCAAAGCGCGTATAGGGCAGCGGGTAGAGTGTGCCGTTAGCGAAAAGTTGCATCATTTCAGTAAAGAGTCGATGCGTTAACGCCGGTTTTTCCTGCATGAGCTGGTCTGCATCAATACCGAAGTAGCTGATATTATTGCGGAATGGACGTAGTCCAATCTTTGTATTCTCGTAAAAATCACGCTTACCTAATTCCAAGAAACGGCCAAACGGCTTTAATACACGGAAGTTTTGATTGATCGCTTCGCCCGCAAGTGAGTTCAGGACGATATCTACGCCTCGTCCATCTGTTTCAAATACTATTTCTTCGGCATACGTGAGAGATCGAGAGTCATAAATATGTTCGACGCCCATCATCCGTAAAAAATCGCGTTTGCTTTCAGAGCCTGCTGTCGCGTAAATTTCTGCCCCTAAGCATTGGGCAATTTGGATGGCTGCGATACCTACGCCACCTGCTGCGCCATGAATTAGGATTTTTTCACCTTCCTCTAAACGCGCCAGATGATTAAGCGCGTAGTACACCGTGAAGAATGTGCTTGGGATGGTAGATGCGGCTTCAAAGCTGATGCCCTCTGGAATGTGGGAGATCGCATTGGCTTTAGTAATCACGCTATTGCTAAAGCTAGCAGGACCAAATCCAACGACGTTATCACCAACGGTATAGCCTTCAATGTCGCTACCCAATGCAGTAACTACGCCCGCAAACTCTAGGCCTAACGTTGGGCCAGCAAAGCCATTTTCTATCGCCTCATCGGACAATAAGCCCAACGTGTACATCACATCGCGGAAGTTCAAGCCCGTTGCTTTTACCTCAACGCGGATTTCATCGCTGTTGATAGTTGTTTCTGTTTTGCTGTACCAGCTCAGATTTTTGAGTTGGCCAGGCATATCAAAGCCAAGATAAAAGCCGTCGCTCAAAGGCATGTTGTCGTGAGAGCCATGAGAGCTTGTATCTATGTTTAAATGGTTGCTCTCGCGTAATCGTGGCGCATATCGATGACCGGCTGCATCCAATAGGATCTCAGCTTCATGCGTATCGGCAGGTGAACCAGAGATCGATTGAGTGAGTGAGTTGGCGACGAGCGATGTCAGCTCAGAATAGGGTAAATCAATCAGCCGCAGGTTGATCTTCGATGACTCATTCATCAATGTGCGTGCAAACCCCCATACGGCTGCATCGTCAGCTACATTGGCGTCCCCGAAGTCAGCCTTATTATCATCGCAGAGGTAGGTTTGTCCTACACCTTGGGTGATAAGCGTCAACTGAATGGCTTCACTTTGTGATTCTATGGCTTTATAAAGATGGTTAAGCGCTTTGCAGCGATTACTTAAATCAGTAAATCGGGATTCATTGAATTCCGCTTGATTATCGATACCCGATACTAGGGCTATATGTGTGCCTTGGGTGGTGAGTAACGCCTGTAGGTCTTCGTTTGTGCTATCAATGAGCTCTTGTGTGGTGAGTATTAATTGCTCAGTCGATGGGTTGTGTTGGCTGATGGCCTCTGCTACTTGTGTGGACATAGACAGACCATCATGGATGACCAGAACCTTCGCCGCCTTCGTATCGCTACTATTCGTTGTTGATTGAACGGTGGGAGCCACAGCGCTAAATAGGTGAGATGAGTGCTCGCATTGCGTCTGTATAGCGGTTACATCGGTAAAACCAGACTGGGTTAGTGCGTCAGTCCACTGTGCAGGATTAAGTTGTTGGCCTGTTTCTTGGTTTTCATCATTCCACCAGTTTTCATCACTGGCGAAGAGCAGGTCGATCCAATCGGCTTGCGCGGGTGCAATAAATAACAGATTAGCATGGGCTGCTTGATAGGCTTTCAGGTGTTTAAAAAGTACCCCCAGTTGCGAGATGCAAACACCATTAAGGTTGATAATAAGGGTATCGAAAACGCCTTGCTCTTCTTGTGTGCTGTCTATTAAGGAGAAAGCCTTGATCATTGGGTGGCTTTCTTGAAGTAGTTGAACTTTATCTAGGGCTTCTGAATTTATGCTAGTGAAAGCCAAATCACCTTGCGTATAGTTAAAATCATTGCATAGGCTAGTGATTAAAACGGGTTCATGAATACCTACTTCTAAGACCCGGCGGCGTTCACCCAGTGCCGGTGATGCATTGATCAAGGGTTTAATCGCTTGTGCCAAGCTACCCAGTAATAAAGTGTTGGTGCGTAAGCTGATAACTGTGGCAAATAATGTTTCGGCTTCAAGGCCTAGGTCTATCGCTTCAATATTACCATTAATTAACTCATCTAAATGCAAACCAAAACGACCAATCAGATGTGTGATAGCAAAGTAGTCTGGATAATCACGTGCCATCATTTGCCAAATTAGGTTGGCAGGAATGCTGTCTTCATCGGCTTCAGCTAATACCCAATGGTCCCCCGCCATTACTATGGTGCCGCGCTCAATAGCGAAGCGAATAATGCAGGTGAGCAATCGTGCTGCATTGGGTGCGTTCGTCGATAGCTGAGCAACAAAAATAGTATTTAGTTGCCCTTGCGACTCAAGCGTAACCAATGATTCTTTTATATAGGCTGCAATCAGTGCGTCAAATAAGGGTTCAGCTTCTTGAATTAGTGTATTTGAGCGCTGGTATACCGCGGGCAACAAGTCACTATTTAAGGCCGTTAACCATTCAGAGGTAGCTAAAGGAGTGCTTCCTGAAGGGATTGGCGTTAAGTTATAGTCGAGGTAGTTGATCCGTTTATTGCTAGCTTTACGTACACGCACGGCTTTAAATCGCGCTTCTTTAATAGCCGTAATGTGCAATCCGTTCTCATCGAATAAATCAAATTCAGCCGTAATTGAGTGCGGCGAACGTTTGATGAGTCGTGCTTGCGCAATAGCTACTTGGTGTGCACCTGAACGGGTAAAGATGCGACCTACTCGAACTGGAACGTAAGCTACGCCTTCATTGTTGGCGAGCTGATCTTTCATAAAGTGGATGATCAGCTGGAAAGTACAGTCAAGTTGAGCCGGGTGGAGCGTAAAGTCTTGCTCGTTGCCGTTAGGCTTGAAGGTGGCGATGACATTCGGAGTGCTTGTCGCTCTTTTTTCTACCCAACCATGATCAAGCGCTTGAAATGCTGAACCGTAATCTAGCCCTGCTAGTGCTGTCATTACTAAATGATCGGCTTGCGTGAAATCCGCTTCGCGCTCAGGTAGTTTTGGTTGTTGCTCCGATAAGTATAGGTCTGTTGCGATCTTAAGCGATCGAGCACTCGCATGCTGAGTCCACTTATCGCCAGACACTAACTCGCGACTTGCGATAGTTAGCTGGCCGGTTTCTGGTATGTAGGTGACGCGTGTTTTCTTGCTTGTGCTGTCATCGAGTAGCAGCGGCTGCTTGATTTCTAGCTCTTCGATTTCAAGTAAGACGTTGTCATTTTTTGATTGCACGGCGGCGAGTAATAGCTCGACATAAGCGGTACCTGGGAATACAACGTTTTCTCCCACTTTATGGTCACCGAGCCAAGGGTAGGCTTGAGTATCGAGTGTGTTTTCCCATGTGTTTTCTATCTGTTTAACCGGATAGCCCAGCAAGTTATGTTCTTTTTGGCGGTTTAATAAGCCTAGCGATTCTTGTGTTTCAGGGTGCCAGAGTGATTCGCGTTGCCATGGGTAGGCATCAAGCTCAATAAACTGACCGGCTACTGGAAATAGTTGTTCAGGTAAAGCCGGGAGTGTCAGTAGTGTTTGAGACGCCGTTTTTATGACGGCGTCTTCGGTCGCATTGCGACGGGTTAGGGTGTTTAGAACGGTGCCTGCTTGGTCTGCTGCTTTCAGTTCATCATTTAGATAGCTTTTTAAAACAGGGTGGGCACCTATTTCGATAAACTGTGTAATACCATCGGAGATGATTTGATCAATGGCATTTTTGAACTGTACGGGCTTGCGGATATTGTCCCACCAGTAAGCCGCACCTAAGTCCGTTCCGTCACTAATGCTTCCTGTTACAGTCGAGTAGTAGGGGATACGCGTTTGCTGCGGCGTTAAGTGCGCAAGGCTTTCTTTAACGGGCGCTTCCACGGAATCCATAGCGGAACTATGAAACGCATAGTTTAAGTTCAAGCGTCGGTAAAACGTACCTTGTTCGGCAAAAATAGTCTCTAGCCGAGTCAATTGTGCCGGATCGCCTGCTAGGGAGATCCCTTTTACGCTGTTTATGCCTGCTATTTCTACGTTGTTGCACTGTTCTTTGGCTATTAGCTGACGGATTTCACCTTCGCTCATGCCGACTGCATTCATTTCGCCAAAGCCTGCCGTTTGTCCTTGGTATAGGCTGCGGTAATAAATGACGTGTACAGCGTTTTCAAGTGATAAAGAGCCACTGAAGTAAGCAGCTGCTACTTCGCCGACACTGTGGCCTGCGACCGCTGCCGGCTCAATATGGTAAGCACGTAATAGCTCTGTGATGCCGACTTGAAGTGCAAAAAGTGCAGGTTGCGCGATTTCTGTTTTATCAAAACGTCCGGTGCCATTGTCCCCTGAAAGTTCGGCGATCAATGAAAAACCAGCAAGCGGCTCAAACAGAGCATCGACTTTGCTCACGGCGTCTTTAAAAACCGATGAGTTCTGCAGTAAGGCCTTGCCCATAGTTTCCCATTGGCAGCCATTACCTGAATAGACAAATGCGACAGGTGATTGCGGTTTATCGAGATAGATAGGAGCTGTATCGTCGGCAATTAAAGCGTTAATTTTCTCGATAGCGTCAGCGGAACTCTGGCTCCAGATAACATGCGCTAAACCATGGCGTTCACGACGGTATAGATAATTGTAAGCGATATCATAATACGAGTGTTTCGCTTCGCTGAGTAGAGCTGTAGCATCATGTAAGCAAGTGAGTAACGCGTTAGCATCACGAGCGCTAATCACAAGAGGAAGAGGTTTATTCGTCTGATCTTCGTAGCTATGGCTTATTGTTGAAGCCATGCTTTTCGGTGGTGATTGTAGAATAACGTGTGCGTTTGCTCCGCCAAAACCAAATGAGTTAAGACCCACAGTCAGCGGCTTTTTGCTATCTAACAGTAAGTTTTCACTGACAACCTCAATGTTCCATTCCTTGAAATGAATATTGGGGTTAGGTGTTTTCATACTAATAGTGGCAGGGACTTCACGGTGATAAACCGAATACAAAGCTTTGGCTAATCCAGCAACGCCAGAGGCTGCTTCTAAGTGCCCCATGTTGCTTTTAACCGAGCCGATCGGTAAAGGCTTTGTGCGCTTTTGGCCCAGTGCGAGTCCAATAGCACGCGTCTCGATCGGGTCGCCAACAGACGTGCCTGTGCCATGCGCTTCTAAATAATCAAGATCATCGGGGGTTAGACCAGCTTTCTTGTAGGTATTAGTCATTAGCTCGATTTGAGCAGCTGGGTTAGGGACGGTTAATCCTGATTTATACCCATCTGTATTAACGCCTGAACCAGCGACTACGCCTAGAATACGATCACCATCACGAATGGCTGAATCATAATCTTTTAAATAAAAAATACCACCGCCTTCAGAACGGACATAGCCATCGCCATCGGCATCAAACACTTGGCATCGTCCCTTGCGTGACAGCATGGTCGCTTTAGAAAAGGCGATAAATCCGTATGGGTGAAGGTGTAAGCTGACACCACCGGCGAGCGCTTCTTCGATCTCACCGGAGCGAATGGCTTGGCATGCTTGGTGAAACGCGACTAATGATGATGAACATGCCGTGTCCATTGCAATGCTAGGGCCGTGAAAATCAAATAAATAAGAAATGCGGTTAGCGGCAATGCTGGCTGTGTTACCGGTTGCTACAGATGAATCAACGATTGAAATGTCTTCGGTAAAGCGATAAGCATAGTCAGCACTGGCAATGCCAATATATACGCCGCATTGGCTGCCTTTTAACGATGAAGGTGCCTTACCTGCATGTTCGATTGCTTCCCATGACATTTCTAGCAGCATACGCTGCTGTGGATCCATAAGGGATGCTTCGCGAGGGGATATACCAAAAAAGCTAGCATCGAATCCAGAAACATCGCCCACAGATCCTGCTGCAAAAGTATAGCTGGTGCCAGGGTGTTTTTTATCCGGGTGAGTGTACGCGTCAAATGACCAGCGGCCTTCTTCAACGTGGCTTACTAGATCTTTATTAGCCAGTAAATCATGCCAAAATGACTGAGGCGTAGTACCTGGAAAACGAAAGGAGGTGCCTATGATAACAACACGTTTATCCATAACTTAAAAACTCTGGCTCCGGGTGGACTGAATCTCACGCCATTGTACGTAATATCAATGTGAAAAGGAGGTTTTTTTTCTAAAAAAATCCGACTAATGAAGGAGTTAGTTGCGACCTAGGAGAGTGGTGATAGATGTATTAATGGAGAAAAAATACATTTTAAAATTGGTGGGCCCACCAGGACTTGAACCTGGGACCGACGGATTATGAGTCCGGCGCTCTAACCAACTGAGCTATAGGCCCTAAAAGAGGCGCCAATAATACCGACTTAGTATCATTGACGCAATAGCTTGATATTGTTACTAAAAAATTTATTCGTCGAGGAAGCTGCGAAGATGGTCTGAACGGCTTGGATGACGGAGTTTACGCAATGCTTTTGCTTCGATCTGACGAATACGCTCACGGGTAACATCAAATTGTTTACCCACTTCTTCAAGTGTGTGATCTGTATTCATATCAATACCAAATCGCATACGGAGTACTTTGGCTTCGCGACCGGTAAGGCCGGCCAGTACTTCGCGCGTTGCTTCGCGTAAGCCTTCACCCGTGGCGGAATCAACGGGGGATGTGTGATTCCCGTCTTCGATAAAATCGCCTAAGCTTGAGTCTTCGTCATCACCAATCGGTGTTTCCATCGAAATAGGTTCTTTGGCGATCTTCAATACTTTGCGGATTTTATCTTCCGGCATTTCCATTCGCTCAGCGAGCTCTTCTGGAAGTGCTTCGCGTCCCATTTCTTGTAGCATTTGACGTGAAATACGATTCAATTTATTGATCGTTTCAATCATGTGTACAGGGATACGAATAGTCCGCGCTTGGTCGGCAATAGAGCGAGTGATCGCCTGACGAATCCACCATGTGGCGTAAGTCGAGAACTTATAACCACGACGATATTCGAATTTGTCGACGGCTTTCATCAAGCCGATGTTGCCTTCCTGGATAAGGTCCAAGAATTGCAAGCCACGGTTTGTGTATTTTTTGGCAATCGAGATAACTAAGCGAAGGTTGGCTTCAACCATCTCTTTTTTGGCGCGGCGAGCGCGAGCTTCACCGATTGACATGCTGCGGTTTACATCTTTTATGCTTGCAAGCGTAATTAACGCATCTTGTTCAATTTGAACAAGTTTACGTTGAGCTCGATGTAAATCCGGTAAATTTTGTTGAATAGCTGCAGAAAAATCATGATTTTCGGCGACAATCTTATCTAGCCATTCAGGGCTGATCTCGTTGCTCGGAAATTCTTTGATGAAGAACTTGCGAGGCATCTTGCAGCGCTGTATGCAGATACGCATGATAGTGCGTTCTTGCTGGCGCACACGGTCAATATAGTCACGAACACGTCTAACGAGTAAATCGTAATAACGAGGGGATAGCTTGACGGGCGAGAAAGCTTCAGATAGTTCGCCAAATGCAGCCTTGTATTCGGGCGTGCCACGGCCTTCATTCTCTAATACAGCATAGAGAGCGAGTAAGCGCTCGTGAATTTGAGCAAAGCGTTGGCGGGCCTCTTCTGGATCTGGGCCGCGATCGCCTTCTTCTTCGTCTTCATCATCGCTGTCTGAGTCATCATCGTCATCATCGGCGTCTTCATCAACTTCTTCTTCCGGCGTTACTGATCCTGCAGGGACGAAATCACTGTTATCGGGGTCAATATAACCGCTGAAGATATCGCTTAAACGACCTTCTTCTTGAAGCGTTGTGTTGTAGGAGTCAAGTATGATTTCGACAGAGCCAGGAAAGCTGGCTAATGCTGTCATGACTTCACGGATGCCTTCTTCTATACGTTTGGCAATTTCTATTTCGCCTTCACGTGTCAGAAGTTCTACTGTTCCCATTTCGCGCATGTACATGCGAACAGGGTCCGTTGTGCGGCCTGCATCTGATTCTACGGCAGCTAGAGCTGCAACCGCGTCATCGTCTGCTTCTTGGGCTGAATCGCCTTCGGTCATGAGAAGAGTCTCTGCATCAGGCGCTTCTTCTGATACAGGGATACCCATGTCATTAATCATTCGAATAATGTCTTCGACCTGATCTGGATCGGCGATATCTTCGGGAAGATGATCGTTTACTTCGGCATAGGTAAGGTAACCCTGCTCTTTGCCGCGGGCGATCAGTTCTTTTAGACGAGATTGCTGCTTCGAGGTATCTGACATAGATGTCCTACAATGGTGCGAATTAGAGACTACAAAAAAGTTAGCGCGACATTATAACGTTCAGGGCTAGGTATTACTAGCGAAGGCTGTCCGTTTGGCTGTTTTATGGCCTAAGTCTAGCCCAACTTTTACATATATGTAGTCATATATTGGGATTAAGTTTTTGATTGCAACCAGTGATTGCTAACTTATTGTCGGGAAAGTGTTAGAAGCTCTGAGAGTCGTTGCTTTTCGGTTTGGCTTAGTGTTGCCAATCCCTTTTTTCCCTTATTTTGGAGTTTCTGTAGTTCGTTGATTTGCAGTCGACGAGTTAGTTGCTTCCAAGCATCATTAAAGAGTAAGGTTGGGTTGCCATTAAGGATGGGGTCTAGGTGCGATATTCCGCTCAGTTGTAGCAAGTGTTTGCTGAGCTCTTCATCGTCACGCCAGTCGATAAGTAGTGTGTGCAGGCTGGTGTTGGGGTGTAAGTGTAGGTAGTGCAAAAAGGCTTGTAGTAGCTCGCTATGTGGTTCGTTAAGCTCTGCAAGGGTCTGGTGCTCGGTCGCGAGTGGTGCAAGCTCTGGGTGGTGTAGCAGTAGTGATACTAAATGCCCGCATAGCGAATTGGTTGGGCGTGACGCTTGCCTTTGTGTAGCTTGCTGCTTGGGTTTGCCGTTAGTATTGTTCGGGCTGCTGAAGTTGCTGGTGTTAGTGAAATAATCGCCACCGGACTCGGTATCATAATAATCGGGAGTGTTGCTGTTCGAGTCGTAATGTTGACTCATGTTTTTTTCGGCAGATGATTTGGGTGCGACTAGCTGTATGGTGCTATTGATCTGCTCTAAACTTAATCCGGTGATTTCGCAGATGCGATCAATCATCATTTGCTTGAGTAGGCCGGGCTGCATTTGTTGCAGCATGGGTAGTGCTTCACTGCTAAAGCGAGCGCGGCCATCGATGCTTGTCATGTCGCTGCCTTCTGAGTGCGACTTGAAGAAAAACTCAGATAAGGGAAGTGCCTCACTTACGCGTTTTTCGAAACCTTCTTTGCCTTCTGTTCTGACTAGCGTGTCGGGGTCTTCACCTTCGGGTAAAAACAAAAAGCGCGCTTCTTGGCCGTCTTTGATGCTAGTTAGGGTGGTTTCTAGTGCGCGCTCTGCTGCTTTTCGTCCAGCTTTGTCGCCATCAAAGCAGAAAACAACTTCAGATACGGTTTTGAAAAGGCGTTCTAGGTGGTGCTGGCTTGTCGCTGTGCCCAGTGTGGCAACGGCATAGGTCACGCCAAATTGAGCTAAGCTAATAACGTCCATGTAGCCTTCGACAATGATGATGCGTTCTAGCTTTTGAGTAAGTTTGCGTGCTTCGTAAAGTCCGTATAATTCCCGTCCTTTGTGAAAGGTGTCTGTTTCTGGGGAGTTAAGGTACTTAGGTTTATCGTCACCGAGTACTCGTCCGCCAAAAGCTATCGTACGGCCTCGTGCATCGCGTATAGGGAACATGATGCGATTGCGGAAGCGGTCGTATAGGGAGTCTTTTTCTTCGTGGCGAATGAGCATGCCGCTCAGTTCCAGTAACTTGGCTTTTTCGCTTGTGTCGCCAATCGCGTTGATTAGGTTGTCCCATCCACTGGGGGCAAAGCCTATGCCGAAAAAGCTAGCGACCTTGCCGGTTAATCCGCGTGATTTTAGGTAGTTAACTGCACTGTCGCGTGCGCTGTGTTCTTTGAGTTGGCGCTGATAGTAAGTAGAGGCTTCGTCAAGGATGTGGTATTGCGCTTTATGTTCACTGCGGCGTTGTTCTTGAGCTTCATCGCGAGGAACGTCTACGCCAACAATTTTCGCGACTTCTTCGACGGCTTGTGGAAACTCTAAGCGGTCGTACTCCATCAAAAAGCCAATGGCATTTCCGCCTGCGCCGCAGCCAAAACAGTAATAGAACTGTTTGTCAGGGCTAACAGAGAAAGAGGGAGATTTTTCTTGATGGAATGGGCAAAGGCCTGAATAGTTTTTGCCAGCTTTCTTTAGTTTTACGCGTCCGTCTATGATGTCTACGATGTTAACGCGTGCTAGCAGATCGTCTATAAAGCCTTGAGGGATACGGCCTGCCATAACTATTACTACTCCGCTGTATTAGAAAACAGAATGTGGTTAGCGGAGTGAAGCTTACTGTGTCAGGCTAGCTTTCACCAGTCCTGAAATAGCACCCATGTCTGCACGGCCTTGAGCTTGTGGCTTGATAATAGCCATAACTTTGCCCATATCCTGCATACCTGATGCGCCCGATGCTGTAACTGCATCGTTAATCAATTGTGTTAGTTCTTCTGTTGTTAGCGGTTGCGGCAAGTAAGTTTTAATCACCTCCAGTTCTTGTCGCTCAGTGTCCGCCAGGTCTTTGCGGTCCGCTGCATCATATTGGGTAATTGAGTCACGGCGTTGTTTGGACATTTTATCCAAAACCGCGAGCACACGTGCATCATCCAACTCGATACGCTCATCTACTTCGATGCGCTTTATATCTGCCAGAATTAAACGAATAGTACCTAGGCGCTGCTTATCTTTCGCGCGCATAGCGTCTTTCATTTCTTCAGTAATCCGTTTTTTGAGTACTGACATTCTGTATGACCTGTGTTGGGGGATGCTTAACCCGGTTGTAAAAAATCTAATCTAACAGCCTTTTCTCAGCACGTTTAATGCTAATGAAAACGTCTTAGTACATGCGAACGCGGCGAGAAATATCACGAGATACTTTTTTGGCGTGACGCTTAACAGCTGCTGCTGCTTTACGCTTACGTACAGATGTTGGCTTTTCGTAGAATTCGCGCTTACGTACTTCAGCTAGAACACCCGCTTTTTCGCAAGAACGTTTGAAGCGACGTAGAGCAACGTCAAATGGCTCGTTATCTTTTACTTTAACTGCAGGCATGATGCCTCCTTTTCAGTGTTTTGGTGGACTTACCCGGACCCATTCCGAATAAGGTGCGAAATTCTATGCCCTTGCTTGAAAATTGTCAAAGTGATATTCGTGTAATTGCACGTGTGATAAGGGATAATGCGTGAATTAATTTGAATTAAGTGGATGTGCGGTTACTGATGATAGTGCTGGGTATAGAAACGTCGTGTGATGAGACAGGTGTAGCGCTTTACGATAGCGATAAAGGGTTGTTGGCCGATGTGTTATTTAGCCAAGTAAAAATGCATGCGGAGTACGGAGGTGTGGTGCCTGAGTTGGCCTCGCGCGATCATGTCAGAAAACTGCTGCCTTTGATTAAAGACGTTATGCAGCGCGCGCACTTGACGTCTGAACAAATAGAGGCCGTAGCGTATACCGCGGGTCCAGGTTTAATTGGTGCTTTAATGGTAGGGGCTTCTACTGGGCGCGCATTAGCAATGGCGTGGGATGTTCCTGCTATTGGCGTTCATCATATGGAGGGGCATCTGTTGGCGCCAATGCTAGAAAATAACCCTCCTGCGTTTCCGTTTGTTGCTTTGCTCGTTAGTGGTGGGCATACCCAGTTAGTTAAGGTGACAGATATAGGTGAGTACCACTTGTTGGGTGAGTCTTTGGATGATGCCGCCGGTGAGGCCTTTGATAAAGCGGCTAAAATGCTAGGTTTGGATTATCCAGGAGGGCCGTTAGTCGCGCGCTTGGCTGAGCTAGGCGATCGTACCCGTTTTCGTTTTCCACGCCCGATGACGGATAGACCGGGTTTAGATTTTAGTTTTTCAGGCCTTAAGACCTTTACGTTGAATACGATAGCTAAGCATACGGTTGATGGCATTATTGAAGAACAAACGAAAGCTGATATCGCGGCTGCGTTTGAAGAAGCGGTTGTCGAAACATTGGCCATTAAGTGTCGTCGTGCACTTCAACAAACGGGTTTGAAGCAGTTGATTATTGCTGGCGGTGTGAGTGCTAACCGTCGATTGCGAGAGCGTTTAGAAGAAGTTGTCGTCAAAGAGAAGTCGTCTTTGTTTTATGCACGTCCCGAATTTTGTACAGATAATGGTGCCATGATTGCTTATGCGGGTTGTCAGCGTTTATTGGCGGGGCAAACCAGTGATTTAATAATTGAGGCAAAGCCACGTTGGCCGATGGAATTGTTAGCCTCAATTAATGATACGGATACGTCTGTGGGTGGTGCTTGTTAATGGATATAGTGTTTGTTGAAGGCTTGCAGATTGAAACGGTGATCGGTATCTATGACTGGGAACGCGAGATTCGTCAACGCGTGGTCTTAGATTTAGAGCTAGGCACTGATATCAAGCAAGCGGCTCAAACCGAGGAAATCGATAATACGCTGAATTACAAAGCGGTATGTGATCGCCTGATCGAATTTATTGAAGAGAGTGAGTTCTTGCTTGTGGAGACGATGGCTGAGGAGGTAGCGAGTTTGCTGATGCGTGAATTTTCAGTGACCTGGCTAACCCTCAAGCTTGCTAAACCAGATGCTATCCCCGCGGCGGCGGCCGTGGGTGTTAAAATTGAGCGCGGAGAGCGCGGCTAATGGCGCTAGTCTATCTGAGCATTGGTAGTAATATCGATCGATATCGTCATGTGACATCCGCATTAGATGCGTTGGCTGAGCGCTTTTCGACATTAACCCTATCGTCAGTTTATGAAAGTGAGTCTGTTGGCTTTAATGGAAGCCCTTTTTTTAACTTGGTCGTTGCTCTAGATACGGAGCTAACCGTTGGCGAACTGTCGTATTGGCTTAAAGCGTTAGAAGATGAAAATGGACGAATACGTGGCGGTGCTAAATTTGCTCCGCGCACATTGGATGTTGATATTTTGTCGTATAATGATGTGGTTGGTGTTATTGATGGCGTTGAGCTACCTAGAGGTGAGGTGTTATATAATGCCTTTGTTCTGTGGCCGCTATCAGAGATTGCACCAGATGATAGGCATCCGATTAGTCAGCAGCGATATGAGAGCTTATGGGCAGATTATGATCGTTCAAAGCAGAAGTTATGGCCGATTGATTTTACTTGGAATGGTCAGCTTATTTCACACGCAGAGATGTTTTCATAGATTATCGAGCCCCTATCCACATTTTTCGTGGTTTCCATTTAAGCCTCTTCGCAAAGTGCTAACTGTCGTTTTGCGATTTCCTCTCCTAGTGCGGCGCCTTTAAAGCCTTCTGTTATGAGTTCCTTAGGGCTGATTTGGTTTAATTTCTCGCAGAGGAGGGTGAGGTGTGAGCCAGTAGCTACTGTATCTGTAGTGAGTAGCTGGCAACTGGCTTCTAGTGGCTCAATGCGCTCGGGGCGTCTGAGTAGGTCGAGTTGTTTGATAAGCGCTAGTTTCTCGG
>Ga0209302_10001327_pt1 | contig 14390 bp, 8 predicted proteins | sample ArcOceMetagenome_2_FD_187445 | JGI IMG/M metagenome (GOLD analysis project Ga0209302, IMG submission 187445) | Marine eukaryotic phytoplankton communities from Arctic Ocean - Arctic Ocean ARC135M Metagenome (SPAdes) (version 2) | ecosystem: Environmental > Aquatic > Marine > Oceanic | place... | reverse complement strand
AACAATCAAAACGGCCAAAAAAATCAAACAATCAATCCCACTTTGCTATCCCACTATCCCATCCCACTCCGAAAATAAATCAAAACAATCAAAATCCCGGGATAATCCCGGTAAATATTCCACACTGACGACTCCGAGAGAGGACGTCGAGACGAGAGAGGAGAGAGCCAAGCGGTGAAGAGAGAGAGAGAGAGAGAGAGCCCATGATGGCATACCTATAGAGCGCTTCTTCCTCGTTCACGTTCTCTAGCGCATGTTCTTTGTTCTAGCTCTACCTCTAACGGGATCTCCCGCGCCGCATAACGGTATATCTGTGTATAGCCCCCCGTTCCCCTGCCTGACGATAAGAGATAGGATAAGACGGTGGTCGGGCGGGGCGGGAACGGGGGGCCGGGACTTCGTCTACGCAGATAGTAGTAACAGCGCGCGACTAAAGTGAAGCCCACCATAGAGGCCTTTAAGAATCGACAAAAACGCCACGGACATTTTCGAAGCCCTCTGACCGGGGTTGACCTGATTGTTCCGATATGTAAAGTCCGCAGCCGTGGCCTCAATCCTTTGGCCAGAAAGCGAAGGCCCGGTTGGCCCAGCGGAAAATGCGGCCGACTCAAGTCGAGGTGGCGCGAGCGCTCATCGCGAGGGTGAAGGCCGCCGACTCGAGCATCAATCGGCGCGACGAGCTGTGGCGTGCATCGGACTCCGATGCCTTTCGGACAGGAGAGTGGAGACGATTGGCACCGTCTGCCGGTTCGCATCTGCCGACAGCTTGCGCATGGGCGATGGGCCGGTGTGACCGAGTGGATCGCTCGGCTCCTGAGGCCGGAGCAAGCTTACAAGGCCGCAATTCTCCGGAACGACGCGCTGCGAGTGGTACTCGAGTGGCTGCGAGGCGAGTTGCCATGGTTCGTGCTTGACGTGGCGTCGTGGGCGCCCGTCTTGGGATCATTGCACAGGTGGCAACAGGTATGGACTCCAAACCGCCTGCGACACTACGAGGGGGCAGCGCATGCCGAGCGATGCTCGCGACCTAGCGCCATTCCCCCCTCCTACCCGGACGGTGAGCTCTCAACTTGTGGGCGTTTATCTGGCTGGCATGCATCACCTGGCTACGATGCTGTGGCGACTTGTGGAGTTGTGGACGGCTCGACCCACCAGTACTGGCGCAACGCCAAGTCAACATGGTGCGCGCCGCAGACGCGTACCGTCGCATCGCAGGGCACACGACGATCGGCGTGCGCTAACGAAGTAACGTGGCCAACTATGCGTGCGCCAAGGGCCAGTTTGGACGGTGAACTTGAGGGCTGGCGGCTGCAGCAGAGAGATCTGCGAGCAGGCGCTCCGCAGCTAGAACTAGAGTTAGAACAGGCGCCAGGCGCAGCAGACAGTTAGAGTTACGTGTCCAAAAAGTGCCGTTCTCTATATACACTATAGTCTCTGAAGCACGCGCGGAAGAAGGGCAAGGGCAAAGCCGAAAGCGCGTGGCGGGGGGGCCCACCCGGGCGCGGTCAGGTGTTTTTTGTCATTAATCATCCTATTAATCCTATGCTGCCATCGGGCTCACACGCTCACTGGCCGACTTGCGGCAACCAAACGGATCTCGCGGCCAGCCAGACCGCAGACACGAGCCTGCAGGGGCCATGTGATGCTGCAACCCATGCTCTCTCGCGGCTCAAAGCTCGGGCTTCTCGCCGCCGCCGATGGCGAGCGTGGTCTTTAGGCAATGGCCGTCCGTCGTCGGGTTCTCGGCGAAGAGATCCAGCACGGCGGCGGCGAGGCCGTCCTGGCTCCCACTCTCGAACACCTCCTTCCTGATAATCTCTGCCTGCCTTGCCCGCGAGTTGAAGACCAACACACGAGGGATCATGCGCTTGCGCATATTGAACTCGCTGACCACGCCGCGAACCGCGTCAACGTCAGCAGTGCCGAAGGTGACCTGGGGAGCCGCTTGCGCAAGAAGCTCCAACTGCCGCAGCGCCTTTGTGCTCTCCTCTGGACGCGTGGAGGCAGTGAACAGCACCGCCCAGCAGCCGTCCTCTTTCATCACACGCTCCTCGAACGCCACGTCATCTCGGATCTCCACGACCGTGGCGCTGACCCCACCGAGCCACACAAGAGCGACGAACAGCCGAGTCCGCATCGCGCGTGTTCGCTCGCGCCCCAGAGCCGGCGCGCGGCGCGCACGCAAACTATTGTGGGGAGGATTTTAGTTGACGGACAGCGGTGTACCAACGAATCACGAAGAAACACGTACTACCTGATTGAAAACGAAAAGACAGGACTGGTTTTTGGTGCACTGGCCGAGCGCTTTTTGGTGACTTTTTGTGGTGGCCGAGCGCAATCGTTAAGGAATCCTTAATCGTTAATCAATGATTGGTGTTTGGTTGCTGTGCCAGTCCTTGTCAAACCTGCGAGCGCTGCGCTTTTATTCTCCGGAACCCGCGCGCGAAAGCTGCTTGTGGCGTCGGCGCTCGGCTGGGGCGCAATCCCAGCCAACACGGCGCGGCTTCGCGAGGGCGACCAAAGCGAGCGCTGGAATAGAACGCGCGACCGCCAATGCGCCAACCTCAGGCGCGCTGCAGAGTTCTGCATACCGCGCTGACGAGCGGGGAGCCACGCCGCGCCTTATCGCGTCGTGACGAGTCCACATGCAAACTCCGGAGGCTGCTGTCCACGCCCTCTGATCACGAAGTAATCCGGGCGGCGCTCAAGGGCTTGCCGCTCCGCGATCGGCCCTCTTGGCTGATCGAGTACCTGGTGGACGTGAACCACCTGCCTAACGACCCGACCCCACAGCTCAGGAAGCGCAGCACCACGCGCGCGCAACTCGCAAGCCCTCGGCCCGCTCCCTTCCCTGCCATTCTTGGCGAGCCGATGGTCTCGACCACATTGCAAAGCGACAGCAGCGAAGGCGGCGAGGCAATCGCGGCCAGTGCTTCTCCCCGCGCCCTGCTTACGCACACGCCTGACAGGCGTGTGCCATCAATCAGCCTCGCCTCCTGCAGTGTGCCTGCGCTGTGCCCTACAGCCTGCGCTGTGCCTGCGCTGTGCGGGTTGGACCTCAATGAGGACGCAGACGTCCAGGTGGCTGGTGGAGCGGTGCCGACCGGGGCAGGCGTAAATGCGTCGCCACGCGCGCAGCAGTACAGGCAGGAGGCGTTCGACCTACTGGCACAGATGGGTCTTGGTCAGCCTTCTCGCGGAAAAGAGCTGCCGCCGCCTGAGCCGCCCAACCTGCACCAGCTGCCGGCGGGCTTCCGCATCGTGCAATGCAGCTGGGACGACTGGCGGCTGCGCGAGCTCAACCGACAATTCAATAAAGAAGACGCACCCCATATTGTCGCAAAAGTGGCTACGTGTGCGGGGTCCCTAGGGTTGGGGCCTCCAGCGTTGCGACTGCTTCTATGGTGCGTGCCTGTGCTGACGCCGCTCCTTGGCTTCGCAGGAGCGAGTCGGGAAGCTCAACGGTCCGCCGCCTCGCGGCTTCCTGTCGGTCGTGCTTGTCGAGGAGAAGGCAGCAGGAGACGAGGCCGTAGGCTACGTCCTATGGCGCGGCGGGCTCGCCCGTACCTCCGACTCGGTTCAGCTGCAACTCGAGAGTGCGCCGCAGCTCCTGCACTTTTTCATCACGCCGACCTATCGCGGGCACCGCACCTGGCGCCTCGGCCAGCGACTGCTCACGTGGTGGCGCGCGACACACTCACTCCACGCATTCATCGTCGTCGAGCCAAACGCCGGCATGCACGGAGCGCTGCGGCACAACGGCTGCGTGTCACAGAGTGTGCGGCAGGGCGTCGAGACGTCCGAGCTCTTCACGTGCTACCCGCCTGGGTGATCCAGCTGCACACGGAGATTTCAAATGGTTCCACCGGCAGCAGCAGTAGCAGCAGCAGCAGTAGCAGCAGCAGCAGCAGCAGCAGCAGCAGCAGCAGCAGCAGCAGCAGCAGGGGCAGCAGGCCTCCCTTCCCTCCTACGGATTTACTCAACTCTCACCCGCCAGCTGGCTTTACTCTGCAAGGAAACGAGGGCTAGGTGCAGACCAATTCGCGAGTTTAGTACTAGTACGGCTTTAGATGATTCAAGCGTCCCCACTCGAGCATCGCGCGTCTGTGGTTTGGTTTTTCTGTCACGTTCTCTCTTCTGCGGGGCCTGGGCGCGCCTTGTACGCTTTATCGCGCCTGACCTGACGGCACGCGACGAGCGCGTCTCCAGTCGACGAGAGAGAGACCCAGGCCACCGCGACCGCGGCGGCGGGGGTGGCACGGCCGCATGGGCAGTGGCCCGTAATAAAGGGCCTGCCCAGGTGGTGCGACAGCGAGGTTTGGTCAGTACGGTATCAAGGTGAGCTTTTCGGGCTCTGGGACCCTAGAATCGTGATCCTCGTCGAACATCACCCCCAGAAACGGATTTTTACAAGAGGGGTGATAAACAGCGGAATGAATAATACCCTATATGTACGGGGTGCCCCACCAGGTTGGCTGCACTTTCTCGACGTGCCTTTGCGGTAAAGCTCGCTCTGCCGCGATGGGGAGAGATCGTGCCGGTGTGAGAAACTCGATTGGGTCACCATGTGTTCGCCAATCGCATATAGACGATTAGCGACGCACACGCGGCGCGGCGAGTGGGCTAGAATGACCGCGCAAGGCCACCGCGACCGATTCGCGTTCATGTACATATATACGATGGGTGGGAGTATACGGTACATACGATGCTCGATGGGTGGCAGAGTCTGAGTGAGCCAACGTCAAAACTCGATATTATCGGGTCTGCAGCCCAAATACGGATCTCGGAACACTGGAGATTTACGGAAATCGTCCTTAGATCACGATTCCGGCATGGAGCATACGTGCTCTAAGCTCTATATACCGTATACTTAACACCGCGCGCGCAACGCAACCCGAAGTTGGCAGTTCTGGGGTGGGCCACGCCAGCCCCGCGCGTAATCTAAACGTGATGATGGCACAGGCAGTTGGCACCGTTTGAAAACACGAAACACGAACCGACAAGCTAAGAAGTAGTAAAGATAACGCTCCACGGGTTCTCGGCACGTGGATGCCCGGAAACTCTCTGTCTCAGTACGCTGTGAGGTCGCCGTGGGGGTTGTCCGTGAAGTCCCACGGCTGCAAGTGGATGCGCAGGAAGTCGCGCATGCGGCGAAGGGCGTCCGCTTGCGTCTCCGGCTTCCACCCTCCCATGCCGTGGCCCTCTCCCGCGAAGCTCACGAGCTCGAGCGCGGGCGCGGCGGGGTCGAGCGACGACCTCGACGACCTCGCGGCCTCGACGAACGTGCGCGCCTGCGCGAAGGGCACGTCGGTGTCGTCCTCGCCGTGCAGCACGAGGAGCGGCGCCTGCAGCTTGGCCGCGTGCGTGAGCGGCGAGGCCTCCTTTGCGCGCGGCTTGACCGCTTGCTCGTAGACCCACCCGCCCATCAACGCGTAGTCGTAGTACCGCACCTCGGTGTGACGCTGTTGGCAGAACCAGTCGGAGATGCCGGCGCTCGCAATGCCGCACGCAAACGCGCCCTTGGCGCTAGGCGCCGTCAGCGCCCTCAGTGCGAGGTAGCCGCCCCACGAGTGCCCAGCGATGGCGACGCCGCGCCGCGTGTCGACGCCGTCGACGGTCCGCAGGAAGCGCGCACACGCCACACAGTCGGCGAGGTCAGCGATGCCGCAGCCGTCGCCGAGGACGGAGTCCATGAGAGGGATGCCGAAGCCGGTCGAGCCGGCGAAGTTGGGGATGCAGACAAAGTAACCGAGTGACGCCAGCCTGAGTAAGGTGAGTCCGTAAGTAACCAGCCTGATGCATGGACAGGCACGGTGAGAATGGCAACGTGAGGGTGGGCACGGCGAGCCGCCTTTGGCCATCTGAGACAGCCGTGGCTCTCCTGCAGGGAGGGTAGAGCGGCCTCGGGCCTCGAAGCGTGGCCTGTACATGTGCCGGTGAGGCCGCAGCCAGGCAGCCATGTCAAGGGGCCATAAGGTGACGCCATGTCGACCGCGCCGCGCTGGCCACGTGGCGATCGGGTTGTAGTCGAAGCCGACCGCGGTCATCGGACCACCGTGCGCCCACACGAGGGCTGGCTTCGGCGCCCCCGACGCGTCGGGTGGCGGGCGAAAGAGGAGCGCGTGGCGGCCGCCGACGAGCAGCTCCTCGGGCGTCGACAGCTTGGCGCGCAACGCGGGAGGCATGGTGTGCGTCAGCCGCTCCGCGGCGGTCTCGGACCAGGCATCTCGCGAAGTCGTGCACTTCCACAGGTCGCCTGCTTCCGTCGGGGATCGGAAGTGGTACACGAGCTCTCCACCCTCAGCCAGCGCGACGGGCACGTAGCACCCCTCTTGCTGGATGTTCGCATGCTCTGGCTCTAGCCCTTTCTCGAAGTCGACGAGGTAGAGCCTGTCCGACATGCCCTGCGCCGGGTCGTGCGGGCGCGCGGTGTAGGACATCCTCTGACGCTTCGGGTCGAGGACGAAGCCTTCGCGCACGCCGTGGGCGTTGCCGTACGAAGTCGAGCAGACGTCGTAGGTCCCGTGTGCTTGGACGGTCCCGTGCTCGTCGACGGATGACTCCTTCCCGCCGAAGTTGACCTGGAGCTGCAGCGGTGCCCACTCCATCGGCGCATCGACGTGAAGGGTCTGCTCCTTCGGGTCGAGCAGCCACAGCCCGTGCGTGACTTGGCGTGGCATACCGCCCACCTCGGCCTCGCCGCTCGAGAGGTTGAGCCGCGCGACGACCCGCCCATCGGCGAGGAAGGCGGCTTGCGGCCGGCAGTACTCGACGCGGCCGTCGAGCGCGAGCACGCGCGGCGTCACGGTCGCTGCCGCGCCGTCGCCGCTGGCGGTGAGGAGCACCAGCTCGGCGAGCATCGCATTGGCGAGGCGGTGGACGACGAGCACGTTGTGCGGCGCGGCGGGCGCGCGGTCCCACGACAGCACGCCACCTCCGTGCTCCGCCGTGAAGAGCGTGCGGCGCGGCGCGGCGGCGGTGTCGGCCGAGCCAGTCGCGGCGGCCTTATCGGCCACCGGCGCTGCGATAGCGTGCAGCCGGATCCGCTTCGGTGTGCCGCCGGACGTCGCAAACAGCACTTCGTCGCCCTCAAACGTCGGCGCGCCCTCGAAGGTCTCGCTTGCCGAGAGCGTGAACCACGTGCGCACTTGCATCGAAACGACCGAGCCGATGACAGCCTCTGTGCGATCTTTCGCGACGACGAAGCGCTCGCCGTCAAAGCTCGGCGTCGAGAGCGACTTCGCGCCCGAGATCACGACCTGAGGGAAGCCGCCGTGCCGCATCACAACGAGGTCGTGACCGCCGTCGCTCGAGCCCTTGTCGAGTGCGCCGCGCTTGTGCACCCATGCGTACACCCAGGTGTCGCCGCTCATGCTCGCGGCGAAGTTGAATGACTTCTCCTGGCGACACACCTCGGCGAAGGAGAGCATGGCGACGTAACCTTCGGACCTCCTTTTCGGCAAACTTGCACGAGCGAAAAGAAAACAAGCGGGCACGTTACATGTACTGTTGTAGCTGCCACCAGCATAAGGAACTCTGAGACTTACCGTTAGAGCGCGATGGCCGACGCCGCTCTCCTACCGCCGAAGCTCTCCTACCGGCTGGAGGCGCTGGTGTGGGACACCCAGCACCACTTTAACCAGCAGAACAGGTACGGCTACAACGGCAAGACTTGGAGGAAGTACTGCGATCCGATGCTGATGTGTGAGATGTGCGACCAGTGGTTTCCGTGCCACGAGGTCACCTGCATGCCGCAGGGAGCGCAGTTCGTGCCCTTCCAGCGCAACTACCGCTTCACGTGCCGAGTGTGCGGTGCCGGGCAGGAGCATTTTGAGGTCCTCACCAACACCTGGAGCTCGATTGCGATGACGGCCATGTACAATCTGCTGCTGACGGAAACCGGGACGAGCTTCGTCGCGAAGGAGAAGTGGCTCAAGGTGGCCGACGTCGTCGCGTGGGTGCGTGCGCACTGGGGCTCGCTCTGCATGGGGCGCGACCTCGCGCAGCTCGAGGAGAACAAGAGCATCAACAAGTGCCTCTACCACATGGCCTCTACCACCGACCCCGCCAAGGCAGGCAAGGAGGGGCCGCTCGCGCGGCTCTCCGCGGATCGCGCCGAGGTCAAGCTGCACCACCTTGAGACGGCGCGGCTGCAGATCAAGCCGCTCAACGCCACCACCATCCCGGCGGTGCTGCTCGGCCAGGCGCTCTCGGCCAAGGAGAGCAAGGTCGTCTACGCTAACCCTGACCCTGACCCTAACCCCAACCCCAACCCCAACCCTAACCCTGACCCTAACCCTGACCCTGACCCTGACCCTGACCCTGACCCTGTTAAGGAGAGCAAGGATAAGGACACGTCGGCCTCGTCCAACAAGCGCAAGCGCGGCGCCGCGGCGAAGAAAGAGAAGGACAGGGAGAAGGAGCGGCTGCCCGCACCGTCGGCGGCGCCGATGCAGGACATCAAGCTGCCCGACAAGTACCGGCTGCTCCCGGTGCCCAAGGCCGACGCCGCGCACGCGCAGCCCGACGACGTCGTGCAGCTCTCGCGGGCCGCCAAGGCGGCGCAGATCACGCTCAAGGACGACATGCTCACCGCAGTCGGCTACAGGGGCTACCGTACCGTGCGCGCGACGCACGGGGTTGCCAGCGGCTCGTGGTACTACGAGATCAAGGTGAACACCCCGCATAACGGCGAGGACGGGCACACGCGCCTCGGCTGGTGCACGGAGATGGGCGAGCTGCAGGCGCCGGTGGGCTACGACCACAACTCGTATGCCTACCGCGACCGTGCCGCCAACGCTGCCACCGACGCCGCCGACGCTGCCACCGACGCCGCCGACGCTGCCACCGACGCTCCGGGCAGCCGCTTCCACGAGAGTACTGGCATCGAGTACGGTGGGTTACGAACCCTACCCCTACCCCTCACCCTTAACACTGACCCTAACCCCAACCCCAACCCCAACCCCAACCCCAACCCTTACCCTTACCCCAACCCTAACTAGGTGGGTCGTACGGGCCGGGTGACGTCATCGGTTGCTGGCTCAAGATGGGGCCAGGCACCGCGTCCGTGCGCAGCCGGCAGCGGATCAACATCAAGGGCGTCGAGTACATTGTCGAGGAGGAGCGCGAGCGCACGCCCAGCGTCGGCTCACACATCGCCTTCTTCAAGAACGGAGAGCCGCAAGGGACGGCCTATGAGGATATATGGGCCGAGGTCTACTACCCCCGCCGCACTTACCCTAACCCTAGCCGTAACTCTGACCCTAGCACCAACCCTAACCCTAACCAGGTCTACTACCCCGCCGCATCGCTCTTCAAGGCGGCCGTCGTCACCTTCAACTTTGGACCGACCTTCGCCTTCCCGCCCGGCTGCGAGGCGCGCCCCGTGTGCGAACTCGCTAACCTGGCCGCCGCCGCCGCCGCTGCTGCCACGCCCGCCGCTGCTGCCAGCGCGCCGTGCGCCGCCGCGACCGCTCCAGAATCGGCAGCCGGGCCTGTCGATGCGACTGCCGAGCCGGGTGGAGGTAGAGGCGCCGGAGGAGGAAACACATAGAGACGATATAGTGCGTCCCCGCCCCGTGTGTGAGCTGTGAGTGTGAAGTGTCGACAGACGACACGATCGTCAAATTATCGTCAAACAGTACACCCTTGGTTACTTGGTTATATCACCCTCCGCTCCCCGTCCCGCGACTCTCTCATATGGTCACATAACATCAAACATGAGTCTCTGGCCTCTCTGAGAAGCCTAGCCAAGGGCTGTAGTGATGGGTAATACATACTTCCCCAGTTAACTACTGTTAGGGGAAGCCTACCCCGAGAAAGCTTGGTTATCACCCGCATGGCGGCGCCGCGCATGGCGGCGCGCCGAGCGAGGTGGCGCCGGGCGAGGCGGCGCGGTGATCGTGTAGAAGAAGGTGACGTCGCCGAAGAAGGGTGGGCGCAGGCGTGAGCCTGGGCTCTTCAGGCCACACAGCCACAGCTCGTCGGAGTCGCCGGGTCGAAAGCTAGGGGTAGCGCTAGAGCGGTACGGCGGTATACGCGGGCCGCGGCGCGTGTGTTAGCTGTTGCGCGGCGCGTTATTTATATGTGTATTTATGTGACAGCTGACAAAATCCCCGCGCATGAGGTATACGCCATCGGAATGACGTTGGCTCAACATACATGTGGCAGGTCACGCCGCGGCCGCGTCGTCCTGTGCGCGTTCGACGCGCACGGCGAGCGTGCGCATCTCGCCCGTCTCGAAGTAGTCGCGCCGCGGGTCGGCCTCATCAGACCACTCGAGCACCCCCGAGGTGAGCGACAGTAGGAAGACCGAGTGCGTCGCCACGGCCACGGCAGCCATCCCACCGTTTGCACCTCCCGCGCCGCCGTCCGCCGCCGCGTGCGCCTCGCTCCGTGCTAGCAGCCATAGGAGGAAGTCGTAGCCGCGGTCGACGATGCTGTCTGCCGTCTCGCCGGGGATATCGACGGGCTCGCCGGCTGCGTCGGCCTCCGTTGGCACGACGTGGGAGAAGTCGACGCCGCACGGCTCGAACTGCGCGCGCACCTCGCTCAGCGGCCGGCGCAGGTCGCAGATGTTGCGAGTGAAGTGGCCCTCCCGGCAGCCGTCACAAGCGAGCACTGGGATCGGCGCGGCCGCCTCCTCGACGGCGTGCGCGAAAGTGAGGAGTCCCGTTTCCATCGCACGCTGCAGCGGGCTCCCGACGAGCAGGCGCGGCTGCGGCGTGAGCGCACGCGCCTTGGGTTGGTTCGCGCGCGCCTCTGCCCGGCCTCTCTCGGTGAGTGCGGCGTCCACCATGTGCGGCAGCTCAGCGAGGCGTGCTTCCGAGTACGGCGGGCGCGTGTCACCGCGGCCGAGCGCCTCGTCGGCCAGCACGTTGTGTACGCCCTGACCGTGCCGCACGAGCGTAAGATGCAGGACCTCGGGCTCCGCCGCGGCGGCGCCCGGCTCTAGCACCACAAAGTGGATTGGTCTCGCGGCGCGCCGATTCTTGCCCACGAGCTTCCAGCGGTCGATGAACCAGCTCGGCTCCTTCTTGAACCAAGGCTGCTCGGCAAGCGGCGGCAGAGGCGGCAGCGCGTCCGACATGGTGTCGTCGACGTCGGACTGGCTGGTTGACCAGAGGTAGCAGGTAAGCATCCTAACAAGGGCGAGCACGACGAGCGCCACAGCAGCCGTTATCATGCCCTCGACGAGCACCTCGTCAGCATTGTCGTCCCAAGCAGGTGGCTCGGCCGCGGGGCGATCATCCGTGGCCATCTTGGAGACACGCTGTCGCGCCAAGAGAGCGCTGGAAACTTATCGCGTGATAGATAGATAGATAGATAGATTTCTGGTAGAAAAGACGCACGCATCTAGACTACGATGCAAAATTTGTGGCGTTTGCCTCCCTGACCAGGCCAATGGGCCACAGAACCCACCAAGCGCTGCCAACGGCGCGCGGAACTTGTTGCGCACCCTAATCGGGCGTTCATTTAGCGGCTCGTTCATTTACTTACTTACTTACTGGGTGCTCGGCCGGCACATACATGCCTCGTACGTAACGAACGGCGGCCGTGCGCACGGCGACGAGCCGCGAAGGAGAAAGTGGGAAGACTTGCAAAATGGGAACAACTGAGCAAGGTACAGGTTTCGGGAACTCCGGGGAACACCGGGAGTGGTACCGGTGCTCAGGTTGTGTATTAGAGGGGGGAGGGGTACCAGGTGATAATCAGCGGGAGGGGGCGGGTACCGGTGCTCAGGTTGTATGATAGGAGGGAGCGGTACCAGGGGTGATAATCAGCGGGAGGGGGTGGGGGGGTGGGGGTGGGGGAGCCCAGCCGCCTCGCGTGGTCGCCCCCTCGAGCACTCAAGGCGGCAGCGCTGCCACCCGCTCACCAGTGAGCGGTCCGCGAGTCACGATGGTGAGCCTTTCGGGTAGCGCTGTGGAGTTAGCAAGGCTGGTTTGATTTAGGGCGCCGCCTCCCAAGCCACGAATCGTGTGGCTCGCTTGCCCAACCCTAACTTCGCTCTAACATGAGTCGGAATCTCGTCCCTGCCGAGCCGGCGACCGCCTTAGTGGGGGCGCAGCGAGGTGCGAGCCGGGTGGTTGGGGGAAGCGTCCAATGACGTGGGCAATGCGCCGACTACCCGGGGATTACACAAGGACGTCGCGTCGGCGAGCCTAGAGCCAAAAATGTAACAAACATGTACTCTGGAGGCGTGGGCGGCTAGTTTGGTCATGTGGTCGGATCGGTCGAAAAATGCACGACGCGATAGCCGATCGTGCCCGACAGCACCTTTCGGGGCCCACCAGGCCAAGGCCAACGCCCCGCGCGCACGTCGAGGCCGTGGGAGGCTCGCCCGGCGATAAGATAAGAGAGATCTTTATCTTATCGCCGGGCGAGCCTCCCACTCTCTATCTTACTGTATCTTCGCCCGGCGCTGTAAGTCAGCATAGTATTCTGCTATTCTCCCGTCAGGTTTACTCGTGATGTACGAGTCCGCGCACTAATAGTGCGTCGGGGGGCACGTTTCCCCCCCGTGTGGACATTGGTGTTTCGCCCCCTCGGGCCGGTGTGGCCACCCCTGTTTCGGCGCCGCGGAGCGCGCTTGTTTTGCCCGCGCAGCGCAGGGGAAAATTTTCGAATTTGGGGGGCTATATAATCAAAAAAGGGGGAGAAGAGTAACGGGGGGAAGGGGAAAAGGGCGAATAAAAGTAGTATAAATTAATGAAAAGTAACGATAAACGAGTTTTGTTTGGGTGTTGTAATATTCCGCGCGCGGCCCCGCGCCCACACGAGCCCGGGAGACGCCCTGCGCCTGCCGCCCCTGCGCTGCGCGCCCCCTTTTTGTTTTTGTTTGCGAATGTAGTTTCTTTTGAAAAATCAGCGGCGCCTGTGTTGAAGACCAGGATTCTCCTGCGACTTCGACAGTGGACCGTTATGCCAGCTCCCCGCACGGGAGCCCGCGACATCCATCTAGCATCATAACTGGTGCGTTAATCGATGGGGCGGTGAAATAATTGGAGTGAGTAATGGGTCAGCCCCAACGGGCAAGGGCACCGCCCGACCTGTACTTACTCCTGAATGGGCGATCGAGGGCAACGCCTAGTCCACCAGCAAGAAGAACGACTAGTACGACTACGGTGATCTATTGGGCAGGGTATCGCGGCGCTTCCGTCCCTGGCTATCCCCTCAAAGGAGAGGGCTAAAGGGCAAAAGCAGGATAAGGGGGCCGTAGCGGAGCTCGTCCGCGAGGCTCCCCCCCCTCTCTTACAGCCCCGGGGCTGCGAGTCGCTAGATAACCCCGTCCTGTTCGAACATTGAGATGAAGGGATTCTGAGAACGATGGATCTCGAAGTTCTCGGACGACGCTGATGGAATTCATGAGCGAAGTATGCGGGAATTCGGCTACCGAGCGTTATACCAAACTCCTAAACCCTCTTACGAAGGAATTAAGGGATTGTAGTAATCCAGATCCTGCCATCTGGAGACTCTGGATCGCCAGAGCTGAGTGCGTGGATACGCGTCAGCTGAACTGAGCCCTGGTGCGCACCCGTACGCGTGTGTAGAGCGCAGAGATTAGGCCACTGACTAGCGCGTACATCGTTCGTGTCAGGGCCGATCGTCCAAAGGAAATGATCGAAGCCTGTACGGCCACACACAAACCGGGTAGTCCACAAGTGATACGCCGGGCAGAGAAAGGGACTGCCAATCAGTGCACGACCTCCAAAGAGCCCAAAGGAGCGCCCGTCAGCGCGTCCGAGTTGGCCTCTAACACCCCGCCGTCGCCCGCGTCGCCGCTGCCCGTCGCTGCACCTCTGTCGTTTTCGCACGCCTCGTCACACGTCGCTCGTACGCCGTCGTCGTCGCCCGCCGTCAGGCGCGCCGCCACCGCGTCGTCGGCACCCTCCCCGCCGTCGTCCTCGCCCTCGCCCTCCCCTCGGCGACGCTTCCGCGCTCCCTCCCGTCGCGCCGTCGCGTCCCCCGGCCGCGTCGGCCGTGCCCGCCTCGCCCGCCTCCGTCTCATCCACCGCCGTCTCGTCCGCCGCCGCCACCAGCGCGTCGTCCAGCCGCACCTGCCGCCGTCTCCGCATCCCGTCCTGCCGCGCCCGCGCCAGCCCCTCCTTCTCCGCCGCCAAGGCCGCCGCCGCTCGCTCCGCCCTAGCAGCCTGCGCCTCCGCCGCCGCCGCCCTAACCACCGCCGACAGCGTCCGCGGCGGCGGCGGCGCCCGCCCACCGATCTTATCTTATCTTATCTTATCCCAGATAGATAGATAGATTCCCAGATAGATAGATATCTATCTACTAGCTTGGTTCCTTGAGAACCCAGCCACCTTTGGCCAGCATTTCCCAGAGATCCGCTGGGATTCAGCCAGATCCCAGGGCACTGTGCTACTCAGTGTCGT
>Ga0209302_10001326_pt1 | contig 14390 bp, 14 predicted proteins | sample ArcOceMetagenome_2_FD_187445 | JGI IMG/M metagenome (GOLD analysis project Ga0209302, IMG submission 187445) | Marine eukaryotic phytoplankton communities from Arctic Ocean - Arctic Ocean ARC135M Metagenome (SPAdes) (version 2) | ecosystem: Environmental > Aquatic > Marine > Oceanic | place... | reverse complement strand
GTGGTGACAGTAGATGCCAACCACCCCTTCGCAGGGCAAGTATTAACGTTTGCTGTTGAGATTGCTTTAGTACGCGAAGCAACAGAGACCGAATTAGAAAACGGTATCGAATAACTCCCTTCTTTTTAAGAATCCCAATTTAGGTATAAAGCGTCATCTAAAAACGCTTTATACCTTTTCCTGCCATTCCAACTCACCAATGTGAACATTTAGCCACTCAAAGCCAATACGTTTGGCGACTGCAGCCGCGCCATCTAGGCTTTTAAATTCCCGCTCTTTCTTGCTGCGTTGCAGATCTAGTGTAATCACATTGTTATCTTTCGCGATAAATTTTAGTGCCCATCCTCGTGACATGGCGATAGGTGTCGCCTGACATGATTCGAAGACTCCTGCGTTAAAAAGCAATTTAATTTCTCGTTCCTGCATCGTCTTATACCATTATTGATTAGTCTTAAGTAGCTTATGATAAGTATATAATTAATAATGATTAATCGCAAATAATTCATCCCATTCCTGATCATTTAATATATTGATTTATAAGGACTTTTTAGAAAATGTTGAGATTTATTTGAATAAAATGATGGGCCATTTAAGTGCTTGTTTTTGTTATGTTTTATTCAAAGATCTGAATATTGTATTTAGCTATTATTTAGGGTTTTCCTATAGCTAAAATGCTTCAATATCTTGTCGTTATTGGTTTTTGATAATTCATATTAAAATTTAGATTATCATTAATAAATTATGCGTTTATTCTGCGAAAACTGATGATGCATTTATAAAAATGGTTTCTAAAGAAAAGTGAAAAATGCGCGATGAATTAGATGGAGTGCTGATTTTGATCTACGCTTAAGTTGTTAAGTTTTTATTCATAATTCAAATGTAGGTCAGAGGTGAGTAGGGATGTTGCTTCCAGAAAATTTTGTCATTCAAGAAATTGAGGGTTGGTACGAGGAGGCTTCAACGCATTTGGACGTCGGGTTAACGGTTGTTCTTGATGGATCCGCTGTTCAGCGAGTCGATACATCAGGTTTACAGTGCTTAATCGCGGTCAACAAAAAACTTAAACAACACGGCGGTTATATTCAGTGGTCGGCGGTTTCAGAAGCCTTAGTGAATAACGCAGGCCGAATTGGCGTGGCTCACTTGCTGGATTTTCCTAATAGCTAAAAGTCGGAGATAAATGAATGGCAACAATATTAGTTGTGGATGACTCGGCATCGTTACGAGGTATGGTCGTTTTCACGCTGAAGCAGCAAGGCTTTACGGTGGTAGAGGCGGGTGATGGACAAGAGGCGCTGAATAAAGCAAAAACAATGTCATGCGATTTAGTGTTATCTGATGTGAATATGCCTGTCATGGACGGCTTAACACTTTGTGCCGAACTTCGTCGGTTGCCCTCCTTCAAATTTACTCCTGTATTAATGCTGACCACTGAAAGCTCCCCGGATATGAAGCAAAGAGGCAAAGCGGCAGGAGCGACGGGTTGGTTAGTTAAACCGTTTAACCCCGATACATTGCTAGCTACGCTTAAAAAAGTGATGCGGTAAACGACTATGAGCATTGATCTCTCGCAGTTTATCCCTACTTTTTTAGAAGAAAGTTTTGAAGGATTGGAGGTAATGGAAAACGGCCTTCTGAACCTAGACTCAGAAGATGATGAGATGATTAATGCGATATTTCGAGCGGCGCATTCGATTAAAGGTGGCTCGGGTACCTTCGGTTTTAATCAGATCACTCACTTTACCCATGTGGTAGAGACGTTATTGGATGAAGTGCGCTCCGGTAAACGAGCATTCTCTGAAACGTTAAAAAATGTCCTGTTGGAGTCCGTGGATTGCATCCGTATGTTATTGGAGGCAGCCCGTGATGGTGCTGCGTGTGAAAACCCTAAAATAGAGCGCATTCATCAAAAACTGACGGGGCTATTAACTGGCGAAGTCGAGGCTTTAGAGGATGTTGCTACTGATAGTGAAACCGAGTCTAGGGCTGAAAGGGAAAATGACACGGCCCTTGAAGCGCAAGGTTGGCGGATCCGTTTCGAGCCTGAATCCCAACTATTGATGACCGGCAATGAGCCTATGCTGCTTTTTGCAGGATTAGAGGATTTAGGTACCATCGCCATTGAAGTTGATACAGATCAACTACCGGATTGGGACGCACTTAATCCTGAGTTCGTATATCTATCGTGGACGATTACACTGGTAAGTGATTGCAGTGAAGCGGATATTCATGAGGTGTTCGAGTGGGTAGAAGATGATTGTAGGTTAACTATTACGACCATCGCCCATCCCGTCAACGTCTCGGTTGAAGACGATCTACGTGATACTGATGCATCTGTAGTCGATCACCCCGAATTTAGCCGAGTTGCAATCGCTCCAGATACTGAATCGCCAGCATCTAGCGGCTCAGTCGATTCAGTTTTAGCGTCTATCACGCCAGCCAGCCAGCCAGCTACCGCATCAAAATCAAAAGCGCCAATAAAGTCATCGGGCAGTTCAGCACGTAAAGCGCCTACCGAAGCCGGTTCTATTCGTGTCGGTATCGACAAAGTAGACGGCTTAATCAATCGTGTTGGCGAGCTTGTAATTACCCAATCCATGTTAGGGCAGGTTGGGCATGATTTGTCTGATTTAGAGCACCCTTCCGTGGAACGGTTGCATGAAGGGCTTGCTCAGCTTGAGCGAAATGCGCGCGATTTACAGGAAGAGGTTATGCGAATTCGCATGCTGCCTATTAGCTTCGTGTTTAATCGCTTTCCGCGCATGGTCCATGATGTGAGTAGCCAGTTGGGTAAAAAGGTTGAGTTGAAAGTTTCAGGTGAACATACAGAACTCGATAAAACCGTGATGGAAAAAATCGGCGACCCTTTGGTGCATTTACTACGAAACTCACTGGATCATGGTTTAGAAACACCGAAGGAACGAAGTGAGGCGGGTAAGGCTGAAACGGGCATCGTTACATTAAATGCTTACCATCAAGGCGGCTATATCATTATCGAAATTAAGGATGATGGCCGAGGTTTAAATACGCAGCGGATATATGATAAAGCCGTAGAAAAGGGTTTGATCTCGTCTGAAATGGTGCTGTCTGAAAAAGACATAAATGAACTCATTTTCCGACCGGGCTTTTCTACTGCTGATGCCGTAAGCGACTTATCGGGCCGTGGTGTCGGTATGGATGTTGTACGCCGAAACATTGAGTCCTTGGGTGGCAATGTTAGCGTTAAGTCAGAAGCAGGAAGAGGTTCGACATTTACCGTGAGCTTGCCGCTCACCTTGGCAATTTTAGATGGGCAATTGGTGCAGGTAAATAACGATGTTTATATCGTCCCATTGGTTTCTATTGTCGAGTCTATACAAATTTCAAAAAGCACGCTCAAAGCCGTTGCAGGTGAGGGTCGTTTATTTCACTTTCGCGATGAGTACATACCTATTTTTTATCTGCGTCGATTGTTTAATCTTTCAGCGGCCGATAATCCCTTGAGTGATTCGCTTATGGTTGTTGTTGAAGCGAGTGGTCAAAAAGTGGGTCTTGTGGTGGATGATTTACAAGGGCAGCAGCAGGTTGTGATTAAAAGTTTAGAAACGAATTACAAACGCATCCAGGGCTTATCGGGCGCGACCATTTTAGGTAACGGAGACGTGGCCCTGATTCTAGATGTTTCCGGTTTGTTAAAAACGGGGCAGGATCCATTGATTCAGGGACACACTCACGACATGAATGCTAACACGATGCAGGATGAGGTTGCTTAAACATGACCGATGCAGCAGAAGTTCTATCGGAAGAAAACCGCCAGTTTCTGACGTTTATTTTGGCAGATGAAGAATACGCAGTCGATATCCTATGTGTTCAAGAAATTCGAGGCTGGATGCCGGTAACGCGTATCCCTAATGCGCCGGTGTATATGAAAGGCGTATTGAATTTGCGAGGTGCCATTATCCCCATCATAGATTTGCGAAACCGTTTTGGTTTAGAGAGCAAAGATTATGGTCCGACCACAGTCGTGGTAGTGGTCTGGGTTAATACTGGCGAACGTCAACGGTGTATTGGTTTGGTCGTCGATGCTGTAGCAGAAACCTACAGTATACCCGCAGAGGAGATTCGGTCAGCGCCTAAAATGGGCGGCGGAATTGATCCAGCTTACATTGAAGGCTTAGCGACAATCGACGACAAAATGGTGATTTTGTTGGATATAGATTTTTTGATGAACAGCGGTGACTTATCGGTTGATGAAAGTGCTAATGCATCCACAGAATAAACACTAAAAACGAATAATAATACACGCCCACGGCCAGTGATGGCTGTTAGTTGGCAAACATATTTGAGGACAGGTTCATGAAAATTAATATGCCGATTACTGATCGTGAGATTAAGGTAATCCCAGGGCAAGAGTTGGTAACCAAAACCGACCTTAAAGGGAAAATCACGTCGGTTAACCCCGCTTTTATTGAGATCAGTGGTTTTAGTGAAAAAGAGCTGGTCGGTCAGAACCACAACATGGTTCGTCACCCAGATATGCCGCCAGCCGCATTCGCTGATTTATGGGAGACTCTAAAGCTTGGTCGACCGTGGTGCAAGTTGGTAAAAAATCGCTGTAAAAACGGTGACTATTATTGGGTCAAAGCCAATGTCACACCTGTCTATCAAAATGGACAAATCGTTGAGTATATGTCGGTGCGGACATTGCCTAGCGAACAAGAAATCAGTGAAGCGGAAGCACTTCATATAAAACTTAGCAATCAGGAAGCCAGTTTACCTAATCCTGCTGCTATCCCCGTTAAAAATTTAAATAAAGGTATTATTCAGTCAGCAATTATTAGTACGGTTGTCATGGCTGCCGTTACCGGTGGTATGGCGGCAACGGGGCATTTTTACTTAATGGGCTTAGGCCCGCTGATTGCTTTTATCGTCATGACAGTCACTAGTTTGACGCGAGTGAAAACCTCTATTCAAAATCCTATCAAAGATATTATTCATTCGTTACGTCAAGTGAGTGAGGGTGATTATTTTCTGGAAGTGGCAGTGGATGAGCCGGGTGAGCTGGGCGAGTTAAAACGTGCCATTAAATCCTTAGCAATTAAGTTAGGTTTTGAAGTTAACGATTCTAAAAACACGGCCATTGCAGCGATTCGTATTCGCCAAGCATTGGACAGTGTTTCGTCTAATGTGATGATGGCAAAACCTGATGGCACTATCATTTACATGAATGAATCAATTAAAGAGATGTTCGCAACGGCAGAAAAAGAAATCAAAATCGATTTACCTGGCTTTGATGCCGCCGAACTCATGGGGCGTAATATTGATGACTTCCATAAAGACCCTTCTCATCAAAGACGTTTGCTCGAAGGGTTAAGCAATACCTTTAAAGGTCGTATTAAAATCAGCACGCGTACTTTTGATTTGGTAGCTAATCCGGTGTTTTCTGATGATAAAGAACGATTAGGTACTGTAGTTGAGTGGCAAGATGTCACCGATCAGTTGCAAGCTGAAACCGCTATTGAACGTTTAATCAGTGGCGCGAGTGATGGTCAGTTGGACCAGCGCTTAGATGAGACTATCTATTCGGGTTTCATGCGCAATGTGGCCAGTGGCGTCAACCAGATGCTAGACACTATTGTTACGCCAATAAGAGAAGCGAAGCGTGTGTTGGTTGCTATGGCTGACGGCGACTTAACGCAGACGATGAACGGTAATTTTGCGGGCGAGTTTTCAGAGCTTAACGATGCACTGAATGCATCGATTGGTAAATTACAGGATATAGTCACCGAAATTCGAGCGGCAGGTGCCAGTATTACGACGGGTGCGTCTGAAATATCCCACGGCAATGCTACATTGAGCCAGCGCACGGAAAGCCAAGCGGCGAGTTTGGAAGAAACCTCAGCGAGCATGGAGGAAATGACCAGTACAGTGAAGCAAAATGCTGAGAATGCCCAAGAAGCCAGCCGTTTAGCCGAACGGGCAAAAGTCTTGGCTGATGAAGGTAGTGTGATTTCGAACAAGGTTGTTCATTCCATGGGTGATATTAGCTCAAGCTCGAAGAAAATAGCTGAGATTATAGGTGTTATCGACGAGATAGCTTTCCAGACTAACTTGCTAGCACTTAACGCAGCGGTAGAAGCCGCTCGTGCGGGTGAGCAAGGTCGTGGCTTCGCGGTTGTCGCTTCTGAGGTACGTAATCTTGCCCAGCGAAGTGCGAGCGCGGCGAAAGAAATTAAAGAGTTGATAAGCGATAGCGTCGATAAAGTGGAAGAAGGCGGTCGTTATGTTAATGAATCCGGCCGAGCATTGGGCGAAATTTTAGACGGAGTGCAACAGGTCGCTTCTATTATCCATGAAATCGCCGCCGCTAGCCGAGAACAAGCCAGTGGTATCCAGCAAGTTAATGTGGCGGTTACCGCGATGGATGAAGGAACGCAGCAAAATGCTGCCTTAGTGGAAGAAGTTGCCGCCGCGTCTGAGTCAATGGAAGAGCAGGCACAACAATTACAACGTTTAGTGAATGTCTTTAAAGTAGACTTTGAAGATCCCGTCGCGCCTCGTTCGCGTAGTGCCCGTGCTGCGCCAACACGAACTAGGCAGATGTCATCCACTCAGGCAGAAGATAAACAAAAGATTCGAACAGCCCCCGTTATGAATGCGTCTACCAGTGACGAAGAATGGGATGAGTTTTGATCTATTGATACTGCGCGCTTAGCGTATGAATTAAGAACAATTCATACGCTAATTTATAAATAATAATGACCTGAGCGCATTATCCCCTAGTTTGGGCAAGGGCGGACATCCTACATGAGTCACACCATTGGTGAAGAATCGAATGTGCGGGAATTTACGTTTACGGATAAAGATTTCCAACGAATTCGAAAAACGTTATTCGAATACGCGGGAATCACCTTATCTGATTATAAAAAGGACATGGTCTATAACCGGCTTGTTAGGCGCTTGCGTGCACTAAAACTTAATAATTTTACGGCGTACTTCGCGTTGCTGGATGAAACACCTGCCGAGTTTAGTCAGTTTATAAATGCGCTAACGACAAACCTCACCTCATTTTTTCGTGAAAATCATCATTTTGAGTACCTTAAACAAACCTTACTGCCAGACTTAGAACAGCAAGGCTCGACACGTATCCGTATTTGGTCTGCTGGGTGTTCTGTTGGGGAGGAGTCGTACAGTGTGGCGATGAGTTGTATTGCATCGGGAATTGATCTTCGTCGTATAGATTTAAAAATATTAGCGACTGATATTGATTCAACTGTATTGGCTACAGCAAAAGCAGGTGTTTATGGTTTGGAAAGGATTCAGTCGATCCCCGAGTCCTATATTAAAAAATATGTTGATATGGATATGGGAATCAATAAGGCAGCCCACATGGGGCAGGCACTAAAAAAAATGATTACGTTTAAAGAGCTGAACTTGATGCAAGATTGGCCTATGAAAGGCCCGATGGACGTCATTTTTTGCCGCAACGTCATGATCTATTTTGATAAAGACACACAACAAATGCTGCTCAACCGTATGGCTGATTTACTCACGCCCAATGGGCTATTAATTGTTGGGCATTCGGAAACGCCGTTTCGTTTGACAGACCGGTTTAAATTGGTTGGGCAAACCATGTATCAGCGGGTTTATTGAGCATGAAACCACAGGAAAGCTGTGTGTTGCACAAACCCGAAGTGCCTTTAGCTGGGTTTGGTCATTTTACACATCATTGGTTTGCTAAAGAAAACTGCTATGCAGTCAAAATTAAGCCAGGTGAGTTTTATGTGACGCGCACGAACGAAGCCATTGTTACTACATTAGGTTCCTGTGTCTCTGCTTGCATCACAGACCCCGTTGCCGGAGTGGGAGGAATGAATCACTTTATTCTCCCTGTTAATAGCGACAATGATGACGTAACTGAGCAGGGGTCGGCAACCCGCTACGGGGCTTTTGCCATGGAGCAGCTCATCAATGAAATTTTAAAGTTTGGTGGAAAGCGAGAACGCCTTGTCGTCAAGGTTACTGGAGGCGGTCAAATGATCCCGGGTATGAGTGATATTGGCGCAAAAAATATCGCATTTGTACGCCAGTTTTTGGCTATAGAGCATATGAACATTCTATCCGATGATACGGGCGGGACGCATGGACGCAAGGTTGCTTATTTACCTTTACAGGGTCGCTTACTTGTCAAACGGTTGCCTGCGTTGCTTAACAATAAATTGTACGTGGCCGAGAGTCAGTTCCAGCAGGTTATTAATAAGTCTGGGTTGTCCGGTGATGTTGAGCTTTTTTAAGGGGTATCACAGATGCACACTAACAGAGATATGTTAGGTCAGCCTTTAGGTGATGAGCGTGCCGTTAGGGTACTTATTATTGATGATTCGGCACTTATTCGAAAAGTATTGAGTGAGATTTTTTCTACGAATTCTGAGTTTGAGGTCGTTGGGTGTGCTTGCGACGCTTATGAAGCGCGAGACATGATTAAAACGCTAAATCCTGATGTTCTCACGCTCGATATTGAAATGCCTAAAATGGATGGCCTGACATTTTTAAAGAACCTCATGAGGCTTCATCCACTCCCTGTGATTATGTTATCGACACTCACGGCTAAAGGAGCGGACGTTACACTTCAAGCGATGGAGTTAGGCGCCATTGATTTTATCCAGAAGCCGGGACAGGCTGGCATCGGCATGCTTAAACAGGAATTTTATGATGAACTGTTTAGTAAAGTAAAAGCCGCGAGTACGACCAAAATAAAGCTTAAAAATACGGGTGAGAAGTTTCGCGCCGACCGGCGTGCGGAGCCGCCAGCGATGTCATCTATTCGGCCCGCGCCAACCACTAACGGACGACTTATTGCCATCGGCTCATCGACGGGCGGTACTGAGGCTCTTTACGAGATTCTTACGCGTCTACCGTTAGGAATGCCGCCGATCGTGATTACGCAACATATCCCGGCAACGTTTAGTCACCGCTTTGCGACGCGCTTGAATGGACGGTGCCAGTTGACGGTGAAAGAAGCTGAACATGGTGAGCTTGTGCAAGACAGCCATGTCTATATCGCACCAGGAGGTAAGCACTTAAAAGTGAAGCGGCAAGCGGGAGTGTTGAAGTGTTTTATTGAAGACAGTGAGTCAATTAATCGACACAAACCCTCTGTCGAAGCTTTATTTGATTCTACTCTGCATCTGGGGTTGAGCCAACTAATCACCGTTATGTTAACGGGTATGGGACATGACGGCGCAGCGTCTATGCTAAGAACGCGTGATGCCGGAGCAATAACGATTGCTCAAGATGAAGCGACAAGCTTGATCTGGGGAATGCCTGGTTCGGCTGTCAAATTAGGAGCCGCTCAAAAAGTGTTACCCCTTGAAAAAATATCTGGGTCACTAGTTCAGCTAGTCACTATGCCTCTAACGAATAACTTACATAAAAGTGAGCGATGATTATGAAAAAGCATCTGCCAATAGTTCTTCTTATCTTGGCGATTGCTGCAATCGTCGTAGGTGAGCTACTAGCTCTTCCAGGCCTACGTTGGGCCGGTGTTCTTATCGTCGGAATAGTCGCCGCGTTATTGCTGGTGAAGCCATCAACTGATGCCTCTGTTGATGATTCCAACGCTCAACGTGAGCCGCTAACTGAACTTCAGTCTTCATTTTCTGAAATGAAAAGTTATCTTTTATTTGAAACCGACGTTATTCAACAAGAGGTGACTCGTGTTGATACCTTAATTAAGGAAGCGGTCAATGATATGAGTTCCTGTTTTCTACGATTGAATGAAGTCGGGAGCCAGCAAGGCGTTTTAGTGCGGGAGATGTTGGCGGTTGCAAATGAGCAAGAAGATGAGAGCGACAGTCTAAGCATGCATCAGTTTTTACATGAAACGAGTAGCATACTTGATCAATTTGTCGACATGATGGTCTCTGTCAGCCGAAACAGTTTAGAAACCGTCCATCATATCGACGATATGGTCGTCCAACTCGATGGTATTTTTAGTTTGATCGAAAATGTAGAAGGGCTAGCGTCACAAACTAACCTACTCGCCTTAAATGCAAGTATTGAAGCGGCCAGAGCCGGTGAAGCGGGCCGGGGTTTTGCCGTGGTGGCTGATGAAGTGCGGTCGTTATCTATTAACTCGGCTGAACTTAACAATCAGATTCGTTTAAACATAACGGATGCAAAAAGCACGATCAATAATCTTAAAAACGCCGTCAGTAAAACAGCCACGTCGGATATTACGGAAACCATAGAGACAAAAGAGCGCGTGGGACTCATGCTTAATAAAGTACGTGAAATGAATAACTTAGTGATTGATCGCGTTGGCGTTATCAGTGGCTTAGGCTCGCAATTAGATCAAGCGGTTAAAGACGCGACACGGTCTCTGCAATTTGAAGATATATCATCACAGGCATTAGGCTCGATTACGCATAATATTTCGGGTCTCCATATGATGGCCAACAGTTTAGGTCAGGTGGACTTAAGTGACAAAAAAGCGACATTGAGTGACTTGGCTGATATCCAAAAGGATTGTGAGCAACAGCGAGAGCAAGGTAGCGCCAAAAATAAAGCACGCACGGTCTCGCAAGTCGATTTAGATGAAGGCGAAGTGGAACTATTTTAGCCGTCACTATTAATATCTATACCAGGTAAGGAAGTTACTTTTATGCCTATTCGCAGCACGTTATCAGACGATAAAAAATCGTTACAGATTATGATTAGTGACCGATTCGACTATGGTTTGCATCAAGGGTTTAGAGCATGTTATCGCGACCTAACCGAAACGGGGATGACCTATGTTATGGATTTAAGCCAAGCTACCTATATGGATAGCTCTGCACTGGGTATGGTGCTGTTGTTAAAAGAGCATGCAGACTCTTACGGCGGACGGGTAGTTATTCGTAAGCCGCATAGCGCGGTTGAAAAAATACTACGGGTGGCTAACTTTGACCGCTTTGTAACGATAGAGCTGTAACTATGATAGTTGACGGACTCCCTAGGGCAGTTGCTACTAACAAGGTGCTTATTGTTGATGATAATGAAATCAACCGACTAATACTCGCCAAAATACTGGAAGAATGTACGTTAGACATCATTGAGGCGACGAATGGTCAAGAGGCTGTAGAGCTGTTCGAAGAGCACTTTCCTAGTGTCGTTCTCATGGATATTACTATGCCCTTGATGGATGGCATAGAAAGTACGAAATTGATCAAGGCTATTGCAGGGGATGTTTATATCCCGGTAATTTTTTTAACGGGTCAAGAAGGAGACAGTGTATTACAAGAGGCTATTGCAGCGGGTGGCGCCGACTTTATTCGCCGTCCTTTTTCTCCCGCTGTCATAAAAGCAAAGATACAATACATACAGCGTATGACGTCGCTTATTCACCAAGTTGAAAGTATGTACAACATACGTAAGCGTGAAGAAGAGTTAGCCGAACAAATTTTTAGTGGTGCTGTTGAACAGGGTAATGTGGCGCTTGATCAAGTCCAGCTAGCTAAACGTGCGGCAGAAACTTTTAGTGGCGATGTACAGCTAACGGCGTGGCGCCCAAATGGGGAGCTTAATGTCCTGCTGGGTGATTTTACGGGACATGGTCTGACGTCTGTTGTAGGCGCTTTACCGCTAGCGGAAACTTTCCGTGCGATGACTCATAAAGGCTTTGGTGCCGAAGAAATCTTGATTCAAATTAATCAGAAGTTAAATGCACTCTTACCAACAGGCATGTTTTTAGCGGCCACCTGGGTCACCATTTCACCTCATGGTCATTGTTTAGTATGGAACGGTGGAATGCCCGACGTACTGCGTCTAGATACGTTAGGTCAGATTAAAGAGCGGGTTATATCAGGAGACCCGCCGTTAGGTATTTTACGCAAAGTTGCTGATCTGAACTTCACCATGACAGAGATGGATGAAGATGATCGCCTATTATTAATGAGCGACGGTTTATTGGAGGCACGTAATCCTGATGATCAGTACTTCGGTGAACAGCGGATGCTCAATGCCGTACAGGATGGCTGTAGTCAAGGTAGCTTGCTGAATACCTTAATGCAGACGCTAGATACCTTCTTGTGCCAACGTGCGCAGGATGATGATATTAGCTTGATTGAAATTCCGGCGCGTATTAAACGTGAAGATCAAGAAATAAGCTTGCCCTCTGTATCCCCGAAAAAGGATACGCCTTTCGTTGGAGATGCGTTGGCGTGGGAGTGGGGGTTGACGTTAAACGGTAGTCGCTTACGAACAGTTAACCCCGTGGCTCTAGCTTTAAGCCATTTGCAGGAAGTTGAGGGGCATGGTCCGCATTGGCATCATGTTTTTACCGTGTTGACTGAGTTGTACATTAATGCGCTTGATCATGGCGTGATGCGTTTATCCTCTGATCTGAAAGACTCTCCAGAGGGCTTTACTGCGTATTTTGAGGAGCGCGAAGCTCGACTGGCTCAATTGCACAAGGATGATTATGTCAGTATCCATATTGAAGTGACGCGAGAGGGTGAAACGGGTGTATTAAAAATCCATGTGAAAGATAGCGGTGTCGGTTTTGACTACTTTGGTACAGCACAGGTACGAGCGCAAGTATTAGTCGCTGATAATGTGTTTTCGCTATCCGGCCGGGGCATTTTGTTAGTAGAGGATCTGTGTCAAAGTTTAGATTATTCAGAAGGTGGAACCTTGGCTCATGCTGTGTATCAATGGAGTGAAAGTGCCGCTTGATATAGATCAATAAATTGTGAGTGTGGCTCTTTGTTGTTTTTCATGTATTTCAATAAAATCATATGGTTATATTTGTTTTTCGTGTGTTATTTTATATCAGTGTCGAATGTTGAGCTATATCAATTCTTTCTATCTTCAAGGGGACTAGTCTGTAATCAAATCGTATAGAAAGTGAGGTACAGACTATGTTTGGTATTGACCCTTATGCATTTGAAACGCTGTGGCCTAGTTTATTGGGTGTAGCCGTTATGGCGAGTGTTATGGTATGGGGATTTATAAAAATCCGCCATTTAATGAATGAAGATGTTAAGAAAAAGTAGATATATTTGATGCTAAAAATGTCTAAATAAAAAATAGAGTAGACTCTTTGTGGGAAGGTAATGCGAAGAGTCCGCTCTGTTTTTTAGTAGCTCCCGCCCTCTCTCCACGCTTTCTCATATTTCTAATTTTTTACGTTTTAGTTCTTGAATTAGTTCCTTCATTGCCTATTCTGTCTCGAATATAAAACTCTATGGGAGTGTGTGTGTCGGATCACCTTATTAAAGGCGACTGTCTTTCTAGCAAAGTACATTTTCAACTTTTACCGCCTGCGCGTTGGCGTTTGTTACACGCCTTTTATAAACGAAATCACTATGATGGATTTCCGCGTTCAGGCGAAACAGTAGCGGTACTGTTGTTATTGCAGAAGCAGGTTCTAGCGGTCGCTCGGGTTACGCGACAGGCTAATGAGCGGGTAATAAGGGGGGTTTGGGTTGACCATGGTTACCGGCGAATAGGGTATGGTCAAAAGCTGCTCGCTTGTATGGCACAAGAAGGCTGGTTAAGTAATGGCTATTGTTTTGCAGAAGCTGGCCTTGGTCAATTTTATGAAGCGGCAGGCTTTCGTTATTTAGCCGATCAGGAAGCTCCCAAACCCATTCAAGTGCTTAAAGCGCGATGCCAAGCAGTAGACAAGCCTTTATTGATATTTCGTTATGACGTGCAGGCCTTCACAGACGATAAATAGTATTATGCGTTAAGTGAATGCCTTGCTTTGTAACTATGCATGATTGTTCTATTGAGTGGTGATATACACTGTATTCTTTAGAAAGTTAATCGAATGGTCAGGAGAGTATATGCGCTTACCCACGTATTTCTTATCGCATGGTGGTGGCCCTTGGCCATGGATGAAAAAAGAGCAAGGTTCAACGTTTGCACAATTAGAAGCTTCATTGGTCGATATTCCTCTACACTTGCCTGAGCCGCCTAAGGCTGTACTTGTTATTAGTGGGCATTGGGAAACTCAGGGATTTAGTATTTCTTCATCCGTTAATCCGGGTATGGTATTTGATTACTACGGTTTTCCTGAGCATACCTACCATATTAGCTATCCTGCTCCTGGTTCACCTGATTTAGCACAACGTGTACAAACGCTATTAGCCAAAGGGGGCGTTGACGCCACTTTAGATAGTGAGCGCGGTTTTGATCACGGAACCTTCACCATGTTGAAGCCGATGTATCCTGAGGCAGACATGCCCGTTGTTCAGTTGTCCTTAGATGCGAAATTAGATCCGCAACAGCATATTGCACTAGGGCGCTTACTGGCGCCGTTACGCGAAGAAGGCGTATTAATCATAGGGAGTGGTTTGAGCTATCATAATTTGCGGCGTTTTGATCCGGGTGCGAAGATGCCCTCAAAACAGTTTGATGATTGGCTT
>Ga0209302_10001324_pt1 | contig 14397 bp, 9 predicted proteins | sample ArcOceMetagenome_2_FD_187445 | JGI IMG/M metagenome (GOLD analysis project Ga0209302, IMG submission 187445) | Marine eukaryotic phytoplankton communities from Arctic Ocean - Arctic Ocean ARC135M Metagenome (SPAdes) (version 2) | ecosystem: Environmental > Aquatic > Marine > Oceanic | place... | reverse complement strand
CATCATTTTTGTCCTTGTTTTTATCCTTATTTTTGTCGTCTTTATTTTCTTTTTTCTCTTGGTCTGCTAGTTTTTGAGCAACGGCTAAATTGTAGCGCGTCTCATCATCATTAGGATTGTTTCTCAACCCGTTTTTAAAAGCATCTACAGCACCTTGATAGTTCTTAGATTCCATCATTGCATTTCCTATATTGTGAAACGCAGCTGCTTTTGTAGCCGGATCAGTTGCTGTTTTTGCTGTCAATTCATATTGTGGAATTGCCTCTTTAAAATTTTTGGTTTGATACAATGCATTTCCGAGGTTATAGGTTGCTTTGTCGTAATTAGAATTTTCACCTAATGCTTTTTGATAGGCTACAGAAGCATCTGTGAATTTTTCATTTTTATACAACTCATTTCCTTGACGCAGTAACTGTCTCGCCTGTCTTTGTTGCACAATGGTGTCTTTTTGTGCTGCAGTCTCCTTCGTTGCGGCGAGGATTAAAAAAAAGAGGAGCGGATATTTTACTTTTTTCATTTTAGGACATCTTTTTTTCTTCATTAAACAAATCAACTTTTCTTAACCAATTGGTTTTCTTATCTAATAAGAACGAATCTAAACATAAGAAGAACAATCCAATTGCTAAAAACCATTGAAATTGATCTTTGTAATCTGAAAACTGCTTTGTTTCAAATTCGTTTTTTTCTGCATTCGCAATAATTTTGGCGAGCTGCTCCACTGGGTTTTCTGTGATATTCCCGTCGATATACGATCCGTCAGAGACATTCGCAATTCCCTGCAATACTTCAGGCATACGTTTGGTAATAACAGTCTCCCCTTTCCTATCTTTTTTGTAGCCAATCATTGCGCCATTTAGACGCATTGGGATGGGGCCACCTCTTTCTGTACCCACACCAATTGTATATATTTGAACGCCATCACTCGCTAAGTTTTGTGCTACTTGCTTTGTTTCTTCCTGGTGGTCCTCACCATCAGAAATAATGATTAAAAAACGGTTGGTTTGTTCGTCGTTATTATAATATGTTTTTGCTAATTCTAAGGCTTCATTAATTGCTGTTCCCTGGCTAGAAACCATGTCTGGGTTTGCGTTTTGTAGAAACATGTTGGCAGCAGCATGGTCTGTAGTTATGGGTAATAAAGGATACGAATTACCTGCATAAACAATAATACCAACCCTGTCTGAACCTAAGCGATCAATAAGCTTAGAGATGATTTGTTTCGATTTTTCTAGGCGGTTTGGAGCAATGTCTTCCGCCAACATACTTTTGGAAATATCTAAGGCAAAGACCACATCTACGCCTTCTCTTTTTATGGTTTTCAATTTACTCCCCATTTTTGGGTTTGTCAAAGAAATTATAAGGAAGGTAATTCCTAAAAGAAGGATTATCACTTTTAAAGTTGCTTTAAACTGAGAGGCGTTGGGTGCTAGTATTTTTAATAGTTTGGGATTAGAAAATTTTCGTTGTGTCCTTTTTTTCCACCATAAAACCAACAAGAAAATAACAAGCATGCTTGGAACAATGAGCAGTAGGTAAAAATAAATTGGTGCTTCTATTTTGTACATTTTAAACTGGGTATGCGTTTATTAGATTTCTATAACTTATTTATATTTTAATATTGTGTTTTATTATCTCGGCGCTCCATGTAAACTTTAAGCAATAGTATGTGTGCATACAATCTTATATAAAGCTCTTAAAAACGGTATTTCTTAAAACAAATTCCAACAGCAAAAGTCCAAGACTTAAAAAGATGAAAACTCTAAATTTTTCTTGATAGTTATAGTATTTAAACTCCTCTATTTTTGTTTTTTCAAGAGCATCAATTTCATCATAAATCTCTTTTAGAGATTGGTTGTCTGTTGCTCTAAAATACTTCCCTTCTGTTTCTTGGGCAATCTCCTGTAATAGTTTTTCATCTATTTCTACCTGCTGCTTTCTAAAGTTTAATTTTCCTGTTCTCGGGTCTTTACTCCAAGGAAAATCTGCGGTTCCATTTGTTCCAATTCCAATTGTGTACACCTTTATTTTTAGTTCTTTGGCCAGTTCTGTTGCCGTTCTTGGATCTATGTTACCAGCATTATTTACGCCATCGGTTAGTAGGATAATAACCTTACTCTTTGCGGAACTTTCCTTTAGTCTGTTTACACCAGAGCCCAATCCCATTCCAATGGCTGTTCCGCCATCTAATTGACCCCACTTGAGTTTAGAAATCGTTTTTTTAACAATATTTTTATCACTGGTAATTGGTGTTTGTGTAAAGCTTTCCCCAGCATAGACCACAATTCCAATGCGATCATTAGGTCTTCTATCTACAAAGTCTATGGCTACTTTTTTAAGTGCTTCCAGTCTATTTGGTTTTAAGTCTCTCGCCAGCATACTTGCAGAAACGTCAATTGCCATGATAATATCAATTCCACGGTTTGTTTTTGTTTTCTTACTTACAGAAACATTTCTAGGTCTGGCAAGTGCGATTATGACGGTCGCCAAAGCAAAAATCCGCAAGAGCGCTAGTATTGGTTTTAATTTTGATACAAATGAAGTGGTTTTAAAACCCTTAATACTGGGCATTGTTAAAAGAGCAGCATCTTTTTTACGGACAAAAAACTGCCATACTGCAACTATTGGAATAGCGAGTAGCAACCAGAGAAATTCGGGGTTATAAAATTCAAAATTACTCCAGTCCATCTTCTTTTTCGATTATTGGTTTTGGCTTTAAGTTGCCTATAATATATTCTGCATCTCTGCGATCGTCTTCAATTTCCAGGGCCAATGGTTTTGATTTTGCAAACTTTACCAGATCTGCTTCCCGTAATAAATCTTTTAACTTGCCTATAGTTTCTTTTGAAGTGTCCACAGCCTCTGATTTTTTAAAGGCGATAATCATCTCTAAAACTTCGTCTGTAGTATTCTCTAGGGCTGGAACTTTTAATTCACGCTCGATATATCCACGAACGATTTCTGTGAGTTCAGAATAATATTCTTTTGTTTTATTATTTTGCCACAACAGTTTTTCGTCCAATGCAGTTAACTTTAAGAGTGCTTCTTCATAAGGTGGGAGTGCTCTGTAAGTAGGGGCTTCCGTATCTGTTTTTCTTTTCCGGAAGACAAACCAATATATCCAGAATGCAATGATGGCTATAATTCCTAAAATAATATAGATATAGATTCTAAAATCATCGAATGTATACGGCTCTTTTTTTATTGATTTTATAGGAAATTTTTTCACTTTTGCAGTGTCTATTGCGATGGTAGCGACGTTGACCAAAAGAGAATCTGTTAAAAAAGCCTGATTTTTTATAAAAATTTGTTGTTGTGGAATGTAAAAAGCACCACTATCAAAACCTGTTAAAATATAGCGTCGAATCAAACTATTTTTAAGGGTGTCAATGCGGGTTGAATCGATGACTTCCAGCCCGTTTAAACGTATTTTTGGAATGATTACATTACGGGTCTCTGCAACAGAAATTTTTAATTGAAATTGTTCTCCAATTCGGATAGTGGTAGTATCTATCTCGGCCTGTACCATTGGTTTTTGAGCAAATCCGATAGCTGAAATAAATAGGAGTATGTAGAGGAGTTGTTTTTTCATTTTTAAAAAGGAACTATCTTCCTTTGTGTTTAAAATAGCCCAATAATTTTTTTACATAATTTTCATCAACACTTGTGCTGACACTTCCTGCACCACTTCTCTTAAACATATCTGTATAGTAATTAGAAAGTCTTAAAGCATTGGTTTTGTAACTTGTCCTTACGGCTTTGGAAGCTGTGTTTACTAACTGAATCGCACCAGTTTCAGAATCGAGCATCGGTACCATTCCTAAATTAGGGATCTCTTCATCACCGTTGTCAAAGATCCGAATTCCCGTTAAATCGTGTTTTTTAGCGGCAATTTTCAATGTTTTCTCGTAGGAATCATCCATAAAGTCAGAAAGCATAAAAACAATGGCTCTTTTTTTCAACACGCTCGATAAAAACTTCAAAGCTGCGGCAATATTTGTCTTCTTACTTTTTGGCTTAAACTCAATGAGCTCTCTGATAATCCTTAAAACATGACTTTTCCCTTTTTTTGGGGGAATAAAAAGTTCGATGTCGTCAGAAAATAAGATGAGTCCAACTTTGTCGTTATTTTGGGTAGCAGAAAAAGCCAGGGTTGCCGCAATTTCTGTCACCGTATCTTTTTTAAATTGCGTGGAGGTACCAAAAAGCTCGGATCCAGAAACGTCTACTAAGAGCATCATGGTGAGTTCCCGCTCTTCTTCAAACACTTTAATATAAGGCTCGTTATACCGCGCAGTAACATTCCAATCAATTGCTCTTACATCATCTCCAAACTGGTACTGCCGCACTTCAGAAAAAGTCATACCGCGCCCTTTAAAAGAAGAATGGTATTCTCCACCAAAAATATCATTAGACAAACGTTTTGTCTTAATTTCTATTTTCCGAACTTTTTTAAGTATTTCTTTGGTATCCATGTTTTTAGTAAACAGTATTCAATTGCAATTTGCAGTAAATTTTCAGTAGTAATATTTAGTATCAGTGCGTAATTATACACGAATACCACTTATTGATCTAGGGCACTTCAATCTCGTTAATAATGGAATTGATAATGTCTACTGAAGTTATATTTTCTGCTTCGGCTTCATAGGTAATTCCAATTCTGTGGCGGAGCACATCAAAAACAACAGCACGCACATCTTCCGGAATAACATAACCTCTTCTTTTAATAAAAGCATAACATTTTGCTGCTTTTGCTAAATTGATACTCCCACGAGGAGAAGCTCCAAAACTAATTAAATCTTTTAATTTCTCGAGGTTGTATTTTTCTGGATACCTTGTAGCAAAAATAATATCTAAGATGTATTTTTCAATTTTCTCATCCATATACACTTCATTCGCAACTGCTCTTGCCTTTATAATTTGAGCAACAGTAACTACAGGATTTACCGTGGCAAAACCTCCTGATAAATTTTGACGCATGATAATTTGTTCGTCTTGTAGTTTTGGATAATCGATGACTACTTTTAACATGAATCTATCTACCTGTGCTTCTGGTAAAGGATAGGTTCCTTCTTGTTCTACAGGGTTTTGAGTTGCCATTACTAAGAAAGGTTCGTCTAACTTAAAGGTAGTGTCACCGATAGTAATCTGACGCTCTTGCATTGCTTCCAATAAAGCAGATTGCACTTTTGCAGGTGCTCTATTGATCTCGTCAGCCAGCACAAAGTTCGCAAAAATAGGCCCCTTTTTAATCATGAAATCATTTTCCTTCATGTTGTAAATCATGGTTCCAACAACATCTGCTGGCAATAAATCGGGTGTAAATTGAACCCTGCTAAAACTAGCTTGAATGGCTTTAGAGAGGGTGTTTATTGCTAGCGTTTTTGCCAAACCAGGAACCCCTTCTAATAAAATATGTCCATTTCCTATGAGGCCAATCAACAAACTTTCTATCATTCGTTTCTGACCTACAATTACTTTGTTCATTTCTAAGGTAAGAATATCGATAAAGGCACTCTCTTTTTCTATTTTCTCGTTAATAGCTCTTACATCTACATCCATTATATATTGTATTAAGTTTTATTTTTTTGGAAACAAATCTACAATTTTAACCTATTTATTTTTGTTAAAAGTAGGTTAAAGATGCTTCGTTATTTTTGATTACTTTTATGCCGGTGTTAAGTGTGTAATTTCAAATGGAAAAACTAACAGATAAATTTTTATGGAAGGCATTGAAAGAAGGCGATTTAAATGCCTTTTCTGTGCTTTTTGAAAGTTATTATCCCCAGCTTCATAGTTATGGTTTGAAAATATCAAATAATACTGTGGTTACCGAAGACACTTTGCAAGACTTTTTCTTGTATGTGTATGAGCATCGAGAGAACTTAAGCGACTTAGATACCATTGCTCCTTACCTTTTTACTTCTTACAAACGCTTTTTAATAAAGGTGATGAAGAAAAACGAAAAGATGAAGCATACAGATTTTTCAAATGAAAACTTTGTGGACATTCAATTTACTGCAGAGGAAGTGATTACAAACCAAGAGACTATAATTTTTAAAAACAAAAACCTGTCTCTTTTATTAAATAAGTTACCAAAAAGGCAAAAAGAAGCTATTTATTTGAAGTATTACAGTGGCTTAAAAGCAACTGAGATATCAGAGATAATGGATATAAATTACCAAAGTGTTGTAAATATATTATACAAGGCGATCAAGAGCTTAAAGGAGGAAATTTCTATTATGAAATTATTTAATTAGGCTTTAACATAAAATTAGGAGTATAAAAAGAAAGATATATACTTATATAAGTACAAGAAAGATATTACGAAAATGATTAAGAAAAAGTACAATAATATTAACGATTTTCTAGAAGATGCTTCTTTTAAAAATTGGTGTCTACAAAACAACGGTACGGACATAAATTTTTGGGAGTTTTGGGTTGCGAATAATCCTGAGAAGAAAAATTTAGTAAATAAGGCGAAAGATCTTGTTTTAGGAGTTTCTTTTGATACAAAATTAGTTTCTAAAGAAAAAGTTAGTTTTGAATGGAAAAAATTAGAAGCAAAAATACAATCAAATAAAAAAAATCCAAAACAGGAAGTGCGTTTTTTAACACAGTTTAGTGCTGCAGCGTCTATACTTTTATTAATTTTTTTGAGTATTTATTTTTCAAGCACAACTGCTAAGGTTACCCATAAAACGAACTATGGGGAAATTTTAAATATAAAGTTACAAGATGGCAGTGATGTTACGCTAAACTCAAACTCTACTTTATCCTATTATAAAAATGAAAGCAGGAAAGTTTGGTTGTCTGGAGAAGCCTTTTTCCAAGTAGATAAAAAAGTAGCAACCCAAGCAAAATTTTGGGTTTTAACGGACGATTTGTCCGTTGAAGTTTATGGAACTTCTTTTAATGTAAGTACAAAAAAGAAAAAAACAGACGTCTTTTTAGAAGAGGGTAGTATTTGGTTGAAACTTAAAAATGGAGCAGATAAAAAAATGGTTCCTGGTAATTATGTTTCTTATTCATCTAAAAAAGATCAAATTTTAGAAGATAAAAATATTTTTAATCCGATCGTAAAAACTTCTTGGAAAGATGGGTCTTTATTTTTTGAAAACTTATCTTTGGAGAAAGCGATGGAAAAAATAGAAGAATCGTACGGTTTTTCTATTGTTTTTAAAGATGATAAGAGCAAGAATATTTCAATAACCGGTGCAGTTCCTATTACGAATATTGATATTTGTATAAAAGCCATTGAAAAGTCCGTAGACGTAACTATTATAAAAAAAGGTGATAGCTTAGTTATTAGTGAGAAATAGGTGTAACGCTAAAAGAGTAAATGATTCTAAAATCAATATTCATAAAAAGTATAGTTTTTGTTTTTTTAGCTTTTACTGTTCAAATAATAAGCGCACAAGAGCGAAAAAAAAATGAAGCCCCTCTCGCGGTTTTACTAGATAAAATTAGCAATGATCACCAGATTTTTTTTACGTACAACGCCAATTTAATCCTCAACAAATACATACAAACAAAAGGGTTTACAAATTTATCTTTGAAAGCATCTATTTCGCTTTTGGAAAAGCTCACTCCTTTCCTATTTGATGATTTAGGGAATAGTTATTACGTTATCTACCTCAAAAAAGCAGCAAACAAAAACAAATTTCTTACCAAAGAAAAAGCAGTTTCCTCAAATAGCATTGGGATTGATCCGCTTTTTAAGGGAGACCTAATTACGGTTCGGGGAATTGTTTTAAGCTCAGATAATACGCCACTTATTGGGGCTGCGCTGCAAGAGAAACAATCGCTAGTAGGTACCACCACAAATCTGGATGGAACTTTTGAGTTTGAAATTCAAAAAGAAAATACGGTGATTGTAAGTTTTTTAGCACACAATACTAAAACGCTAAAATTAAACTCAGAGATCTTTCATACCATCGTTTTGATATCCGGCCAGGAGCTAGACGAAGTGCAGGTTGTGGGCTCTCGTAATAAAAATAGAGAGGCGAGTAATACCCCAGTTGCCATTGATTTTATTGAGGTAGAAAGCACCGCTTCTGAAAGCAGTCAAGTAGAAATAAATCAGTTTTTACAGCACGCCATACCATCTTTTAATGCATCAAAGCAGTCAGGCGCTGATGGTGCAGATCACATAGATCCTGCTACCATCAGAGGTTTAGGACCAGACCAAACACTTGTATTGGTCAATGGGAAAAGAAGACATCAAACCTCTTTAATAAATTTATATGGAACAAGAGGGCGCGGGAATTCAGGAACAGATTTAAATGCAATTCCTATTTCAGCAATTAAAAGGATAGAATTGCTAAGAGATGGTGCTTCTGCACAATATGGTTCAGATGCTATTGCAGGAGTTCTGAATATTGTTCTAAAAGATACAGATAATGAATTAAGTGTTACTTCTACATTGGGATTTAACAACGCAGACAGTAACGCTGTATTTCCCAATAGTGTGGATGGTTTTACGTATAAGTTTGGTTTAAATTATGGGGCAAAAATTAATAAAGGAGGTTTTATAAATTTTTCTTCAGAAGTTTTATCTTCAGAGCATACTTTGAGGCCAGGGACGCGTGCGCGCGAAAAGTTTGGACAAGCGGCAGTGAGAAATGCTAGCCTTTTTCTAAATGCAGAAATCCCTTTACATACCAGCACAAAACTATATGCTAATGGAGGGTTTAACTTTAAAAATACGGCTGCTTTTGCTTTTACTAGAAAACCAAATAGCAAAAGGAACGTGGAGGAAATTTATCCAAATGGTTTCAATCCATTAATCACCTCCAATATTATAGACAATTCGCTATCTATTGGAATACTTACGTATTTTAAGGGATGGAGTATTGATTTGAATAATGCAGTGGGAAGAAATAATTTTCAATATTTTATTAAAAACACCTTAAATGCGACGCTTAAAGAAAACTCCCCAACGGCGTTTGACGCAGGTGGGCACCAACTGATTCAAAATACGACAAGCATCGATTTTTCTAAATATTTTTTAGAGAAAACTTTTGGGTTTAACATTGCTTTTGGGTCCGAGTACCGATTGGATAAATACAGGATATTTTCTGGAGAAGAAGGCTCTTATGGAGCTTATGACATAAATGGAAATTTGGTGGATTCAAAAACACCAGTGTCCGATTATAGTATGTATAACGGGCAAATAGTTCCAGGAGGTTCTCAGGGTTTTCCTGGGTATGCTCCAGAAAATGAAGTAGATCGAAATCGTACTAATTTTAGTGTTTATGTAGATACGGAGATTGATTTTTCTAAAAAATTTATGATCGGTGCGGCCACACGTTTTGAATATTACAGTGATTTTGGAAGTACCTTAAATTATAAGCTTGCTGCACGTTATCAGCTTTCTAAAAAGCTGAATGTGAGAAGTTCTTTTAGTACTGGTTTTAGGGCACCTTCTTTGGTGCAAGTCTATTACAATCTAACCTTTACCAATTTTATTGGCGACAAACCTTCAGAATCCCTTTTAGTCGCAAATAATAGTCCTATTGCACGAAGATTTGGTATTGAAAACTTAAAAGAGGAAAAAGCACGAAATTTTAGTTTTGGATTCGCGGCAAAACTGAGTGCAGCATTTACTGCAACCATAGATGCGTATTATGTAGCGGTAAAAGATCGGATTATTTTAAGTGGTAATTTTGATGCTTCAAGTTTAGATATTGGAGTTGATAATGTGCAGTTTTTTGCAAATGGTGTGGATACAAGAACAACAGGCTTAGACCTTGTTCTAAATTGGAATAAGCAGCTGGAAAGTAGTGCCTTGACTATAAATCTATCTGGGAATATTAATTACATGAGCATTACAGAAATAAAGAACAAAAACTTAGATGAAAAAACTTTTTTTGGAGAAAGAGACCGCCAGTTTTTGTTAGCTTCTGCACCAAAAAACAAGTTTAATTTAGGAGTTCATTATCAGTATAAAAAATTAAAAACGTCTTTAAACCTTACAAGGTTTAGCAGCGTTCAATTAATTGATTGGCAAATCACTGAAGACCTCTCAAAATTTAATAATTCAGAAAAGGAAAGGTTGGATGCGGCGACAGATGTTTATGCCCCAAAACTAACAACAGACCTTCATTTAAACTATCAATTAAATACTTTTATGAACTTGCAAATAGGAGCGAATAACCTATTTAATATATACCCTACGAAACAATACAGTTATACAGATAGTGGTGGTTTGTGGGATGCGACACAAATGGGTACAAATGGTTCTTTTTATTATACAAAATTGAATATAAAACTCCAATAAGGAACTTTTTCTTTGCTTTCCGTGCTTTTTTTAAAAATAAGTATCTTTTTAAGAGTATATTTTTTCTTTTTCTTTCTTATATAAGAAATCGGGCATTGCATCTCACAAAAGAGCAGGCACTGATGCATCACTTTTATTAACTAATAATTTATTTATGAAACAAAAGTATTTTTTAAAAGCATTTACAATTGCTTTTATGTTTATGTTACCATTAGGTTTAATGGCACAAACAGTGAAAGGAAAAGTATCAGACGAATCTGGAATTGCGTTGCCTTATATGAATGTTCTTGTGAAAGGAACTTCTACGGGAACCACAACGAACGATGCAGGTGAATTTAGTTTAACAGTTAAAAGTTTACCAGTGACTATTGTAGTATCTTCAATTGGATACACATCAAAAGAGGTAAAAGTAACTAGCAATGTGTTCTTAAACATTGTAATTGCTGAAGGCGGTGAGTCTTTAGGAGAAATCATCATTACAGGATCTAGAACAGCTCCTAGAAGTAATGCGGATAGCCCACTACCTATAGATGTTGTAGGTATTAAAGAATTGTTATCTACAGGTCAAACTACTTTTGACAAAGCCCTACAATTTAAAATTCCATCATTCAACACGGTTCAAACACCAGTAAATGACGCAACTTCCTTATTAGATCCGTATGAAATTAGAAACATGGGACCAAGTAGAACCTTAGTATTAATTAATGGAAAACGTAAAAACGTTAGTGCATTATTATATACACAAGATTCTCCTGGTAGAGGTGAAACAGGTACAGATATTTCTGCAATACCAGTAGATGCAATTAAAAGTATTGAAGTCTTAAGAGACGGTGCCTCTGCACAATACGGTTCTGATGCAATTGCAGGTGTAATAAACATTATCTTAAAGGATAATGTAAGCAGAGGTTCAGCAACTTTAAGATCTGGAATTACTTCAGAAGGAGATGGTGAAATGTTTGGTATTAGTATTAACAATGGATCATCTATTGGAGACGACAAAGGGTTTGTAAACTATACAGTGGATTTTTCTAAAGTAGGATTAGCTAACAGACCAGGAACTGTAAGTGCAAAAGGAGAAGCTTATGAAGGGACAGGATTCGCTTATCAAGACACGAATGGTGATGTTACTCCAGAAACCGCAGCGGCTACATTAGTAGATGTTAAAGAATTTTTATCTCGTAGACCGGATGCAGGAAACATTAATGGTTCTCCTGAAACGGTAGCAACTAAATTTTTAATCAATGGTGCGTATGACTTATCTGAAGAGTCTACATTGTATTTTAATGCTGCATATGTATTTAAAAAAGTAAATTCTTACGCGAACTACAGAACTCCGTATTGGAAAGTAGCAACCGGAGATTCAGCTTATTTACAAGATTTATTTCCTTCAAACGAAAGAGGTGGATTTGATGGGTATGTACCAACTTTTGAAGGGGTGTTAAATGACTTTAATGCTACCTTAGGAATTAAAAGAAGAGTAAATGACTGGAATGTAGATTCTAGTATTACTTTTGGTGGTAATGAGCAAACATATAAGGTAAACAACTCTCACAACGCGAGCGACGGGTATCAAGCGCTTAGTCCAACTAGTTTTGATCCAGGAGGAACGGCTTTTAACCACATTGTAGGAAATTTAGATGTATCGAGACTTCTTTCTGACAAAGTTAGTATTGGTATGGGGGCAGAGTTTAGAAATGAGAACTTTGAAGTAATAGCTGGAAAAGTTTCTTCTTATGAAGGCGGTGGTTCAGATTCTTTTTCAGGAAATGATATTAAAAACTCTGGAATCTTTAACAGATATAATTTAGGTGGATATTTTAGTTTAGATTATGATGTTTCTGATGCTTTTTTATTAAGCGGTACTGTGCGTGGTGAGAACTATTCTGATTTTGGAAATACGTTTGTATATAAATTCAGTTCACGTTACAAATTATCAGACAATTACACGATGAGAGGTTCTGTTTCTTCAGAATTTAGAGCACCAAGTTTACACCAAATTTATACTGAAAAGTCTCAGTATTCTTTTGCTGATGGTGGAGGAATTGATGTTGTAGGTTTAGTAAACAACGTATCTCCAAAAGCAAGAGAGTTAGGAATTCCTAAATTGACTCCAGAAAAATCTACAAACATTACTGTTGGTTTTGGTGGTAAAATAACAAACAATATCAACTTTACAGTAGATTATTATAAAATCGATGTTGAGGATAGAGTAATCTACACAAACCAAATTGGTAAAAACCAATTCTTTATCAATGGTTTTGATACAACTACCTCTGGTATTGATTTCGTTTCTAGCATTTCAAATATTGAAATTGGAGCAGGTACATTAGACTTAAATCTTTCAGGAAATTACACAATCGATAACAAAAGAACACAAGATGTTCCTACGATTGATGTGAAAAACGATGACGGTTCTGTAACAGCTTTCCCTGTACTTGATCGTTCTAACTTGGCATTAATGTTTACTTCTAGACCAAAAACAAAATGGATTTTAGGAGCTAACTATGAAATCAATAAAGTTGGTTTTGCGATTAACAATACATACTTTGGAAAAACTACTTTTAGACAAAAGTTTATGAGTGAAGGTTTAAGAACAGAGTTTACTCCAAAAATTGTTACAGATTTAGCAATAAACTTTAAAGCATCAGAGAAGCTAACCATTGCTTTTAATGTAAATAATTTATTAAATATATTACCAGAGTGGGCGTTTAAAGCAGACAATGCTGCAGGACAAGCAATCATTGATGATACTTCTGTAATTTCAATTGCAAACGGAGGCTCAGGATTAACACAACTTGAAAATGAGGCAAACGCTATTACTTTTAATGGTCGTTATTCTCAAATGACATATGATGGTTCTCACTTTAGTCAATTAGGAACCATGTTTAACTTATCTTTAAACTACCAGTTTTAATTAAAATTAAAACGTAAGAAGGCTAAAATGCTACTCGAAAGAGTAGCATTTTTTTTGTGCAAAAAGCAAAATATTTTTTTAGATAACTATAAATAAATTTCACAGAGTGTAGCTTTCACAATAAATAATGCCTTTTGGTTATGGGTGCTTAAAGTTTTTTTTGTGTTTTTCGTAAATTTTTATTCATAAATGGGTGTTTTATTATAATAAAACTCGATTTTATGCTTAAAGTTTGTTATTTAGATAAAAAACCATAATATTTGTAGCGTAATAATTCTAATATTAATTAAATATAATAATTATGATACAAAAAAAAGTACAAATATTTTTAATGTTTTTCTTCTTGTTTATGCTGCCTTTCGGGCTCATGGCGCAAACAATCAATGGAAAAGTAACAGATAAATCAGGAATTACTTTGCCTTACATGAATGTTGTAGAAAAAGGCACTAAAAATGGAACTACTACAAATAACTCTGGCGAGTTTTCTCTAACAGTAAAAAAAATACCAACAACCTTTGTGGTTTCTGCTCTTGGCTTTATGAGCTTAGAAGTAAAGGTGTCTTCAAAAACATATTTAACCGTTGTTGTTGAAGAAGACAATGTTTCTTTAGATGAAATTGTTGTGGTTGGTAGTAGGGGGAAACCAAGAACTGTTTTTGATTCACCTGTGCCCATCGATAATATTAAAATTTCAGAGTTAGCACAAACAGGAAAAGGTGTTTTAGATCAACAATTAATGTTTAAAGTTCCTTCTTATAATTCGACACAACAACCTATATCAGACGCTGCAGCGCATTTTAGTCCAGCAGACCTTAGAGGATTATTTCCAAGTAGAACACTTGTTTTAGTAAATGGGAAAAGAAAAAATGCAAGTGCATTAGTATATAGTTATGTAACTCCAGGACGTGGAGAAGTAGGAGTAGACATGAAGTCAATTCCTTCTGCAGCACTAGAACGTGTTGAAATATTAAGAGACGGAGCAGCAGCGCAATACGGATCAGACGCCGTTGCTGGTGTGATTAACTTAGTCATGAAAAAATCTGTGAAACCTTTTGTAAATACCAGTTATAGTGTCACAACAGAAGGTGATGGAGCGCAATACCAACTAGAAACAGGTTTTGGAGTTGACATTGCAGATAAAGGATATGCAAATTTTACATTTAGTTATTTCGACCAAAAACGCACGCAACGTGCAGGAACAGTT
>Ga0209302_10001321_pt1 | contig 14413 bp, 11 predicted proteins | sample ArcOceMetagenome_2_FD_187445 | JGI IMG/M metagenome (GOLD analysis project Ga0209302, IMG submission 187445) | Marine eukaryotic phytoplankton communities from Arctic Ocean - Arctic Ocean ARC135M Metagenome (SPAdes) (version 2) | ecosystem: Environmental > Aquatic > Marine > Oceanic | place... | reverse complement strand
CATATTGCTTACTAAGAGGTTGATCAAACCCATATTTCTTTTTTACAATTGCAACTTGTTCTGCTGTTTCATTTTGCCCTAACATCATTCTAGCTGGATCACCAGGAAGAATATTAAACAATAAGAAAACAACCGTAACTACCCCAAAAAGAGTAAAAAATGCATATCCTATTTTTTGTAGCAAATAACTAATCATTATAATACCGCAGCTTATTAATATCTTATAATCAATGTGTTATACTTTATTGCTTAAAAGGTTATTCGATATTTAGCCGATTAGCTAATGATATCTTTATACCTAAATACAAATATAATAATCTATAGCTATCAAACGAGCTTCAGATTGTTTCTTTTCAAATACTCACTAAGTTGTTTAGTTATATTAATCCTAGAAGCAGAATTCATTAGTTTAATGATTACATTTCAAATATTAAAGCAAACCTCAGCACATAGGTCTTTTATGAAATTTATAAAAATTAGCCATGATTAAGTAATTAATTTTAAATTTAAACGGTTTTGTAGCAGGTTTTAATTTAAGATATACAATTAATGAAATTGGGTTTTGCTAATATCCATTTAGGAGTATTGTAACTGAACTCATAAAAATCATTAACATTATCACTCCAAGAACTTAAGTTTTGGTTAAAAGCAAAAGCACTGCGAAACATCCGAGTCATGTCATTCACATTACTAACGTCCCAAGAACTTATATCTTGATTGAAATTACTAAATGCAAACATCCGATCCATATTAAGCACATTACTCACATCCCAACTATTTAAAAGTTGATTAAAAACAGAAGCACTAAACATAGACTCCATATTTCTAACGTTGCTCACGTCCCATTCTCCAATAGGTTGATTAAAAGCATTAGTATTACTAAACATATATTTCGTAGTAGTCACTCTACTTAAGTCCCAGTTACCAATAGATTGATTAAAAGTAGTAGCATTACTAAACATATAACTCATGTCAGTAACATTGCTCACATTCCAATCAAAAATGGGTTCGTTAAACAAAGTTGCCTTAAAAAAAAGTCTCTTCATAGTAGTTACTTGAGAGGTGTTCCACTTAGAAATGTGTCCGTATTTAGTCTCTGCTTTTTCAGCATTTTGCATCCACTCATTAACAGCATTAATTATTGTTTCATTATTAAATTCAACAACAACTGTTTTATTGGAAATTTTGCTTTTTGTATCCTTTGATAACTTAGACATAAATGTTTTAATTGTTTCTAATTAAGAGTATGTAAAATACCGATACATCTTCTAATATTTTTAAATAAGACAATACCTCCGAAAGTAAATAGCTCGTCTAAATAGCTTCACTTTGTTACTGATTGTTTTTTGATTTGATTCATGATTTAAATTAGTGTCTTCAATAAAAATAGTTATTTTATTTGAGTTGAAGTAATAATATTAGGTGTATTGTATTACACCTAATATTATTACTTAAATATTGAAAATAGGTCTCAGTGAAACAATTGCTAATTATTATTCGATAGTTTTAATTTTGAAACATCATTCCAATGTAATTTCTCTATAATAGTTCCATTTTGTAATTCAATTAAAGAAGGATTGCTTCGAACCACTGTTTTTAATGCAGTTTCATCACAAAAATAGAAATTAAAGTTTAACTGGTATTTTTTAGTTAATGCCTCAGTTACTTCTTGACTAGAAGCGGAAAGCCCAATAACTTTATAACCATTTCTTATCGCTTTATCAGTTGCTTTTTTAATATTAGCAAAACCTTCTGCTTCAGAATTACTGATACTATAGGCAATAACAACAATTAAATTATCTTCTTGTAAAAGGTCAGCGGAAAAATCTTCTCCGTCACGTTCCATAGTGAAATCGTGTATTGGTGGCTCGTAACCTTCCTGTATCATAACGGTTTCTACAGTATATTCTCCTTTTTCTTTTGGAAAATCTCCATTAGTGATGATTACTTTTTCAACGCCATTATGAGTAAAAGTCCATCGATATTCAAAAATTGGCTGAGCAGCATTTGAAGGGTAAGACATACCTTCCGAAATATTAGCTCCAATTTTATAGGGTCTAAAATCTACTACCGGTAAATGCTGCAATACATAATATCCAAAAACCATACATGCAATAAAAATAAGATAAACTATTATTTTTTGAAGGTTTTTAGTGAAAATTGGTTGAATGAAATTTCTTCCAAAATATATAATTAGCAATAAAACTAACAATACAATATCTTTAGAAAAAGATTCCCAAGGTGTTAATTTAATAGCATCTCCAAAACAACCACAATCGGTAACTTTATTATAAAAAGCGGAATAAAAGGTTAGGAATGTAAAAAAGATAATCATTAATAACGAACTCCAAATTGTAAACTTTTTAGCATATCCCAGAAGAAGCATGGTTCCTAACATTACTTCAAAAATCACAACAAAAATAGCAATCAATAAAGCAAATGGTATAAATATTTCTAGATCAAGAACCTCTGGAGCAAAATAATCTTTTAACTTAAATGAAAATCCAACTGGATCATTCAATTTAATTAATCCACTAACAATAAATAAAACACCAACTAATATTCTGGAAAGGTTTACAATTTGTTTCATAAGTCTATCTTATTTTTTTTTAAATCGGACCTATGCTGTTCGCTATTAACAATCTCTTTTGACTAAGAAATAGTAACAAGCTCGTTTCATTGGCCTATATTATTTTATTAAATCGGACCTATGCTGTTCGCTATTAACAATCTCTTTTGACTAAGAAATAGTAACAAGCTCGTTTCATAGGCCTATATTATTTTAAACGCATCATTTTTTCTCTAAAAGTATCAATGCAAAAATAGCATAATTAATCATGTCTTGGTAGTTAGCATCTATGCCTTCAGATACTAATGTTTTCCCTTTATTATCTTCTATCTGCTTAACTCTAAGCAATTTTTGTAATATTAAATCGGTGAGGGAACTCACTCTCATATCCCTCCAAGCTTCTCCATAATCATGGTTTTTATCCATCATTAATTGTTTGGCGATTTTGACATGCTTATCGTATTCACTAACAGCCTCCTCCATCTTTAAATCAGGTTGTTCAACAATACCTAATTCCAATTGCACCAATGCCATTATGGAATAATTAATAACACCAATAAATTCACTTACTTGACCCTCATTTACTTTTTGCACTTCATTCTTTTGCAATCCTCGTATTCGTTGTGTTTTAATAAATATTTGATCGGTTAAAGAAGGCAATCTAAGTATTCGCCAAGCACTTCCATAATCTTTCATTTTATTGATAAACAAGTTTCTACAAGTTTCTATAATTTTATCGTATTGTTTTGAAGTATCTGCCATTAGGTCTGTAATATTTTCCGTAAATTTCGCTTAAATAAATCAATTTAAAAAATTGAAAACAATTAATTGTAAAGGAAACCTTATCGATTTATCAACACCCAAAGTAATGGGCGTTATAAATTTAACACCAGATTCTTTTTATGATGGAGGAAAACTAACCTCTGAGAAAGAAATTCTTCTTCAAGCTAATAAAATGCTACAAGAAGGAGCTACATTTTTAGATTTAGGAGCATACAGCTCTAGGCCTGGAGCCCAATTTGTTTCAGAAAAAGAGGAAATACATCGACTCCTACCCGTAATTAAAATTCTATTAAATGAATTTCCCGAAACCCTCTTATCGATTGACACCTTTAGAAGTAATGTTGCAAATGAAAGCATTTATGCTGGCGCATCTTTGATCAATGATATTTCTGCAGGGACATTAGATGATCATATGTTTAAAATAATTGCTCAACATCAGGTTCCATATGTGATGATGCATATGCGAGGAACTCCAGAAACGATGATGCAAAATACTGATTATACGAACCTAACAAAAGAAGTTATTTATTATTTTTCTGAAAGAATTGCCAAAGCACGATCTTTTGGAATTAATGATTTAATTGTAGATCCTGGTTTTGGTTTTTCTAAAACGTTGGACCAAAACTATGATCTTTTCAATGATTTGGAACTATTCAGGTATTTGAATGCTCCTTTGCTGATTGGCATTTCAAGGAAATCGATGATTCAGAAAAAAATTAAAACAACAGCTGCCGATTCATTAAATGGAACCACTGCACTGCACGCTATTGCAATTCAAAAAGGCGTTTCTATACTTAGGGTACACGATGTGAAAGAAGCTTTTGAAACGATTAATCTATTACAAAATTTGAAGTTTCATCAATAAAAAACTACATTTACAAAAAGCTGAATCTCATTGGAATTATTAGACATAAGAATCATTGATATTATAGACATAGTTCTAGTTGCATTTCTATTATATTATATCTACAAATTAATCAAAGGCACTGTTGCAATCAATATTTTTATTGGTATTGTAATCATTTATGCTATCTGGAAAGTAACAGAACTTTTAGAAATGGAAATGCTTAGTAAAATCCTAGGAGGATTTTTAGGAGTAGGAATGGTTGCATTAGTAGTTGTTTTTCAACAAGAAATTAGACGTTTTTTATTGATGCTAGGATCTGCCAATTTCAGTGCCCGTAAAAAATTTTTAAAACAATTTCGATCCACTTCAGATTCAAAGTTAATCTCAACAATCGATGCAGTTACTCAAGCTTGTAAGAAAATGAGTAAATCAAAAACAGGAGCGTTAATTGTTTTTGAACGAAACAATAGTTTGGACTTTGTTAAAAGTACAGGTGACGAAATGTTGATTGAAATTAACCAACCCATTATTGAAAGTATTTTTTATAAAAACAGTCCTTTGCATGATGGAGCTACTTTAATCGAAGATAACGTTATTACTGCTACAAGAGTAGTGCTTCCAGTAACCAATGACAATGATATTCCAGAACGTTTTGGATTGCGGCATAGAGCTGCCGTTAGTATTACTGAAAAAACAGATGCTGTTTGCATTACGGTTTCTGAAGAAAGCGGTCAAATATCCTATATTATGGATGGCAATTTTGTGCTTTTTGATGATATTGAAGAATTAAACGAATTGCTTGAAAGGGATTTATCGTCTTAACAAATATCAATTTTTAATTTTTCTAGCTAGCTTCTTTTTTTAAAAACTGCACTTCATACAGGTTTTTATAATACCCATTTCCTTTCTTGATTAATTCTTTATGGGTACCAATTTCAACAATTTTTCCTGCTTCCATTACAATAATTTGATCTGCTTTTTTAATGGTAGCCAAACGATGGGCAATAATTATTGAGGTTCTTCCTTTAGTGATTTTCTCTGTTGCGACTTGTATCATTTCTTCTGAATAAGAATCTACAGAAGAAGTAGCTTCATCCAATATTAAAATACTTGGATTACTCACATAAGCCCTTAAGAATGCTAATAACTGTCGCTGACCAGAAGACAACATCACTCCTCTTTCTTTAACATTATAGTGATAACCATTAGGTAAGGAACTAATAAATTTATGAATCCCAATTTTTTTAGCAGCATTGATAACTTCTTCTTCTGAAATACTAGTATCTTTTAAAGTTATGTTATTTAAAACAGAATCTGAAAATAAAAAAACATCTTGTAATACAACTGCAATATGACTTCTCAATGATTTTAGGGTATATGCTTTGATAGACTTATTATCTACTAATATGACACCGCTATTAATTTCATAAAAACGAGACAATAAATTAATAATAGTCGATTTTCCAGCTCCAGTTGCTCCAACTATTGCAACAGTTTCGCCTGGCGCTACTTTAAATGATATGTCTTTTATTATTTCCTCTTCTTCTATATAGCTAAACCGAACGTTTTTAAATTCGATAGATCCTTTGGTGCTTTCTAATAATAGTTTCCCAGAATCATCTATATGAGACTTGGTATCCAAAACATCAAAAACCCTACGAGCTGCAACCATACCCATTTGTAAGGTATTAAATTTATCTGCTATTAAACGCAATGGTCTAAATAACATCTGAGATAACTCGATAAATGCTACAATAGCACCAAGTGTTATCACACCTCCTTCAGCAGCATTAAGTCCACCATACCAAACAACTAATCCAATTGCTACGGAAGATGCCATTTCTGCAATTGGAAAAAATATAGAATTATACCAAACTGTTTTTATCCAAGCTTTTTTATGCTTTTCATTTATTGCTCTAAATTCATTGTATTCCTTTTTTTCACGCGTAAAAATCTGAACGATCTTCATACCGGTTATGCGTTCTTGAACAAAAGAATTTAAATTAGCAACCTGAGCTCGAACTTCTTCAAAAGCAACTTTCATTGCTCTTTGAAAAACTCTTGTCGCATATAATATTAATGGTAAAATAGACATTACAATTAATGTTAATTGCCAACTTTTATAAAGCATAACGCCCAAGATTACAATCATTTTAAGCAAGTCACTTATAATCATAAATAATCCTTGACTAAAAATACTCGAGATGGTTTCTATATCGTTAACTGCTCTTGTTGTCAATCTACCTACCGCACTAGTATCGTAATATTTTAATTTAAAGCTTAGCATTAAATTAAAAAGCTTTACCCGTATATCTCTAATCACACTTTGCCCTAACCAATTGGTGAAAAATATAAAAGTCAACATAAATATGACCTCTAACATTAATATCCCTATCATTAACGAAATATAGAAAACAAGGTTTTCCATGTCCTTAGGAACAATTGACTCATCAATGGCCTTTTGCATTATTAATGGACGTAACACACCTAAAACTGACATCACCACTGCAGCAATAGCAACATATATAAATGTGCCACGATAATTATTAGTGTGTCCCAATAATCTTTTAAAAAGTTTTAAATCAAATGCTTTTCCGGAATCTGCCATACTAATTCCCTGCTAGGACAGGAATCTTATTTAAATTAATTTCTTATTCGTTCTGGATATAGAACTTTGGTTAAATAAAGTCCCTTTGCAGGAGCCGAAGACCCTGCTTTACTTCTATCCTTACTTTTTAATATTTCATGAAATTTTAAAATAGATGTTTTTTCAAAACCTACATCTAACAAAGTACCGACAATTGCCCTTACCATGTTCCTTAAAAAACGATCTGCTTTAATCGTAAAAATCAATTGTGAATTTTCAAATTTCCAATATGCTTCTTTCACATCACAATTATACGTTTTTACATCGGTATTAGAACGAGAAAAGCATTGAAAATCCTTATAAATTAGCAGCAAATTAGCAGCAGCATTCATTAATTCAATATTGGGTTGATGGTGAATACAATGCGTAAAATCATATGAAAAAGGATTTTTTTGTAAGGAAATAACATACTCATATTCTCTTTCTAAAGCATCAAAACGAGCATGAGCATCTTCTTTGACAGAAATTATATTTTGTATGGAAATATCTTTTGGAAGAAAAGAATTTAATTTAAAAATTAATATTGAAACTGAATCAATAGCTTCCGCATCAAAATGAGCAAACAATTGTTTTGCGTGTACTCCAGCATCAGTTCTTCCAGCTCCAAATACTTGAATTTTATCTTGCAACAGTATTGATAAAGCATTCTCTAAAACTTCTTGTATCGAAATAGCATCAGGCTGAATTTGCCAACCGTGATAGTTTTTTCCATTATATGCTAGTTCTATAAAATATCGCATTGAATCTTGTATTTTTGAAAAATCAAAGATACGCAAAGCGAATTCTTTCTAACTTAAGTTTAGATGCTCTTAACAAATTATATTAAAATTAAATATGAAAAAAATTTTATTACTTTCTGATACACATAGTTATTTAGACGATACTATAATAAAGTATGTAAATTTAGCAGATGAGGTATGGCACGCTGGAGATATTGGAGATTTGAAAGTTACAGATGCTATTAAAAAACTAAAGCCTTTAAAAGCTGTTTACGGAAACATCGATGATGCAGAAGCTCGCAGTGAATTTCCATTGCACAATCGTTTTTCATGTGAAGAAGTAGCAGTTTGGATCACACATATTGGAGGATATCCCGGGAGGTACAACCCTGGTATAAGAGAAGAAGTTAAAAGCAATCCTCCAAATCTGTTTATAACCGGACATTCCCATATTTTAAAAGTAATGAATGATAAAAAACTTGGTTTTTTACATATGAATCCAGGAGCAGCTGGCACACATGGATTTCATAAAGTAAGAACCATGTTGCGATTTGAAATCGATAAAGACAAAATACAAAACCTAGAGGTAATTGAAATACAACGCAAATAAAAAATAAAAACCCTGTCTTTTAAAAAGACAGGGTTTTATTTATAAAATCTATAATTACTTATTGCTTCAAAATTCTCTTTACGATACTTGTAGTCTCGTTTTCAATTTTTACAAAGTACATCCCTTGAGCTAAACTCACTAAAGAGAAGTTAATATTTGTAGTAGTACTATCCATAGTTATCTGTTTAATAATTCGTCCATTAATGTCCAGAATAGTAATGTTATTAATATCCATATTACTGTCATTGAACAAAGTTACCTGACCACTTGTTGGATTAGGAAAAATACGAACACTGCTTTCTAGTTCATTATCCTCTATTCCAAGAACACAAACCACTAAAGGATCTGTTATGGTTACCGTTGATGTACAATTGGCTGAATTACCATCAGTATCAGTGACTGTAACTGTAACAACATTAGCTCCTAAATCGCTACAGGTAAATAAACTCTGACTCATGTCAATGGAAGTTGTAAGCCCACAATTATTTGCTGAGTTCCCTGGTTCGTAATAGAAAGCAACATAATCATTCGATGTACTCCAAGTTTGAGAGTTACGTTCAGGAGTTGCTAACCCTTCTGTTCCGTTTGCATTCTCAATACCTTGTGTTGCAAAACCATCGGAAGGCACATCGCTACTGTGTATTTCAATACGATTGGTACCTTCAAATAATTGTAATTGCGCCGTTACCGTATTGGAAGTATCATAATAAGGAACATCAACATATTCCATAACTAAGATACGGTCTGGTGCTGTACCAATAGTTTCATATCTAATAGTTCCACCACTAGAAGGATTAAGATCTTCCCATACAAGTGCTATAAGATTATTTGCATCATTTGAAGTTGGAAGCAGTCCACCTGAACAACAACCACTATCTTGGCCACCAGTAAAAGTTACAAACCCATTTGATGAAATATAGAAATCGGTATAATTCGAACCGTAAAAATTAAAAGTAAATCCAATTGGTAGTGCTCCAGAAACTTGATCATCATCTAAAGTCACTTCTGTTCCATTTGAAATAATATCTATAGGTGCAAAAACACCTGTTTGATCTATAACCAAAACTCCAGGCTCAAGGTTTGTTACAATATCTGCTATTTCTAGTAAAGCCTCTCCGTTTATATCTAATTCTAGAATTATATCCTGGCAAGTAATTTCTGGAATATTATCAGTAACTTCGATTGTATCAGTAACACTTCCACTTGCACATTGGGAAGTAACTTCATATTCAATAATGTGAGAACCAATTCCAGCAACTGACGGATCAAAAGCATAAGTTAGACCATTGCCATCATCTGTAACCCCTATACCCGAGTATACCCCACCTAATGGGGTTCCTCCTCCAAAAGATTGTATTCCTTGTCCTTCACAAACTATTTCTTCAGTATTTATTGCCGGAACAGGAGAATCAAAAGCTTCCGAACCATCACAAGTATCATCAGAACTTCCAGGATCAGCACTAAATCCAAGCCCCCTTTTAGCAAAAGCTTCCCATAAAAGGCATTCATTAGCTCCACCATAAATAGCAAAATCCGCAGCAATAATAGCATCTCTACCATCAATAAAATTAGGAGTACATGGTTGTAATTTCATACCTTCAGTTACTAGAGCAAAAGCTTGAATATTTCCTGCATCTTGACTTTCATCACCTGTAAAATTATAAAAATCTGTATCAAAGCCGTATTCATCTATCAACGCCCAAGTAATTTCCCACAATGCAGTTGCCCATACAGAACCTACTCCATGAGGAACAGCTGCACCACATATATCACCATAAGTTTGAGGATTAACAGCTAAGTCTGTACTATAAGGATATGGACGAATGCCATTTCCATCTGGGCCTTGGCCAAATAAATAAGTTCCAACACCACGAGCATCTGTTCCAGCATCTCCCTGTTCAATAGTCATTAAAACACCATAGAAATCACTCCAACCTTCTCCCATTTGTTCTTGATTCCCTAAACAACTGCTGTTAGAAGGACCTCCTGTTAATCGGTTAGAAATTCCATGTCCATATTCATGTACAATTACTAAATTATCAAAGTCACCGTCTTTATCATCACAAACATACATTTGCATGGTCGGACTACTTCCGTCGGGCGGTGTTCCAAAATTTGCATTACAAGAACCAGATCCATCTTGAGCTTCCGCATTTACTGAATCATTTTCAGCACCACTATTTCCATAATTATTTTCTTGAAAGTTACCTGCTTCTTCATTAAACCCATACACGTATAGGAGGTCATGAATAATATTATTCCAGTAAAACAGGTTAGTAATCGCAGCATCCTCGTATTGATTTGTATTGGAATAAATTGGATCAAAAGGGTATTCTGTAAAGTTTAAAGTTGGACCACCATCAGGTTGATAACCTATGTTATCGCCATCTTCATAAGCATTTACATTATTACCTTTAGTTACTGTAAATTCTGCTCCAGCTATACCATCGGTATCATGCCATCCAAATGGAGATGCAGCAGGTAATGAAGGTTGTACTTCTGAAGTTCTATCACCATAAAATGGACTTTCTTTTGGCATAGCAAACACTTCATAGCATTCTTCACATTCAACAGAATCAGATTTATAAATCTCTAAAGATTTATTATAATTTGAGATATCAAAAAGATTTTTGTTATAATTTAAAACGTTATTATGTTCATGATTAATACCACAACTCAACATGTAATTGTTTTTATCAATAATAGTTCCCGTAGAAGCATCAACACGAATATTCCACCAATCTTTTTGACTTTTTTCTTGTATCGAAATATCCCATACAAGTTTAAACTTATTATCTACTAATTGATACATCAATTTAGCTGGAATTGGGCTCAATGACATTCCGCCTTCACTTAAAATTTGCCTTTGACTAGCTCCACCATAATATTGCAACACAGATATTGCATCCGTTATGGAATAGTTTAATTGGTCTGCGGCAGCCTGAACAGCTTGAATAGCTGATAAATATGAATTTAATGAAGATGATAACTTATCTGTTGTTTTAAAAACAAAATTATTAGAAGCAGAAAGAACAAGACCATTATTCAAAACGTGAACACTTGATTGTGTTCCAAATACTTCGATATCATTTACCATTTGACTATAATAGATATGATGCACACCACTGCTGCTGCTCACATTTTCACTAGAAAGGTCCCAATTAGTGTCTTGCTCGGTTAATTTATCTTGTTCTAACAGCTTTACTAGTTGTTGGTCTATTTTATTTGATAAGTCCTGAGAGAAAATACTTCCAGTAACTAATAGAAGTAAAATAAAGAATAATTTAGAGATATCTTTTTTCATATTTAAAATTATGCAATGTTAATATAGCTTATAAGGTAATAATCATAGTAATAACAACTAAGTTATAAAATACCCTAAACAAAAACCCTAAAAGATGGCATTCTTTTAGGGTTTTGCACTAATATACTAAGATATGCGGTTTAGCGCAACCGATCCACAGATTTTACGAGGTCTTCATCCTTTTTTATGGCCTTATTGGCCATGACTAAAAAAACGATAGAAATGATAGGAAGTAAAACCCCAATACCCTTCTCTGAAACTAATGTCTCTCCGGATAGCGTTAGTGATCTGTAAACGAAAACTCCCAGTAATGAAAAATTTAATATGATGCTTAAACGATTAATTACAAATTGTAATTGTCGTTTTTTAAAATTTAATATGGATAACAAAGTCAATAAAATAGATCCAAAAATAAGACCTACAACCACTGGCTCATTGTTACTAATAATAATCAAACCACTTTCAGACTTAATTATTGGAAACCATAAATAAAGTCCCCCTATAATTAAAGCAGAAATTAATAAATAAACAGTTTGTATTCTTTGTAACATCTATTTCTTGTGATTCTACCTACAAAAATACACTATCTTTTTATAAATATTAAATGCAATTAAAAATTATTGTTGTATAATTGCAACATCAATACGTAACCTATTCAATAGAGGTTACTTAGTCTTCGATAAAATTTTCAAAAAAAAATTACATTCAGTAATACTCAATAGTATCAAATAAATCATATAAATTTTTAAATGTTTGAAATTTCAGAATTAAAAGCAAAGTTATTGCCTGAACTCCAGGATATTGCTAAAGCTTCAGGAGTACCAAAATTCCGTAGCTTAAAAAAATTAGACTTGGTGTATAAAATATTAGACCACCAAGCCGCAAACCCTTCCGCAGTAAAAGCTGTTATAAAAGAAGAGGTTATTGCTCCAAAACAAGAAAGTCCAGTAAAAAAGGAAGCTTCTGTAAATACAGGAGAGCAAAAACCGAGAACAGCTCCAAAAAGAGTAATTCGACCCCGCACTCCTAGAGATGATAATCGCAATCAAAAAAATCAACCTCAAAAACAGAATCATCCACAGCAGACTAAAACTACTGAAGACGATAAGCGCGAAAAAAATCAGGCTCAAAAACAAAATCATCCACAGCAGCATAAAACTAGTGATGATGATAAACGTCAAAAAAATCAAGTTCAAAAACCAAATCAAAATCAGCAAAATAAGACTACTGATGATGATAAACGTCAAAAAACAGAGCAAAAACCTAGACATAACAATCAGAATAACAAAAGAGAAAATAACAATCCTAATCAACACAGAGGTAAGGACGGCAATAAAGACACCCGTAATCGATACCGACAACCCGACTTTGAATTTGATGGTATTATAGAAAGTGAAGGTGTTTTAGACATTATGCAAGATGGTTATGGTTTCTTGCGTTCTAGTGATTATAATTATTTATCATCTCCTGATGATATTTATGTTTCACAATCTCAAATACGTTTATTTGGATTAAAAACTGGAGATACCGTTTTAGGACAGGTAAGACCTCCAAAAGAAGGCGAAAAATATTTTCCACTTATTAAAGTAAATAAAATTAATGGACAAAGTCCTGATGTAGTTCGTGATCGAGTTGCATTTGAGCATTTAACACCATTATTTCCGCAAGAAAAATTCAATTTAGCAGACAGACAATCTAGTATTTCTACTCGTATAATAGATATGTTTGCTCCTATTGGAAAAGGACAACGTGGAATGATTGTTTCTCAGCCAAAAACAGGAAAAACAATGTTATTAAAGGATGTTGCCAATGCCATAGCTGCAAATCATCCCGAAGTTTATCAAATTATACTTTTAATTGACGAACGACCTGAAGAGGTTACAGACATGCAACGTAATGTTCGTGGCGAAGTAGTTGCGTCAACTTTTGATAAAGAAGCAACAGAACACGTTAGAATAGCGAATCTTGTTTTAGAAAAAGCAAAACGATTGGTAGAGTGTGGTCATGATGTAGTAATTCTATTAGATTCAATCACTCGTTTAGCGAGAGCATACAATACTGTTCAACCTGCAAGTGGAAAAATACTTAGTGGTGGAGTTGATGCGAATGCATTGCATAAACCAAAACGTTTCTTTGGGGCTGCACGAAATATTGAAGACGGTGGTTCATTAAGTATTATTGCGACTGCTCTTACAGAAACTGGTTCTAAAATGGATGAAGTAATTTTCGAAGAATTTAAAGGAACTGGTAATATGGAACTACAATTGGATAGAAAAATATCTAATCGTAGAATTTTCCCTGCAATTGACCTTACTTCTTCAAGTACTCGTAGGGACGACTTATTACTAGGTGAAAATGTAATTCAACGCATGTGGGTATTACGTAAATACCTTGCTGACATGAATCCAGTTGAAGCTATGGAGTTCATCAACGACAGAATTAAAAATACTAGAAACAACGAAGAGTTTTTAATTTCAATGAATAGCTAAAGTATTCAGATTAGAAGATAATTAAAAAACCCTGTTATATATTATAACAGGGTTTTTTTGTGTCCTTAATTTAAGTCAGGATGTTAAACTAAATTAATTATACCCAGGAATGTAGAATTTTATTCATAAACAACAATAATATCTTTCTTTATTCAACTATCAAAATACAATTTAGAAAATTTAATGTAGGTGAGTACTTTTATTATTTAAGCATGAGTTGAATTGTCTTGACAAAAAACATTTTTCATAAAGTTAAAGACAAAAAAATCCCTTCCGTTTTCACGGAAGGGATTTTATATTTAATAGAGTTTGCTAAATGCTTACTCTTTGATCAAACGTTTTACAACACTTGATTGTTCTCCTGTAATATATACCATATATACACCAGTTGCATAAGCAGAAACATCGATCATTTTCTCAGTTTGCATGTTTTGCAAATTGATTT
>Ga0209302_10001320_pt1 | contig 14414 bp, 8 predicted proteins | sample ArcOceMetagenome_2_FD_187445 | JGI IMG/M metagenome (GOLD analysis project Ga0209302, IMG submission 187445) | Marine eukaryotic phytoplankton communities from Arctic Ocean - Arctic Ocean ARC135M Metagenome (SPAdes) (version 2) | ecosystem: Environmental > Aquatic > Marine > Oceanic | place... | reverse complement strand
ACATGTACATACCGCAGGGAACTCGCCTGCCATGGCTGATGCGGCGTCTCTTATTTTGATTGGCGATGAGTCACTCTCTGAAACATTAGGTCAACCACCACGCGCCAAAATTGTTGCTATGGCTACGGTTTGTGACGACCCACTGGAAGTAGTTTCAGGATGTGCAAAAGCTACCGCAACATTAATGAGACAACATAATCTAAAAGCATCAGACATCGATCTGTTTGAGCTCCATGAAGCTTTTGCTGCAACTAGTATAAAATGTCAGCTCACTTTAGGTATTGGCGATGAAAAGCTAAATGTGAATGGAGGCTGTATAGCGCTAGGCCATCCAATGGGCGCGACAGGTGGGATTATGATGGGGACTCTGTTGGATGAGCTAGAGCGAAGAAAAAGTACAACCGGTATTGTTGCGGCAAGCGGAGCAGCAGGAAGTGGTACCGCTATTTTGATTCAATGTGTGTAATTTTAATTTTCCGCATCTAAATATTGGCTTGGTTTGATTAAGGCGGTTTTATGAAAACTATTATTCAACGATTTTTTGTTTTGGGTGTTTTTTTTGTTATGTCCTCGGTGTCCCATGCATCTGAAGGGACTCAGATTAAGCCATCAAAAAATCTCAAGACAGATCGTATTCTCTTTGTTGGTAATAGCTACCTTTACTACAATGATAGCCTGCATAACCACGTAAAGAGGATGGTTCAGGAAAAATTCCCAAAAAGAAAAAAACTCCTTAGCTATAAATCTTCTACCATTGGTGGCTCACGTTTGGTACACCACAATATTGATCATTTATTAGATTCAAAAAATATTGGTGTCAGCAAAAATTTTGAACTCGTCATCCTTCAAGGCGGCAGCACTGAGCCTTTAACAAAGAAATCCAGACGACAATTCCATGAGCAAGCTAAAAAAATGATCGGCAAAATAAAAGCGAGTGGTGGTAAGGCTGCACTTTATATGACCCACGCCTATGTGAAGCCTCATAAAAAATACGCGCCAGGCATGATTGATGACATAAAAAGTACGTACGTTAAGGTGGGAAATGATAACGAGGCTCTAGTAATACCTGTAGGTTTGGCCTTTGAAATGGCCTATAGAATTAAGCCAGACATCAAATTACATAAAGAATTTGATGGTACGCATCCTAGTCTTCTTGGTACTTATTTAGCTGCCAATGTTGTTTTTGCCACTCTGTTTAAGTCGTCCCCTATCGGATTAGAGTACAACTATTTTGATACTATTTCTGATGAGGATAGGGAGTTTTTACAAAAAATAGCGACAGCAACGGTTGCCGAATTTTTTAAATAGACGAATAAAGATTGTTTGAATCAGAAATGATGAATCGAGTAACAGTAAAATTGTATCGGCGGAGAAGATAATGACAGAGTCAACAATAACTAAAATAGATTCTGATAGAGCAGGTTACCAAAATATAGGATTGTTCATAGGTCCCGCAATATTCTTAGTCATGCTGGCTTTTAGTAATTTTCAACAAACCATGTCCATTGAAGCTTGGAGAACGGCTGCGGTGGGTCTATGGATGGCAGTTTGGTGGGCCACAGAGGCGATTCCTGTTCCAGTGACTGCATTTTTACCCATTGTCACTTTTGATCTTTTGGGTATTGCGTCGATTAAGGAAGCTGCTGCGCCCTATGCCAACCCTACCATTTACCTGTTTCTTGGGGCATTTATTTTGGCATTGGCCGTCGAGCGCTGGAATTTACATAAGCGCGTTGCGTTTAATATTTTGGCCCGCACGGGTACCGATGGTAAACGCTTGATTGGTGGCTTCATGTTAGTTGCAGCGCTGCTGTCTATGTGGATGACGAACACCTCAACTACGATGATGCTTTTGCCTATAGCTATCTCGGTCGTGGCCGTCGTCGTCGGCAACTTGGATGATGTGGACCAAAAAAATAAAACTAATTTTCAAATAGCGATGCTTTTAGGTCTGGCCTTTGCGGCAACCATTGGCGGTTTGGCAACACTAATTGGCACACCGCCCAATGCTTTATTTGCGGCCTTTATGAAGGAAAATTATGCCATCGAAATTAGTTTCTTTGACTGGATGCTGGTGGGTGTTCCTCTAACCGCAATTTTATTACCGACAGCGTGGTTAGTTTTGACTCGTTGGGCTTTCCCGGTGAACATTCAATCCAACAGCGCGGCGGCTGCGCATCTTCGTGAGGAAAGAGAGGCACTTGGGAAAATAACGGTACCAGAAAAACGTGTCGCCATTATCTTTGGTTTGGTCGTGTTGGGATGGATTTTACGCCGGCCTCTAAGCGCCGGACTATCTATTCAAGGGTTGTCTGATACTGCCATTGCGCTCGGAGGCGCTCTTCTCCTGTTCTTTATGCCAAGTGGCGACAAGCAACAAAAGCAGTTAATGATATGGTCTAACCTTGATCGTTTGCCGTGGGGTGTTCTTATTTTGTTTGGCGGAGGTTTAAGCTTGGCTGCAACTATTGCCAGCAGTGGATTAGCGCAATGGTTAGGAGAGAGCTTGTCTCCTATATCAGTATTAGGCATTTCGGCATTGGTAATCAGCGCCACAGCTCTGGTAATCTTTTTGACTGAGTTGACCAGTAATCTGGCGACAACCGCAACGTTTTTACCAATCATCGCGGCCATTGCAATACAGGCTGGAATTCCACCCATGGTACTTTGCGTTCCGGTTACCTTGGCAGCGAGTTGCGCCTTTATGCTACCGGTGGCTACACCACCTAATGCCGTTGTCTTCTCGTCGGGAATGATAACAATCCCTCAGATGGTGCGTGCTGGGTTCTATCTCAATTGTATCGGGATGGGATTACTGGTCTTAGTAGCATTGTGGTGGGCGCCATTGATATTTGGCGTAAACTCTTACTAAGTAAAAAAAATTGGATTGAAGTTTATGGTTTTATGGCGCAACCGCCAGATTTTGATTAGGCCAATGCCGTTTAAACTCCTCAATGCGCAGTAAGCGTTGGCGAAGCACTTGCTCATGTTGGCCGTTTGCGACCAAATTTTGATAACTATCGTTTAATTTTTTGATTATTTTTTGATCAGAATCAAGAGCCGCTGCGAGGTATAAACCATTGGAGATGCCATCAAGTCTTAATATGGGTTTGAACGATGAGCAATCTAAATCGTCACGACTACAAAGTTGCATAAGGCCTCCATCACTCATAGGGAATACGTCTATGCGTCCCAGTAAGGCCTTCTGTATATTTTGATAATTACTGTTCACCGCTTGTAGATTTTCAAACCCCTTGTCTTTAAGGAATTGATGATGAATATGCTCATTGACCACGCCGATTTTCCAAGTTTTGGCATCGGCCAAGTTAACGACTTTAATATCATCTCTTGTTGTTAGGCTGAATAGATAATAGGTCACGGGTATTAACTGCCCGATCCATCGGAACTGTTTTTCTCGGGCTGTATCTCTGGCGATGGGATAAATAAGGACATTATCATTACTCTGGGCCTTACGATAGGCGCGTTTCCATGGCTCAAATGTCAATTCATAGTCCAATTGAGCATTATCTAGTAACTGTTTGACAAAAGCAGTGGCCTCTCCTCCGTTACCGGAGGTGTCAGCGGTTAGAGTGAAAGGGGTGGCCTCAGTTAACAGAACTAAAGGTGGCTGTTCGGCCTTAACATCTCTAACCAATGTTGCCGTTATTATCAACATTAATAGCGTACGGTGGTTTACCATTGGTCAAAGCTCAGAAATAGCATTGGGCAAACCCTCGAATGTTTGTTCGCAGCATTCTATTAACTGCTGAACGTCGACCTGCAATCTCATCGTGTAGTTTGTACTATTAATTTTTCTCTGCTGAATCTCACCTGCAATGGCCCCTAAAGCTATGAAACCGAAGTTTGAACAGAGTCCGGCTAGCGCATGAGCAAACCCACTAATTAATCGATGGTTATCTGGCTCGGCGGTACAAATTTGATCGGTCAGCCGACGAGCGGATAACTCAGCTTCGTGATAAAGGGACTTAACTTTTTTTGTACCGAGTGTTGCGCAATGCTCATTAAGAATATTCATGGCAATTAATCCGTTGTTACTAATTGCTATGGCTGGTTCTGTATAGCTCAATATTTCTGGGAAAAGCTTCGCAATGGAGGTTGAAAGCTTATTCATATCTAAAGGCTTCTCAACGACCATGTCCATCCCTGCAGTTAGGCATCTTTCGCGCATATCACTACTAAGAATTGCACAGCTACCGAGTATTTTCATACCATTATATTCTGGCATCTCTCTTATACGTTTGGTCGTTTCTATTCCATCCATAACTGGCATATGGATATCCATGAGCACTAAATCTATCTGCTCGCTATACAGAATATCTAAGGCCTCTTGACCATTCCCAGCCAAAAATGTTCTCCAAGAGGTTCGTTCCAACTGTCCTTTCAGTAATTTCCTATTAATTTCCACATCGTCTACAGCCAAAATATTCAGTGATGTGTTGTTTTTTTGAGTTACTGTTGGAGCCTCGTTATGTTCGATTTCATCAATTTTACTGACGCCAAAATTCAAAGTGAACCAGAATGTACTGCCAACACCTGTGTTGCTAAAAAAATCAATTAAACCATTTTGTTGCTCGACAATTTCCTTACAAATAGCTAAACCCAAGCCAGAACCGCCATAGCGACGTGCAACGGAGCTATCTCCCTGGCTGTAAGGGTCAAAAATATCCTCATATGACTGATTAGCGATACCAATACCTGTATCAATAACAGAAAATTTTAAATTAACAGTATCTCCATTATCACTACTAAGTCGATCGACAGTTAATGTGATTGTTCCTCTTTCAGTAAATTTCAAAGCATTGTTAAGAAGGTTCAGAAATACCTGACGCAATTTTTCCGGATCGCCCACAACCATCGCCGGCACATCATCAGCAATAATTTCATAGAGATGAATACCTCTCTTCTCGGCCGTCGTGTTTACGGAAAATATGAGCCCATGAATTAGGCCATGTAAATTAAAAGAGCTAGAGTCTATTTCAAATATACCTTGCTCATATTTTGCATAGTCCAGGGCAGAACTCATCATTACCAGCAGCGATTTACTGGAGTCATAGATTGCATCTATATACTCAGCTTTATCGCGGTGCCTTGGATTATTCCTTATGAGTTCAGCCATTCCTAGAATGCCATTCATCGGCGTGCGTATCTCATGGCTCATAATGGCCAAAAACTCTGTCTTTGCCTGACTTGCATTAATGGCTATTTGTCGCTCTATATCAAGTTCTTTGGTACGAGCTTCGACCATTTTTTCAAGGTTTTCATTACTCCCTTTAATTTGTTGATGTTGAGTTCGGATAATCGCCAGATGGTCATTGAAGGCACCAATTAGAACGCCAATTTCATCGTCTTGATGATTTTCAGGCATTGGAATTCGTTGGTCAGTAATACCTTGCTGTATAGGTTGGCTCGCTCTAAGTATTGGGCGAGTAAATGTAAAATAAAATAACGATATTAGACAAATGGTCAGAGCGAAATTACGTAAAATACCGGATGTTAGAACCACGGCCGATCGTCTAATAAATGTGTCGGCGGCCAATGTCGGATCTACCACGACTATTAATTTTCCAACAGGCGTAGGGTAGATAATGTTATCAAACAGCGGTTGCTCGATTGTTTGAGGTTTCCCGAAAAGCCAGCGCTTAAAAGGAGTACTCTGAGTCGACGAAGGTTTGTCTGCTAGTCCGAGCATACCCCCTCTGTCATCATAGATAATAGCTGACACAATAGACACATTACTGACTAAACCCTCGCTAAGTTGTGTTGCACCATTACTGTCGAGATTATATGCTGCATGAAACGCAGCTCGATTGGCGGTAATTAACACGTCACTGATGAGTTTGTTGAGTTCGTCTTTTTGTGAAAAATAATCTAGATATATTTGCCCACTACTCAAAACAATTCCAATTACAAATGCAGCTATAACGGCTACTTTAGTCTGCCGATAGGATAGGCTCTTTGTTAACGGGATTTTGTAAATTGGCATCTATTTACAAGTGCTCAGTTATAAACTACGTCGGCAGAAAAAATATAACCGGTGCCATACGCAGTATTTATTAACTTTGGGTTAGTGCGATCATCGCCGAGTTTTTTCCGTATTCGCGCTATCATTACATCTATTGTCCGATCAGTAGGAAACCAATCACGATGTTTCATATGATTCATTATTTGATCTCGATTTAGCACGTAGCCTGCATTCTGAATAAGGACAGAAATTAATTGAAACTCACCTTCTGTCAAACGGATATCACAGCCATCAGTATCACCACCGCTATTTTGTATAATGCGGGTACCAAGATGTAATATCCAATCGCCAAAAGTAGCGGTCTTGAAGTTTCCGAACGTCTTATTGTTCTTACTAGCAATAGATCTATTAGTGATGCGATCGAGAAGATTTCTTACGCGTACCATTAGTTCACGTGGATTATAGGGTTTAGTTACATAGTCATCAGCACCTAGTTCTAGGCCAACAATCTTATCGATGTCATCGTTCTTTTGAGTGACTAAAATAATGCCTACACCAGATCGACTACGGAACTCCCGTGTCAATTCAAGGCCCGTTTTACCGGGGATTTTAATATCCATTATTATGATATCTAGTGCTTTGTCAGAGAACAACTTTTCTGCCTGATTACTTGAACTAGCCTTGTAGACTAGGTAATTTTCAGCGACAAAGTAACTGGCTAGTAAGTTTAGGCTAGCGGGCTCATCTTCGACAATTAGCACTGCAGGTTGCTTTACATTTTCCATATAAACCAGCGTTCATAACGATATTTAAATTCATTAAAGATTGTCGTCAATTAAAGTACTGCGGGATCTCAACGACGTAGAAGAAGTATTAGTCTAGATCAAGGGGGTATTAATTGGCAAGAGAGACACCTCGAATTCTTACCGGGTAATTGGCTTAAACTGTTCCAGCTCAATACCGCGAATATTACCTTCCATGACTATAGCCTGAGGGAGTAAGGGCTAAATCTATAGGTAGGGCAGATGAACTTCAGGTTGTGGTTACAATTGATTTACAAGATAGAACAATATGTGCGCTTTTTTCGGCTTAAAAATACATATTTTGGGATACACTCGTTTTAGTGATAAGTCAAAAAAATGGGGAGAAGAGATATGTTAAAAACTAATGCGATGGCTGTTGCCATCAAAATGATTGTGGTTTTGGGGTGTGCGGTCACAAGTGTTGTGGCTCTGTCTCAAGAGGAAACTGAGCTGGAAGAGATAGTGGTTGTAGGGTCACAAATTAAGGGTGCTCAGATTAACTCTGCCTTGCCAGTCAGCATTATTTCATCTGAAGATATAGACATCCTAGGCTTGGATTCTGGTGAAGAATTACTCGAAAACATGGCAGAGATGGGGCTTAACTATTTCACTGAAGCCGAAGCTTTTTCTGGTGGTGTAAATTCTGTCCGTGGTGATATTGGGTCATATAATCTAAGGAATATGGGTGTTGGTAATACGCTAGTTCTGTTGAACGGCAGGCGTCTTGTGAACGCAGCGGGCTATCAAACTGAGCTACTTGGTGGTGACTATGTGCCTACATTGAGCGTCAACTCTAATGTCATTCCAACATCTGGGATGGATCGCGTTGAGGTTTTAAAAGACGGTGCATCGGCTATTTATGGTGCTGACGCTGTTGCAGGTGTCATTAATAATGTTATCGATTCTAATTATGAAGGATTCGGTTTCACAACTAAACTCACTGGCTACGATCACTTCGAAGCCGAAGATTTAACCTTCAGTGCGAAGTTTGGTACTGCGTTTAATGATGGTGATTCTCATCTTACTGTGCTGGTGGATTTCTACGATCGCGACACTATCAAGGCTACTGAAGATGAGCGTTGGAGTATTGGTGATCATCGCAAAATACTACCCGATGATTCACCCTGGAAGACGAGTACTGCTTTTCGAAACCTTTATTCATATCAGTATGCTCAATTAGATCAATCTGGGCGTAACAGCTTTACTGATTCTAGCGGTGAAATGCAGATCTTGCCTGGTGACGATGCAAAATGTGCGGGCTCATCGGCTTTAGACACTGGCTATGGTACCTGTTTAGTACCAGATACTACCTCGGATAATTATTATTTAAACCCTGGTTTATACCGTGATTTTAGAAGTGCGGTGAAAAGGAAAAATATTTTTGCGACTTTCAAACACGTGGTTAATGATGATTTAGAATTCTTCTCTGAGCTCGGGCTGTATAGTTCTTCGTCTCTACGGAACATTGAACCCGCTGGAACATCATCCTCTGCACCCATCTCTATCGGCGCGGACTATTACTACACTAATCAGTTGGTCCAAGATGGCGCGAATCCTTTAGCTGGTGTTGGAGCGATCAAGCTCGATGGTATGCGAAATCCTAAATATGGACGAATTGTTAGTTCAGATAAAAGAACGACTCGTTTTCTTGCTGGGTTAAGAGGAACCCGCGGGGATTGGGACTGGGAAACAGCGGTACTGCATTCCAAGGCAACTACGGATGATCTAACCGAGAATCGCATTTCTAATAACTTACTGACCGAGGCTTTAGCTGATTCAACAGCGGCTGCCTTCAACATTTTTTCTATTGATTCTGCCAATATCGAGCGGGCTATGATCGATGTTTATCGTAATGATGAGAGTGAATTAACGTCGTGGGACTTTAAAGCCAGCAAAAATGACATATTCTCATTGCCGGCAGGTCCAGTGGGTATGTTGATTGGTGTTGAATATCGAGAAGAGAAGTATTCGGATGATAGGGATCCACGGTTAGATGGCACCATAAAGTATGTGGCACAAAATGGGTCGGAATTTCCGTTTGTATCGGACGTGTTAGGGTCTAGTCCGACTACTGATTCAGTGGGTGAAAAAGACACGATCTCTGTATTTACAGAATTTCAAATACCTGTCACCGAGACCATTCAAGCTCAACTGGCTATCAGGCATGAAGATATTTCAGATGCCGGTTCTACCACAGTGGGTAAGTTCGCTATTGGTTGGGAAGCTACAGATTGGTTGCTTATTAGGGGTTCTGCCCAAACAGCCTTTAGAGCACCAAACTTGGTGCAGGTTAATCAAGCTCAGGTAGCTCGATTTGGTTCTCGCGTTGATGCGGTCTATCAATACATTACTGAGAATAATACTACTACGGCGTCAGGTATGGATAAAGACTCTAAGTACACGATTCAGAGATTTGCTATGGGTGCTGAAGACTTGCAGTCAGAGGAATCTACCAACACCTCTATAGGGTTTGTTATTCAGCCCTCTCAGCTGGACGGCTTAACGATCACATACGATGCATGGAAGATTGAAAAAGATAAAACTATTGGTTTATTTGGCCGTGATAATCACACTATTCTTGACCTTGCTCTGCTGCTTGAAAATGGGACTAATAATTGTGACGCATTTATGGGTAACACAGCCGTTTTAAGGGATACAGATGAGCTAGATGATGGCGTTCTTGGGCTGTTTTCTACCGCGGGAATATGTCCTGTTGGTCAGGCATACAGAGTAGTGGATGAATATATTAATATGGCGAAACGAACGCTTGAAGGTCAGGATATAGGCATTAACTACAATTTGGATACTAGCCTAGGTAACTTTAGATTTCGTTACAATGCGACATTCACTGATACTTTTGAGCAGGTTCCTACCGGTAACTTTAGTACCATTGAAAATGCACAGGCATCCGGAGCTATTCCCGCTTATGTCAATCTCAAAGGCTTCGGTGATTTGCTGGGTATCGATGGTAATTATGATGAGAAGCATTCAATGAAATTGTCATGGGGCAAAGGGCCTTGGGGTGTATCACTTTCTGGTTTAAAGAAAGGTAATTTCATTCAAAGTAGTCTCACTTTAAGTGATGGTACTGAGTATGTGGTGCCGTCTATGACCACTATGGATGCAGCGGTACACTATAAGTTTGATCTTGGCGGTAGTACGGCTAGGCTAAAATTTGCGGTGAAGAACTTTAATGATGAAAGAGCACCTACAGCTGACCGCTTCTTTGGTTTCTTCGCTGATGCACACCAAGACTATGGAAGAAATTACTATCTAAGTTTGAAAGTTGATATGTAGTTTATGTGGGCTTTAAAAGGGAGCCATGTGCTCCCTTTTTTATTCTTCAATATTAATAGTGGGATTGTTCTCAGCCTCAGGTATTTTAAATGATCCGTTTTCTTGTCTTTTGTCTTTTGTCTAACACTGTAGTGGCTGCAACGGACACCCTAAAACTAACTGAAGGGTCAGTATCTTCTGCGCACCCATTGGCAACTCATGCGGCAGAGACAATCTACAGATCGGGTGGTAATGCAGTCGATGCTGCGGTCGCAGTCTCCTTTGTTCTATCTGTGGTTGAACCCACCATGAGTGGACTGGGTGGGCGAGCACAATCTATTGTGCGAACTCAGAAAGGTGATTTTGTGGGTTACAACGGTATGACAGAGATACCTAAAAGCTTCATTAAATCAACTGACATGCCATCGTCCGGCTACTCTACGGTCGCAACACCTGGGCTCGTTGCATTATTGTGGGATATGCATCAGCAGCATGGCGAACTACCCTTTGCCGAGCTTGTTAGGCCGGCAATAGATTATGCTGAGAATGGTTTCGCGTTATTGCCTGGGGAAGTCGCTCGACAAACTAGTGTTATCGAGAGTATAAGCGCAGATGTTGGAATGCAGCGCGCATTTCTTGATGCTGAAGGAGCGGTGACTGCCGTTGGCAAAATATTAAAGCAGCCGGACTTGGCTAAAACACTAAAAAGAGTTGCACTAGGGGGTGCCGATGCTTTTTACCGTGGAGATATTGCTCGCGCTATTAGCGATGATATGGATCACCAAGGTGGATTTGTAACGCAACAAGACTTATCTGAGTATCAAGTGCTGCCGGGACGTTACATCAGTTTTGCCTATCGCGATTTTACTATACACACACTGGCAGCTCCGGCAGGTGGAGGCTTGGTTGCTAAAGCAATGATGTTGTTGAGTTACTTTGATATGACCTCATTAGATGACGCACGATGGGCGACAACCGTTAGTCAGGCGTTAGCGATTAGCATTGAGTCGATGAGTAGTGACTATTATGAAAAAAACCTTGATGAGCTTACTGATTCAACATGGGCTGAACAGCAAAGTAAGCGAATATTTATACCGCTAATAAGTCAAAAAACTCGGATCAGCGATAACAACAAGTCTTTGCCACCAGGCACTGATTGGATAGGCGCTCCCGGCGCACACACATCACACTTCGCCACTGCTGACTGTACCGGACTGACTGTATCCATGACGCAGACTATAGGTCCGATATTTGGAGCAAAGGTAGCTACTCCCGAACTTGGTTTCGCCTACGCGGCAACCATGGGTGGTTATCTCCGAACAGGCTTACAAAATCCAGGTGAGAGGCCTCGAACATCCATTGCCCCGGTTATTGTTACCCAACAAAACAAAGTGGTTATGGCACTAGGTGCAGCTGGAGGTATTCGTATCCCGTCGGCCATTGTACAAACACTCTCCAGGTACATTGATCAGGGTAAACGCTTGTCAGAGGCTGTTACGGCTCCGCGCGTTCATCCGCTTGCGACCATCAATAAAGATAATGAGCGGGTTATTGATCTGAGTGCTTTTGATGCTGAGATGGATGGGCCGGGATGGGATGAGTCAGACATATTGTATTGGCAAAATGTGGGATTTAAGGTGAACAAAATTAGTAAGAGTGCGTCCTTCGGTCGTATTCACGCAATTGTGGGGCAGGATGATAAATTAGTCGGCGTAGCTGATCCTGATTGGGAAGGAAGTGCCAACGACCCAGTAAGGTGCTCAGAGTGATTTAATTCGTCGTTTATTATCGAAAATTACCTTATCATTCCGCCGCAAATGAATTAGAAAATACTATTGGAGTAGCTTCATGCTAAAAATCATAAAAACACCGTCGAAGGCTTTGGTTCCGTTAATCACTGGATTTATGTTACTAACTGCTCTTCAGTCTATAGCGTTGTCAAAAGAAGCTGCCATCATTGACCCTACTGCACGATTCCATCCGGTTTATAGTCAGTCAGGGATGGTAGTTTCCCAAGAGATTGTTGCCAGCCAAATTGGTGCTGATATTCTTAGCCAGGGCGGCAATGCTATTGATGCCGCAGTGGCCACGGGGTTTGCATTGGCAGTAACACTGCCGCGCGCGGGAAATCTGGCCGGGGGTGGCTTTATGATGATTCACTTAGCGGAAGAAAATAAAACCATTGCTCTGGATTATCGTGAAATGGCTCCTGCAGCCGCAAGCCGAGATATGTTTTTAGATGGTCAAGGTGATGTCGATAACCAGCTAGCCCGTTTTAGTATCAAATCATCGGGCGTCCCTGGAACCGTTGCTGGGTTGCTGCATGCTCACGAGCAATATGGTTCATTAAGCTTATTGAAAGTGCTAAATCCAGCCATTAAAATTGCCAAAAATGGGATTAAGGTGACTGTTGATTTATCCTCATCCTTGGCGTCAAGAGCGGAGCGGCTAGGGAAAAATAAAGCATCTAAAGGTTATTTTTATAAATCTGATGGGGCTCTGTATCAGCCGGGTGACACCTTAAAACAAGCTGATTTAGCGACCTCATTAGCGCGCATTAGAGCAGGCGGCCGCGCTGGCTTTTACGACGGTAAAACCGCTGATTTAATTGTTAGCGAAATGCAACGATCTGGCGGTCTTATTAGTCGTGCGGATCTTAAAAATTATAAAGTCGTTACTCGCCAGCCAGTGTGCGGTGATTATAGAGATAACATCGTGTGTGCTATGCCCCCGCCATCATCTGGTGGTGTTCATTTGGTGCAAATGTTAAACGTGCTTGAAGGTTGGGATTTAAAAGCACTTGGCCATAATAGTGCCGCGTATATACATCGGTTAGTCGAAGTTATGCGCCGCGCCTATGCGGACCGAAGCGCCTATCTTGGCGATCCTGATTACTACGCGGTGCCGGTAGGGCAGATTATTGATAAGAAGTACGCCGCATCCTTGCGCGCGGACATTGACCTCTCAAAAGCTAGTGTGTCATCCGCAATCGAACCCGGTTTAGATATTGATATTGATAGCCTTTCAAAGAGACGTGAAGCCGCGTCAAAAGAATCAGTTGAGACCACTCATTTTTCGACATGGGATCAGTGGGGTAATGTAGTCAGTAGCACAACCACGCTGAACTTTTCATACGGGAGCGGTATTTCCGTGGTAGGAGCCGGATTCTTACTAAATAACGAAATGGATGACTTTTCGGCTAAACCGGATACGCCTAATGGATTTGGATTGATTGGAGGTATCGCTAATTCCATTGAGCCCGGAAAACGTCCACTGTCATCAATGACCCCAACCATTGTATTTGGCGAAGACGGCAAGCCAATGCTCGCCACCGGCAGCCCCGGAGGTAGCACTATTATTACTGTGGTTTTACAGACAATTCTAAATGTTCTGTCGTTTGATATGGGTATAGCAGAGGCGTCTTCTGTATCCAGAATACACCATCAATGGCTGCCCGATCAGGTGTTTTTTGAGTCGGGAATATCCAAAGACACATTACAACTATTAACGAGCATGGGCCACCAGATTGGTAAAAAGCCAAGAATTTTGGGCTCGACTCAAAGTATTCAAAGAGGCCAAAATAAGAGTACGCTTGGTGCTTCTGATCCGCGTCGCCAAGGTTCCGGTGCGGTTGCGCAGAACAGACCCAATCAACAGTAACTTCAGCCGACAGTTCTATGCTCCCCAGTTAAGGGTTTTGAGAAACTGTGCTAATGGGTAGATGCTTCAATAACAGTTTTTTGTTAAAGTCTCCGTAAGAGGCACGCTTTTTGGTTAAAACAAATGACTAGAGTGCCTTAAAAAAATTCTAAATTAGGGGCTCATCATGACTTCAAAAGCGTCAGTATTATTTCAATGCAGCAGTCTTGCAAAAATAGGGCTGTTAGCGATCACAATGGTTATTGCAGGTTGCAGTGGTGGTGGGTCTTCGTCGGCGGCTCCTTCCCAGCCCTCAGTAGGCACTACACCACCAGCCTCTGGTTGGGTTGCGGGGGAGTATGATGACTGGCGATTAACAAGTATGCGTAATATCTGTGAGAATCCTCGAAACACTGCCGATAACACTGATACTCAGGGTACTGTCACTGATGAAAATAACTGGATTCGGTCTTACAGTAATGACACTTATCTTTGGTATTCGGAGCTGAATGATATAGATCCAGGTACAGTTAGTTCTGCCGAGGAATACTTCGATCTAATGCGGACCAATGGTCTATCACCAACAGGCAATGCAAAAGACCAATTTCACTACAGTCAAAATACTGAAGAATATAATCAATACTACTCTGGTGTGTCTGCTGGTTATGGGGTGAGATTTTTTCTTATCGCAAGTAGCCCGCCACGACAGATTA
>Ga0209302_10001317_pt1 | contig 14425 bp, 11 predicted proteins | sample ArcOceMetagenome_2_FD_187445 | JGI IMG/M metagenome (GOLD analysis project Ga0209302, IMG submission 187445) | Marine eukaryotic phytoplankton communities from Arctic Ocean - Arctic Ocean ARC135M Metagenome (SPAdes) (version 2) | ecosystem: Environmental > Aquatic > Marine > Oceanic | place... | reverse complement strand
GTCTGGGGCTCGCCAGAAGGCATCATGCCGTATTTGTCGGTGCCAGCGAGGTGGTCTGTGGACTGGTGCCAGGTGATGCCTGCCGCAACACGTCGCACGAGCCGCCAGCCGGTGCCGACAGCATCCCACATAGACGGAGGCCGCGGCGGCGACGGCGGCGGCTGCGAAGGTGACGGCGAAGGCGGCGGCGGTAACGGGTTAGGCTCGAGCGGCGGCGGCGGCGGCGGCGACGACGACGGTGACGGCTTAGGCGCGGACGGCGAAGGGCTTGGCGGCGGCGGCGGCGGCGACGATGTCGGCGGCGGCGAGAGTGCCTCGCTCCAGATCGTGACGGACTCCACCCACGCGTCGGTGGCGTGGTATATATCACCGGTCCCCCGTGAGCCGATCGTGACTGTTGAGCGGCCCTCATTGTTGGAGGTGGGTGATATCGTGTTACTCTTGACGCCGTTGAGGAACGCCGCGGACTCGCCGCCTTGGCGGTAGACGACCACGACATGCGACCACTGGTTGAGGGTCGGTGCCGGCAGGCCAGAGTTGTAATCCCGACCGGGAATGGGTGCGACGCCGCCACCGAAGCGCTGATCGTGCAGGATGACGCCGCGGTCGTAGCCGCCGTTGTCGGAGCTTACGAGCCAACCAAGAGTGCTGGCGACCGAGAGCAGCTTGAACCAGACCTCGATGGTGCAATCAGTCAGCTTGGATGGGTTGATGTCGATGAGCAGTTCGGCAGTCTTCCCGCCGCCGACGCGCAGCGCTTCGGTGCCATCGACGCTGCCGATATATGCGCCCCCGTGAAGGGTGTACCAGCTCTTGTGGGCAGCATTACCGAAGTCTACAGCATACGTCAGCGGCGGCGGCGAGGGCGACGGAGGTGACGGGTTAGGTGCGGGCGGCGAGGGCAGCGAAGGCGGCGAGGGCGGAGACGCGGGAGGCGCGGCCGGACTGGACGGCGAACAGCCGCTGAGGCTGCTGGCCTCGGCGCCGTCACACGTGCGAGGCACAGCGCACGAGGTGGGGAGGCTACGGGCCTTGACGCACAGGATCGTCTGGTTGGCGAGGCGGTGAGCATGTGGTGAGCGTGCTAGTGTGCGTGGGGAGGGTGACGAGTATCCTAGGGGTGAACATGGTGAGTGTCGCGATAGTGTGCGTGCGTTTTAAGTATAGTGAGTAAAAGGTGTGCCGCAGCGGCAGCACCTCGTACACGTTCGCGCACGTCGTGAAGAATTTGAAGAACATACCCCAGCTTCTAACGTTGGTCGCAGGCCGTCCGTCCAATACCATGAGATCGGGAATGTGCACCTCCGTGTGGCCGTTCCGGCACTCGCTCGAACCGCCAGAACAGCTGCCGCGGAGTGTGCACAAGCCACGATTGGGCTCAAGAGGTGGCCGTGGCTTTATCAGCGCGGGTTCAAATGCAGCGTCGCTCACATGCCGAAGGTATGGCCCATCTCGTGCGCCAGCGTGAGCGAGGCGCGGAAGTTGATACGCCCGCTTGTACCGAATGGCTTCCGCTGGGTGACTTGGAGACTGAGCGAGCTCACGGTACTCGCGCCTCCGGAGCCGCGGCACGCGGAACTCATGCTAGCATGCGAGTGGCAGTAGGTGCCGTCAGCGGCTCCCACCCCGAGTCGCACAATTCCGCCCTTGACGCCCGTGGCGTCGGTGACGCCGCGTTGCTCCAAGGCGTGGTAGGTGTTGCTTGAGTCTTTGTTGCTGTTCTCGACGAATAAGTTGTTGGTTGAGCACTTCTCAGTGAGGCCTGCGAAGGCCTCGACGCGGCCGATTGTGAGGCGAAGTCCGAACTGCGTTTAGAATTTAGTTAGCGATTATATGTGGTTATAGGGTTATAGGGTTATAGGGTTCGGGTTTGGGTTCGGGTTGGGAGCGTTTTGTATATGGGGTAGGGTTAGTGCTGCACGCGGTTCCTGGGCTTCGAATAGGTAGGAGACGCGATCAAACATGAGACGCGGCGAGGCCTCTAGAGTGGGGTAGCCCTGCGCTGCAAAGTCCGCAGCGTGCAGCTTGTAGTAGGCCACCCACGAAGCATCCAGCACGACAAGGTAGGAGATTTCGAGCAGCTCGCCGTTGCCGAGCCCGTTGCAGCCAGGGACTGCCTCGAGGAGCGGCTCCCACGTGGCCGACAGAGGCTGCTTGCGATTGGACTCGCTGAGTCCGCTGTTCGCTTGCGCGTAGTAGTACCCTGGCGCCGCGGCCACTTGGGCGTTGTGGTTGTTTTTAGCGCACTCGTAGGTGCATGTCCCCGAGCTGCATGACGAGTCCTGTGCAAAGAGCGTGCTCTCGCTCAGCGTTAGCGAGACGGCGATGAGACACATCATCGTGCGATTGATGATGACCACTGTGTTGGGTGAACTTACTGTAGCTCTTTATTGACGGTGAAAACGCTAACAGGCATGATGTGACAACGGATGTCTACCCCCGGGAGAACTGCATAGCCCCGGCCATTGTACTCATAGCATGGACCACGGACACAAAGAATGGGTGTGTAATAGCCCCGGATTGCGTCCCCATAGTGGCTATCCCCCCTCAGAAGAGAGAGGCGTCGCGCACAGGGGGGACACAGGAGAAATGGGTGTGGGCAGGGACGGTCGCGTGATCGATCTGCGTGTGCCCACTGGGCGAGAGGGTGGGCGGCGTGGAGGGCGGGGAAAGGAGTCGGTGGGGTGGTACTGCGCGGTGAGGATGCGCGTGGAGTCACCTTGCAGTTCTTCACGAGCTCCTTCCGTGAATTTTGCCTTCGGGAGATACGATACGTATCATCATCGCCGTACACCATGCATGTGTGGCTCGTGGGTGTGAGGGGCCCAGGCATCGCGGAATTGTGTAGCGTCGCGAGTCGTGTAGCGCGTGAAACCCAACCACCTTATCTTCTTATCTTAGTGAGAGATTGTTTTGCATAAGAGATTGTTTTGCACAGCGCCGCTCGCTATCCTTACCTCCCCACTTCCACACCCCTCGCCTCCCCCGCTAGCCGTGCCGTCTCGCGTCTCCCTCCCTCCGCCCGCTTCCGCCTGTGCACCCACCAATTACTACGTCCGCCAGAGTCTGGCGCGGCCATTTTCGCGCTCGCCCCCGCGCAACAGATCCATTTTTATTACTATACTGTACTCACTGTCAGTACCCAGAACGTTTTGAGAACGTCTCTCGCGTGGTCTCTCGTGACTGTGTGCCTGTCGAGAGTTGAAGGGGCTGGGGCGTGGGGGCGAGAGAGGATATAGTATATACCCCGTATAAACGTACGGCTACGGGGCGAGACGCGCGGCATGTTCGCGGGACGCGGCCGAGGCCGAAACTTACGGTGGTCGGTGCCAAGCTTGGGTGGTACGCTAACTAAAGTACTGCACCACACACGACACATGCGCCAGGGGCCAGACATACAGTATGTGCGCTCCTCACAGGGTTTCATTCAGCTGCTGCCGCCCTCACACACGGCGCATCCAGGAGGGGCGTCGCTAACATGATGTGCGAATACGGCCTCTCGGCGCCCGACGCGGCATCAGCAACAGCGCCAGCACCGTCGGCGCTCAGGCTGAGGGCGAGCGACGCTCTACTACCCCTTGGCGTCACGCGCGGCTCCTGCGCGAGGCTGGTCGCGACGAGGCCGGAGAGGATGAGGGCGCCGCCGAGTATGTGGGGCAGCGCCACCGTCTCGCCCTCGATGAGATACGCGAGCAGCGCCGTCGCGAAGGGCTGCACCACGCCGTAGATGCCGATCACGACGCCCTCGGGAAGTGAGTAGTAAGTAGCAAGTATAGTGAGAGAGTAGTGAGTAGTGAGTAGTAAGTAGTGAGTAGTGAGTAGTACAAGTAGTGATAAGTAAGAAGTGATGACTTACGTGGTGGCGAGGAGGGCGGTGGCCGCTTACTTACCACTTACTACTTACCACTTACTACTTACTACTTACTACTTACTACTTACTACTCACTACTCACTACTTACTACTTACTACTTACTACTAAGGAGGGCGATGGCCGTTTGCACCTCGAGGCGAGCGTTGGCCCAGGTCATCAGCGCATAGTCGAGCGCGCCACACACGGCGATCACGAAGGCGAGCACGCCGCCCTCGAGCGGGCTGACAGCCCAGCTGCTGAGCGGCCCGCCGCCGAGGAGCGCGGCGGCGGTCGTCGCCATCGCGGCGGCGCCGAGCGTGTAGCTCGCGGCGATGACGAGCAGCGGCGGGTACAGACCGAGCAGCGGCTTCTGGTTAGGGTGAGGGTGAGGGTGAGGGTTGGGGTGAGGGTGAGGGTGAGGGTGGGGGTTAGGGTTAGGGTGAAGGTGAGGGTTCGGGCGAGTCTCGCTGCACGGGGCCGTGGCATGGTGCATGGTGCATGCTATGGTGCATCCCACGCAGCTGGTTAGGGGTGTGGCGGCGAGCGCCAACCTGCGAGACGATGAAGGTGGCGGCGCCGAGGTCGGACACGAGCAGGAAGACCAGCCCAAGCTGACGCGCGCCGCCCGTCTCGCCGCCCGTCTCGCTGCCGCCCGTCTCGCCGCCGCCGCCGCCGCCGCCGCCGCCGCCGCCGCCGCCGCCGCCGTTGCTGGCGCGCACGACAATCAGGCAGCCAGCGCACGCCAGCACGACGCCTGCGAGCTTCTGCCAGCTGCGCCGCACGGTCGCTTCGCCGCATGGGTGCAGGCGCAACCGCTCGATGCCGAGGAACGATGAGAGCAGCAGGACGAGCACGGGCACGAGCGGCTGGAAGAGCGCCGCCGTGTTGGCGTCGGTGCGGGCGAGCCCTAGCACGTAGAAGAGCTGCAGCCCGTAGACGCCACCCACGCCGCACGCGACGAAGAGAGCGGCCTGCCGCATGTCTGGCCTAAAGCGCCTTGGGTTGCTGCCGCGGTTGAGGGCGACCGAACCAATCAAGAGGAGTGTCGCGGTGCCCAGCTCTCGGTAGGTGGCGAGCACTATGGGGTCGAGGCCTCGCTTGAGGACGAGCTCGCCGAGCACGTTCCAGAGCGAGAAGGTGCAGGTGACGAAGAGCATGGCGAGATGCGCCAGCACGCGGGTAGAGTTGACGCGCATGTGTGTGGGGCCTTGGCGCCAGCAGAACATCGCCAGCACCGCGCCTGAAGTTTTTTCCTTTCTTTTTTCAACTCTAGTGTATTAGACTAGGGCTTACCCAAAGGAGGGCACTACAGCAGGAGCACTACAGTACTCGCACTGTGAACGCTACGAGTGAGCATCGCCAGCACGGCGTCACCGAGGACAAAAGCATGCTGTCCTCGCGGCTTTTCGTCTCGCTGACGCGCCGGCTCGCCACGCACCGCGTTCGAGCACCCGCCTTCGCTGACCGAGCACGCGTGGCGGTGGCGGTGACTGCGGCGGCCGTGGCTGCCGCAGCCTCGGCTTCCTCAGTGCCCTCGATCGCAGAAGGTGACGAGTTTGCTCGGTGGGCTGCAGACCTGCGCGGACGGCCTAACCTGGCGGGCAGAGAGGTGGATCTTCTCGTGCAAGGGCCGCACGAAGTAGGACGGCTGGCCCTCGCGGCCCATCGCTTGCGCGAGGCGACCCTGGGCGGCCGGCAGTTTATTTGGGAAATCTGCCGAGATGGCGACCACCGCATCAAGCAGGTGGCGGTGTGGAGATGGCTCGAGCGCGACGACCTGCTTGATGCGATGATGGAGACCACCACCACCTCCACCTCCGCCTCCACCTCCGCCGCTACCGCCACTGCCACCGCCACCACCACCGCCACCGCCACGGCTGTGCTACCGGGCCAGAGCCGCCTTAGCGCACTGGTCGAGATGGGAAGCGAGCTCACCGGTCACCCGGGCGTCATCCACGGCGGCTTCACCGCCGCGCTGCTGGATGACCTCTTCGGTTGGGCTGCCTCTTCGGAGCGCAAGGCGCGCAACCTCGGCCCTGCCAACTTCACCGCCAACCTAGACGTCAACTACCGACGGCCGCTGCTGGCGGGATCCACCTACCTAGTGGAGGTGCGGGTCGACCGTGTCGAGAAGTCCAAGAAGGTCTACCTTAGCGCGACGCTGAGCGACGCGCAGGGGCGGACGTGTGTCGAGGCGACGTCCCTTTACATCGTGGCCAAGCCAAAGCTCTTCGGCTGACACCTGGCTGACACATATCGCGTGGAGCTACGCATCCCAATGGTACCTCTAGCCGCACCAGAAACCGGCGACGACGGGACCTCGTCGCTTTAGTAACAAGCCACTAAGGTTACGGCAACTATCAATGGTTAGAGGCTGCGCGCGGGCTTCCCCAGTTAACTACTTTAGTTTTAAAAGAGGCAGTCGGAGATCTAGTCATGCGTCATGCACGGCTTTTAACGGTAAGCCGCCGGCAGGAACCCTGTACAGACTATAGAGTGTAGTCTAAAGACTACACTTAGTTATGTCCTCACAAGGCGGTGCGGGGCGGAGACACGGCCTCACGGGCGAGGCGGCGCGGTGCGGTGCGGAGCCGGGCGAGGCGGAGCCGCGCACGGCGGCGCGGCGTAAGGCGTCGCGGCGCAGGCGTCGCGGCAAAGGCAGCGCGGCGCAGGCGGCGCAGCGCAGGCTAGGCGCAGGCGGCAGCGCAGGCTAGGCGCAGGCGGCGCTGCGCAGGCTAGGCGCAGGCGGCGCCGCGCGTGGCAGCACCGCGCGTGGCGGCGCCGAGCGAGGCGGCGCCGGGCGAGGCGGCGCAGTGACCGCGTGTAGAAGAAGGTGACGTCGCCGAAGAAGGGTGGGCGCAGGCGTGAGCCCGGGCTCTTCAGGCCACACAGCCACAGCCCGTCGGAGTCGCCGGGTCAGCGAGACAGGGGCCCGTGGCGAGTGGTGCGTCGACCACCGGACCACCGTGCTCTCGGAGGCGGCTCTGCGTCCGGCACGCTGGCGCGCTTCGAGCTGTCGACCAAAGCTTGGCGGCGCTCTGAAGACCTCGCACCCGCCGCCTCGACCACGCGTGCGAGCGCAGCGCCAGTGCTGGCCCATCCGTCGACGGAGCTGGTCGCGCGAGCACGTGCCAGTTGCGGCGGGCGCATGCGCGGTCCGTCAGGGCCGCGCGCGCGCGCCTCCGCCAGCAGCTCCGCCTTGAGGTCGACAAGACGCGCAAGCGCGACGTTCAAACGGGGGGCGCCGCAGGCGCCCTCGAGAGGGGCACTCGAGAGCGACGACCACGCTGGCTCTTTTTTCTCGGGGGAGGCTTCCCAGTAGTTAACTGGGGAAGTACCGGTAGAGGCGTTTTTATACTACGGTAACCGTCCTTACGAGTGTCGAGCGGGCCGGGGACCGCTTCCACACTGACACACCGCGCACGGGGCCTTGCCCTTTGGGGAGTAAGACAGGGCTCAGGGGCTAGTGCTTTTAACTACACCTTTTTAAAAATCCGTGTAACGCGTAAGGATATAGCGAGAGCCCTAGGATACCGTCGATAGATAGATCTTTGGAAGAAAAGACACACGGCGCGGGGCGGTACAGCCGCGGGCGCGGCCCCGCGCGCGGATCCCCTAGAGTACGGCTCGAGTAATGCCTTTAGCTGGTTCTTTTCTTCTACGGTAAGACCGTCAGTTCTACCGTGTAAAGTACAAGTAAGGCCGTGGCTCCACTCTCGGTCCTCCGTCGGCCGCCGCCCCTGCAAACAATTAACAATGTGTAAGGGGTAGTGGAGGATAAATGTGTGTTGTTGTTGTGTGATTTTAGAAGCTGCGAATGAATCGCCTTAATTCCAGAGCGCTCGCCCACCCCTCTCCACTACGCGCTACCGCCTTAAAGTATGTACCGATGTGCAAACAACAACGCTAAACGGTGCCATACCATCTACGGCTTCATACGAAATACACACATACTTTAATAATAACTGATACGGCGCTGGTATACTTTATAAATACGTCCCGACACGCAGGTTATAGTCATAATAATCCGACATTCGAGGCGGCCAACACATTCTTTGGAAGCGGCGGGCCGCTTCGGCCATCGATGGGCGGCGCTTCCCTCTTCTCGGGTTCGTATGGGACCCAAGGAGGCGGAGGTGGAGGAGGGGGGGGGTGAGGAAGTGGCGGAGGGCTCGGCGGAGGCAGCGGCGGCGCCGAGGGCGGAAGAGGAAGTGGCGAAGGCGGCGGGGGTGGTGAAGATGGAGATGGTGGAGGAATTAACGGCGGTGGTGGGGCGCTCGGGTTGCCCCAATGCCAATTAGGAGATGGCGTCGGAGGTGGGGGCGGATGGATGGCCGGAGGTGGGGATGCATCCTCAAAAAGCCCACCGGTGCGGAGGCGCTCCGTATCTGGGTGTTGCTGCGGGTTGGTAGCGGCCGGCTGCTGCGCATCGTTAGCCGGCGGCAGCGATGGCAGCCACGGGTACCAGAGCGGAGGCTGCCAGAGGTCTGGCTGCGGCCCGAGCGGCTGCTGCGTCCAGGACTGCGGCTGCGGCCACGCCCACGGGAGTCCGGCCATACCCGGCGGCGGTCCGCCCAGGAAGCCTCCAACGTCACCGCCGCTCTCGCCGCCGCCCACGCCCGGCGGCGGTCCGCCTGTGCCTGGCATCGGTCCGCCCATGGCTGGCAGTGGTCCGCCCATGCCCGGCATCGGTGCAGTGCCCATGCCCGGCGGCGGCCCGCCCATGACCGGCGGCGGTCCGCCCAGGAAGCTGCCAACGTCGCCGCCCCCCTCGCCGCCACCCACACCCAGCGGCGGTCCGCCTGTGCCTGGCATCGGTCCTCCCATGCCTGGCATCGGCCCGCCCATGGCTTGCGTTGGTCCGCCCATGCCTGCTGCCGGTGCCCACATCGGTCCGCCCATGGCCTGCATCGGTCCACCCATGGCTTGCATCGGTCCTCCCATGCCCGGTGGCGGTTGGCCCATGCCAGGCATCGGCACGCCCATGACAGGCACCGGTCCGCCAATGCCCGGCGGCGGCCCGCCCATGCCCGGCAGCTGTCCGCCCATGCTTCCGCCCATGCCCATGCCCGGGCCGCCTCCCGGGGGGTGGGGCTGGGTGTGCCCGGAAAGGCAGCTGAAGTTGCCCGCAACAGAGTTACCGTAGTACGCTTGACTCCTCTCCGACGCGCGCACCGTACGAGCCCAGCGCGGTGACGACGTGCGTGCCGTGCGTTGTCTATGGGTTGGGTATGACCAAACGGCTCTGAGGAGTGTGGTCGGCTTCCACATCGCCGATTTTCCGCGTTGTTTTTACCAGATCGTGAAACTAGCCGCCCACGCCAGAGATACCACTTTGGCTCTAGGCTCGCCGACCCGACTTCCTTGTGCAATCCTCTCGCACGTGAGATCTTGCGACAGCCCAGCGACACTGCCCCTGACGCCTCAGCGCGCACCTCACTGCGCCCCCCACTGAGGTGGTCGCCGGCTATGGCCAACGGGGGAGCGCCGCCGCTTAGCCAGCCGGCGTCGCGTCCTTGCGAAGGCCTTGCGCCCGGCGACCATTCGCGCACCCAGCTCACCATGGCGCGCCTGCAGTGGCTCAACGCTCCACTATATAGCCGAGGCCCATCAGCTACTCGCGAGCCATGCTGCCCTGCCACTTGCCAGCACACCAGAAGCTATGCTGCCGCCAGCCTCAAACCTTTTACGGCACAGCTGCGTGGTGACGTGCTTGTGCACGACGGCCGCGCGCTCGAGACCTATGAACTTGGCCCCTCGTCGGTGCCGCGCTCCCCGACCTCGTCCGAGGCGGCTATCCTGACCTACAGCACATTTGACTGTTCCGATGGGGCGCACACCATGCCGCTCAGGAGCTCTCTCATCTCGCGACGCTTCTCGAGCAGCACCTTCAGGACGCACATTCGACGTCCGTCCGCCTGCACCCGACCGAATCGCAGCCGGGCGATACGGTTTGGCCGCCACGAGACGCTGCCACGGATTTCTCATTCTCCGCGGGCAAGCGCTCGGATGAAACTTGCGCCCTTTTTGTGTCCGCTAAGCCTCTCGTGGGTGTGGAAATGCCGTTGGCCGTCCCATTTGTGTGTGTGCCGTGCCGGCACCCCTCCGGCGCGTTATACACATAGCTTTCTCTCACTTAACCGAACTTTCCGCGGTTGGTCCCGACGCCGGGAAAGGCGTGCGCGCCGAGTGGGCTGAGCGTGGCTGGTTAGGAGTTGAGGGGCCGTGAGAGAGTGAGTGCAGCACTGGTCCGGGGTAGTCCGGGGATGATTCTAACCTCTCACTACAACTTACTAAGTTACTAACTTACCAGTTCTGGCCAGATCACTCTTTCTTTCTCTAGAGAACCAACCCAGTGATCTGGCCACAGTCCACCAGCGCATTCCTCGGTCGTTCCCCTTTGCAAGTCTCACTATAACTTACTAAGTTACTAACTTACCAGTTCTGGCCAGATCACTCTTTCTTTCTCTAGAGCCCTAACCCTGACCCTAACCCTAACCCTGACCCTAACCCTAACCCTGACCCTAACCCTAACCCTAACCCTAACCCTAACCCTAACCCCAACCCCAACCCTAACGAGGTCGGCCCCTTCGACCTGATCATCGGTGCGGTCGGGGCGACGTGGATTGACGGTGTTTCCGGCGGCCACGTGCGCGTGCACGCGTGGAACGGCACGAAATGGAACCAAGTGTGGGCCCCGACCTCGACGGCGAGGCGGCGGGCGACCAGAGCGGCTGGTCGATTGCGATGAGCGCCGACGGCAGCGTGGTCGCGATCGGCGCGCCTCTCAACGACGGCGGCGGCGAGGGCGGCACCGGGTTCTCCGGGGCCGGCCACGTGCGCGCGTACGCCGCTGTGATGCACGCGTCGCCGCCCGCGCTGCCGCCGCCGCTGCCGCCCGCGCCGCTCGGGGGCTACAGCCCGCCGCCACTGCCGCCGCCGCCCTTCCACGTGACCGTCGCGCGGTACGAGCAGCTGGGCGACGACATCGACGGCGAGGCGGTGGAGGACTACAGCGGCTACTCGGTGGCGCTGAGCGCCGACGGCAGCGTGGTCGCGGTCGGTGCACCGTACAACGACGGTAGCGGGACGACCGCTGGCCACGTGCGCGTGCACGATTTGGTCGGCACGCAGTGGGTGCAGCGCGGCGACGACATCGACGGCGAGGCGACGGGCGACCGTAGCGGCTGTTCGGTGGCGCTGAGCGCCGACGGCATCGTGGTCGCGATCGGTGCGACGCACAACGGCGGTGGCGGCTCGGAAGCTGGCCACGTGCGCGTGCACGCGTGGGACAACACGCAGTGGGACCAGAGGGGCAACGACATCGACGGCGAGGCGGTGGGCGACCAGAGCGGCATTTCGGTGGCACTGAGCGCCGACGGCACCGTGGTCGCGATCGGTGCGCGAGACAACGGCGGTGCCGGCGATTGGGTTGGCCACGCGCGCGTGCACGCGTGGGACGGCACGCAGTGGGGGCAGCGTGGCGACGACCTCGACGGCGAGGCGGCGTGGGACGAAAGCGGCTACTCGGTGGCGCTGAGCGCTGACGGCAGCGTGGTCGCAATCGGTGCGCGCAATAACGACGCCACCGGGACGAACGCTGGCCACGTGCGCGTTCGCGCGTGGGACGGCACGCAGTGGCACCAGGTGGGCGAGGACCTCGACGGTGAGGCGTCGGGCGACGTCAGTGGCCCCTTCTCACACATGGTTGGCCCTATCGTATACACCAGACCGCGGTTGTTAGTACGAGTTTCGTATTGATTATCAGAATAATCGTGAAATAAATATCTGCTCCCTAATCGCAAACACAAAGTTCGGAAGGTATGACGAAATTACGTGGGTTCGGTGGAAAAAAATAAGCGGGTGCTGTTGCGCATCCGCCACCACCCTCCCTTCTTGAAGGGTCTCACCATACCTTCCTAACTTTGTGTTTGCGATTAGGGAGCAGATCAGGAGCAGATATTTATTTCACGATTATTCTGATAATCAATACGAAACTCGTACTAACAACCGCGGTCTGGTGTATACGATAGGGCCAACCATGTGTGAGAAGGGGCCACCGTCAAGGGGCCGCCGTGGGTGAGGGGGTCGCCGCAGGAGCAACCCACCGGGAAGGCCGCCGTGGGAAGTATACGATCACACCAATGGAGGGGGCACCGGCATGCTGATGGAAGCATATATATGGCAATGACCGTAAGGCAGCCGAGGACTCCAACCGCAGTCTCGAGGCCCGTGCGAGGGTACGGCTGCGGCGTAAGAGGTTGCGCTCATGCTCATGCCTCGACGGCCACCTTGACATCATTAGTTTTCGATGCGGCCATCTCCTGCTTGGGTTCCTCAAGAGTTTTGAAGATTGGTTTGCCCGCCCTCTCGCGAAGGAACATGGTGAGGGCGCAAGCGAAAAAGACAAAGAAGAGTAGGCCGAAGACGACAACCAGCGCGATGCCCCAATCGGGAAGCTCGTTGCTCGACTTGCTTTGACGTTCTGGTAGTGCGCGACTTGGATTGGCGTACGCGACGTTCTCCAGGACCAGCGGGCACTTGAGGCTCGTCGTGTGGCTCGCTAACTGATAGGGGTCGAAGAACGTGACTCCGGATCGGAAGCTAGTCATACTGGCGCCGGTGGTCACGTGGACCGCCGCCGATGCCATGTCCAGGGCGGCGGCGCCGTTGCGCGGGCCGAGCGACGAGGCGCTGAACGGGATACTGATGTAGTCGGCCTCCTGCACGAAGCGCGCGCCGCAGAAGTCGGTGTGGTTGTGCATGAAGTCGATCTTTCCGAGCGCGGGGTCCCATTGGGCGTCGACCACCACCATCACGTCCGGGTCCGCCGCGAGGATGGTGCTGATGCTTTGGCACGAAAACGAATCGTCGACTTCGGCAAAGATGTTGGTCAGCCCTGATGCCTCCATTACTAGGTTGGGCGCTCCTGACCCGGCTCCGACGAACAGCTCGTTCTCCTCGCAGCATGTGACGCAGTCCAGCCAGACGGCCCGGAGCGGCTTCCCAAGGTCTTTCACGATATTCGACGCGATGATAAAGTCGTTGCGGATTTCGGAGACAAGCTGCTCCGCAACGCCGGCAACGTTGAAGATTTTGCCGATCTGCCGGATGGCCGCGTACACCGTCTCCTCGGTCGCGCCCCCCTGAGGCCTGAAGGCCTTGTCTTCGCAACTCGTCGGGTCGAGCCATGTGCCAATCCCGACAGCGTGCAGCTGGGGGCGGCAGGTGCTGCAGGGGTCGGGTGCGGCTGCCCCCAGCTCACAGCCGTCAGCGACTGTGTTTGAGCCAGTCGCCCAGAAGTCCGACCCTTCACCTTCGCAAGTTCTGCCGACGGTGGCCTCGGTGAAGAGGCCCTTTGAATCGCCCTTTTGCCGGAATGCACTCATGAAGTTTGCGAGGAGGAAGTCGGCATTGACGGCTGTAATCTGCTCCTCGGTTGGGTACGTCTCAGAGAGCACGTCGATGGCCTTGTACGCCGTCTCGTACCGGGGCCAGATCGCGTCGTCGAGGTAGGCCGTGCCGACCATTTTGTCTTCGAGCCCCATCGCAAGCATCATTTCCGTGACGCCTTGTGTCATCGTCACGACCCGCTGTGGGACCCCGCCAGTCAGCGAGTGCGTGACGCCGCAGGATGTGTAGGACGTGTGCGCGTACGCGACGTTTTCGAGCTGCACCGGGCAAAGGAGGCCTTTTGTGTGGTTGGCCAGGTGCAGGGGGTCGAAAAAGTCGACGCCGGACTCAAAGTTCATCGTGGCCTCGCCGGTGGTGACGTGCATTGCCGCGGCGACCATGTCCAGGGCGGCGACGCCGTTGCGCGGGCCGGGCGTCGACGCGCTGAACGGGATCTTGATGTAGTCTGCGTTCTTCACGAAGGGTGCGTTGCAGAGGGCGGCGCTGCGGTTGTGCAGGAAGTTGATCTTGTCTTGTGCGCTATCTCCATCCCACGTCGTTTCGACGATGATGACCACGTCGGGGCTGGCGGCGATAATCTCGTCGATTTTGACGCACGCCCAACTGTTTTCACGATCTTTGAACAGGTTGACCAAGCCCGACTCCTGCATGATGACCTGGGGCCCACCTCCCCCCGAACCGACAAAAACCTGCGTTGGGGCGGGGCGGGAAAGGGCGGGGGAGGGAGTGAGGGTGGAGTGAGGGTGTGAGTGTGCGTGAGGGTGTCGGTGAGGGGCTCGCTATCGGCATTCACGGGCTGGGCCCTTTGCATGGCGAGCAGCAGCGCACTTCGTCGGAATCCTTGCCGCCACAGCATGTGATGCAGTCCAGCCAGACCGCATTGAGCGAGTGCCCGGACTTAAGCAGTGTCTGCTTCGCAATGTTGAAATCGTTCCGCATCTCGGCTTTGAGCTGGCTGGCCACGTGGGGCACATTGAAGATCTCGCCGATCCGGTCAATTGCCCAGTAGATGGTCTCCTCCTTACCTGGCATCCTCAGGGACGGGTCCTCGCACGAAGTGGGCTCGAGCCAGGTGCCGATGCCGCGGGCGTGCAGCTGCGGGCGGCAGGTGCTGTACGAGGTGGTCGTATTCTCGCCAGCCGGGAAATAGTCCGAGTTGA
>Ga0209302_10001316_pt1 | contig 14427 bp, 13 predicted proteins | sample ArcOceMetagenome_2_FD_187445 | JGI IMG/M metagenome (GOLD analysis project Ga0209302, IMG submission 187445) | Marine eukaryotic phytoplankton communities from Arctic Ocean - Arctic Ocean ARC135M Metagenome (SPAdes) (version 2) | ecosystem: Environmental > Aquatic > Marine > Oceanic | place... | reverse complement strand
TGTTGTTTACTTAAATTTTACTCCATCTTTTACCGTTAAATGGAGAGACTAAAATATTAGCTATTTTATTTTTGAATTTAACAACTTTCTTTTCCATCATTTTATCTTCTTTTGTTTTTGGGAAGATAGATTGTGTTTTCATAAGGTCTACTTCTTCTGGGGTGATTTTAGGTTTAACGCCAAAACAATTAACACCAAATTTAGCATTAGGATTATCTATATAACCACCATTAATGCCTGGACGACCACAATCATTTTTATGTCCTTTTATTGATTTTAATTTGTTATAAGTTGATTTTTGTGTGGGATATAAAATCATTTGCTCATCAGACCAACCATAGGAGCACCATTCAGCACCATTGTTATAAGCACTTTCAACTTGGTCATAAGTAGCTAATTTAGAGTCGAATGCTTTACAAACTGCTTTGGCGTCGTCATAAGTATATTTATTATCTGATACGTGAAATACTTGTTCAATAAAATTCATGCTGGGAAGAATAGATTTTTTATATTTTTTCTTTTCAACAGTAATATCTAGTTCTGGTGTTTTTGAAAATACATCTTTCAAACTTGTCTTAATATTTATGTTAAATAAGTATTGTATTCCATTAATCAGCAATAAAAATATAAATACTCCCCACATAATAGTTTCAATTACTCCAGTTCCTCCAGTTCCTCCTGTTGAAGAGGGTTGTGTAAACGACCCTATATCACTATTCAATACACTAGAATACGTTGTTGTAGCGGGACTTCCTGTTGATAAAGTTGCTAAAAATGTTAAAAATATTAAACTAATTACTACTAAAATGATTAACATTTGCGGATTTGTCTTTTTTATATTTTGAAACATATGGTTTATTTTATATACGAATTCATTATTCATTATATATATACACTTAGTTTTTTTTATCACAAATCTCTCTTTTTATAAAAAAAACAATATGCTTTGTTCGAAACCAAACTTTGTTCATCTATCTCATCTACATTTGTGTCGTTATAATGATACCATTTGCCATTCAAATTTTTCACATACGCAGTATAATGACCACCTTGAGAATTGCCTGAATGATTACAAATTCCATACAAATCATAAATGTATTTTTTATTATAACCAACTAAATACTTTGATAAGTCTAAATTTTCAGTTGGAAAATCAATAAGTTTGTTATTTTTTCTTCCAGTATTGTTAAATCGTTTTAAATCAATTACTAAAACATTGGGAAAATTCCAAAATTTAATACTCTTTTCAGCATCAACTTTTTCACCATTATCTTTACTATATTGGTTCTCTCCTTCAAGCATTTCTGCCGTTGTATAGAGGTCAAAACAATCTAAAAGTGTAGGTTGGTTATTATCATCTGGAATAGGCAACGATATCATAAAAAATGATTCTGGTGTTTCAGAATATACTTTACCTGATTTAGATGCTATACTTGATACATGAATCCCATAAAAAATATCTAAAAATTCTGAAAAATCTTTACTATACATTTCTTTTATCATAGAATAACATTTTACAGCTAATTTATCCTTTTTATCTTTTGGGGTCCCTTTAATATTCATAACAACTTGTCTGTTTAAAGAATTATGAAAACAATCTATAATAAACATTAAAAATTCTGGTAAATCATTTTGTGCCCACCCAGTGAAAATATCACGTTTCTTTAGTCTTGCTACTTTTTGAACTGCTGATACAAAACCACCAGGTGAAATTGTGCAATTTTCTTTCCACATCATTTTTCTAAGTTTATCCCATTCCAACAAAATTACTGAATCAAATTTTTTATTAATTTTTTTTTTATAACTCTCTCCATCCAATAATTTATTAATTTCGAATGAATTCGATATACATTGCATTGTAGAATTTAAAAAACAAGTGTTTCCTAAATTTGCTAGTCCTGTTAAACCCTTATTTTTATATTCTTCCATACTAATAAATTATTATAAAAATATCTATATAGTTTAAATACAATTTATATTAGAATATATATATATGAATAGGCGGGATGAACTTGAAGAAATAACATCAATCATGAGAGAAGTAATTAATGCTGATTATAATTACTCAAGAAATTTTCGCAACTTTCTTGAAACATCAAATACTTATTTCTCAAACAGTGCTTTTAATGTTAGACAAATGTATTCGACATTAAACCGCATTATTTCTCAACAAACTCAAAGAAACTTTTCTTTATTTTCAAATTCTACTTCAACACCTTTTCCAAATACAACAACACCTTTTCCAAATACAACAGGACAACGTTTCAATCAACCTTCCGCAAATACTCAACAAAGAAGAAATTCTTTTAGACACAGAAATTTACACAATGAAAATAGAAATCAAACAACAACTAGAAGTAATAATAATTTAAATAATTTATTTAATACTTTAACAAATTCTCTCTTAATAAGTAATCAAGAGAGAGTAATTCCTACAGAACAAGATATATCTAATAATTGTACACAAATAGTATTTCGTGATTGTTCTTCTAATCAATTTATGTGCCCAATTGACAGAATTGAATTTGAATTAGAAGACCAAATTTTAAGAATAAATCATTGTGGACATATTTTCAGAGAACAAAATTTGCGTCGTGTTTTTCAACAAGAATCACGTTGTCCTTTATGTAGATATAACATATTAACAAATAGTTCACTTGAAACTCTTAGAGAAAATGAACAAAGACAAAGAGTTACAGATACTCTCCAAAATGCTTTTAATGGTATTCCCAATACAAGTATAAACTTGCCTGATACAGTATCTCATAGTGATTCGTTTGTAGATGGTTCTGGAAATAATATATCTATTGAATATGTAGTTTCTTCAAATTTTTCAGGATAACAATAAAAAATTATTTATTTATTTATTATTATTATATTCATTTATTTGAAGAATGACATAATATCACGTTGACCTAGTTTTGCATTATTCAAAATACGAAGAGTATCCTCAAACAATATCTTTTCAACTTCTTTATTTTTCAACTTTATTTCTTTTTCTTCATATTTTTCTTCGCTTTCCATTGTATCTGATAATATTTCAAGTTTATTAATAAACATTTGCTTTTTTCTACGAAATTCAGGCATCTTATACAATACCAACGCAAACAATTGAATCAATGGTTTCATAATTTGATTTGTAATATAAAATCCATAATCTGGTTTTAACTTGTGTTCATTAATATAAGAAGGATGCTCTATTTTATCACCTTGTAGTTTCACTTTTCCCTTTGTCTCAATATACATAAACGGAATGCGGTCACCAGCACCTGGTTTGTTTCCAGGATCACGCATACCCATTCTATCAGCCAAGACTTTATGAGCAATTTGTAGAGGATTTTTGTAAAAACTTCGCAATGATTTCGTAATAATTAATTTGTTCTGTGAAATCTTTTCATCACAAATATCTTTTAAAAAGTCTCGTGTAAAATTCATTGCTTTAATGATTTTATCTTTGTCTGTTTCACCATCCTTCAAATCTTCCATAAGAATATCAATTACACCTCCATAAATATCTTTTACAATTGCAGCATTGTCACGTCGTTTCAATACAATTCCCATTGATTTACGATTACATTTTTCAGGGTCCTCTTCATACAGCATTCCAACATATCGTTTCTTTGATAACAAACAAAATGGTAAGAATGTTTTTTCATACTCTAAATCATGTGGTTTCTTTAAAAACATTGTAGCTAATTCACCGGCTTCTTTTGCCAAATCAATTGTAATCTTCAATGCATCTTTTCCAACGATTTTGTTACCTTCCAAGTCTGTCAGCTTAAAACTCATAAAAACACTATCAGTATCTCCATATATATATTCTGCGTGTGAATGAACACGCCCATATTGTGTATCACATATTTTATCTCCATAAACTTCTTCAATAATCTTTTTTCCATAAATAAGCAACTTACGACCTATTGCAGTAGTAGATGCCGCTGCATCAGGCTCGTAAAAGCTACTTGTTTTAGCACCTGTTTGACCATAAATGGAATTTGCAGTGACTTTATAACCAACTTGACGTTTGTCAAATACATTTTTCATAAAATCATCATATGTATCTTTAATATCCACAATATCACTCGTTTTTACAACGTGTTTATTTCCAAATTTATCTGTCACACTAGTATCTTCATCTCCCTGTGTAATCATTCCAGATAATGATTGTCCATCGTTCATTGTAACAGTCTTAAATTTTGCAATTTTTCTTGTTGTTTTTCTTGCAAAAAGCAATTCTTCCAAAATAGCAGGCAAAATACCTTTTTGATTATTTGGAAATTGAGCATAACGACATGTCTTAGACCCAACGTGTGTCTTTTCTTCTTTTCCACGTTCATTTGGTAAATATTTGTATGTATCAAATGTAATATCTACATACCTGTAATCGGATAAATTATCATATTTCTTGTTTTCAGTTTCTGTTTCACTAATCATATTTCCAGCCAAATCATATTCTTTATACCAAACCTTACTATCATGTGAAATATTTTCACTAATCATACTGCTTGGATATAGAGAACTGTAATCAACACAAGCAACTGGTTCTTCCAAATAAAGACCACATTTAGGTTTCAACACAGTTGCACCCTCATATGCTTCATTTCCCCTTTTCTTTTCCAAGTCAGGAATAAGTGTATCTTTCTCACGACACTTTTTTGCTAAGAAACTATACAATTTAATTCCTTGACCACGCATTACCAAGAAATCCAATGGAACACTACAAATATTAGACATTTCAACAAAACCTGTAATAATGTCAATCTTATTCATTAAATAATGAACCAAGTTACAATCCTGAACACAATATTTTGCAACAATTGCTTTATCTTCAGGACTTCCTGTTTCAGTTAGTCTAAAAATATCCTGATGTGTAACATCATCCTTTGCAAGACCCCATTTCAATAATTTACTTGTATCCAACTTAGGATTACCTCGAATTGTAATAATTCTTTCTTGACTGTCAATGTGTGTAACAATAAATTTTTCACCCTCATTATAATATTCTGATGAATGTCCAATTTCTTCAAATTTTACATAGCTTCCTACAAGAAGACCTGTAAGATTTTTGCTAAATATATTTGTATATTCACCATCGTATGTAAACTTCTTAATTACATCACAAATGAAATTACTTGATACATAATCCAATTTATAAGATTCAAGTTGATATTCTCTTCTAAAATAATTATACAAATCAATGTTCAGACGACCTGTCATTTGAATAAATCTTAAATCATGCGTACCACTAGCAATATTAATTTTACTTTCAGTAAGTTTGATTTCATCTTTGTTTCGATAATTCTGACCACAAATTTCATCTCTTATTCTTGATAATTTCATGAACTGCCTCAAAATACCCAATTCATTCGCACGGTCAAAGAGAAATTTGAAATCAAAACCAAAAATGTTATATCCAATAATAATATCTGGATTTTCTTTCTGAATCAACTTTGTCCATTTAAGAAGTAATTCTTTTTCACTGTTTACACATACTACATCTATATTATCCAAATCACTACACTCACCATTAACAATAACATTATTATAATAAGTTTCTTTTTCACCATATTTCCAAAAGGTTGAACCAATAAATGTTGTTTTATCACCTTCAATCGGTGGCAAAACAATAGTTAGAGTATCAGTTAATTCATTAATTTTATCTTCACGTTTGAATTTACTATCATTCAGTAAATCAATAATTGTTGTTTTCACACGAACGTATTGCTTAAATTTTGAACCATAACTTTCTTCTTCCTTTTCTAAATCCCAATTGAACCCAGTTATTTTAATCTTTTTTTCTTCATCATTCAAACTTTTCATTGGTTTTTTCAATAAAAGTTCGATGCGTTCTTTTATTTTCTCTTTGTTGTGGTTCTTATTTTTTTTTACATATACTTTATCAATGAAATTTATTGGTTTTCTAAATCCAAATGCACTTTCGATGCAATTCTTAAAATATATTTTTTGATTTTCATAGTCTTCATCTTGTATTTTATTATAATGCCAGTATTCCACAAGATTATCAGCTAGTTTCTTGTAGTTTTTAATAGGTAATGGAAAATCACCATGACTACTACTTGCTTCAATATCGAAAGAACATATTTTGTATGGAACAATATCTTCTTTCTCATTTTCTGGTAGTACATGTCGTTTATCAACAATATATTCAAAGTCACAAGTTGTTCTATTCATTCCTAGTTGTTTTTGAAGATTTTTACGAAAAATCTTTACCCATCCAGATGCACTTAGATTCTTCGTATGATAAAATCGCAACAACGGTGGAATGTTTGCTTCGTAAATTTTAATAATTTTTCCGTTGAACTTAATACGCTTGCGTTTACGTTGATTTGTTTCTACATCATATTCATACCAAATATTTTTGAATTTATTAAACAAAATCATATTTTTGAATTCCAAATAAACAAACTTATGCTTTTTTCCAGCGTTAAAACCATATAGTTTATTTTTCTCAATCACCTTACACTTGATAAGTGACTCTTCATAATATTTTTGAATATTTTCATCACCAATTTCATTAAATAGAAATTTCTTAAAATCCTCTTTATATTTTAATTTGAATGAATCGTCTACTTCGACATAGAAGAATGGATTAAAATTTTTAATATAAAATGAATATGTTTTACCCTTTTCATTTAGAGCAAAACATTGAATAATAAATTCAGTTGTATCTCTTGCGATTTTATTTTTTTTATTGTGTTCTTCAGACTCATCGTGAATATACGACCTAGGTTTTTCTTGAATAATATTATAATTAAACAGTTTTACACTGATTGTAGACATGATGACTTACATATATATATAATTATTGTCATTAATTCAATTTTTAAGTTTATATTATTGAATTATGAAATTCTAATTTATTTATTCCGACGTTATATTCGTGTTTGTATATTAAACGAGTTATAGGATTTATTTTTTTACAGTGTAAACAATTTTTTTCTATTATATTAAATTCATTTATTCTAATTAATATTTCTTTACTATTACAATTAGAACAAATTTTTATTTTATTGAGATGCTTTTTGTCTTTTACTTTATAAATTTTATAATCATAATCTTGCTTATATAATTGAATACAATTATCAATTGTTTTTTCACAATTATCACAATAATATATTTTTAATTTATCATTATTTAAATTTTTAATATTTTTACTATAACATTCACAACAAACAAAAATAATTTCATTATCGTTATCATGAATTATGGTATTTTCATAAATTTCTTGTCTCTCTTCATCAAATTCTTCATACTCACTTGAAGAGTCAATTATTTCATAATCATCTTCTATATCTGTTCTACATAACGGGCATGATTTATTCATTTTATATGTTATTTTAAAACACTCTAAACATATTCCGTGACCACAGTTTATAATTTTTAATAATTTTTCATCTAGACAAATAGGACATTTACTAATCTTCGGTAGTTTTGTTCCACAGTTTTGACAAAAATTTGTGAATGGAACTAATTTTAAGCACTTATCACAATTAATATCATTAGACATTCTAATAATATGATGTATTGTTTTTAACATAATATTATTACGTGGTTAATAAGTATTTCACTCAATATAATTTTCTTCTAGACCCGTTTAATGAACTTCTTTTGGAACGCAATGTTTTTCTTTTATTTTTAAAAGATTTTCTTTTATTTTTAAAAGATTTTCTTTTATTTTTAAAAGATTTTCTTTTATTTTTAAAAGATTTTTTACTTTTCTTATTAATTTTGTTTTTACTTGTAGTTCTATTTTTTTTGGTTTTTCTACCACCTTTTTGTGATTTTACAACAACATCATTTTCTTTCATAAAATCGAGTAAGTTATCACTGGTTCTTTGTTTATCATCAGGAAAAGTTTTTTCCTTTTGTCCATTTTCATTAACAACCATAATAGTTGGAACGCCTCTTATTTCTACATCTTGAGTATCTACTTTATCAATAAATTCAGGAGATACTTTACGAATTAGTTTATTTATTTTATGTTTTTTTAACTCTTTATCTAATTTTTTCAATTCAGGTTCAAGGCGTTGACAATGGCCACAAAATGGTGAATGAAAAATCAATAAAGCACCAGTTTTTTTTATACCATTATTAGTTTCTTGAAGTTCTTTCACATTTTTAATGTCCTTTATAAATTTCATTTTTTTTTCATCATTCATTCTTATAAATAAGAGAGAAAAAAATATTTTATAATTAAATAATATAATGATTACACCAATCGCAATTATATTATTATTTATAGTTTCATTATACTTTTATGCTACTTTAAAAAATAAAGAAGGTTTCACTTCTGGAAATTCTTGTTATGATTTATTAATCAAAAAAGGTAATACTTTCTATTTATATAATCAAAGTAAAGCATATGTTCCAGGAGTAAATCCTGTTAAATTTAATAATTTAGAAGACTATGTTGAGTTTATTCAATGGCAACGTTCAAAAGGACTTCGTTGTCCTGTTCTCTACTATCAACAAACGTTTGATGCACAAAATAACAAAAAATTCAGTTTTATTACAAATCCATTAAAAGCTAACACACATTTATACAATAATGCTTCTTTTTCTCCCATTTTAACTTCTAAATTAGTCGACGCTGGTAGAAGTAATTTGAAACGTGCCAACAAAAATTTATATCCTGGGTTTGACGCAGAAAATCAATACGTAGGTGTATACACCCCATTGGATAAAATGTTTCATGAAAAACAAAATGTTAGTGATAATCCTATAGACCCTAACTGGGGCGGTAGGTCTTTCACTCTAAAAGCAATTGAAAGTGGAAAATACCAAGAAAATAAATAATTTATTTTTGTTTATCTACAAACGTCATAACGTCATCTAATGTTTGTCTGAATTTATTTACTTGATTAATACTTTTAATCAATTCAATATCATCTTTATCAAACTGGTCCTTTTTAACAGCACTTAATAGGTTTACAGCTTCTAACATAGAGAGATTTAAATAATCTTCAAGTTCTAAAATTATATCTTCATAATCATGTTTATATTTACCAATTAATAAAGTATCCCTCAATTGTTCTGTCTTCTTTTTCAATGAATCTTTTGTTTCTTTTACATAATTTTTTTCATCACGAGATTTTTTACCTTTTTTATTCGCGAAACCTTCCATAATTGTCTTATTTATTTCTAATACTTTATAGAAAAAATATACTGTAATAACAACCAAAGATATAAAACCTAATTTTTTATAAATATCGTCCATATATAATGTATTAATAAAATAATCTATACATTTTTACCCTTATTATTTACTCATGTATAATTCATCTATCTAATTTACTATTGTTTTTTGAATCAAACTATATAGTTTTTTACCTGAATATTTACACACTTTTACATTTTCTGGTAAATTGTATCTTTCAATTAATAATGTATATATTTTTTCATCGTATTTTAATAACTTATCCAAAATATTTGGTTTATTATTTTCTAATGCAAAGTCAACTAATTCAGTATAGTCTTTATGAATTAAATATAATTCAACTTGTGAAAATAAATAATGGATTTCTAAATCTGTTTTACTTACATTATTATAAATGTCTATTAAAACGTAAATAAAATTATGATAATCATTTATATTTGATGAAAATTTGTATTTTTTCGCTATTTTATTCCATCTTTTTATGTTTGTAATTAAGATTTGTAGTTGATAATTGTCTTGAATACGAAATAAATCCAAAGCAAAGAGAGAAATATAATTTATGATGAATTTTTCAATCTCTCCATATTCTTTTTTTCGTTTCAAATTATTTAATTTATTTGACCATAATTGAATTGGACGATATAAGTTTGACTTATCATAAACATTTAACATACTCTTTTTTAATGATAACCAATAATTTTCTATTTCATAATCTGGAACTTGTTTTTCCATATAATATAATCTAATTGTAAAGCGTTTATATTTTCTTATATTATCATTACTCAAAAATAAGTTTATCAACTGTTGTTTTAACACAAAATATAAAACAAAATATATTATTGTTTTACTATATAAATGTTAGATAAAATTAAAAAATATCTATTATCAATAATAGATATTTATTTTATAACTTATAAAACTTCAAAAAAAGAACCGTTTTATTGTAATGGTTGCTTTCGCAATTCTTTGGTAAGTTTTTATGATTGTATGCAATGTAGTAATTGTGGATGGTGCGTTGATAATTACGGTAATGGCAGTTGTACTGATGGTGGACAAGGTAGACCAAATTCTAAAGATTGTAGAAGTTGGTATTATGGTAATATGTGTATATCTGGACCTGACTGTAAAACACAATCACAACCAGGAACAGTTCCATCACATTTAATATCCAGTGGAGTTCATTCTTTCCCAGTATTTGTAAGTTCTGGACAAAACCCTAGAAGAAGACCACGTCGCCGTCGCTAATTTTAATAATTAAAACAATAATTCACGTATATTTTGAATTACCTTTTTTGATATTTTTCTTGTTTTTCCATCTTTTGATACAATTACTTTGTTATCAAGAAATTCTGGGTTCTCTTTACATTTAGTAATAAAATCATCTAATGATTCACAACCTTCCATTAAAACATTCGCCGTTTGAGAACTTACACTGGGAACATTACATAACATAATCTTACCAATATTATCCTTAGTAATATTTTGTTTCTTTTCACTTTTTACCATGGTAGAATAATCACTATTTTCAAATTCTCGATTTCCACTATAAAATCCCAATTTATTTTTCTCTCTATTTAACTTTCCCAAATATCTCAACAATGTATATGCTGTTTCCAACATATCACGTGTTTGTATTACTGAAAACCCTTTGTAATATTGAAGTGTTACAAGAGAACTATATAATGCCGGTTTTTTAATTCTCCCATAACGGTCATGAAAGTTTTCAATAGAACCTTCAATTAAATAAATTATATTGTGATTATGTGTTTCACTATGTGTTAGTCTAAACGACTGTTCTTTGTATCTTCCATCTTGAATGCTTGACGCTAAATCAGATGGTGTTTTTCTTTCAAAAATAAGCAATGTATTTTCACTATCATCTTTGATTATCATATCACCTAATTCCAAATTACTTTCTTTTAAATTAAATTCAAATTTTTCAACTTCTTTCAGTTTTTTTATTAATTCTATTAATTTTTTCTCTCGATAATCTATTTCCAAAATCATTTATAAATATTAAAGTAACCATTTTATATGGTTTATAATAAATTATAAATCATATTTTAATTTAGATTATGTTTAATTGAGAATATCTTTAATTTAGATTATGTTTGATTGAACGTTGATTAAATAAACGATATAGTAAATTAATATCACCTGCTTTATCATTTGTTCCTGACATACCTGAACCTCCAAATGGTTGCTGTCCTACAACAGCACCAGTTGATTTATCATTTAAATAAACATTCCCTGTTTTCATTTTAAATTTATCGCATAAATAACTAATTTGTTTTGGGTCTTCAGAAAATATTGCACCAGTAAGTTTATAATCACTTGTATTAATACATTCTTCAACTGCATTATCTATTTTACTAGGGTCATATTTCTTTATAAGTAAAACAGGGGCAAACATCTCTTTGCTTTCAACTTCAGATATTTTATTGCTATTACTAACAAACATCGTTGGTTCAATAAAGAAACTATTTTCTACACTGGAATTTCCACCCATTACCAAATCTACACCAGATAATAATGATTTACTATTCTCAATTACTTCAACTGTTTTATAAAAGGATTCTCTACAAATAACACCATAGTTTTCATAATTAAAAATTCTTCTATACATTTTCATTTTTTTTACAAAGTCTTCATACATAACACTAGGAACATAAACAATAGAACAAGCTGAACATTTCTGTCCTGAATAATTAAAAGCAGATTCAAACGTCTTTTGTACTGCATTTTCCAAGTTTGCACTTTGCTCTATAAAATGAAAGTTTTTCCCTCCTGTTTCACCAATTATACGAGGAAAATTCTTAGAATAGTCTACCTTATTTATTATATCTTTTAAAACATGTGTTGAACCTGTAAAGAGTAAACCACCCATATTTTCATCTACATAATTTCTAGAAAATTGGTAAGGGTCATTTACCATAAAATGGAGGTTTTCTTTTGGAATTCCTGCTTCCATACAAATCTGAAAAAATAACCAATTGGATAACAAACTTTTTTCACTTGGTTTCCAAATAACATTATTACCAAAAAGAAGTGGTACTGTTGCTAAATTACCAGCAATTGCTGTAAAGTTAAATGGTGTAATTGCCACTGTATTTCCTTGAAGTGGTAAATATTGTGAATAATTAATTACATTTTTTTCTGTTGAAACTGGTTGTTTTTGATAAATCTCCTTAGCATACTGGACGTTAAAACGAAGAAAATCTACAAGTTCTCCAATACAATCTATTTCTGCTTCATATGTATTTTTCCCTTGACCAATCATTGTTGCAGCCATCATTTTGTAGTAATATTTACTTTCCAAAAGGTCTGCTACCTTATGAAATACATCGAATTTTTCTTCTGGTGATGTATTTTCCCAACGATTGCAATGAGGAATATCTATTTTTTCACTAGACAATGGTGAATATGTAAAAATATGAGGTCTTCCATTACAAGGAGAATATACCTTTATTGGTCTATAACCATTTATTTCATTACCATTTACTACAGTTTTAATCATTGGTGGATTCTTAATAAAATTATTTATTTCACAATCAAGATATTCCCTATTGAATAGATGATATAAATTATAATTTTTTGCAACATAATTACTATATTTACCTACACGTTGAATCCAAGACATATTGATACTAATTTAGGTTGCTTTGTATTTAAACTAATTTAAATAATTATTTTTCATTTAATTAAACATTTACTGTTTTCGTTTTAAATTAATCAAACATATAACAACATTGAATTGTTTGCTAAAATAAAATTGAAGATAGATTTTTATTTTTAAAATTACTCTTACAAATCATTATGCCTTGCCATTATGGAAACACACCTAGAAAAATACAAGCATGTAAAAATGGTTTTGAAAGAGAATGGTCACACTATTTTTGGAATGAAGTTATATTGAAAAATCATGATAAACATTGGAACTGGTCTGCGTTATCAAGAAATCTAAATATTACTTGGGAAATTGTAGAAGCACATCCGGATAAACCTTGGGATTGGTATGATTTATCAAGAAATCCAAATATTACTTGGGGAATTGTAGAAGCACATCCTGATAAACCTTGGGATTGGGATGGTTTATCAAGAAATCCTAATATTACTATGGAAATAGTAAAAGCACATCCTGATAAACCTTGGAATTGCTATGGGTTATCATATAACCCAAATATTACTTGGGAAATTGTAGAAGCACATTCTGATAAACCTTGGAATTGGTATTGGTTATCAAAACATCCAAATATTACTATGGAAATAGTAGAAGCACATCCTGATAAACCTTGGGATTGGTATGGGTTATCAAGAAATCCAAATATTACTTTGGAAATTATAGAAGCACATCCTGATAAACCTTGGAGTTGGTATATGTTATCATATAATCCAAATATTATTTGGGAAATTGTTGAAGCACATCCGGATAAACCTTGGGATTGGTATGATTTATCAAGAAATCCAAATATAACTTGGGGAATTGTAGAAGCACATCCTGATAAACCTTGGGATTGGGATGGTTTATCAAGAAATCCTAATATTACTATGGAAATAGTAAAAGCACATCCGGATAAACCTTGGAGTTGGTATAGTTTATCAAGAAATCCTAATATTACTATGGAACTTGTTGAAGCACATCCAAATAAACCTTGGTATTGGGTTGGTTTATCAAGAAATCCAAATATTACTTGGGAAATAATAGAAGCACATCCTGATAAACCTTGGTGTTGGATTGGTTTATCAATTAATAAATTTACAAAAGAAAAAAGCTTATTTATGGAACGAAAACTACGAGAACATTTAGTAGCATTCAAGATTCAAACGTATTGGCGTCGTGCGAACTATAACCCGGGTTACGAGTTGTGTAAGCGAAGGTTGATGAGAGAATGTGATATGTTTGGGATTGAATAATAAATAAAAAAATTGATTGCAACTTACATTATTTTTTATATTAGAAACACATATACACCTACACATCAGTATGAGTGAACAGTATGGAAACACACCTAGAAAAATACAAGAATGTAAAAATGGTTTTAAAAGAAAATGGTCACACTATTTTTGGCATGAATTTATATTGAAAAATGAAAATAAAATAGGATGGGAATATTTATCATCTAATCCAAATATTACTTGGGATATTGTTGAAGCATATCCTGATAAACCTTGGAGTTGGTCTGCGTTATCAAGTAATCCAAATATTACTATGGAATTTGTAAAAGCACATCTTGATAAACGTTGGAGTT
>Ga0209302_10001314_pt1 | contig 14434 bp, 14 predicted proteins | sample ArcOceMetagenome_2_FD_187445 | JGI IMG/M metagenome (GOLD analysis project Ga0209302, IMG submission 187445) | Marine eukaryotic phytoplankton communities from Arctic Ocean - Arctic Ocean ARC135M Metagenome (SPAdes) (version 2) | ecosystem: Environmental > Aquatic > Marine > Oceanic | place... | reverse complement strand
CAGAAATCTATCCCTCGGGAACAGTCAACAGATTATTGCCAACAGCGCGCGCCGTCTAACCACATGAAGGCCGTCGTCCTGCTGGCCTTCGCCCTCGAGGGCGTACATTCCTGGGCGCCCTCTGCGACCCACTTGAGAGCGTCGCCTCGCACGCGCTGTGCTGCTGTTAACCTCGCCGCGCACATGGATGTATTGCTCAGTGAGCTGGACACGGTGAGCATCCACACGCTCACACAAGCTTGGCATGTGGCGCGTGATCGACGCCCTTGACCACTCTCACAGGTGCCCGTCTTCGGCATCTTGGTCGTGGCGGATGGCAAGCTGTACGGCGGGCCGGAAAGAAAAGACAGCCGCATCCAGCCAGCCATGGTGTACACGCAGCTCGCTGACGCCAACCAGGTCCTTGGCAAGCTGCCCGAGGCGTACCCAGGCACCGAGTTCTCGCTGCAGCCGCTCTCTCTTGGCGCCGTGATGCGACAGTCCGGTGCGCCCAGCCGCCGCTCCTAGCTGCCCCTAGCCGCCGCCCAGCCGCCACCCCGACGCCACGCCTGACGCGTGGCTCGCCCGACCAGGCATGCTCGGCGATGGTAACCGCGAGGCCCTGGACGACGGGGCTGAGGTCAGCACTCACGCGGTGCTCGTCGCGTCCCCCGACCAAAAGCGCACGGCGCGTAAGATTCGCGCGGACCGTGCCGCCTCCACCGCGATGGCGACAGAGGACGAGCCGACGGCGGCGGCGGCCAGCGCGAGCGTCGATGCCGCCCCGGGGCCACCCACAGCGGGCGAGGTGCCGTTCGTGCCCGTCTTTCACTGCGGGCCTCTCGCGTGGCGAGAGGCCGAGGGCGAGCCGCCGTCGACCCTCTGGCCCCTCTTCTTCCGCCTGGAAGACCTCGAGACCATGTGGCGCCAGGTGGAAAGCTGACCCGAGCCCGAACCCGAACCCTGACCCGAGCCCGAACCCGAACCCTGACCCGAACCCGAACCCGAACCCTGACCCGAACCCGAATCCGAACCCTGACCCGAACCCGAACCCGAACCCTGACCCGAACCCGAACCCGGCCCGAACCTCGAGATCACGTGGCGTCAGGTGGGCGGCGACGCGCCGCAGCCGCCGCCCGAGGCCACGGACCTCGCCGCGCTGCTCTCGCCGGAGGGCGGGCTGCCCGAAGAGTCCGCCTCCGCGCGTCTGCTCCTCTGTGCGCCGCTCGACGCGATCGACTACATGCGCTCGCAAACGGCGGCCCTCGACACCGCCGCCCTCGGGGGCGAGACCAAGACGGAGACCATGCCTGCCGACGGAGACGCCGCGGCGCTCCGCCAGGTGCTCAAGCGGGCGGTGGACGGACCGGCCACGCCTGACATTCTCGACGACCGACCCATGGGTGGCTCCGAGTCCGACTCAGGTTGGCTCTGAGTCCTGCATGTTGGTATAGATTACTCTCTGACTCGGTGAAAAGCTATACAATTCGCATTCCAATTCATGCGGTTTTCAGATTTCACGCCCTTGGATTATCTCTATCACTAGATCTGGCATTACCCAGGTAGGCCTCCGTCAGGGTCGCGGTCCCGTGCTCGTAACTTGACCGATTTAACCAGGGGGTGGGCGGCACTGCAGCGCAGAGCACACCTGTGGCTGGCTTCTTGCTAACCACGCCCTCGGGTAGGCGAGATGCGGTAGGCCTCCGTCAGGGTCGCGGTCCCGTGCTCGTAACTTGACAATTTCCAACCAGGGGGCAAGGGGTGGCACTGTAGAGCACACCTGTGGTTGGTAAGAAGCCAGCCACGCCCTCGGTAGGCCTCCGTCAGGGTCGCGGTCCCGTGCTCGTAACTACACCCGTGGACCGCAGATTGTCAAGCCCCCTCCCTGACAATTGCCTCTCCAGAGCCCTCGATCGCCCCCCCGGCACAGCACAACCCGCCACCCCACACCGCTTTGTTGACAACCACGCTTGTCAACCGCCCCGCCGTGCGCGTGCGCGGTGCACATCAAAGAGCAAACAGCATACATCTGCGCTCGCCGCTAAGACAGTGTGCGAAAAAGCTTGCCTTGGGTCAGGGCTCACTTTGCCGCCACACCCACACACCCGTGGCAGGTGCGCGGCGCTACGGCGACCGGCGTTAAGCTAGAGCGCAAGGTTCACCTGGGCTTCAACGCCTCGAAGCAGAGCGTCGAGATCATGAAGAAGCGGATGAAGCTGGAGCTCCAGACCACTGCGCCTGCCGCAGCCGCGCAGAGGCAATGGAGGGCGAGGCGGGCGGCCAGCTTCGGGATGCGGCGCTCGCTGTGATCGGTTCGCTCGTGAGTCCACGATCACGTCTACCTCGTGGGTTCGCCCATGCCCCCATCAGGGACGCATGTTTGGAGGAATAGGTAGGTTTCTTTAATAAGGAAGACTCGACACGCAAGGGAGGGACTGTGCAATTGAGGACGTCCGAGAGAATCATTCGAGCAGAATGAAGTATCGAGATCGCACCGGGCGGGCAGGAATTCGCACCCGGCGAGGCTCGATATGATTCTCCGGAGGCATGTTTTGTAGGGTTCGAACCCACGAGGCAGACGTGATCGTGGACTTCTGCGCAGCCGGAGCCAGAACGCCAGAAAAGGGCAGATAGGACTCGAAGAAGAGGAATGGAAAGAAACCGGGACATCAGGGAATTGCTGTTTTTCTTCTTCTTCTTCTTCTTTTCGTGGCGGCGTATCGTGGGATCGTGGCGGCGTGTGCCATTCTCGTATCAGCGCTTTCGGCCCATCTTCACGCCATGAGACGTGGCCGCGGCGCTTCCCCTGGCACGTAGCCTCTCTCCCACTCCTGGGCCGAGACGAGGCACCAGTCGTTGAGCGCTTGTGCAAACGCGGCGGCGCGGTACAAGAAGTAGAACCCCGAGACCCTCTCGCAGACGCACGTACTGGGAGCGAGACTCGTTAACGCAAACCAACCCATGAGCTGAGTCTTAGTCTGTCGGTTTGTCTTATCCTTTGCTCGATCTCACTGGCTAGGGGACAGCCGTCCGCCGTGTCGAAATGCTCCGCGACGAAATTGGCCCACGACATGCCGTTGGTTCAATATTCAAGCATGTTGCGGTTTGCGGATTTTCAACCATTGCGGATTTTCACAAGCGGTACCACGGCGGCTCTTGTGAGAGGGTTGGCTCTTGTGTGAAAGTTGGCTCTTGTGTGAAGAGGGTTAGGGCGGCGCCGCCCTAACCCTCACCGCCCAGCTCCAGGTGAACCCATGAGCTCAGCCACGCCTCACCCTTCGGACCTCGCCCTTACACCACGGCCATGACTTCCACCTCCATCCCGATGGTGCTGCGCCGCGTCTCACGACATCTTGCATGGTTGCGCAGAAAGCCGCCTTCGATATCCACCACCAGAACGACATGTCACAGAGCGAGCCGGCCGGCCACGAACAGATGACGTCTGTGCAGCAGGCGCGCCGCCTGGGCCCTCTCCCTGTAGCCCGCACACCCCGCGACCTGCCAGGCGCACCCGTATCGGGTGCTATAGATAGGGGTGATCACAGCCCCCCCTGGCTTACTAACCAACCCGTTGCCTGCTAACCAGCCGGCCCACATTATTGCCTGCCCCCGAGCCCCGACACAGCTCGTTGCGGGCGAAGAGCTCGGCTCGGACTCAATCAAAGATGACGGCCAGATCGCACCAGCGCAGGCAACGCCACAGCCCTTATATAGTGCACCGCCGTGGATATAGCTAATCCTACACCCTCCAACTCCAACGCTCATCCTGACCCTAACCCAGAGTTCAGAGTTTATTCGAGCTTACATAACTAACCCTAACCATTACCCTAGCCCTAAACCCAACCATTACCCTAGGTCTAACCCTAGCTCCAAACTCGAACCCAAACCCAAACCCAAACCAACTTTAGAACTAAACCCTGACCCTAACTCTAACCCATCTCTCCGGCCCCTCAGCCCGCCCCGCGCCTACCGACCAACGCAGACGTTTCCCCTCTGTGCGCTCCCGCCACCCTCCCTCCCGCTTCCCGTCGCCCGCCCTCTATTCCCAGCATGCACACCCACTCTTACTCCTGCGCACACCGAACTCCGAACGTCCCGTTCAGTACTCAACGTTGAGCAGGTGGGCCGGGCGCCAGCGCGGTCGTCAGCCAACCAGCAGCAGTGTCTACAGAGCACAAGTTTGCCCATCGCCTCGTCTGATCCACTTCCCAGAAAGCGCCTCGACCGCACCTCCTCCTCCATCACCCCGCAACGACGTGTCCGCTTGGCCTCGTTTCGCACCTCGCGACGCTTCGCAACGCACACATCTCTGGGCTTCATTGGACTCTGCGTAACCTTAACGCTGCTCATCATGCTTGCCGTGCAGCTCATTACGCGCGAGATCTGGGCCGAATGCCAACCCGGTGTTCCGTGCAAGTGGGCGAAGACGCAAAGTGAGACCATTGCAGATGTCATTCACACTCGAGTCCCCAAAGTCAAACAATACGCAAAAGAGCGCGACTTCTCGTATTTTGGAGCTGACAAGTCGGCCGGGTTGTACGACCCGAAGCGGAGTTGTGTAATATCGTTTGTTGAAGGCTTCAAAGCGCGTGTTGGCAACCTCAGCTCGCAGCCTCAGCTCGTCCACGAGCTCTTCGGTTACCTGCAACTTGAGAACAGCACGACCGCGCGCGCCATCGTTACGGATTTATGGGACAAACCCGTCGACTTTGAGCCGATGGTCGATCAGATTGCGACGCAGGGCTGCGGGTTCAAACGGCACCCACACACATGCACACGCGTCGCCGTGGCGTGGCTGGGGTACAGGGGGTGCATATTAACATGAGTCGAACGGCAAACCCTATCACTGTTATAGGTGTGTGCGACAGAACCGTCCGCTCCACGAGGCGTTGTGCGCTTGGCTCGACGAGCCTGCAATGGCCGCTGAATTCTTCGCGCCGCCAAGTGACGCCACAAACGCTGAGGGCCTCCGCTTTGCGATGCATGAAGTGCTGGTACTCGAGCGCTTTGCACAGGCTTCGAAATGTGTGAAACGTGTTGCCGGCTCGCTCGTACTGCACGAACGCTCTGCAGTTGCAGCATATATAGACCCGATCCGGATGCTCGCTTAGGGTTCGCAGAGCAGAGGCCGGCCTTACCCTAAACCTCACTAGTACACCTACGCAACCTTACACCCCTCTACCTAACTTCAGGAGGCGCGTAAGAGCCGCACTTTCCGCATCTAGAGCATGTGGCTATACAGAGTGCCACACCCACCATAGAAGGCAGTCTGATTCCCTCACGATCTCGGGGGCCGGCTCGCGAGTTTGATTAGGTGCCCTCGGCCGCTCATCTGACGCTGGCAATTCCAGCCACTTATCTCCCCAGGCGCCACTCTGTTGGTGTGGATGAGTGCAGTAGTAGTAAGTAAAGTAACCGATTGCTTACGGCACAGGAACCTTTATGGCGGCTCACTACGCGTTGATGAAGGACAAGATTGAAGGCGAGATCGTCCGCATCTCACGCAATCAGGGTGAGTCAGAGGACCTTATAAAATTCCAGCTCGAGAAGTGGAACTCGGCCCTCATGTCTGCCTCGGAGCCGGTCTTCATGGACACCGAAGGGGGCATGCCTTCGCGTATGGCGCAGTACGTTCAGAAGCTGCTTATGGTCAACATCATCGAAGCTACAGACATTGATCGCTCGATCGGCATAAAGGAAAACGCAGACATTGGCCTCGCCCTTGCTGCCTCAGTGACCACTGCGGTTCCCTATGTGGATGGTGCGCAGCGTATAGCTCCCCCGAAAAAGTGTCGCTCTGCATATATCCACAAAGTAGCGGAAACGTAGTATGACGTCGTAAGCGTGTTCGAACACTCGCGCGCGGCAGGCCAGCAGAACCTGATCTTCTCGTTCAGCAAGGAGTGGTTTGACGCGTACATCGCTTGGAATCTCAACTACGTAACCAACTTTCCGAACCTTCACGTCGTTTCTAGCTTGCTCATCCCTTCGATCCTATGCACGGACGACTCCAATGTGCGTGATCATTGGCTGCTGTCGCGCCTTGTCACACTGAAGTCGGCTTTCCTGCCAGGTGGCGCTTCTCCGCCCATCGCGAGTTTGCACACAGTGTGGCTGCCACTCCACACCATCCAACAAATCTATGTGTGGCTCGCCGCGCTTGTGATGTTGCAGGCGTCTTCGAAACCACGAAGCGCAAGGAGAGGCAGCGAGTCGTCAATTTTCCCTACGACCGACGGCGTGCCACCGCCAGTGTCGTGGCTCGCAATCTTGAGCTGCAAGGACCAGTACATTGCTGCGGTTTCGGTAGTCTTTATGAGATGTGGAACAAGATCAAAGACTATCCGATGGAGCTGTCCTTTGGTTCAAACACAGCGCGCTCCGAGTATTTCGCGATGTACTATCTGATCTTTGCGTGGTTGTCGGTGGTGCTTGCGCACGAGCGGGTCTATAGTGGCCCCGTCCTTGCTCAGAGGCCACAGCGGCGCGGCTTTGAAGCTAGCAGACCATTTCAGCCCTTTCTGTCTTATTACTCATGCGGCAGGCGGGTCTCGGGAGCGAGATCGTGCTAGGCCACGTTATTTCTCAGACGTTTACCAAGATAAAGAACGGCATCGTTGCATGGCACTTTTCCCAGCAGCTCGTCTTCAGCTTCTTGCTTACGGTCGCGTTCACGTCGAATGATGGCACCGGCCTCTTCTTTTTACCATTTGGTTGCCAACACGTTGACACAGGTTCCACACAAAGTGCCACACAGCGCACCTATATATTAGGCCTATCTTGCGTTGGCCACAGCGAGAAATGAACGCGCGGGTTGGCAAACCAAAGAGCTCTGGTATATACAAAACTCAGGACTATGGAAGCTGGGGTTTCCTGAGACTGTCGGTGCCCTAACTAGTTTCCACCGTTCGAAGCGCAAGCTTTCTTTCCGAGCCCTCTCCAAGCTGTTCGACGGCATCGGCACACTGCTCCACCACTTTTCGACCTCGCTTGTAATCACTGCGATCTGTTTGCACATCTTTCCGCGCAGCCGCGCGCTCACGGCTGGTTGCATCGTGCCCATTATTCAGCACCTCTTTGTGCTGGTTAAGTGTGAGGCTCACCTTCCGCTTCGAAAACCCATGCCTGACACCTTTCAATTGCACTTTAATTGCACCAATCTGACATTAATATCATGATTGCGGATTGAATGCCCGCAGACCGCTTCCACTTCCTCTACATCCTCGCTGAGTTATCGCTTGAAGTGTGGTTTCAGATTGAGGTGATATCCAACGTGGCTGAGTTTGAAAGCGGCCTAGGGCGTGACGTGACGAACTTGGGACGCGGTCTCGCGCTGTCGATGCTGTTGTCCCACTACCTGTACCTCATTGCCTCGGGACTTGGCTTGCTGACTGGCTTCTTTTGCAACCAAGACCGCAATCACGACCACGAGATGCTGCACGCGATGAGCAAGTGGCTACACAGCGCTGTTTAGAAGTGCCACCCGTCCGGCTCGTGGCTGCCATGAGTAGCAGGGCGATTAAAAAGAGGCAAAGTACTTTCTTTATGCGAAGTGGAGGGTGTATATACTCCGCGCACCAACGGGAGAGGGGAGGGGGTGAAAGAACAGCTACAATATGTCGGGCACGCGACAACCGAAACAGGGCCGCGCTTTCTGACAAGCGCCGATCGACATGTGTGGCTGGCGCCCTCGCCACACTCCCCCTGGCCTCCTCCTCGGCCTGGTTGCGCGCCTCTTCCCCACCTAGTTCGAAATGCTCCATTTCTTTTTTTTAGACGCGGGTCGCTGGTGGCGTTTTTGAGTTTTTTTCCGGCGGGTTTTCTCGTTATGCTCTTTCCTCGTTGCTTTTATGAGGGCATAAGCCGCAAGTTGTTTATATGCCCGCTGGTTCCTCCCCCCACCTTCCGCTGCATGTGGTTAATGGGTTAGAACCACCGATCCGACGGACCACCTAGCGGCGTGAAAACGGTTCCCCCATTTCACCGCAGAAGGTAGAAAAATCGCACCCTTTACAAACGCGACGCACATGCTTAGTCGGTTTGCTGTTGTTTTGCTCGAATAAACTCTGAACTCACATGCGCATGTGCATGTGCATACATGTGCATGCACATGTGCATGTGCATGCACATGCACGTGTCACATGCACATGTGCATGCACATGTGCATGCACATGTGACATGTGCATGCACATGTGCATGTGCATGCATGATGTATGTCAGCGCAGAACAAGGCTGCACGCCACGCTTAGCCAGACTTGCTCGAAACCACGCCACCTCGCATTCAGAATGGGCTTGCATGTGCCAACACACGCCAACGTCAGACACAACGCATGGCTCACCTGCGCACGCACGCGAACACCACTCAGAAAACCGAAGCAAAGATCGGTACAGCAACTGGAAACAAGACCGAACGACGGACGCGAGCGCCATCGCAGGTACACTTGCTATATGCTAACATCCAAGCATGTCCCACATCCCAAGCCGCAACGCGACCCACGCCACTCACCTGCCAGCAGCGCGTCCTTCTCCGCGTCGCTCTAGGTCAGAAAATCCGCGACACCGATCCCAAACGACCCGTCATAGCACCGATCCCCAGCCGTCGCGCACGGCCGCGCAAATCCCTTAAGGGCTGTGCTCACGCCATTCCCCTTTATAACTCTCATTATTATGGTGCAGAGTGCAGAGAGAAGGTGACAGGGTGTAGTCGCTGGGGTATCACAGCACTTTTTTATACCTCGCACAGCAAACGTGTACCGTATATCACGCCTCCCTGAGTCTGTCCGAGACATCAGAAAACCGTGTCGGCCGCCTTGGCCTTTTGAGTCTTGAGCGTTGAGGCGCTTAAATTTTGCGGTAGAGACATATAACAGCATTAAGAGAAGCGCGGCCATGAAACGCGCAAAAAGCGGGCTGTGAAGGAACGGTGGGAGCCACACATGAGTAGAACACCGGGGAGCGCGTCACACAAGGTGCACGGTGGGAGCTAGCGACGTAGCGAGCGTGACCGTGTGCGTGAGGGTGAGGACAGGGGGGCAGGCGCAGGGGGGAGGGCATGTAAATTCAAATCAATGGCTGATGTGCTGGCATGTGGCAAAGATCGGATGTTGAACTCTCCTACTTATAAGTACTACTACTTTACCTTACACCCTCGCCTCCCCACTCCCCGACCCAGGAATGTGTTGCTGTGCGGCGTGCTGAGAAAAGACCCACTCGGACTCGCTCAGCCCGGTGCGGCAGCGCGCGGCGGCGGCGGGCGCCCCTGCCAGTACTGGTTGTAGTCGAGCCGCGCGCAGAGGTGCGCCAGGTTCCACTCCCTGTGCGCCTGCTTACGCAGCTCGGCGAGCAGTGCGGTCATCTCCTCGTCGAACTTGGCGCCGAGCTTCTGCACCGAGGCGTTGTACCGGCAGTCGGCGATGGTGTGCGCCACCTGCGCCGAGAGCTCGCGCAGCTGCTCGCGCCGCGCGTCGCCGTGCGAGGCGAGCGGCGTCGCGGCGAGCACCTGCGCGACGTCCTGCATGACGAGGCGCGTGTGGTCGGCGAAGATGACGCAGACCGTGAGCAGCTTGGCCAGCAGCTTAAGCAGGACGGCGTCGCGCAGCATGCACTCCTGTCAGGGCCAGGGCCGCTGTTGGGGGCGCGGTTAGGGCTAGGTGGGAGACAGGGTCAGGGTTATGGAGCGTCGAGAGGGCCCGGGGCAGGGGCAGGGAGCGCGGTGGGCGTCCGCTGCTTCACCTTGAGGCACTTGTCCAGGAAGCCGTTGTGCTGCGCGATGAGCTCGTCGAGCTTGCGCGCGGCGCCGAGCTTCTGGAGCAAGACGTGCCAGTTGGGCTCGAGCACCTCGAACATCATGTAGTACTCGAGGTTCTGCAGAAAGTGCAGCATGCGCTGCCGCAGCCCGTAGGAGGCACTGAAGCACGCGGTGACCCCCGTCAGGCCCTTGGTGGCCTGCTGCTTGAGCCACGAGGAGGAGAGTTGCCGCTCGACGTGCTTGCAGTGGAAGAGGTGGCGGAAGATGAGCTGGTACTTGATGATGGCATTCTTCGAGAGCACCTGCCGCAGGGCATGGGGGAGGGGGTGGGGGGATGGGCGAGGTCGGTGGCGGGGGGTTGGGGTCAAGATTGGGATCGGGGCCAGGGTTGGGGTCAGGATTAGGGCCAGGGTTGGACTCAGGGTTGGGGTCAGAGTGGGGTTTGGGGTCGAAGTTAGAGCGAGGGCGAGGGCGAGGGTTGGGGTTGGAGCTCTTTGGGAGGCACGAGCGAGAGCGGCCACTCGACGGCATAGTCGAAAGTAAAGGCGTCGAGCCCCGGCGTCCTCTCGGCGCTCTGCGGCGTGGGCACCGCGGTCGCACTGGCGCGCGACGTGTTGATGATCCGCAGCAGCTGCTCCGGGAGATTGCGTGAGATGGAGGGGAGATTGCGCGGTCACACATTTTCATGTTGTGCATGTGCATGTGCATGTGCATGTGCATGTGCATGTGCATGTGCATGTGCATGTGCATGTGCATGTGCATGTGCATGTGCATGTGCGTGCATGTGCATGTGCATGTGCATGCACTGCATGTGAGCACGTGATGCAGATGCATATACGTGCATGTGCCCATGCCCATGCCCGTGCCCGTGCCCACGTGCGCGCCTGCTTGGTGAGGTTGTACGGGAGGAGGTCGCACGAGAGCGATCCCTTGAAGGGGTCGTCTGTGGCCGCCTGCCGGAGGGAGAGCTCGAGCTTCGAGTGCAGCCTGCCGCGCGCGATGGCCGCGACGGGCTTGACGAGCTCCTCCTCTGCCGAGTCGAGGAAGTGCACGAAGAAGTCGCCCTGGTCGAGCAGGAAGTAGTGCTTGATCGAGGCGAGGCGGCCCATGAGCTTCTGCTCGGTCATGAGCAGCTGCAGCAGCGCCGTCGACGCCCACTCCCACGCCGCTTTGACCCACGCGCTTAGCGCGCGCTCGTCGGTGCTGTAGACGATCGGGTCGCGCCTCGCCTCGGGGCACTCGGGCGCGCGGCCGCACTCGCGCACGACGTGCAGGTGCTTGCCGCAGTCGAGGATGAGCTGTGCGTGCGGCTCGAGGAAGGCGGGCAGCTGATCCCTGGCGAGCGTGAAGCGACGCTGCCAGTAGGAGCAGTTGAAGTCGCGCTGCAGCTCCTCCTTCTGCAGCGTCGGGTTGGCCTGCACCATGAACTCGCCGTACGGGTCGCGGCACACGCCGCGGTAGACCCACGCCTGCAACATCTCGAAAAAGGGCACCGCCGCGCGCTGCAGCAGAAAGTCGAGGAGGGCGGCCCCCTCCGGGTCACCCACGAGCGCGCGTCGCCTCTCGTGCAGCAACCGCAGCAGCGCGCCGCCGGCGCATGACGTGCCGACGCCTCCTCCGCCGCCCCCGCCCCCTCCTCCGCGGTTATTCGCATCACCGCGCCCAAGCCGCCCTGGCTCGTCCGACGTCACGCGGGTACTCGGCGCGGTGATGCGCTCGAAGAGCTCGTGCAGCGTGGCGAGCGCGCGGGCTGCGGGCTGCAGGAAGTACCACAGCTGCTGCAGCCTGAGCCCGCGCACGCGCTGCTGCGACTGCAGCTGCGCCACGACGACCAGGTGCTCCTTGAGGCACTGGCGGACGGCCCCTGCGAAGGCGTGCACCACGAGGCCCGATGAGAGCTGCGCCGACTTGGCGTGCGCCCACTGCCACAGCTGCAGGTACTGCTCGCCCAGCGGCGTCAGCTTGCTCACGATGGCCAGCAGCGAGGCGTCGGGCTCGGGCGCCTGCGCATCGCCCGCCGCCGCCGCGCTGGGCAGACCGAAGCTCGCGCGCGGCAGCGTGCCGGAGATGAGAGCCGCCAGCCGAGGCGTGCCGCCGCTGGCGGGCAGGCTCGCCCGGAGGAAGTTGCCCTCGACGCCGCACAGCACGTGGAGCACGTCGGCCACGAGCATCTCCTCCTGCTGCGCAATCGGCAGCGCCGCGAGCATCGCGGCGGCGTTGCTCGCCGGTACGTCGACGGCGTGCCCCTCGAGAGTGTCGAGCTGTAGGTAGGCGCCGCACAGGTAGGGCCGCGTCAGCTGCCAGTTGGCGCCCGAGGCGAGCATACTAGTACCGGCGGAGGAGGCGGCGGATAGGGGCGCGGCCAGCGCGGCCGCGGACCGCGGCGTGGCCGGCGCGGCGTGGCCGCCCTGCCCCGCCCGGCGCAGCATGCTGGCGATGCTCGGCTCCTCGCCGACGAGCTTAAGGAAGAGCGTGAAGCGGTCGAGTTCTCGCACATCTTGCCCACGAAGCGTCTCGTACTTTGCGGCGAACCGCTCGCGTGCCTCCGCGTCAGGCGCACGCTCGAGCACCTTTTGCAGCGTCAGGCTCGCACCGTGCTGGGAGATGGGATTGGAGCTGATGGAGGAGCGCAGGAGCGCCGCGTATGTGTCAGGCGACTCGCTGACGCCGAGGACCTCCAGGCATTGCGCGACGAGCGGCGTGATGGGATCAGCCATTCAGCCCCGACTCCCAATCCGACGGGCTTCGCGCCGCGCGGTGCTCAGGCAGTGTCACGTGCTTAGCACCCCTCGTGAGGAGCGACTTTACAGACTTTTACTAAACAACACGAGAGAGCCAGTTCATCCTGACATACTCACGCGATCCCGATGGTCGCATCAGCCACTTTGCGGCGTTGTCGTCTCCGTCGTCGCCGTCGCATCAGCATGCACGCGCCACCGGCGCAGCACGCTGCGAGCAGCGAGCCACCGACCGCTGTCAGCACGAGCTGCCGTTGCCTCAGCCAAGCCTCTAGCGGGAGGCCGGGTGGGGAAGACGGCGGCGGCGGCGGCGAGGGTGGCAGCGAGGGCGGTGGCGGCGAGGGTGGCGGCGGCGATGGGGCGAGCCGCATGACTGGGACCTGGACGTCAGTGACTGACGGCGCGGCTGGCGCCTCCTCAATGGCGACGCCCAACACGCTGCTCATCGCATCGAGGGGCTTCGTCTGCAAGGCCACCGCGGCCGACTCGACTTGGCTCGCCCCACCCGCAGTGGTATCCGTTACGACAACGGTGAGGACCACACTGCCGGCCGTGGCCGTGACGGTGAGCAAGCATGCCGGCAGGGAGCACTGCAGCTCCTGGCGCAAGCTCGCCTCGATCGAGTCGGCGACTGCCGCAAACTCCTCGACGGTCCCACCTACCTTGAGCACCAAAGTGACCTCCTTGGCAGGCACGACCTCGGTGACCGCGCCCGGTTGCAACGGCGGCGGCGAAGGCAGCGGCGGCGAAGGAGGCAGGCTTGGCGGCGGCGGCGAAGGAGGCGGGCTTGGTGGCGGCAGCGAAGGAGGCGGGCTTGACGGCGGCAGCGAGGGCGGGCTGCCAATAAACGAGTACACCCAGCTCACATACGCCGAGACCTGAGTGTAGACAGTCGGCGATCGCTCGCATGCCTCTCCCCACGAGACGATTCCAATTTGCACCGGGGCGCCAGCTGCGGATTGCACAAACAGCGGCCCGCCCGAGTCACCCAGGCACGAGCTCCGTTGGTAGCCGGGGTCGAAGGCGCAGAGATGCTCATCCGGCCGGTAATGGAAAGAGTTACTGAGCTGATCCTGGCAGGTCTGGTCGCTGAAGACCTTGATCGTCGCCTCCTGCAGCGCATTGGCGTACCTGTCGTTGCCCTTCCGGAAGGTGGTGAGCCCCCAGCCAGCGGTGGTCGCGTCAGCGCCCACGACTGTGTGCAGCCCCTCGTCGAGGGCAATCACACGCACGCTGCCACCGAGGCAACGTGGGTCTCTCGTGATGCGCATGAGGCACACGTCATTGTACAGCACACCGGAATTGAAATCCGGATGCCTCACGATTGTGTCGACGTCAATCTCCTCTGCACAGGCGCCATCGGACGCCATCGGCACCTGAAGCTCGTGCCGCCCAAAGGAGAGCCCAAAGCGCCACGGGCTGTCCTCCGTGCAACAGTGTGCCGCAGTGAGTATCCACCGCGGCGCGACCAGCGAGGCCATGCACTGTGGCACTGTCTGTGCTCCTGGCTGGGACCTACGATTGAGCGACACGATGAATCTGTGGCTGTACGGCGCCGCCGCGCTGCCACCGATTATGCGAGGCTGCCTCGCACCTCCCTGCGAGTCATTGACTGCTGGCGGCATGCGAGCGGTAGCACCCAGCATTGCACCGAAAAGGTGTGTGGTGCTCGGTCCGCAACCGCGCGTTCACCACCATACAGCGTGTTCCGTCGTTACGCGGAAGGAGCACGCTTATGACACAAGATAAGCCAACAACAACTCGAGCAATCGCTACCTATGCCACAAAATTCCCCTCCCCACCACACTCACCTCTCCCCACCACACTCACCCTATTTCAGATAGATAAGATAATCTCTTCTCTATCTTATCTCTATCTATCTTATCTATCTCGAGATAGAGATAGATATCTATCTATCTATCTCTATCTCTATCTATCTCCTATTTCAGTCTGGCCCGGGATTGCATTT
>Ga0209302_10001313_pt1 | contig 14442 bp, 21 predicted proteins | sample ArcOceMetagenome_2_FD_187445 | JGI IMG/M metagenome (GOLD analysis project Ga0209302, IMG submission 187445) | Marine eukaryotic phytoplankton communities from Arctic Ocean - Arctic Ocean ARC135M Metagenome (SPAdes) (version 2) | ecosystem: Environmental > Aquatic > Marine > Oceanic | place... | reverse complement strand
CTCCTCCCTCCCTCGCCTCCCTTCCTTCCCCAACCCTCCTTCCTTCCCCACCTCCCCACTCCCACCCTACCAAGGCACGTACGTGAGCGAGCAGGCCAACGTCGAAGCCTTTATCACGCACAACGGCGACCTCGACTTCTTCTCCATCCATGGGCAGACCTACGCGGTGGGTGAGCTGCGCACACTGCTCGGCAGGCTGCTGCACCGCGCCGCGCCGTCGACAGTCGACTCAGCGTGCCTCGCCGGGCTGCTCGAGCTCCTGCGCACGCGTGGCCACTGGATCGCCTCCGTGCGGTGCGGCTACGCCTACGGCGGGCTGCGCCTCGCAGGCAACGCCGCGCTACTGCCCGAGGCGCAGCTGTGGAGCCGCCGCACCCTCGAGTGGGTGGCCTCGCTCTTCGAGGCCGAGTGGTGCGCTCTGCTCTGGTTAGGGTTAGGGAGGCTGCGGATACTCTGCGGAGGTTGCAAGCCCATCTCCGCAGGCTGTCACCCCACCTCGAGAGGCTACAACCCTATGTGCACCCAGGTGCCGGCTGCTCTCCGAGGCGGAAGCCGCCGCCGCCGCCGTCACTGGCGGCGGCGCCGTCATCGGCGTCGCTGACAAGGTCGACGATCTCGACGACGTCGGTGGCCGCGGCTGCTATACCAGTGACGGTGGCGCTACGACACGCAGCCATATGGACGGCGGCGGCGGCGGCGGCGGTGGCGGCGGCGGCGGCGGCGGCGGCGGCGGCAGCCGGGCGCACAAGCTGACCGACGCGATCTGCTCGCTTCTCGAGCCGGCCATGGTGGCGTTGCTCCTGCGGCATGCGGCGGCGCTGGCGCTGCCCGGCGACGCGGCGGAGCAGGCGGGGGCGGTGCGCAACCTGGTGCACGAGAGCCTGCTCGCCTTCTGCAACGGCGACCTGCTGCACGCGGGGCGTGCGCTGCTACGCGGGGCGCGTGGCTCCTTCGGCCTGGTACTCTCGCACTCGCTCGATGCGCACTCCGACTTCCTGGTGGCCGCACGCGACCCTACCCCCAAACCTTACCATCACCCTAACCCTAACCCTATCCCTAACCCTAACCCTAACCCCCAACCCTATAACCCTAACCAGGTGGCAGCACGCGGGCAGACGATGAGCGTGGCCTTCTACCCGCTACAGCGACTGGCGCGTCCTAGTAAGTATAGCTCTAGCGATTGGTGCGTCAGACTCGCCGTTGTGCCCTGCCTCTCCACCGCACATGCACATGTGCATGCACATGTGCATGTGCATGCAACATGCACATGCACATGCACATGCACATGTACACATGCACATGCACATGCACATGTGCATGTGCATGCACATGCAACATGCACATGCACATGCAACATGCACATGCACATGCACATACATGTGCATGTGCATGCAACATGCACATGCACATGTGTATGCACATGCACATGCACATGCACATGTGCATGCACATGCACATGCACATGTGCATGCACATTCATGCACACACATGCACAACGCACATGCATGTGCATGCACATGCATGTGCACACATGCACATGCACATTCACATGCATGTGCATGTGCATGTGTAGGTGCTCTTCGGCTCGGAGGCGAGCGCGTGCAAGGCCGCGCTTAACATGCCGCGCGGCGGCAAGGAGGACGACATCGACTTGGACGCCTCCAAGACCGGCGAGGCCTTCGACCCGAGGACGCTCGACCTCAAGGCGCGAGATCGTGCATGCGTACCTGCATGCTAGATGGAGATGCAGATGTGCATATAGCGACCTTGTGTATACACATGCTGTGAAGGGCGCGACGCGGCTCGACCTGGACGATGTCAACGGCGAGGTGGTCCTCGTGCGATGGGAGCAGGCTGGTGGCAGTAGCAGTAGCAGTAGCAGTAGCAGTAGCAGTAGCAGTAGCAGTAGCAGTAGCAGTAGCAGTAGCAGTAGCAGTAGCAGTAGCAGTAGCAGTAGCAGTAGCAGTAGCAGTAGCAGTAGCAGTAGCAGTAGCAGTAGCAGTAGCAGTAGCAGTAGCAGTAGCAGTAGCAGTAGCAGTAGCAGTGAAGGTAGTAGACACCATACTACCGTGGAGCAGGCCACCGAGGACTGGCACCTCACCCGGCGTGTCTCGCAGCCGCGCCAGTCGAGTGGGAAAGGCTGGGCTGACGTGTCTTGCAGCCGCGCCTCCCGCGCTGTGCAGGACGCCCTGCCCTCCCGCTCGAAGGCGCAAGCTTCCTGCAGCCCGCCGAATGGTGATAAGCAGAGGAGCGCGGAGCAGGAAAGCCTGGCGCAGCAGGAGCATACGGCCGCCGCCGCCGCCGCCACCGCCGCGCCGTCCGCATGGCTGCGCGTCGCGTCTGACGACCCCGATCTCGCCTTCCACGAGATCTTCCGTTACGGCGACGACGACGAGCGCGTACCGGGGTCCGCGTGCACGAAGGACATGAAAGACTCGAAGCGGTTGCTCGTGCTCACGTGCATTGAGGGAGGCCAGCACAAGCAGCCGCCACTCTTCAAGAGGCGACACAGCACTGCCTGCAACCTCACATGCTAGGGTCTGCAACCTCATGTGTGCTAGAGGCTGCAACCCAGACTGCAACCCTATGTGCTAGAGGCTGCAGCCCTATGTGTTCAGGTTGCTGCGGCTCGACAACAACCCGCTCATCCAGCCCCTGCCCAAGCCGGCGGCCACCAACGACCCGGTGGGCGGTGACATCGCCGACATCCCGGCGGTACTGCGCACGCAGATGCGCGACTGGGACGACCCGGTGCACTCGTACAACCGCATGACGGCGTGGGCTTTCGCGAGCCGGCTGCAGGTGCGGCTCGGTTGCATATACACCATGCATCTACCATGCATCTACCATGCGTCTACCATGCATGTGCATGTGCATGTGCATGTGCATGTGCATGTGCATGTGCATGTGCATGTGCATGTGCATGTGCATGTGCATGTGCATGGGCATGTATGTATGTGCATGTGCATGTGCATGGGCATGTATGTATGTGCATGTGCACGTGTGCATGTGCGTGTGCCAACCATGCTGCAGGCGCGGCTCGGGCGCACCGACGGATCGGTCGATCTGCTGATCACGGGGTGCGAGGTGTCGCTCTGGCTGGGGGAGCAGTTCGCAGCGGACGTGCACCTCGCCTTCCCCAAGCTCAAGGTCGTGATCATATCTAGACCTGACTACTAATACTGACAACTGTCACTACTGACCCTGACCCTTATCCTAAGCAGGTCGTCACTATCTCTGCGAACAAGCTGCTCGGCCAGCTGGGGCAGCAGTTTCCCGTGCCGCAGGCGCGGGCTTCCTCGACCACGACGAGAGCCTCATATAGGGTTGCAGCCTGTATGCATATGATCACAGCCTGAACTGCATATGGTTGCAGGCGGGCTTCCTCTTCCACGGCGAGAGCCATTCCTTCCGCAAGAGTGTCGTGCTGCTGCTGACCCACTCGGGGGGCACCTTTGCGACCCTCGCGTGCGCAAACATGCTCAAGGCCTTCACCACGGACCTGTTCGCGGTCACCAGCGAGTGGGACACGCAGGTGGCGCGCGTGGTGCGCGAGGGGCTGTGCCTCTATGACACATGCTTACGGCCTCTGTACCACATGCACATGCACATGCACATGCACATGCACATGCATGCACATATCATGCACATATACATATGCATATCACATATGTGGCTGCAGGTGGCGCGTGTGGTGCGCGAGGGGCTGCCCGGCGACAGGCGTAAGCAGAACATCTCCTTCATGTCGTACGTCTTCGTCACCTTTGCGGGCCCGCGCCTCGCCGAGCCATGCTCGGTGAGTGCAGTGGCGATGCACCAGCTACTCACGCAACTGCTGCTGCACACCATGCGCTACCTCAAGCAACCCAAGGGGGCAGACCAGCAGCTTACCTCTGGCTCGGCCCACGCGCCTTTTGGCGCCACCTACTTGCGCGAGGAGGTGCACGAGCTCGCCGAGCTCAATGACGGCAGCGTCGACGCGCTAGAGAACATCGTCCGCCGGGGCGGGGCGCTCAATGCGCGGCTGCGGCGGCAGGGGCACCACTGGGCGCAGCACATCCTCGAGGCGCCTCTCAGCTGGCTACTCTCGCTGGCCTACATCGGCGCCACTGTCATCGGAGGCGGCACGCCGCTCTCGGCCGTGCTAGCCGCGGCGGCGGAGGGCAGCGGTGGCGAGAGCGGCGACGGCGTGCCGCGGTGGGCTGCGGCGCTCGTGGGTGTGGTGGACACACTCGTCTACGCCTTCCTCCCTTGGTGGACCACGGTGCTCATCCGGCTGCTGCAGCGGCGGCCGTGGCTGCATCGCGTCGCCGGGCGGTCTCTCGTCGTGTGCGACGTGCCGTACGTGGCGCAGACCCTCGAGGCCTTCGCGAGCAAGCTCTTTGCGCTCACCTACTCGATCACAGCGCTCAGCGTCTACTCGGGCAACGCGATCGACCACATGGTCCACAGGCACACCCACCGCGTCGTGCGCGGCACGCTGCTCGCGGTGGGCCGGCCCGACGGTCGCCTCAACGCGCTCACCTCAGCAGAGAACACAGTCTGCCTCTCGGCCAACCAGGCCAGCTCGATCCAGAACTACGGCGTGACCGCGGAGACTCTGACCATCGGCCACCACCCGTTCAAGCTGCCGCTGTCTGCCGAAGCCATTTTCCTCCCCAGACGCAGGAAGCTCTTCGTATGCGAGGCCGAATTGCAGGAGAAGTGCTCCTTCACAGCCGAGGAATCGTTGCACGAGGCTTCCGCGTACGAGGAGGCCGAGCAGATGCGGCTGCGGATGGAGCAGCGCGCCGGCCCGAAGGTTGAGCTGCCGCGCGCCAAGCAAGCGTCGCAGCAGCCACGACCTCGGCGCAGCAGCCACGACAAGCCTAACGTTCATCTGAGCCCAGAGCTGCGCCCCGCCTCCAATGCCAACGCGACGATCGCCTCGCTTGAGACGCTCGAGGGCAAGGAGCGCGCGCCGTCGGAGCTCGGGAGCTCTCCAATCAATGCTGCACGTCGTGACTCGATGTACGCTGGCGCCCGCATGCTCGGTCGTATCGAGCCGCTCGACGAGCCGTTCATCGGTGCGTGGATGCTGCGCGACCCGCGCTTCGACGGCTTGACGGTAGGGCAGCTGACGCGGCAGCAGACGATGCTGCAGACGCTGTACGAGACGCGTGTGGCCTCGCTGCAGCGGCTGGTCTCCTTCATGGTGGTCCTCCACGCCATGGGCAAAAGGGTCGAGGACTTCTGGCGTGTCGCTTCGCTGGGAAGCCTCGCTTACGACTGCTGGTCAGCCATGGCCATCCATCCCATTAGGCAGCTAGCCACACCCACCCATCCATCTAATTAGTCTATCCGTCCATCCACATCTCCACCCACACATCCACCCATCGATGTGCAGGCGATCGCAGAGTCGGATGCGCATCGCCACCACCGCATCGCCCGTCTCGGGTAGCGAGGTGCGCGAGCGAACCGTGCAGCTTGCCGACGAGTCATCGCGGCAGTGGGCGGAGGCGCACATCGCTGCGTCTGTGCGAGCTCACGTGAACAGCTGGCGCATCCGGCGCGCCGAGCGCAGCCGGCTCGTCCAGGACGGGATCGGCGACGGCCCGCGGCTGCCGCACCAACCAACCGCGCTCAATCCGCTGCAGCAGTGGCAGGAGCAGCAACAACTCCGCTGCAGCAGTGGCATGGGCAGCAGTGGCAGGAGCAGCCCTCGGATCTCGTCGGAGCTGGTGAAGACCAACTCGAACATCTCGGAGCTCTTCGCCTCAAAGCGCTCGGAGCCCGAAGGCTCTAGCACAGAGGCTTTTGAGGCGTCTGCTGCACCCCACCCGCGGCTGCGCCGTTCCACCATTGGCTGAGCGGGTCACATCTGGCTCGTGAGAGGCCGCTTTATATGCTGCTGCTCCGGACAGACGAAGCAGGCAGGCAGAGGGGCAGGCAGGGAGACAAGGACAGGAGTACAGCACAGCGAGACACCTCGGACTAGTGGTGTAACCTCGGTTTCGGTTTGAAACACTGAGCCGCGCGTGTGGAGTCTGGTGAGAGTGTGTTGCGCTTTTCGTCGGTGTTGAAGAAGCTACGGTAGCCAAGCTCGATGTAGAATACGACCACCCTTATTAGTTATTTTACCCCCCCTCGCCCTCCTGACTTGTGTACATTTAGTGTACATGATGTATCCCGGTAGCCGGTTATTTCTAATGTCCCTATACCCTCTAAATATTCAGGTTGCAACCCCATACCACGAAGTCCTTAAATCGATACACTCATACACAGGGGTCATGGGCTACCTTGTAAGCTTAACGGGTGGTTACGAGAGTAACGTTAAGGTAGAACGTAGAACGGTGTTGCTGAGTTGGCCCGTTGGCCCACCATCCGGCATCCGCATGTTCGACCCCCTTGTACGGCTTCATATCTCCTCTATCTACGCACTACGGCTTTATAGTCATGTTTGAAGGACTTTTTGGATGGGATGGCCGCGGTGCGCCCATGCGCCCCTTAGGCGGGCGCCGAGGCGCTCAGTGAGCGCACGCCTCGGCCGACTCTCTTCGGTAGCCCTCAGTGGCCTTGACGAGGGCGGCCAGCCTGGCGCCCGCCTGCGGTGCGCCCGCCTCACCGGCAAGGGCCGCGTTTGGATCGAGCGCCGCCGCGAGGAGCTGCTGCCCCTGTGCACAGTAAGTGAGAGGTGAGAGGCGAGAGGCGAGAGGTGAGAGGTGAGAGGCGAGAGGTGAGAGGTGAGAGGTGAGTGGTGAGTGGTGAGTGGTGAGTGGTGAGTGGTGAGTGGTGAGTGGTGAGTGGTGAGTGGTGAGCAGTAAGTAGTGCGAGACGTGGCGCATGATGCCTTTCTACTTGCCACCCTACCGACTGACTTACCACGTTACACTAACCTGTGCCCACGAGGAGCGCGACGCCAGAAACTGCGAGAGCAGCAAGGCCGCCGCGGCGCGCAGCTCCACCTGCCTGTTCTCCGTCGACAGAGGCACGAGGGCGTCGACCAGCGCGACGCTCTCCCCCGGTGCGCACGCCAGCAGGGTGAGCCACGGCGCGCCTGCAATGCCCAGCAAGCTGGCGACCGTCGCCGCTGCGGCGCCCGACTCGTCGGCGTCGTCGAGTGCGGCGCGACGCGCGACCGCGGTGACCACCCCCACCATCGCACCCGCCACTGCGTCCTGTGGGGGGCGTAGGGGCGTGCTTATGGGGTGTGTGGCGCGTCTTGCAGCGGCATCAGGAGCCCGTGCAGCTAAGGGGGCAGCGAAGGGGGGCAGCGAAGGGGGGCAGCTGAGGAGCGTAGTGAAGGGGGTAGTGAAGGGGGTAGTGAAGGGGGTAGTGAAGGGGGGTAGTGAAGGAGTGTAGCTGCCGCTCCGCTCTGGCGGCGGGGGTGGTGGCTGCAGCGCCTGCAGCGCCTTGCGCCCCTGCAGCCGCTGCAGCAACTGTCCCAGGCCGACGGCGGCGGCGAGGCCGACCGCCGGGTGGTCGCGCCCCGCAGCCTCGCTCGCGAGCTGAATGGGGTAGGCTGAGGGAAGGATTGGGGAAAGGTTCGGGGTCAGGGTCAGGGTTAGGGCTAGGGCCAGGGCCAGGGCTAGGGTCAGGGTTGGCCGCGTCAGGGTTACCTGCGCGAGCTGCGCGACCAGGCCACCGACCACCGTCTCGACGAAGGCAGGCCGCTGGTTATCCTCCCCCTCCTCCTCCTCCGCCGCCGCCGCCGCCGCCGATGCCTCTGACGACTCCGAGGCTGCGGCCCAGTGGAGCAGCACCGCGGCCTGCGCGTTGACGCTCGCCACCTTAAGCGCGGCGTACGCGTGCCCGTACTCGCGGTGCGTGCCTGGCACGTACCCGGTGCGGGCGGCGCTCTCCGTGGGTGCTTGCTGCTGGACGGTGCGCAGGTTCTGGCAGATGATCTTGAGCTGCTGAAGCCAGTGCGCACTGCTTGCGTCCAGGTTGGCCGCCCACTGCGGGAGCAGCGAGCAGGCAACCGCACACGCCAAGGGGCTGCTACCCTTGGCGAGGAATGGCCGCACCTCGTTGATGCATCGCTCGGCGGCATGAGGGCCGTCTGCAGCGGTCAGGTGCGGGAGGCACCGCAGCGCCGCAACCCACTCGCACTGCTCCAGCACAGGCACGTTCGCGACGTCGAGCCGCGCCTCCGCCTGAGCCACTGCAGCCAGCGTCTCGGGAAGAGACGGTTTCAGGAAGCGGAGCAGCGCGCTGAGCTCGTGAATGGCGCCGCCACGGCTCAGCGCGCCCACCTCGGTCTCGTGCAGCACTGACAGGAGTCCGGCCTGCAGATGCGGGTTCGACTCGACCGACTGCATGCTGCTGCTCAGAGACGGAGCAGTCGCCGGCGAGCGCGCGAAGAGCCGGAGGGGGGGTCCTTGGAAATGCGAATTTAGCCCGACCATGGTCGGCTCAGCCGGTACCCGCCAGCCCGCCGAGAGCCGCTCACAGGCCTGCCGCCGCGCGTGCCCCGCGCACGACGCCGGGGTGCACCTGAGGCCACGCCTGGACCCCGCCAACAGCCTCTCGGCCGTGCGCGTACGTACGCGGGCGGCGGGCGGGCCGTCCGTGGTGAAGGATGTCGGTCGGCGTTCGGCCGGCCAATGACGGGCAGGCGGCCGCGGAAGCGCGGATGACGCGCGCCCACGAGCGGGGGCATTACCAGCGGACGAGACGCAAAAGGCGGCGGCGGGTGGGGGGGGAGGGGGGCGAGAACAACTTTCGTTCGTTCGTCCCACCCCCCCTCCTTCACGCACGGCACGCGCATCGATTTTGCACGCTGATCGCACACGGCATGGATGCGCGGCGCACGTTCTCCTGTCTTCCGGCTGAGCTACTCGCGCTCGTAGCCGAGGAGCTTGACACGCGCTGTCTCGCAAGATTCGCTGCCGCTTGCGCTGCATGCCTGGCGGCGGCGCAAGCCGACTTGCGTGCGGCGTTGCTCGAGGCGGTGAAATTGTGCCTGGAGCCAGGCACCGGCCCGGTTAGCAATGCTCTGGTAGAAAGTCCGCATTTCTGCCTTCCTGACGACCTGGTTCTCCTGCCAGAGGGCACGTTCTACGGTAACACTTCCGTAACCGAGCTTACGCTGCCCGCCGGTATCGGCACTATCGAAGAAAACGCTTTCCGCAGCTGTTCGAAGCTCGTCAAGCTCACCCTTCCCGCCGCCCTCACCACGATCGGCAACGATGCCCTAGCCGAATGCTCCTCTCTCACCGAGCTTAACTTGCCCGTCGCCCTCACCAGCCTCGGCAGCAGCTCTTTCCTCGGCGCCGCCTCGCTCCGGGAGCTTACTCTGCCAGCCGCCATCTCCACTATTGGCGAGGGGTCGTTCATGAGCTGCTCCGCACTCGCCAAGATCACCCTTCCCGACGCCCTCACCAGCCTCGCCAGCGCCACCTTCAAATGTAACTGACCGCCATTCGAACCTCTCGGACCCCCACCGAAGCACCGATCTGCAGTTTCATTGGCTGATACCGCGCGTGTTCGCCTAATGCTGCCAGACTGCACTTCCCTTCGCGAGGTGACCCTCCCCGCCGCCCTAACCGTCATCGGCGACTACGCGTTTCATACGTGTCACTCCCTCACCAAGATTGAGCTTCCTGCCGCCCTCACTAGCATTGGCCACAGTGCCTTCGGCTGCTGCTCATCCCTGAAGGGGATTATCCTTCCCTCCAAACTTAACGCTCTCGCCGACACCGCTTTTTTCGCGTGCACCTCCCTCGCCGATGTCAGCTTCCCCGCCAGCCTCGCCATCATCGGCGCGGACGCCTTTGGCGAGTGTCCCATCACCGACCTCGCCCTTCCTGCCGCGCTTACCACCATTGGCCATCGCGCCTTTGATGGTAATACCTGCATAGTCGAGCTCAACCTACCGGCCACCATCACGTTTGTCGGCTATGGCGCCTTTCGTGGTTGTACTTCTCTCGCAAAGGTCTTTCTCCCCGCTAACCTCACCACCGAGTTCATCATCGTCGGAGAGGGTTGCTTTGCTGGCTGCTCTGCCCTAAGCCCTGAAGCCTACGCGGCCATTCGAACCCTTCGCACGCCTGCTCTGCGAGCACCCCGACCCCTCATGCGTTATGGATCTATGGACTGAACACGGGCCATTCCACTTCTCTCCCTCTCTCCTCATCTGTATGTATTCTGGTTCGCCCTCTGTTCCGTTCTCCGGTTCATCGCTGGATTCTGGTTCGCTGTTGTATGTTTGTTTATTTTTTTTTGCGTAAGTGAGTTTACTTTGCTTTTGTTTGTCTTTTTCTTTCATTTCTCAGCCTGCTGCGCCTCTCACGTCGTGCGTGATGTACACTTCAGTCCGCGGTAAGTCCGCGGAGGCGATTCTCTAAAGGAGTTATCGGGTGAGTATGGATGAATACGTGTTTTGACATGTGGTCTACGAGCCCTGTGCGCGCTCTGACCTCACATCATAGCAACGAGAACGGCCCTTGGCAATCGCAACCCGATGTCTTGTCGTAGCAAGGGCATCGCCGCTTGTCGTACAACAGAAGCGGCACCTGGTATGCAGTTCTTCCATTCTCGCTCAGAAATAACGGTTGTGCACGATCGTCGACGGCGCGCTGACGGTAGCCAGCGTTGGACTCGGGCAACGTGAAGATGGCAAGCACGATGTTGGGCAGGTGCGCCGACCATGTAGCCGCTGCGGAACAAATGGGCTGGGCATTCAGCAAAGGCCGCAGGCACGGCAGAGCACTAATGTTCGAGCCGAAGCTGCTCACCATCGATCACCACCTCATTGTACCCACCGCGGCCGCGATTCGTGTCTTTTGTTGCTTGAGCATATAGCTCAGATGGTTGCCATGCCAGGCGCACCCCCAGTTGCTCCTGCTGTCTGGGTCACACCACCCTCTGGTGCAGCCTGGCATGCAGCTGCTCGACCGCCCAGGCGGGTCACAAGTCTGCTTCTGAGTCCCGCCATCGGCGTAGTACGCGCAGTTGACCGAGACTCCTTCCCACAGGAGATGACGATGCCGCCCACGCCGCTCGTATATAAGTCGGGGTGCCGCCGGTTGACGATCGACGAAGCAAACCGATCGGAGACCGCCACGCATTTATCCAATTGGCACGGTAGCCATGGACGGTCGCCGTTTTCGAGCTGGTCAAAGGCCCGCATGAAGACGCCTGCCTTGGTAATGTCGTCGTCTGCGACGCCTGCCAGGAAGGCGCGGTTCAGTTGATCCGCCAGTCCGGACGCGCCCAGTTGGTAGAGCGTGTCGAGCGGCTGCGATGCAATCGTCCGCGGAGGCGGCGGGCGCGAAGGACGCGGCGATGGTGGCGGTGGCGGTGGCGATGGCGGTGGCGGAGGAGGATAAGGCTTGTGTGCGGACGTGGCTGTGGCGGTGGAGGCGGTCGGGGTGGTGGGCGTGGGCCCGGCAACGGCGAGGGTGGTGTGGTGGGAAGGGCGGAGCAGGCGGTGGTGGTGGATGTGGCGGAGGCGGTGCGATGGCGGACAGAAAATCAAACAGGCTCAGCGAGGGACGCGCGTCGCTGAGCAGGGCGAATGTCGGATTTGGCTCGCCGGTCCAGCCAAAAGCAGGAGCCAGCAGAAGCCCGGCGGAGATCATGGTGGCAGCAACTACGGAACGCAAACCAACCAATCTACCGATGTGCACTTGCAGGTAGATCTGGCGGAGCCGTCGTGATTGCGACTCAAAATGTGTTTTTCTTTGGCATGCCGCCGGGCGGGAGCAAAGCCACAAGTTGGCTCGGTGGGTGCAAGGTCCCAATCGTCATCGTCGAGCGTCAGGCTCGCATACTGCTGCCTTGTTGGAGCGATTCTGCTCGGGCCTCGGGGCATCCTATCGTGGCGGCGTCGACCGATTCCAATGGGTACGAATGGTCATGCAATGGCGCGCGCTCGTGGGGTTCCAGTTCTGAGAAAAAAAGGGGGGGGGGAAGACGCGACCAGCGGGCCTGATACCCTACCCAGGGTGGGAGAACATGACGAGCCCCACACTATTGGTGATGTATGTGGCCCGCGGAGCGGGCACGCGGCTCCAAGATCTGGTTGAAGAATTGTCCGCTGAAAGCGGCGCGCGGCGGGCTGGCGGGGACCGACTGCTCCTTGGTAGCTGGTTTAGCACCCAACAACTCATGAGGCGATTGAGCGGTGTTGGCGCTCGCTGGACATTGAGTGGCACTGCGCCGCCAGGGGACGGCTATCTGTGTGATGCCAGTAGCGCTGGCGGTGCCGCATTTGCAGCGAAGGCCGTCCTTCGACGAGGCGTGCAGCTGCTCGCCACGCAGCCAGCCGCCGAAGAGCCCTAAAAACCCACAGCTGCAGCTCCGCAGCCGGCGCAACTCGTGGAGCAGCGGCGATGCGATCCCAGGCGAGTCGAAGAGCCCGAAGCATCGGCTCAAGGTGCAGGTCTGCGTGCGGCTGCGACCTGAGATCGCTGAGCTTGATTCTGGGCCGGACCTCAGGACGCCGGCTCCAGGCGTGACTCCGCAGTCGCCCGGGGTCAAGGCGGCAGAAGCGTACGACGGGAACCGTGCGGACGGCCGGGAGAGGGACTCGCAGCTCGCGGTGAGCCAGCGACCCTGGCTCCATGTCTCACAGGAGGCCCCGAAGAAAGGCAAGGGTGGTGCCGAGGGCGCTACCGTCCCGGGGCGCAGCAACTGCCTCGCCTACCGCGGCAATCGTTTCAAGTTCAAGCACGTCTTCCCGCCGTCCAGCACGCAGCTCGAGGTCTTCGAGGCGGCGCACGCACCGCAGGTGCGCGGCGTGCTGCGGCGAAGCCTAAGCCTAAGCCTCACTCTCACCCTAACCCTAGCCCTAGCCCTAGCCCTAACCCTAACCGCAGGTGCGCGGCGTGCTGCGCGGCTACGATAACACCATCATGTGCTACGGCCAGACGGGCGCGGCAGCACGCTCAAAGTGCCCTCTTTTGGCCCTGCCTAAAGTGCCAGCCCCTTGGCAGAGGCCGAGGTCGGCTCCTGAGCCGCTTCAGGGCGCGCATAGCGGCTCTGGCTGGCTCTGGCTGGCTCGGCCCACTGGCCGCCCTGCCAGACCCTTGGGTGCTCGAGGCCAGCCACCTCCAATGCCGCGGAGGATGTCGCTCGGTCTTTGACCCTTTAGGCTCGGGTAAGACGCACACGATGTTCGGCTCCAACGAGGACCCCGGCCTCGTGCCGCGTGCCGTGGGGGCGCTCTTCGCGCAGATGTCGGAGATCGCGCTGCGAGATGGCATCTCCTTCTCGGTGACGCTCTCGGCGCTCGAGATCCTGGAGGCGTCGCTACACACCTTTGGACATGCTACACCCCTTGGACATGCTACACCCCTTTGGACACGCCACATGCCACATGCACATGCTGCACCCCTTATGCATGCTGCACTCCCTTACCTTGCCACCCCTCCTTACCTTGCTACGCCCCCTCACTCAGGAGCGTTGCATCGACCTGCTGCACGGCCGCAACCCAGTCGCACTCATGGTGCGCAAGGAGGGCGGCTAGGGTTCGGCCGGGGTTAGGCTAGGGTTGCGACAATGCCACGCTAGCCCTAACCCCAACCCCAACCCCAACCCTACCCCTACCCCTACCCCTAACCTCATCCTCACCCTCACCCTCACCCTCACCCTCACCCTTACCCTCACCCTATAATCCTCACCCTAACCAGGTGAGCAAGGGGGGCGGGCTAGTGTTCCACGGGCTCCTCGAGCGCCCGGTGGCCTCCGAGCAGCAGTTGATGCGACTGCTCACCGCCGCACTGCACGCGCGCACCATCGGCGCCAACTACAGGCACGGCCATAGTTCGTGATGCCACGCAGTTAGTGATGCCACGTACCTTGTGATGTTATCCCGCCACACACCCCTTGCGTACCCTCACCAACTCCACACGCACTCCGCACACAGGCATGACCACTCGTCGCGTGCGCACACCGTCGTCCGTGTCCGTGTCGAGAGTGCTAAGATATCTGGCCGGCCCGGCGGCGCCACCCCCCGCGCCGCCAGCGACCTGCACGGCGACGCCCACCAGATTCCCGCGTGCGAGCTATCTCCATCATATCTCGATCCCGAGCCCGGCGAGATCGAGCCGCGCTCCCCCGCCGCCTCCCTGCCCGCCCATTTCGCGGCAGCCACCGCCTTCAGCGACCCGAGCACCCCGCCGCGGGTAGGATACTCAGGGCTCGAACCCCAGACTAGCAGACCCTAGGCACGAGCCTGCTACTCACACGCATGCTACTCACACGCATGCTACTCACACGCATGCCTCTCGCCTGGGACAGCCGCCGCTGGCCAATGCACACATGGCGGCGCGAGCGGCGGCGGAGAACTTTGCTCGCAGCAGTAACCTCAAGAAGAACCGGTGGCGATCTCCAGATATGGAGGTGCACCCCCCCCCCCCCCCCCCCCCCCCCCCCCCCCCCCCCCCCCCCCCCCCCCCCCCCCCCCCCCCCCCCCCCCCACCCCCCCCCCCCCCCCCCCCCCCCCCCCCCCCCCCC
>Ga0209302_10001312_pt1 | contig 14449 bp, 5 predicted proteins | sample ArcOceMetagenome_2_FD_187445 | JGI IMG/M metagenome (GOLD analysis project Ga0209302, IMG submission 187445) | Marine eukaryotic phytoplankton communities from Arctic Ocean - Arctic Ocean ARC135M Metagenome (SPAdes) (version 2) | ecosystem: Environmental > Aquatic > Marine > Oceanic | place... | reverse complement strand
TTGTTATTCCCTTTAAATATTCAAAAAAACGATCCAAACCAACATGCAAAACAATCATGCAACTAGTGAACCACATACGCACGTAATGTCTAACGAAAATAAATTCCAATTGAAAAAAAAATACTATTCGCAAACAAACCCCAAACACACAAACCTACAATTCGCAACAACAAACAAAAAGGTGGGCCCGCCCCCGTTAGGCGGTACTTGTCATATAACCTATATAATAACTGATAAGATAAGATAAGATACGGCTTTAACTAAAATGCCGTATCTTAATATCAACACAAATGTCGTCCGTCCCTCTGAGCTCTGTTAGCCGTGTACCTTCACCTCCCCGGCCACACTCAACGGCTCGTGCCCGGGCTGCGTGGGCAGAGTGGTGATGCGCCAGTCTGGGTGCAGGTCGCCGCGGCGGAGGGCGCGCAGCACCTCAAAGGCGGCGGCCGCGTTGCACCCCACGAGCGAGGCCTTGTCCGTGACATGGTAGTAGGCCCGCTGCGGCGCCCACTGCGCCTCAGCAGGCAGGCCGTCGACCGCGCACACCTCCCAGAAGCCCACCTGCTTGGTGCCGTCACGCGAGGCGGCGAGGTGGTAGTGCGCAAGCGCGACGCGCGCCCACTGCCCCCGCAGCGGCACGAGGCGCCGCGCTGCCTGCGCGCGCGCGCGGTCGTCGCCGCGGTCGCCGACGGGCGGCGGCACCGTGCTGAAGGCCTCCGCCGGGGACGATGGCTCCTCAAGGCGGGGCGGCACGAGAGTCAGGTGCAGCTTGGTTCCAGGGAACTCGAGGCTCGCCCAGTGCGCACGCACCGCACCGGCGCCCCCAGCACCGGCGCCGTCGCCGCCCGGCCCTCCAGCCTCTCCACCCGCGGTGATGGCGGCGGCGACCGCCTCGAGCGGCGCGGCGGCGCCGTCGCGCGCCGTCTGCATGAGCTGCGCGGCGAGCTGCTGCGCGGCGGCCTCGCCGCGCCAGAAGGCGTCGGAGGTGAGGGCACCGGGCAACCGCTGCGCGAGGGGCAGCAGCGAGAGGCACGGGCCGAAGAAGATATTGCGGAAGATCTGGTAGGCCTCCTTGGTGCCGCCCTGCACCGCGTGCACGTTGAGCGCCGTGTCGGTGCGCGGCCGTGCGAGGACGCGCGCCCACGCCAAATCGTGCTCGAGGCGCGACGGGACGACGAGCAGCAGCCGCAGCTGGAGGCGAGATCGCTGCTCGGCCGGCTGAGACCGCTGCTGAGATCGCTGCTCGGCCGGTTGCTGGCGCGACACGGCCGTGAGCGTGCGCACCAGCTTGGCGAGCCCCTCGGGGTTGGGCACGTTCTTGTCGTGGCACACGACCGCATGCCGCCGGAGCGCTCGCTCCATCTCGACGTCGAAGGCCGAGGCAGGCAGCTTGCGGGCCCGGATCGCGTCCGACGAGACAACCGCTGCGCCCAACTGCTCTAGCGCAGCGAAGAGCGTCGACTTGCCCCCCCCCGGCGGCAGTGCCAGCGCCGCGATCACCGTCACTGTGCGCAGCTCGACGATGGGCGCCGGCGCGGTCGCGGCCGCGGGCACGACCATCGGCGCCAGCGCCGCCGCGCTGCTGTCGGCGCTGCCCTCCTCCTCGCCCTCTGCGGCGGGGCTGAGGCCCTGGAGGAAGGCGGCCCAGCTCTCCTCGGTGGGGTCGAGCAGCACCCGGCCGTGCACGTGCGGGTGGGTCGTCCCGAGAGCAGCGCAGCGCTCGAACATCTTGCACAGCTTGGGCTCGGCGCCGGGTGGCGGCGAGGCGATCACCACGATGAGGGGTGGCGCGCCCTCCGCGAGGACCTTGTCGTTGGGAGGCCTCGTCAGCTCGACGTAGCAGCCCGGCATGGGGCCGCGCCGCTGCGCTGCAGCGTCGCCCTCGTCGTGAGCCGCGGCGAAGATCTTCTTCTGTGCGTCGGGCAGCGGCGCCCCGCTCAGATTGAGCAGCAGCAGCCCGAAGGCGCGCAGTGGCGCGAGCGCGGCAGGCACTTGCTCGCGCTCGCGCCTCTCGCCCGCCAGGTACGGCTCGAGAAATTCGAGGTAGGCGCCGCCCTTGAGCCGCGCGAGCTCGGGCGCCGAGAGGTAGCTGACTTCTGTGGCCCAGCCGGCGAGCACGGCCGCGAGCCGCTGCCGCTGCTCGGGAGGCAACTGCCAGTTCCCGAAGAAGCGCTCGACGCGGTGCAGGTAGGCCTCGCGGCCGCCTTCGAGCAGGGTCGGCAGCAGGTTGCGCACGCCGAAGGTGCGCACTAGGTAGTGGAGGCACTTGAGCTTGCCGATGGCGAGCACCCGGACAGGCACCACCTCGCCACCGCTGCCGCCGCCAAGCTCACCGCCGCCATCGCCGCCGCCGCCGCCGCCGTCGCCGCCGCCGCGCAGGGCGTCGCACAGCAGGCGGGGCGTCGCAGCGTCGAACTGCACGACCATTCCTCGGAAGAGCGGCGCCACCCCGGAGGTGGCCATGTGCAGCGGCCACGAGAAGAAGATCTGATCGTCATGCACGTCCACCTGCAGGCGGCAGAGGCCAGAAGTTAGGTTCGTGGGTAGGGGGCTGGTCGAGGCTGCGGGGGCTGGTCGAGGCTGGGCGGGCTGGTCGAGGGATAGGGGTCGCGGGAGGGGCGGCTCGGCTCAGCACGCCCACCTGCAGCTGCTGCTGCCCCTCGTATACGGAGAGTTTGAGCGTGACGCGCCGCGAGTAGAGTGTGCGCAGCGTGCGGAAAAGCAGGTGCAACGCCGCCGCGCCACCGCTGCCGCCGACGCCGCCGACGCCGCCGACGCCGCCGACGCCGCCGACGCCGCCGACGCCGCCGACGCCGCCGACGCCCTCCTCCGCGCCGCCCATGCCCTCTGCACCCTCGTCGCCGCACGCGAGCCGCCACGCCTCCTCCTGGCGCGCTGCGCTGCTCGGCCCCTGCTGCCTCGCTGGCTCGCGCGGCGCCGGTAGCTCGAGCGCCTGCAGTAGGCTCGCCTCTCCCGCCATGCACTCGCGCCCAGACGCGAGCGCCGCGGAGAGCGCGGCGGCGCGGTGCGGCTTGACCGCAGCCTCGTACGCTTGCAGCAGCGGCCAGAGCGCCCCCACCGTCACGTCGAGCGCCATCAGCACGAAGCCCTCGAGCACCTCGCCCTGCGTCTCACCGTGGCGCAGGAAGTGCTGGTGCACTGCGGACGCCAGCGGCGGCGCCGCCTCCGCGCTGGCCTGCGCTGCGCCACCCTGCGCCGCGCCGCCCAGCGTGGAGGCGAGGAGCGCCTCAACGTCGGAGTCGCGCAGCGTCCACCGCGCCGCGTGCAGCGCGTCCTCCACCGCGCCCGCCGCCTCCCACGGGACGAACCACGCCTCGTTGAGGGGCAGCCGCCATAGCGCGCCGAGCCGCAGCACTTCCGCCGGAGAGAGGAAGCCGGCCGAGGCGGTGTGCGAGACCGTGGTTAGCACCATGTACGCGGCGTGCGGCGTAGCGCCGTGGTCGCCGAGCACCCGCGGCACCACACACTCAAAGGAGTAGCACAGGCCGTGTGCCGCCGCGTGCGCCCACCACTCATCGAACGCGCCCGGCGCCTCCGGCCACACGGCGGCGAAATGGCGGCGTAGGAGCAGCTCGCCGATGCGCGAGTACGAGTTTCCGGAGCCGTTCTTCGAGTAAAACGGCGGGCACATCACGAGGTGGCCTGAGTGCTTCTTACTCACCGCCAGGCAGTTGGCATGCGCCTGCGCGTCCGGGTGATGTGCGAGGCGCGACTCCGTGCCCTCGTTGTCAAACTTGGGAAGAAAGTGCGCGAGGAGCCGCGGGCGCACGGCCGCCTCGTTCGCACCGCTCATTGCAAATTGGCTGTCCGCGCGGCGGCCCCCCGGGTGATAACTAAGTCGAAGCCCTTACGTTATTACCTTAGGCGCTGCCTCGAACATCCGACGGCCTGTTTGTTCGAGCATGTTCGAGCATGTTTGCGACAAGTCTCGGCGGGCGATCATGTAGGAGTTAGCTGGTTGGTACTAGCCCTGTATGTAATAGCCCTGGCGGTACCTCCACACCGTCTAGTGGAGTAGCGTGCGGGTATAAGCTAGTTCGGCGCGCACGCAGTGCGCGGCCCTCCGGACCGCAGGTCAGGCCCATAGGCCCTCACTCACCGCCCGCCCGCTCAGCGGGCGGCCAGCCTAACTAAGGCCAGCCGCGTAGCGGCACCCGCGCTGACCCCGCCCGGCCAGCGGGCTCCCAGGGGTCAGCGCGGGACAAGCCACGCTCAGTAAGGCAAGTCTGAGCTGAGCTGACCGCGCAGAGCCCAGATGGCCGAGCGCGTTTTTGGATCCCCACCCTCCATCCCTCCAAATTGGCGCGGGTTTTTCTGATTTCCATTCTGACTTCTAAGTGCCACTCTGGCTACGCGGCTCACTTTAGCATCGCGGCTTGTTCGATGGGCCGCTACGCGACTTGTGGCGGGCCGGGCCGCTACGCGGCTCGTGTGGCAGGCCGCTACGCGGCTCGTGTAAGGCTCGTGTGGCACGGCTTCTATGCGGCCGGCTCGTGTGGCTGTGTGGCAGGCCGCTAGACGCGGCTCGTGTGGCAGACCGCTACGCGGCTCGTGGCGCGGCGGGCGGGCCGCTACGCGGCTCGTGGCGCGGTGGCGGGCCGCTACGCGGCACATGTATCAGATACCCGTGCGAAGCTCTTTCCCGAAACCCAGATCGCGAAACACCGACAGGGGTTGAAAACTTATTGAAAACACGAGTCGGTCTATCCGACCGACTATCTATGCGTTGATAAAATTAGAGCTCCTCTCTCCGACCGACCTCCTCGCACGGGTGGTGGGGCGGGGAGCACCAAAACCAGTCCTGTTTTTGTTTTTGGGTTTACGGTTCAGCAGGTAGAATGTTGTCGCGAGCGCCGGGGCGTCCCTAGAAACAACCCGCGCTGACGCCGCGACGCTCGCGCGGACGGCCCAGTGGCAGAGGGATAACCCGGATCTTGCTGAGAGGCAGGCCGAGTTCTTCCACAGCCTCTGGGTGGGACGACCCGGGCGGCGCCGTGGCGAAGGAGGAAGGAGCTGCTGGCGCTCGGGCTCTCGCCTGACTACAGGCACGAGTGTGGCATCTGCGACCGCGACTACATGTTGCGCCGCGGGTGCCCGTGCTGTAGGGACTAGGCGAGGCTATGGGCCTAGTCGTGGGCTGGCCCCGACGAGCGAGGCGGTAACGAGCGAGGCGGATGGGGCAACAAATTAGGGCGTCGAAAATATGGTGGGGGAGGTGGTCGGCGCCCGTGGGGCCTCTGGGGGTGGACCTTAGGGTCGCGCCCTGTGTAGACTCTGGTGTCGATGTGCGCGGCGTATTCCTTCCTATTCCTGCTTTGCAAGTTGTGCATGCACGAATTCCGTGCACCAGCCTGCACTTGCAGACGCAGGCTGTGCTCCCGCCGTGCCGCTCCTGCTCCCGCTCCTTAGGTTCCCATGCTACTTCCTATGCAGCAGCAGCCGTCAGCGTTTCCTTCCGACATTGCCAGGCTGCCCAACCTACTGCCTGCCGCGCTCCTTCAGCCTCCCATGCTGCTTCCGATGCAGCAGCTGCCGTCAGCGTTTCTTCCATCTGGGCCCAACGCAGTCGCAGATAGCTCAGCCTTGTTCGTCGCCGATGCTGGACTCGAGGACTGGCTGTATCCTCAGAGTGCGCAGCACAGCGGGCTCCTCTTCAAGCGCCCGTTCTGCGGTGCATATGACGACCTCCATCCTCACGTCGACGCCGCCATGTGGCGGTTCCATAAATCGGAGTTGAAGTCGGGTTATGGGGTGATGCGTGCCGTCAAGAACGGTAACCCGGCAGACCTGGCGACTGGGCTGCATACCTCCATTGAAGCGCTCCTCGCCGAGGCGAAACTGCCTGAGGCCCTCAGCAAGCAGATCTACCACGATGCGTGCAGTCTCGGCAAGGTCGTTGGATGCATGTGTCCGTTTGCTCGCGAGCTTGAGTTCAAGCTTGAGATCTTCGGAGAGAACAGCTGCAGCCGGTGGCATCAGGACAAGTACGCAGGCCGTGCCATCGTCAGCTACACGGGCCATGTCGGGACCGAGTACACGAGCCACGCCAACGTCAATTTTTGGGAGCTGAATAACTGTGGCAACAACAAGCACATCATCCAGGATGACGACCAAATTTTCGCTGTCAACGTCGGCGACATGCTCTTCATCAAGGGCACATTGTATCCGTCGGGTTCCAACGGGCTGGTGCACAAAGCACCCGAGAAGCGATACCACAGCAACGGCAATATCGTCAATAGACTGGTTCTGAAGATCGACGTGCCTTCATCATAGGCGAACACTCGGTCGTTAGAGAAAGCGTTTCTGAGTGATCTCTCTCCACACACCGTGGCGCGTGGTCCACAGGGCGTGCGGCTGTGTGCGATCGACACTGACCGTGATGGCGTTCTCACTGTGACCGGCGAGCCCCGTCCCCGCCCCCCCCGACGCCGAGACGTGAGAGCGGAGATTCACCACTACACACAGTGTGAGTGATATCACACCACAGGGACAGGGTGGTTGACAGAGTCAAAGATAGATTGGGTCCGTGTTGGGCGCGGGCGCGCGTTTTATAACTATACCCAACTGTTGTTGTTTTGAGCTCATATATATTATCTTTTTTTGCGATTGTAGTTTCTTTTGAAAACTTTTAAAAAACTCCGGCGCTAACGCGCGGTCAAAGGGGCTCCGCCATAAGCTAGTTCGGCGCGCACGCAGTGCGCGGCCCTCCGGACCGCAGGTCAGGCCCATAGGCCCTCACTCACCGCCCGCCCGCTCAGCGGGCGGCCAGCCTAACTAAGGCCAGCCGCGTAGCGGCACCCGCGCTGACCCCGCCCGGCCAGCGGGCTCCCAGGGGTCAGCGCGGGACAAGCCACGCTCAGTAAGGCAAGTCTGAGCTGAGCTGACCGCGCAGAGCCCAGATGGCCGAGCGCGTTTTTGGATCCCCACCCTCCATCCCTCCAAATTGGCGCGGGTTTTTCTGATTTCCATTCTGACTTCTAAGTGCCACTCTGGCTACGCGGCTCACTTTAGCATCGCGGCTTGTTCGATGGGCCGCTACGCGACTTGTGGCGGGCCGGGCCGCTACGCGGCTCGTGTGGCAGGCCGCTACGCGGCTCGTGTAAGGCTCGTGTGGCACGGCTTCTATGCGGCCGGCTCGTGTGGCTGTGTGGCAGGCCGCTAGACGCGGCTCGTGTGGCAGACCGCTACGCGGCTCGTGGCGCGGCGGGCGGGCCGCTACGCGGCTCGTGGCGCGGTGGCGGGCCGCTACGCGGCACATGTATCAGATACCCGTGCGAAGCTCTTTCCCGAAACCCAGATCGCGAAACACCGACAGGGGTTGAAAACTTATTGAAAACACGAGTCGGTCTATCCGACCGACTATCTATGCGTTGATAAAATTAGAGCTCCTCTCTCCGACCGACCTCCTCGCACGGGTGGTGGGGCGGGGAGCACCAAAACCAGTCCTGTTTTTGTTTTTGGGTTTACGGTTCAGCAGGTAGAATGTTGTCGCGAGCGCCGGGGCGTCCCTAGAAACAACCCGCGCTGACGCCGCGACGCTCGCGCGGACGGCCCAGTGGCAGAGGGATAACCCGGATCTTGCTGAGAGGCAGGCCGAGTTCTTCCACAGCCTCTGGGTGGGACGACCCGGGCGGCGCCGTGGCGAAGGAGGAAGGAGCTGCTGGCGCTCGGGCTCTCGCCTGACTACAGGCACGAGTGTGGCATCTGCGACCGCGACTACATGTTGCGCCGCGGGTGCCCGTGCTGTAGGGACTAGGCGAGGCTATGGGCCTAGTCGTGGGCTGGCCCCGACGAGCGAGGCGGTAACGAGCGAGGCGGATGGGGCAACAAATTAGGGCGTCGAAAATATGGTGGGGGAGGTGGTCGGCGCCCGTGGGGCCTCTGGGGGTGGACCTTAGGGTCGCGCCCTGTGTAGACTCTGGTGTCGATGTGCGCGGCGTATTCCTTCCTATTCCTGCTTTGCAAGTTGTGCATGCACGAATTCCGTGCACCAGCCTGCACTTGCAGACGCAGGCTGTGCTCCCGCCGTGCCGCTCCTGCTCCCGCTCCTTAGGTTCCCATGCTACTTCCTATGCAGCAGCAGCCGTCAGCGTTTCCTTCCGACATTGCCAGGCTGCCCAACCTACTGCCTGCCGCGCTCCTTCAGCCTCCCATGCTGCTTCCGATGCAGCAGCTGCCGTCAGCGTTTCTTCCATCTGGGCCCAACGCAGTCGCAGATAGCTCAGCCTTGTTCGTCGCCGATGCTGGACTCGAGGACTGGCTGTATCCTCAGAGTGCGCAGCACAGCGGGCTCCTCTTCAAGCGCCCGTTCTGCGGTGCATATGACGACCTCCATCCTCACGTCGACGCCGCCATGTGGCGGTTCCATAAATCGGAGTTGAAGTCGGGTTATGGGGTGATGCGTGCCGTCAAGAACGGTAACCCGGCAGACCTGGCGACTGGGCTGCATACCTCCATTGAAGCGCTCCTCGCCGAGGCGAAACTGCCTGAGGCCCTCAGCAAGCAGATCTACCACGATGCGTGCAGTCTCGGCAAGGTCGTTGGATGCATGTGTCCGTTTGCTCGCGAGCTTGAGTTCAAGCTTGAGATCTTCGGAGAGAACAGCTGCAGCCGGTGGCATCAGGACAAGTACGCAGGCCGTGCCATCGTCAGCTACACGGGCCATGTCGGGACCGAGTACACGAGCCACGCCAACGTCAATTTTTGGGAGCTGAATAACTGTGGCAACAACAAGCACATCATCCAGGATGACGACCAAATTTTCGCTGTCAACGTCGGCGACATGCTCTTCATCAAGGGCACATTGTATCCGTCGGGTTCCAACGGGCTGGTGCACAAAGCACCCGAGAAGCGATACCACAGCAACGGCAATATCGTCAATAGACTGGTTCTGAAGATCGACGTGCCTTCATCATAGGCGAACACTCGGTCGTTAGAGAAAGCGTTTCTGAGTGATCTCTCTCCACACACCGTGGCGCGTGGTCCACAGGGCGTGCGGCTGTGTGCGATCGACACTGACCGTGATGGCGTTCTCACTGTGACCGGCGAGCCCCGTCCCCGCCCCCCCCGACGCCGAGACGTGAGAGCGGAGATTCACCACTACACACAGTGTGAGTGATATCACACCACAGGGACAGGGTGGTTGACAGAGTCAAAGATAGATTGGGTCCGTGTTGGGCGCGGGCGCGCGTTTTATAACTATACCCAACTGTTGTTGTTTTGAGCTCATATATTATTTTTTTCGATTTTTTTCGCATCTCGTCAGCTGAGGTCTCGTCTCTCTCTCGCTTTTATTTCTTTTTGACGGATGACGCGCATACATCTTGCACGCGGGTGCGGTGTATTATAGAGTGTCAGTGATCTCAGATAGAGTTCAAAAGACGTATATAATTAAGAGTGTGTTCACTACTAACTCGTTTAGAAGGTCATGGCACGATGTCCCTCGCTGACTATCTTTTGATAGCTCCCTTCGCCCTTGCCCACCTTGCCCTTGCCTTTACCCTTCCCCTTGCCGCCCTCGCCATCAGCACCCAACTTCTCCGGCCCGCCCTTGCCACTGCCCTTGCCGCCGTCTTTGCCCTTGCCGCTGTCCTTGCCCTTGCCCTTACCCTTGCCCTTGCCCTTGCCCTTGCCCTGCGCAGAGGCGCCGCCCATCGAGCAGACAAATGGCGAGGCGGCCATACTCGCGGCAAAGTCGATCGGCTCTGCAGAGGCTCTCTCTGCACTGGCGCCGCTCTCGAAGCCTGAGCGCTGCTTCTTCTTCTTGCTCTTCTTCTTGCTGCCCCCGAGCAGCAGCGCGTCGTCCGCAGCCTCGGCAGCCTGCGAAGGCGTCACAATCGCCGCCACATCTGCCGCCACATCTGCCGCCACATCTGCCGGCACGGCACGCCCGGGCTCGCCGTGCGGCCGCACGCTATGCGTGCGTGCGGGCCCGTCGTGCTTGAGCCGCTTCTCGTCAGGCTCGAGATCGTCGTCGTCGCCGTCCCACTCCTGGCTCTCGGGCTCGGGCTCGAGCTCGTCGCCTTGCTCCGCAAATGAATTCTCCCCAGCCTGCTCCTCCCCTCCCTCGCCTCCGCCACCGCCTGTGCTTGCACCCACCGCCGCCGCCGCTGCCGCCGCCGCCGCCTCCTTACCCTGTCGCTCCCCGTCGCCGCCGCTCGGCGCGGCGGGCAGCGCCAGGGGCGGCATGGCCATGCGCAGCCCCAGCGGCTGCGAGGCCAGCTCGATCGAGATGCGACGCGCCTTGCGCCTGCCTGCCTCCGCCTCCGCCTCCGCCTCCACCTCCGCCTCCGCCTCCGCCTCCACCTCCGCGCCCGCGCCGGTGTCCGTGGATAGCGGCCGGGCCGCGGCGGCCGCGCCGCTGATGGTGGCGGCGCGCTTGCGCCCGGCAGGCAGCAGCGCCTCGGCCATGGCCTGCGCCTCGTGACTCACCCAGCTCGCCGCAACGGCGGCATGCGGCTGCGCGACCGGTTGGCCAGCCGAGGACACCATAGGCGGCGGAGGGAGCGAGGGCTGGGACGGGTGGAGCGAGACGCGCCTCTGCTGTAGGTTACTGCCCCGTTGCGGCGCACCCTGCTGCAGGCCGCCGCCCCGCTGCTTAGCGGTGGCAGGCAGCGCGGCGGCGGCGGCGGCGGCGGTCGCGGCGGCGGCGGCGGCGGCGGGGGGGCGGGCGGCGGGCGGCGATCCGAGCGCGGCGAGGATGGCGGCGAGGAGCTGCTCGCCGCGCTGCTGCAGGTGCAGCGGCAGCTTAGGGCACGCCGCGAGCAGCTCCGCACGCGTGCGCGGCGCGGCGCGCGCGAGCTGCATGAGCATATAGTTGGGCAGCACATGGTCGCAGCTCTCGTCGTCCTGCCGTGCAGTCAGGTCGCGCCAAGCGAAGAGCGCGAGGTGCACCGCCTGCTGCTGCGGCGTGAGGCTCTTGCCGGCGCGGGTGATGAGCTTGCCCGAGCCGAACTCGGCGTCGAAGACGGGCCAGCGGAAGGGGGCGCGGCAGACCGCGGCGGAGCGCGCCCACGCGGCGGTGCACGCGGACGCGCCCTGCGCCGTAAGGTCTGCCTTGAGGCGGTCGTACACGTGCAGTAGGTAGTGTGTGTCGCCGCGGGCGTAGCGCAGCATCTCCTCGGTCAAAGGGCGCACGCGCCAGTCAGCGAGCTGGTGCGACTTGTCTGCCTCGACGCCGCAGATCTTCTTGAGCAGGTGCGCGAGGGAGAAGGCGGGCAGCTCGAGCACGCGCGCGGCCTGTCCCGTGTCGAAGGCCCCTACCAGGTAGAGCCCGAAGTCGCGCTGCAGCCACGCCACGTCCGACTCGGCGCCGTGCACCACCTTGGTCACGCGCGGGTCCGTCAGGACGTCGTTGAGCACGTGCAGCGAGGTGCGGAGCGCTAGGGTGTCTACGAGGAAGTCCTCCTCGCGCGTCGAGATCTGCATCAGGCAGACGAAGCCACGGTACGAGCGCTGCGAGTGGTGCTCCAGGTCGAGCGCCACCTCGTCCACGCCGCGCAGCTTGGCCGCCAGCGCCTGGAGCGCCGCCTCGGTCGCCACCCAGGTGCACGGCGTCGTGTGCATGGGCGGGAAGAGCCGCTCCTTGGCTGGCGGCAGCAGCTGGGCCTCGGTGGGGTGGAAGGCGTCGATTTCGGCTGCGTACGGGTGGGCGTACCACATCTCCGCCTGAGGGCGTGTCTCGCCTCCGCGGCCGGACGGCTGGCTGGGCTCCTCGTCACTGCGCACGAGCGTAAGCTTGAGCGGCTTTACGGCGTTGGGCTTGCTGCGCAGCTTGGGCACGAACGGCTCGTCCGAGTTGTTGACGTCATCTGCCCACTGCGACTGGGGCCTGCTCTTGTCCGCCAGCGGCTTCGCAGCGTGCTTCGCCGCCTGCTTCGTCTGCTTCTCGGTCGCATTGGACACGCCCCTGGCCGCGTCGAGGTTGGCGTCGACCTGCTCCAGCAGCCGGTCGGACAGGTCGACGACAGCTTCGAAGCGGTCATCGTCGTCCATGCCGCTGAAGCTCTCGGCTGCCGCGGAGCGCTGCTGCTGCTGCTGCATCAGACCCTGCAGCATCGCCGTGAGCTGCTCACCCAGCCCCTCCATGGTCGCAGCATACGCGGGATAGGTAGACGCGAAGCTGTGCTGGTCTGCAGTGGCGAGCTCGTTGGACGCACGCGTGCCCTCGACGAGCGACTGCAGCAGTGCAGCCGTGAACTCGGGCGTGGATGGGTCGGCCATTTGGACTTCGCAGGCGTGGTGGCTGGATGCCCCCCCATCACACTATGGTTCTTCTTGTTCTAATCTCTGTGGTAAGGGCTGAGGCGCTGAGCCGACCGTAGCCAGGCTAAACCGTTCGCGCTCCTCCGCTAGGCTTCAAACTCCCCCCCAAAACTTCCGGTGTGCCGAACCCATTCCTCATTGGTCCATCCCAAAGCGCTGCTAGCATGAGTGCGAAGGTCGTACCCGAGGAGGCCGTGACGGCGACCGGCCTCGAGATAATCGGCCTCGAAAAGCAGGCCGGCCCCGAGTGCGCGCCGCCATCCCGCCGCCAGTCGCATCGCGTCTCCTTTGTGGGGGCCATCAACGGCCTTCGGGGATCCAAGTATACGAGTAATCGATCGAGCCAGATGCTCGTCGAGATCGTCACGGGCGTCTCCATGGCCCCAGACGATTTAGTCCTGATGGGGCTTCGGCCCGTTGCCAACCGGGACGATGAGCTGGCCCAGTGCAAGGAGCAGGTCGCATCCAAGTCCAAGTGGCACAACGCTTGTGTCGTGCTGAGGAAGTTCTGGCTGCACTTCCTCCTGGAAAACCTCTACGCCGTCTTCCCGCTGGTGATGGCGCTCGTGCCGGTGATAGCGGGCGGCGCGCTCGCCAACGAGCTCATCACCTCCATGCCGTCGACGGCCGGCAAGTACGACGACTTCAAGGATCTCACTAAGGAGCACACCGCGAGCGTCATGGCGCTCTCGTACCTGCAGGCGGTGGTGACGCCCATTGGGCTCTACGGCATGCCCGCCGCACTGGTCTGCACGCTGTGGTCGTGGAAGGCCCTGCTCAAGCCCGTGCTCGTGAGGCTGCTGCTGCCGGGCTTCCTCGTCTCGCTGGCCTTTGGCCTGGTAAACGTGTCGCTGCTCTACCGAGGGACGACGGTGCTCGAAGAGTACAGCCTGTACTTTCAGATCCTCATCCTCGCCCTGTTCCTCGGTCCCGCCCTCGTGGCCGCGGGCAAAGTGGCCAGGAACCCCCTCTTTGGCTGGCTGGCGGTGCCCGCGCTGGTCATGTGCATGGGCATGGTCGCGGGCTACAACGCCTTCTTCACACGGCTGCTCACCGCGCCCAACTGGATCAAGGCCCTCTTCGTCAGCATCATCAACCCCGTGCTCTTCGAGATCATCGTCATCTGGTGCCGCGTCCTCGCCCGCTCTCACCGGCACAGCCACCCCATCACGGGCGTGATGACCGTGGCCGTCGCGATGACGCTCAAGAAGATGTACGGACGGTACGTGGCAGCGACGATCACGCAGACGAGCTACGTGACCATGTGCTCGGTCTTCCTCGGCCTGATGGAGTACCTCTCCGTCATCTCCGTGCCCAAGCGTGATCGCTTCTTCTACAGGCGGGCGGGCAAGATCGGCCGTGCGTGCTTTGGCCTCGCCGACACGGTCGACCCCACGGCACAGATGAAGCATGAACGCAACACCGAGCTCCGCGTGCATAGCGCCGTGATGGAGACCTCGCTCGAGATTGTCTTCACTTGGACCGGCGTTATCCTCGTCCTCATGTACAATGTCTCGGCCGACGGCCGCGCTGTCAACACGGCGACCGTCATCGCCAACGGCGTCGTGCAGCATGCCATCGAGATGCTCGTCGACCTCGTCGTCATCCTCCACCTCACCGTGCTCCAGGGCGAGCCGTACCTCAAGTACGCCAACTCGCGCTTCGTCGGCTGGCCGCTCGCCACCGGCATGCTAACCTTTTTTGCGTCGGGCTACTGCGTACAGGCGACGCTGCCCCGCCTGCTCTGCCGACTCCCCGGCCTCCACGAGTCGAGCTGGGTCTACTGCGACGGCGCCTTCGACGCCGCGTTGCTGACTTACAACGCGACTGCCGCCTTGCTGCCCCTCACCTAGAGCGGTGTAGCAGCGTTGTGCGCCACGTTACTGGTCCGTCAGTAGGCGGGTCTGGTCGGGCGGCGCGAGGTGCGCGTACACCGGGAGTAGTTTGTTCTGTATATGCGCGGTAGGCTACGGTAAACTCGTGGCAGTCAACGATAAGATAAGATAAGATTGTCTCACTGTCAAACTCTTGAAGAAGAGTTTTGCCTGAAGTGAGAGAATTTATTACAAGACACACAGCCTATAACAAACACGACACGGGGTGGGCGAAGGGCGCGCCATCCGAAGACCACACTACCCCACCGTCCTCCCGGACCGCTAGCGGC